>Ga0335083_10012162_pt1 | contig 10318 bp, 9 predicted proteins | sample Lox_Sample_42_FD_206716 | JGI IMG/M metagenome (GOLD analysis project Ga0335083, IMG submission 206716) | Soil microbial communities from Loxahatchee National Wildlife Refuge, Florida, United States - Lox_Sample_4.2 | ecosystem: Environmental > Terrestrial > Soil > Wetlands | place: USA: Florida... | reverse complement strand
GTGATCTTGCTGGCCGGGTTCGCATTCGCTGAGAGCCGGGTCAGTCATCCCCTGCTGCCGCTGCGGGTGGTCCTGGACCGGGCCCGGGGCGGCTCCTACCTCTCGGTCGGGCTGACCGGGATCGCGGTCTTCGGCGTCTTCCTGTTCCTCACCTACTACCTCCAGCAGGTCAAGGGCTACAGCCCGGTGACCAGCGGGCTGGCCTTCCTGCCGATGATCGCCTGCATCCTGCTCTCCTCGAACACCTCCAGCATCGTGCTGCTGCCGCGGGTCGGGCCGCGGGCCCTCATCGTGACCGGCATGCTCCTCGGCGGTGGCGGGATGACGTACCTGACCCAGCTCACCGTGACCTCCAGCTACGCGGCGGACATCGTGCCGGCGCTGGTGGCCATGGGCCTGGGCTTCGGCATGATCTTCTCGCCCGCTATCAACACCGCCACCGCCGGAGTCGCCCGGCAGGACTCGGGCGTGGCCTCGGCACTGGTCAACACCATGCAGCAGGTGGGCGGCTCGATCGGGACCGCGGCCCTGAGCACGGTGGCGCTCACGGCGACAGCTAGCTACCTGGCCGCGCACCACGCCGGATCGCTGGCTCCGGCCACGGCCGCGGTCCACGGCTACACCGTGGCGTTCACGGTGTCCGCGGTGCTGTTCGGCGTCGGTGCGCTGGCAGCGGTTCTGCTGCTGCCGTCACGGCGCCGGCTGGAAGAGCTCCGGAATCCGGCGCTGGCGGGCAGTGCCGCGCCGACGACCAGCCCGTCCCTGACGGACAGCCTGTCCGCCGACGACAGGATCCAGACCTCCGATCGCGAGGCAGGGTGAACTTCTCTTTGCGTACGGCCGCGCTGGCTCGGTAGAAACCGGAGCCGAGGTGGTGGCAGTCTGGCCGCATGGCGACGGATGAGCGTGACCGGCTGAGCGCTTTCGCGCTGCGGGTGTGGGGCTATAAGCAGGGCGAGGTGGTCTCGCTGATGATTCACCTGGGTGATCGGCTGGGCCTGTACCGGGCCATGGCTGGCCAGGAGCCGATGACGGCGGCCGGGATTGCGGCCGCTACCGGGTTGCAGGAGCGCTGGGTGCTGGAGTGGCTTCGCGGCCAGGCCGCCGCTGGCCTGATCGGCACCGAGGATGGCGAGGCTTTCCGGATGAGCCCGGAGGCCGTGGCAGTCCTGGCGGACGACCGAGGAAGCCTGCGGTTCGCGGCCGGCGCGTTCGCGGGCGGCGCCGCACCGCCGGAGGTCGTGGCGCGGCTGGCCGACGCGTTCCGTTCCGGGATCGGGCTGACCTACGATGATCTCGGCCCGGCCGCCGCCCAAACGGTAGAGCGCATGACCGAACCGTGGACCAGGCTCGCCCTGGTGCCGCTGATCCTGCCCGCCCTGGACGGCGTGGTCGATCGCCTGCACGCCGGAGCACTCGTCGCAGACGTCGGGTGCGGTTCCGGCGTGGCCGTGTGCGCGATGGCGGCCGCCTTCCCCGGCTCCCGGTTCGAGGGGCTGGACCCCTCACAGCACGCGATCGACCGTGCTCGCCGCAAGGCAGCCGAAAGCGGCCTGGATAACGTGGAATTCCGGACCGCGGGGGCGGAGGATCTGCCCGGCGGCAACCGCTACGACTTCGTCCTGACTCTCGACTGCCTGCATGACATGCCCCGCCCGGCCGATGCAGCAGCCGCCATCCGGCGTGCCGTCCGCCCGGACGGCACGTGGCTGATCAAGGACATCCGGTCGGGCCCGGCCTGGCAGGACAACCTCCGCAATCCTGTCCTGGCCCTGATGTACGGGCTGTCGGTGACCAGCTGCCTGTCCTCGGGCCTGTCCGAGCCGGGCGGAGCCGGACTCGGGACGCTCGGCCTTCATCCCGGGCTAGCCGAGCAGATCTGCCGGGAAGCCGGCTTCTCCCGCTTCACCCGGCGCGATTTCGATGACCCGGTGAACCTGTACTACGAGGTTCGCCCGTGACCACGCGCCGCGCGGCGCGGATCAGCGCACGTTATGCACCAGGTAGTGCCTCAACGATCGACTCAACTGCCTCGAAGGGCGCACGCAGGGCACCCTCGAGGTGGTGCCGCCCGGCCAGAAACCCCGGTGAGTTGTAACTCACTGAGACAGCTCCGTTCCTGTCCTCCCAGACCAGCACCTTGAGCGGGATATCCAGCGCAGCAAGCGGCGCCGCGAGCATCACCGCCGCGCCCACAGCCGGCTTCCCGAACATGACGAGTTTCGAGTCGGGCATCTGCACACCGGCTCGTCCGGCTACGCCGCTGTGATCGATGACGTTGAACACCGTGAAGCCCCGATCCGCCATCAGGCGCCTCAGTTCGTCGATGGTCTGTGCGACGGACTTGCTGCTGGGTTTGGTGATGACCCCGTCCGAAGATTGCGTGCTGTCTGGCATCAGGCTTCCTTTCGGCGTGAGACGCAGGTGCACCCGGCTGCGAGAGCAGGTCGTTGCCTGATTCTCGTTCAAAAATGCGTGCTGGCGCGCGGCGGACGCTCAGTCATCGGTGCGGCGCGGCATCGATAACCGGGTCATGTATTCGATTCAAATACCGCTGACCAAAGGTCGTTCTCGGTGTACAGGGCGTTAACGGCGTCCAGTTCGACGTCGGCATCTTGCGGGGTCCCGTCAGCACTGGCGGCGGCCCACCACTCGGCTCCCGGAAGGCCGGCAGACGCGTAGGCTCGGGACCCTGGATCCTGCTTCTCGTAAGACGCCCGCGCCTGGGCGATGACCTCCCCGTGGGCCGGCTCCCACAGCCGAACCGAGCCGTCGTCCTCAGTACCGAGCACGACCGCGTCGTACCACCTCCACACCACGACGTCGGCGCCGCTGGGCCGAGCGGCAATCGCGACCAGATGACCGGGAGACACCCGCTCGACCCGGGGAGAAGGGAACATGGGGGCGAACCCGACTGAGCTGATTTCGCCATTGCTCCAGACTTCACAGGCATGTTCGTCGACGCGTATCACGCGAGCGGTCCGTAGGCGGTGTGAGGCGAAGGCGGCATCGGGCTGCGGAGTCGACATGCGTCTGAGTCTTACAGAGCTCCAGCGAGTTCAAAACGGTTGGTAGGCCAAGCACGTAGCGGGCGCTAGGACTCCTGTCGGCGCGTCAGTCGGCGATCGGCTCCCAGATCAACTCGGCCACATCGATGATCAGATCAGGTTCGGCCCGAGCCGGATCGCTGGGTGCGCGAACCTCGCCGACGCAGACGCAGACCGCATCGTTGAGCCGGCTGTACGGCGCGCGGTCGGCCAGGTGAAACACCGACCCGACAATCTGGCGGCGTTCCGGCGGGTAGGCACGACCATAGCCATGCAACTCCACCATGATCACGGCCCCGTCGTCGGCCTCAATGACAGCCCGGAAGTCAGGCCGGAAGGGACCAGCCGCGCCCTCCTTCCGAGGGAAGTTCGCGCCGCGGAACCGCCCGGTTACCGACCCTTCGCAGCGGCCTTCGGCGATGAAGAACATCTGCTGCCAACCGCCTTCCAGGCCGACCGACCAGCTCTCGGGATACGCGAAGCGGACGCGATACAACGACTCAAGCCTCATCAGCTACTCCTGCCCGACGGTTATCCGCCCAGTCTGGCGGCCTAGTACAGCATGCGCAGCTGAATGCGCCGCACCAGGCGTCGCCGCCCGCAGCAGCCATCGGCCCGCGAATATTAGTGCCTATTGGTTCTGCTGGTCTAGGTCTCCGGGTGGCTTAGCCCAGGATTGCAGCGGCAAGGCTGGTCAGATGGCTGATCAGGCTGGGCATCGGCAGCCGGGCGAGGGTGTCGGAGATCTCGCTGGAGGCGTAGGCCCGGTGTTCGGACGGCGCGCCCGGGTCCAGTGCCACGCTGGCCTGGGCCTCCAGGAAGTTGAGCCTGCAAGCGATGTACATGCCGAACGACTGCTCGTCGCGTAGGCGACCGGGTCCCCCGCCGGCCCGATAGGCGGCGAGGGATCGCTGCACCGCGGCATCATCGGCTGTGCCGTCGTCATGGACATGCCAGAACATCAGGAGTCCGGCAAGCTCACGGTCGGGGCAGGCCGGCCCGGCATCGTCCCAGTCAAGCACGGCCAGCTCGCCAGAGGCCTCGACCAGCACGTTGTCGGGGTGCAGGTCCCGGTGGCAAGTGACCAGCCGGTCCCCGGCCATGGGGGTCACCATATCTGCCAGGTCGCATAGCAAGCCCGCGTGTCCAGCCATCGCCTCCCCCCAGCCGGCTCCTTGCTCGCGCGCAGCGTCCGCGAGCCGACCCCAGGTCGCAGGCCCCGGAACTCTGTCATACCAGGGGTCGACCGCACCCCGGGCCGGCCGGGCGAGACCATGCAGTCGTCCAGCCAGGTCGCCGATCTGGCCGGGCAACCCTGGGTCGGCCAGGTCCGCGGGCACACCATCAATCCACCGGTACAGCCGCAGCCAGCCACCACCATGATCGGGGGCCAGCTCCTGGAGGAATCGCCCGTCCCGGCCGGGCAGACTGCCAGGCAGCCGGATACCTGCAGACTCCAGGTGTGCGGTGAAGGTTACTTCTGGGAGTACCGACTCCTCGTCAGATTCCCAGAACAGTTCTTTGACGGCGTAGCGCTCCGCGCCCAGATCCAGGCACCAGACTCGTCCCATCGCACCCCGCGACACCGGGATGAGCGAGCCTCCGGGCTCTGCCGTCAGCCCGAATGCACCGCAGACGAGCTCGACGCTCTCGCTGCCGCCACAGATCGCGCCCCCAGGCAACCATCTGCCGATGATCGCGGCAACCTGCCATGCCCTCCTGGCCGGCCCAAGAGTCACTGGCTCGCGCGGACCGGCTTCGCCGGGAGCCCGGTGACGAGGTCAAGCCCTCGCTGAACCCAGCTGGCTAGCGCATCATCAGTCGCATAGCCTTCCGGCTCGATGCAGATGAAGCCGGACAAGGCCCGGCCGGCGAACAGCATCGGCCGTACATGCGGCTCGCGGAGTGCCTGCTCGCGGCTTTCGGCACCGACCCGGACCATCAGCGCCATACCGGTGATGCCACAGCACATATTGCCGTTGACCAGGAAAGAAAGGCCTCCTACCATCTTCTTTTCGACCACGTCGTTTCGGCTGGACAGCAATTGCCGTACCCGCTCGGCAGCCGCAGGATCGTAGCTCAATGCCGGTGCCCCCGTTTCGTCATCTGCCATGTTCGTCACGACCAGGATGCGCCATTCGCCGTGCAGGTCAACCCTGAGCAGCCGGTGTCCGCTCATCCGGCTTGGGCAGCCTGCGAGAATGTCCGCATGGACGGACTCGCGTGTCCTTGCGGCCTGGGCGAGGACTATGAGTCGTGCTGCGGGCGACTCCACGCAGGAGCGCCGGCGCCGACCGCTGAGTCGCTGATGCGCTCCCGCTACAGCGCATTCGCCGTCGGGGACGCCGGTTACCTCCTGCGCACCTGGCACCCGTCACGCCGTCCGCGGACCCTCAGCCTCGACCCGGCACTGCGGTGGACCCGCCTGGCCATCCTGGAAACGCGTGACGGCGGGCTCTTTGACGCCACCGGCACGGTGCAGTTCCGTGCCATGTACGTCCAACAGGGGCAGCGTGGCGTCCTCGCGGAGACGAGCAAGTTCGTCCGGCAAGACAGACATTGGACCTACTTCGGTCCCATGGGCTGAAGGACGCCTTCCTTCCCGCTATCACCATGAAGGTCCCACGCTAGACCACCCAGGAAAAGGACTCACAGACCTCATTCACAGTCCGCTCGCCAAAGAGGAAAGAACAGTGCTTGACCACATCTACATCTCGGTAAGTGACGTGCCGCGCTCCCTGACCTTCTATGCTGCGGCCCTGGCGCCCTTGGGCTGGAGGGAACTCGGGAGCTACGACTCCTCCGCCGGACCCGCGGAAATTCCTGATCTCTACGGATTGGCCGACGAGGTCTACGGATCTGGCGTGGCAGTCGGCTCCAGTATCTGGCTACGCCAGCGCCAGCCGGGTGAAACCGGATTGTATGTAGGGTTCGTTGCTGACGATCAGGCCGAGGTCAACGCCGCGTACGCTGCGGCGATCGAAGCGGGCGGAACGAGCGAGGGCGCGCCGGCGATACGCGAGTACTTCGGCCCGAGCTACTATGCAGCCAACATCGCTGACTTCGACGGCAACCACCTGGAGATAGTTCACAAGAGCTTCAACCCGCCAAGCCGTCAGCACCTCGGTTAAGACGACGTCGAAGGATGGCGGGACTCGCCAGAACAGTTCCGCTGCGCGTGGGCTTCCATGTCGTCCTGTTCGATGGGGCGGGCCGTACGAAACGAAGTCCGCTGGATGTACGGCAGCTCCAGAGAGTTCGCCGAACTCCTCGCGCTCACCCGCCTGGGCTGCTCGGTCAACATCATGCACCGTTCAGATGGCGCAGCTATCGCTTCTGCCTGATGTTCCGGTTAAGTTGGCCGGGACGGCCGTGGCGCATCGACCCGTCGTTGGCCTGCCCTGGCGCTCTCTATGCGGCAGCGTGGAAGCGCCACTCGTCGGCTGACTTGATACGGTGCCGTGGTTTCGGTGCAGGCGGTGATGGGCATGCATGCGCGATCCGAGCCGGCTCCGGTGCTGTTGGGACGCCAGCGGGAGCGCCAGGCGCTCGACGGCCTGATAGAGGATCTGCGCTCCGGGCGCGGGTGGGGGCTGGTGGTGCGGGGGGAGGCGGGGGTGGGCAAGTCCGCGCTGCTGGAGTACACGGCCGGGGCGGCGGCGGATATGCGGGTGATCCGGGTGGCGGGGGTTGAATCAGAGATGGAGCTGGCGTTCGCCGGTGTTCACCAGCTGTGCGCGCCGCTGCTCGATCGGCTGGAGGGCCTTCCCGCTCCGCAGCGCGACGCGTTGTGGATCGCATTCGGGCTTCGCGGCGGGGGTGCACCGGACCGGTTCCTGGTCGGGCTGGCCGTGCTGACCCTGCTGTCGGAGGCGGCGGCGGAACGGCCGCTACTGTGCCTGGTTGATGACGCGCAGTGGCTGGACCGGACCTCCGCGCAGGTGCTGGCGTTCGTGGCGCGGCGGCTGCTAGCCGACCCCGTGGGGCTGATGTTCGCCGTGCGCGATCCTGGCCAGGAGCTTGAGGGGCTGCCGGACCTCGAGGTCCGGGGCCTGCAGGACGATGAGGCGCGCGGGCTGTTGCGCTCGGTCGTCCGGGTCCGGCTGGATGAGCAGGTCCGGGACCGCATCGTGGCCGAGACCCATGGCAACCCGCTGGCGCTGCTGGAGTTGCCGCGCGGGCTGAGCCCGGCGCAGCTGGCGGGCGGGTTCGGGCTGATAGGTGCGCAGACCGTACCGGGACGGATCGAGGAGAGCTACCGGAACCGGCTCGGGGCGCTCCCCCCCGACACGCGCTCGTTGCTGCTGATCGCTGCGGCCGAACCGGTCGGCGATCCCGTGCAGGTCTGGCGCGCGGCCGAGCTGCTCGCGATCCCGGCACTGGCCGCCGCGGCCGCCGAGGCGGACGGGCTGGTGGAGATCGGAACGCGCGTGCGGTTCCGCCATCCGCTGGTGCGGTCGGCGGTGTACCGGTCGGCCGCGCTGCCCGAGCGCCGGGCGGCGCACCTGGCGCTGGCCGAGGTGACCGACCGCGACCTGGATCCGGACCGGCGGGCGTGGCATCTGGCCGCGGCCGCGGCCGGACCCGATGAGCAGGTCGCCGCCGAACTCGAGCGGTCGGCGGGCCGGGCGCAGGCCCGCGGTGGCGTGGCCGCGGCAGCGGCGTTCTTGCAGCGCGCGGTCGCGCTGACCCTCGAGCCCGGCCCGCGGGCCGAGCGTGCACTGGCGGCCGCGTACGCGAGTCTCCAGGCGGGCGCGTTCGGCGCGGCTCTGGAGCTGGCGGCCGCGGCGGAGGTCGGGCCGCTCGATGGCCTCCAGCGTGCCCGGGCCGGCCTGCTCCGCGGGCAGGTCGCGTTCGCCGCTGGCGCGGTCGGCGAAGCCCCGGCGCTGCTGCTGAAGGCGGCCCGGCAGCTCGAGCCGCTAGATGGCGCGCGCGCCCGCCAGACCTATCTGGATGCGTGGACCGCCGCACTGTACGCTGGCCAGTTCGCGCAAGTCGGCAACCTGCACGAGGTATCCCGGGCCGCCAGGTCCGTCCCTGCGCCCCCGGGCCCTCCGGCTCCCGGCGATCTGCTGCTGGACGGCCTGGCCGTCCTGGTCACCGACGGGCGCGCTGCGGCGGTACCGATGTTGAGGCGGGCGGTCCGCATCTTCGCCGAGGACGAGATGGCGATGGCGGAGGGACTGCGCTGGGGCTGGGTGGCCATGATCGCCACGAGCGTGCTGTGGGACGTGGAGAGCTGGCAGTCGATTGTCCTCCGGCAGCTCCAGTCCGCCCGTGAGGCAGGCTTGCTCGCCCACCTTCTGAGGTATGTGAATCAGCTGGCGGCATACGCGACTTGGCGCGGCGATTTTGCGGAAGCTGCGTCGCTGGTTGCGGAGGCTGATGCGATCGCGGAGGCGACAGGGACCCGCTTCGCGCCGTACGCCCCCGTATTTCTCGCTGGCTGGCGGGGGGCGGAAGCCGATGCCACGCGGCTGATCGAGGTCGTCACCAAGGACGCGCGCGCGGCCGGGCAGGGCCAGGCGATCCAGCTCTGCCAATGGGTATCGGGAATCTTGTACAACGGTCTCGGCCGCTACGACAGGGCTCTGCCGGAGGCCCGGCAGGCCAGCGAGCAGGCGCCTGAGCTGTATGTCTCGGCGTGGGCGCTTCCCGAGCTGATCGAGGCGGCCAGCAGGACCGGGCAGACCGAGGTGGCCGCCGACGCGCTCGGGCGGCTGGCCGCGGTCGCGAGCGCCGCCCAGACCGACTGGGCGTCGGGGATCCATGCGCGGTCCCGGGCGCTGCTCAGCGACGGCAAGGCCGCCGAGGGCTCGTATCGCGAGGCGATCGAACGACTGGGCCGCACACCCGTTCGTCCCGAGCTCGCCCGGGCGCACCTGCTGTACGGGGAGTGGCTGCGCCGCGAGGCCCGGCGGGCCGACGCGCGGACGCAGCTGCGCACCGCCCACGGCATGTTCGCCGCGATCGGCATGGAGGCATTCGCCGAACGGGCCCGGCGCGAGCTGGCCGCCGCCGGCGAGACCGCCCGCCAGCGCACCGTGGAAGCACGCGATACGCTCACCCCCCAGGAGGCCCAGATCGCCGGCCTGGCCCGCGCCGGCCTGTCGAACCCGGAGATCGCCGCCCGCCTGTTCCTCAGCCCGCGCACGGTCGAATACCACTTGCGCAAGGTGTTCGGAAAGCTCGACATCGGTTCCCGCCACCAGCTCGAGGACGCGCTGCCCGACGACGCCAGCGCCGTGCGGCTGGCATGACCGGCCACCGGCAGCTAGCCGGGCGGACGTGCGCCGCCTAGTCTCCCAGCCGGAGACTAGGGAGCGGCACTGGGGAGTTACTGACGCGACCGTGCGCCCAGCCCAGCGACACTGGTCGGCATGTTGCCGCCAGCAGAACAGTCCGGCTCTTCGGGCGCCGGCGCGCCGGCCGGGATCGGTCCCAGGGTGCCAGGGCTCGCCGCCGAGCATGAGGCCCTCCGGCGCGTCGCGGCGCTCGTCGCCCGCGGAGCCCGCCACGCTGAGTTGTTCGCGGTGGCCGGCCAGGAACTCGCCCAGCTCGTCCAGGCGGACGCGGCGGCCCTGCTGCGGTTCGAACCCGACGAGACCATCACGCTACTCGCCGCGTGGAACGCGACAGGCGCGCCCGCTCCGGTGGGCGATCGGGAGCCGGTGAACGCGGCGTTGCGCCGACTGCGCGACACTGCCCGCCCCATGCGGTGCGGGCCGTCAGATGTACCGCTCACCGGACCATTCAGCGCCGAGCTCAGGCGCCTTGGCATCCGCACTGCGGTCGCAACACCGATCCAGGTTGACGGCCGGGTATGGGGGACCAGTGTGGCCGCATGGCAGAACCCCACGCCGTCCCCCGCGGCAACCGGATCGCGGATGGCGGAGTTCACCGAGCTGATGGCCACAGCGATCAGCAACGCCGACGGCCACGCGGAGCTGCCGGCCAGCCCGGGCGCCCCCGACCTCGGCCCGGAGCCGACCGGTCCGGGCCGCCCATCGTCATCAGCCAATCCAGGAAGGAGAGACCTCATGGCCAGCGAAACTGAAGTCCGTCCGTTCCGGGTCGAGATGCCCGAGAAGGCGGTCGCCGACCTTCGGCGGCGGATCGCGGCGTGGCGGCCGCCCGAGCGGGAGCCCGTCGATGATCAGTCCCAGGGCGTGCAGCTCGCCACGGTACGGGACCTGGCGGACTACTGGGCCACCGGATACGACTGGCGCCGGTGCCAGGCCAAGCTGAACGCCCTGCCGCAGTTCACCACG
>Ga0335083_10012161_pt1 | contig 10318 bp, 9 predicted proteins | sample Lox_Sample_42_FD_206716 | JGI IMG/M metagenome (GOLD analysis project Ga0335083, IMG submission 206716) | Soil microbial communities from Loxahatchee National Wildlife Refuge, Florida, United States - Lox_Sample_4.2 | ecosystem: Environmental > Terrestrial > Soil > Wetlands | place: USA: Florida... | reverse complement strand
GTCTATTCGACCTCAGCGGGAAGACGGCTCTGGTGCTGGGCGCGGCTTCCGGCATCGGCAGGGCGTCGGCGGAGGCGCTCGCGGCACTGGGGGCGACGGTCATCTGCGCCGACAAGAACAAAGACGGCGTGGAAGCGACCGCGGCCGAGCTGCGTATGCATGGCCGTGCCGAGGCGCATGTCGTGGACGCCGGCAGGCCGGCCGACGTCCGCGAGCTCGCATCCAGCATCGAAGCGTCTCATCCGCGCTTGCATATCGCGCTCACCACGCCTGCTGTCCACGTGCGTAAGCTCATGTGCGATTACACCGACGAAGAGTACGACCGGGTGGTCGATCTCAATCTTCGCGGCACTTTTTATTTCCTTCGCGCGTTCGCTCGCATGATGATGGCGCAAGGCGGCGGCAGCCTCATCGCCAGCTCGTCGGTGCGGGCCACGACGCTCGAACCGGGACTGGCCATCTACGGCGCCACCAAGGCCGGCATCATCCAGATGGTGCGCGGGCTGGCCTCCGAGGTCGGTCGCTTCGGAGTCCGCGTCAACGCGATCGTGCCCAGCATCGTCGAAACGCCGCTGGTCGAACCGCTCAAGGCGCGGCCGAAGATCTTCGATGCGCTGGCTGCACACACGGTGTTCAACCGCTGGAGCCAGCCCAGCGAAGTCGCGGGCGCGGTGGCGTTCCTCGCCTCGGACGCAGCGAGCTACATCACCGGCACCGCTCTTCTGGTAGACGGCGGCTGGACCGCGATCGATGGTCCGCCGACGGGTCTCACCGCGACGCACAGCGAGTGACGCTTACCCCTAGCTCGGTGGAACGTCGCGCGGCATCGAGTCGTAAGGATACTCCCAGCCCGCCAGGGCGGAGATGCGCTCGCCCCAGACTCGATGTTAGGTTTCTGCGCGCGGTCGGCCTAGTGCTTCTCGACGATCACATAGGCGCTGCGCACGCGACGTCGCAGGCTTGCTTGAAGGAAAAGGGCATGTGATCTTCTGATCTCCCGGGGCGATCTTTTGCGTGACGACCACCTCGTCTATTACTCGCCCAGGCCCTCGAGGCCGATGGAAGCATGCGACTGTGCCTTACGAAGCTGCAAGTGATCGAGCGGCCACCGCGCCGATGCCGGCCCAAGCCTACACCGCCCTCACGGGGTGCTCGCACCGGGGGCGCCACTGCGGGCTTGTGTCTCACCACTTTGGCCTCCACCGAGCCCGGCGCTCGCAGCTGCCCATCCCGCGCACGTCAAGCCGACAGCATCCTGATGCCACTCCATGACACTTGATACGGTTAGATCTCCTGCGTCCCGTTGCGAGCCGGGCTCTGCGCTTCGAGACGCAAGTATTCTTCCTCAGCAGAAACCTGAGCGTATCCGCAGGTGAGGACTTACCGTGTTCGTGGCTGCTGCCATGGACCCGCGACGGGGATAACTGCGTGCGCTAGTGATCTGCGCGGTTTGACGCTTGGCGTCCCCAGACGGCGTAGATCCGCGACAGCGCATCCAGCTTCCCGCTGTCGGTGTCAAGCATGTCCGTCATGGACGTGGCCAGCTGCCGACGATCGAGCGATGCCGCGATCGCAGCGCATCGCACTAGATCAGAATCGGCGACGAGTTTCGCGCCGAAGCGTTGTCGTGCGGCCGCCAGCGACTCGATGCTCGTTACCGCTCTAGCCCGGTCTCCCAACTGCAGAGCCGTCTCCGCGAGGGCAGCCTCAGCGTGGGCCTTGGCGGCATCGGTGGGGACGCTCTCCGTCTCTTGCGCTGCTGCGTTCAACAGTGTGTGAGCGAGAGCCAGATCGCCCAGGCTCGCCGCAGCCTTGGAGAGCGCAAGATAGAGAGCGGCCAACTCGGCTTCACCACTTGCGCCTCTCGCAGCTGAGATCACGCCTTCCAACACCGCGCGACCTTGGGCGGGGTCGCCGAGCTGCCCTGCCGCCTGCCCAACGCTGATCAGCACTCGTGGTCTAAGCGAAGCATCTGCGACCTTGCTCGTCTCCTGCACCACCCGAGCCAGCAGCGCACGCGCTTGGACAGCATCGTTGAGCTTTCCAGCCCCCAGCGCGACGCTGTCGAGAACTCGGATTCGGGCGAAGTCGGTGTCTACGATGTCTGCGGTACGCAGAGCTCGCTCAACCAGGTCCCGCGCCTGCACCTCATTCCCGAGCTTGACCTGCGCTTGGACCACCGTGACGAGAAGCCATCGCACCTTGGTAAACTCTGCGCCAATCGTGTCCGACGCGAGGACCACTTCGGCGAGCACGCTGCGCCCTTGAATGGGATCGCTCAGGGCGGTGGCAGAAGTGGAGACGCTTGCAAGGACGCGTGCCTTTCCGAGGTCGCTCCCAATGGTGCTCGTCGCCTCGATAATGGTTTGCAGGATCGCGCGTCCTTGCGCGGGATCGCCTAGCGCGGTGGCGCCTTGTGCGACCACATCAAGGACCGCCGCCCTTGCCAGATCGTCGTTTATGTTGTCGGCCGCGCGCACCGCTTGAGCCAGTAAACTGGTTGCGCGCCTTGCGTCGCCCAGCCCGGCCGCGGCTGTCGCCAGGCGGGTGAGTACCAACACCGCTGTCGCGTCGTCGCCGATCGTGCCCGTCGCCTTCACGGCCTCGTCCAGAAAGGCGAGCGCTTCGTCCCTGCTGCCGAGCTTGGTCTCGGTCTCCGCGAGATCGGCAAGAACGCGCGCCCTCGACGATGGGTCGGAGATCCGGCGCGCTGAATCCAGTGCCCGGGCGACGATCTCTCTCGCCTTGGCCGCGTCACCCAGCTTCTCGGCAACCCGCGCACAACTGGCGAGAACGCGCGCCTTGGCCGCGTCGTGGCCCATTGCAGCAGCCACTGCCGCAACGCGGAGCAGCACTGTACGCGACTGGATTCGATCTTGCAGCTCGCCGGCCTTGCTGACTACGGCGACAAGTGCGTTGGCGCGGCTTCGCTCTTCACCGAGTTCGCTCGCGAACTCGAGGCTGAAGTCCCAGTCTTCGGCAGCGAGGACGGCGAGGACGGGTTGAGGTGGTGCCTCGGGTCTCTGTCCCGGCGGCGGTCCCACACTCTTCGCGAGGCCGAGAAGCTCGCGCTTGAGCACATCGAGTTGGCCTTCGGGCGCGGCTGCCAGGCCATTCGCGCCTAGAGTGGACCACAGCAGCCCCGTCAGGCCAATGATCAAACCGCCCACGAGTGATTGCGCGCTCATGTGACCTGCCAGCGCGCGTCAACGCGTCGCTACCTTGACGCTAATGACGACGGGGAGGGTGGCCGGGAACAGACAGTGGCTGTCGTTACAGGCCTGGTAACGCAAGCTCCCCTTCAAAGGGATCGTAGTGCCGGCGGTGGCATCCCGTCCGACTTTCACCGGGAGCGCGATCGCAAAGGCACCGTCGTAGACCACCAGGTCATGACTGTCTCCCGGGAGCCTCAGGCGCTTTGCGGCGGGATAGAGGGGTTCCCCCACGGAAACCGGTCCAGCCCCGTCGATCTTGAGCGTGATCGGGATGAGGCTCGGGTTCTCCACCGGATTCGCCTGCACGTGGTATCCGGGCTTCACGACGACTTGGATGGCGATCCGCGCTACGACGCCGGGTTTCACTTCCACGTTGGGCGGTGGAAGCACCGATACGACCTCTAACGCCAGCACGTCCGCCGGCGCTGCGCCAAGCATTACGAGGACGGCGAGCGCAGCGAGACGCCCAGACATCTATTGCTTCGGCAGCAGCCTGTCCAACGCTGCTCGGAGCTTGATCAGTCTCGCGTCGAAGCTGGCCAGGTCTTCGTTCAGCGCGAGAAAACGTATCGTGCCTTCAGGGTCGATGATCATGAACGACGCGATCATCACCTCTTCGCGCTTGAGATCGGGCACAAAGTCCGGTGGCGGAGCATAGCTGGTGGTCACCGCTCCCGTACTATCGAGCAGGACCGGGCAAGTGAGCTTCTGCTTTGCAACCCAGCCGGAGACGATGTCGGGTTTCTCGGAGACGTCGACGATCAGGGCCTTCACACCGAGCTTCCCATATTCCTGATTCAGTTTTTCGAAGTGGGGTGCAGCCGCGTTGCAGAACGGGCACCAGCTTGTCATGAAACTGACCACCACCCACTTCCCTTTGAGCTCCGCCGAACGGTAGACGTTGCCGTCCAGCGCTTCGAGCTGGAATTCGGGCGCGAGCTCGCCGATGCGGTAGTTCCAACCTGCAGCGGCTGGCAGCGACCACGCGAGCAGCATCGCGAGCAAGAAGAGAGGAAGGCGAGCGGGCCGTGGCATACCGATTTAGCTGGCCCGCTTCTGGAAAAGCTTATGCGGACAGAGTAGGAACATGAGGTACGGCAGCCGGGAGACTGCCGTACGCCCGTGGCACGAGCAGATCAGCGAGCTGGAGTCAACCCGCGAAGATGTAGACACAGCCGCGCGAGGCGGCCCCGTTGCAGGCCACCACGCCAGACGGGACGAGCTGGATACCGGGAAACACAGCATCGGTCCAGTCCTTTTTCACGTCATCGTGCTTCAGGCCCATCTGCTGAGCGACCATGCCACTATAGAAAGTGAGCGCGAGGTTGCATGCGGCCACTCTCATGTTTGGCCGACCGACCAGCTTCTGGAGCGCCGCATCCGGGACCGGGAGCGCGCCCGGCTTGAGGTAGAACGGGTTGCGGACTGCAGGCGCCTTGGTGTCCGGGTCGTCGATCTTGAATGTTTCGCCGAGCTTGTACTTGGCCCAGACCGAGTCGTTGAACGCCAAGGGCAGTGCATTATGGCGCAGCACCATTACTACCCCGAGATCGCTCTCGGGGAGGCCATAGGCTTGCGCGCCGGTGAGAAAGAATGCCCACGACCACACCAACCCCATTCCGTGGTTGACCTCGGGCATGTCATAAAGCTGCTTGTAGGTACCGGGTATGCTGTCGAGCCAGCGCGTGAAGTCGGTGCTGGGGCTTTCGCTTGCGGCCACGGCACCCGTGACGGGCACGATGGCTCCGAGCCCTGCGGCGGCAGCGGTGGCTGCCAGACCCAGGAACTCGCGGCGATTCCCATGAAGCTTCGCGTCATCCATTTCGGCCTCCTGAAGTTTTATCGTATGAGGCTCCCCACGGAAAGTCCGGATTGATGCCTCCGCGGGAAGCGACCGGGTCGCGCACACTGGTACGCTATAGCCTATGCGCTGCTGGTTGGAGCGTCAAACGGTTTCGCGCGCCGCCATGCGCGCCCCGAGCGAGCGTCGTTCAGTTCACCTGAACGGTTCCCAAGTGTCATGGTTATCGCGCCGCCATGTTGGAGTGGTTGATCATCTATCTGCTGATGGGGCTGGCCGTGGGCTTCCTTGCCGGTATGCTTGGGCTTGGGGGTGGCGTGCTGTTGGTGCCGCTGATGGTCTTCCTGTTCACGGCCCAGCACTTTCCCTCAGACCGTGTCCTGCAGCTCGCACTCGGTACCTCGTTAGCCAGCATCGTCTTCACTTCGATCTCCGGCCTGCGCGCACACCAGAAGCGCGGTGCCGTGAGATGGGACATCGTGCGCGACGCCAGTCCAGGCCTCGTGATCGGGACGCTGCTCGGCACGCTCGTGGCTGAAAGACTACCGTCGCATTACCTGGCGATCGTCTTTGTGCTCTTCGTTTCGTACGCCGCGACGCAGCTCCTCAGGAATATTGAACCAACACCGTCTCGCAAGCTGCCCAAAGGCGTGCGTATGTGGCTTGCATCCGGGGCTATAGGGCTGATCTCGAGCCTCGCCGGTGCAGGCGGGGGAATTCTCACGATCCCGCTCATGATCATGTGCAACGTGCCGATACGCAACGCCATCGGTACCTCTTCCGCCTTGTTACTGCCGATCGCGGCTGCGGGCGCGGCGGGCTATATCTGGACTGGGCTGGGCAAAGAACACCTGCCTGCGTTCAGCCTCGGTTATGTATATCTACCCGCGCTGCTGGGCATCGTTGTAGGGACGTTCATCACCGTGCCTTGGGGCGCGATCGCGGCCCATCGCATGCCGGTTCCACGCTTAAAGAAAATCTTCGCCGTGATCCTTCTCGCTCTCGCTACCAAGATGCTCTTCGATCTGCGTTGAGGGGTGTAAGCAACAACCGCAGCATCATGCCCGGTTCGTCTTGCGGGGACCTCAAGCCCCAGGCGGACCTTACTTCCTAGCGTTCCCGGATCTCGGGTATAGGTCGGCAAGGAGTTACGGTGATCGGGCGGCTGCGTTGCATGCAAGCGACCGAGCGCAAGCCCACCGTGCCCTGGACAGCTGCCGAGTGCGGTGTTTCCCTACAATTACCTTACAGACCTCGGGATGCTGACCGGCGTCAGCTGCCGCATATCGACAGAGACTTGGACGGCTGCATTTCTGGGAGTCGCACTCCGGCACTTTCCCCACGCGGCGCGCGGCGCGCCGAGGATGCCAACCGCCATGAAGCGGAGGAAAAGCACGAGCCGCCGGTAGGTCGCGGTGCCGAGCCCGTGGATGTCGCACCTAGACCGGGCCGCCGCACTTCTGTAAGCAGCAGGACAAGCTCCGCGCCGACCGTCCGGCCGATGCGTATCGCGCTCAGCACGCCCGCCGTCCACGTGTGCAGGCTGATGTGCGATTACGTCGACGAAGCCTACGACCGCGTGGGCGACCTTAGTGTTCGCGGCTCATTGCTGGCAGCCCGTCCCCCACTGGGTGGTCGTCGCCTGTCGCTTGGCGCGCGCTAGTCGACCTTCGCGCCTTTCGTGCAATAGGCCGAAGGCAGCGAAACCCCGCTCACCTCGTAGTTGGCGTCCGGAACGAGGATGTACTCGGACGCGCCGATCCCGCGCGACCCGTGCGCCCAATCGTAGGTGTAGCCCAGTCTGGTCCACGGGGCACCGTCGGTCCGGTACGATTTTTCGTGGAGAGCCAGGAGAAACTGCGCGTAGTTCGGGATGTTTCTGACGGTGGGCGGCGGATCTGCGGTCTGCAGCGAGCAGACAGAGTCGTTCACCTCGGGATCGGGACATGGACGGAACAAGTCGTCCCGCGCGACCCACATTTCCACCAGCAGATTGTTCTGGCTGGCCGGGTTGAGACCCAAATACTGCTTCAAGCGCTCGGTGGGGTCCGCGATGCCGAGCCGCTGGCAAAAGCGCTGCAACTCCGGCACAAGGGTGACCCAGACGCGGGGCGCATCCTTGGGGGTTGACCCCTTTCGTCCGGTGCCGTCCGGGTTACGGTAAAACCTGTTGGCGACCTCGGTGGTGACGAACGTCACTACGAGCAACTCCTTCCGATCCGCCGTTCTCCATCTCAGGAATTCGTTGTCAGGCCTGACCGCCACCAGTCCGCCGTAGACGTTGCGCTCATCCATGACGGCCGCATCAGAGATCGCCGCATGGAAGGCGGTAGCCGGATCGGCGGCCTCGTGCTCCGGCGCCCTTGCAGTGAACCCGTTGACCAGCAGCGCGAGGACTCCGGCAAGCGGGAGCAGCGGTTGCAGCGCATCGAGCAGTGTCTTGGATGGATCGCGCATAGTTAAGTCCCGCTGCCGTTCTTGCCCTGTTCAGGCTTATCCCCAGTGCCGTTACTCTTCTTCTCATCCTCTAGCTTATCGCCGCGCTCCTTGTCCCCGCCTTTCGAGACGGGAAACGCGTGCTCGAACATATCGCGCAGCTTGTCGACCGTCTGCTTCGAGAACAGCCCCGCTAAACCACTTACCGCGCTGACGCCGAACGGGTTCACTGCGTCCGCCGCGTTCGAGGTCACGAATCCGGCCCGGACGATGAGGTAGAAGAGCAGCCCCAGAATCATCCCGATCAACGGGCGCAGAGCGAACCACGGTATCCATGATCGGTCGAATTTACGGTTCCCGAGGTAGGTGGCGAACGACGTCGTGACGTGCACGAGCGCTCCGAGCATGCCGGCCAGCATGCTCAGGATCAGAAGTCTGGCGTCGGCGTCGTTCTTGAAATCGATCAGCAGACCGAACACCCGCACGCTCGTACTGGCGCCCTTGTACGGCCAGATCGTCCACAGGGCATAGGCAGTCGCGACACCGAGCAGCAGAAAGTAGGCCTCGAACGCGAGGACGACGAGCGGGCCAGCCGGCTCGAGCGGCGGCTTACCCTGCGAGCCTGCGGCGGCCGCGTTGGCCGGCGTGCCTGGGTTGCCGTGGTCATCCGCCATGTCTCTCCCTCCTATCGATGGCGACTGGATATGATGGCTCAACTATGACGCGATTGCCTCGCGCCGAGCCCGGCTTTCCCTGGCCTGCACGACGGCGCCGAGGATCCCCTTCGGCATGAAGATGATGAACAGCACGAGCAGCAGCCCGTAGATCGTGGTGTCGAGGCCGTGGATGTCGTGACCGAGCGCGAGGCGCAGCACTTCCGCCAGCAGCAGCGTGAACACCGCGCCCACCGTGGGGCCGAGGCGTACGAACATCCCGCCGGCGATCGCGCCGAAGACCATCTGCAGGCTCACGCCGACTCCCGATACCGTCTCCGGGTTCACGTAGAGCTGATATTGCGCGTAGAGCACGCCGCCGATGCAGGTCATCAAGGCCGAGATGAGCGTGATGCCGAGCTTGAGCCTGGTGACGCCGATGCCGATCGAGGCGGCCGCATCTTCCTCCTGGCTGATCGCTTCCAGCGCGAGGCGCGCCATGGAGCGATCCACGCGTGTCCAGATCCATAAGCCCCCGAGCCAGACCGCGAGGATGATGTAGAACCAGGCGAGCTTCGACGAGAACTGCAGCGCGGCGAGAGACCAGGACGTGTCGGCGAGCGCGGTCGTGGGCGTTGCGCCGAGCGACCCTCCGGTGTGGTCTCGCAGCGCCACGATGATCATGCGCGCGACCTCCGCGAGCGCCAGCGTCACCAGCGCGAAGTAGTGCCCGACGATCTTCAAGCGGAAGCAGGGAATCCCGACGAGGAGCGCGACCAGCGCCGTGAGCGCCAGTGCGATGAGCGTGCCGAGCCAGGGCGAGAGCCCGAAGTGGTTCCAGCCCATGACGACCACATAGGCGCCGATGCCGAGGAACGCGCCGTGCCCGATGCTCACCATGCCCAGCCGGCCCATCAGCGCCCAGCCGGTGTACACGAAACCCCAGAGCAGGCAAAGGATGATCAGGTGCAACGGGTAGCTCCCGAGGCCCGCGAGCGGCGCGAGCGCCAGGGCCACGAGCCCGATCCAAGCCAGCGCTCGCATCAGGCCTTGCCCCCGAACAGACCGCGCGGGCGGAAGAACATCACGGCGATGAAGAACAGGAACGCGATCACATAGCCCCAATCGAGGTCGAGGAAATACCCTCCGATCGAAATGAATTCCGCGAAGATGAAGGCGGCGGCGAAGCCGCCGATCATGTTGCCCAGCCCGCCGAGCACGCAGACCAGGAACGCAACAGGTCCGAAGGAGAGCCCGATCGCCGGATGGATGTCGTACTGCAGGACCAGCAGGCAGGCCGCGAGGCCGGCGAGCGCGCCGCCCAGTGCGGAGGTGGTCAGGAAGATGCGCCGCGGATCCACGCCCATGAGCGGCATCACGGCGCGGTCCTGCGAGATGGCCCGGATCGCGGTGCCGAGATAGGTGCGCTTGAGGAACAGGTACATCGCGACCATGCCGCCGAGCGCCACCGCGAATGCGATCAGTCGAGCGGAGCTGAGATAAAGCTCGCCCAGGTGCAACGGCGGAAGCTGCACGCCCAGGTTCTTGAACTCGACGCCGAACGCCAGCGTGGCCACGCCTTGCAGGAAGAACAGCACCCCGCCGGTCACGAGCAGTTGATTGATCGGCTCCGCGGAGAGCACCGGCCGAATGACGAGCTGATGCAGGGCCGTGCCCAGCACCGCGACCAGCGCGACACTTGCAGGGAACGCCAGCCACAGGGGCCAGCCGAACATGGTGTGCAGGTAGTACACCGCGTACATCCCGACCATGATGAGCTCGGCGTAGCAGATCCACACCACGTCGATGACGCCGAAGATGAGGTTCAACCCGAGTGCGAGCAGCGCCAGGATGCCCCCCAGCAGCACCCCGTTGACCACCGCCTCGAGCAGGAAGAGATCAAAGATCTGCATGGCTCACATCCCGAGGTACGCCTGCTTCACCGCACCCGTTGCGAGCAACTGCTCCGAGGTCCCGGTTGCGTGGATGCGCCCGGTTTCGAGCAGGTAGCCGCGCTGCGCCACGCGCAGAACCTGGCGGATGTTCTGCTCCACGATCAGCACGGTGTAGCCCTCGGCGCTCATCTTTCTCACCGCTTCGAAGATCGACTGCACAACCACCGGGGCAAGCCCCGCCGAGGGCTCGTCGAGCAGCAGCAGCTTCGGTCCGGACATGAGCGCACGGCCGATGGCGCACATCTGCTGCTCGCCGCC
>Ga0335083_10012160_pt1 | contig 10318 bp, 3 predicted proteins | sample Lox_Sample_42_FD_206716 | JGI IMG/M metagenome (GOLD analysis project Ga0335083, IMG submission 206716) | Soil microbial communities from Loxahatchee National Wildlife Refuge, Florida, United States - Lox_Sample_4.2 | ecosystem: Environmental > Terrestrial > Soil > Wetlands | place: USA: Florida... | reverse complement strand
CTGAGCGCATAACCCGCCAGGAGATTCACCCCCAAGCCGATCGCCACCGAGCGCAAGGCCCAGGGAGTAGCGTTGAGGCTGGCGAGAACAATATTTTCGAATAAGGCGATGCTGAGCATGAGGTAACCGAGCCCGCCCATCAGCGCGGTTTCGATGAGGCGGTGTGACGGCACCATGCCGAAAGCGTGGGAAAAGACCTCCCAGGCAACACCGCACATCACCACAAAAACAACGAATACCAGAAACACGACCCCGACGTGGCGTAGGCGCAGGCGCGCGGCCATGCGGTCGTGTTGAGCCTGCGGCAACTCTAGCGCCATACGCTTCCAGAAGCGCAGAAAGGCGTCGCTGAAATATTCGGTGGAAGCCGCTGTGACCAGGAACGCCAGCAGCACCAGGTCCATGCCCTGGGTATAGGCGGAGTCGATACCGAAGCTGAGGCCTGAGACCCAGGGAATGGCGCTGCCTGCGGTGAGGCGGTCGGCGAACATGAAGCCGAAGTACACCGTGCCGTAGAAAAAGAAGGGCACCATGGAAATAATGGCGACGGTAAAGCGCGGGCGGGCGCTGTCACGCGTGTTTGGATGCTTCTTCTCGAAATAGCGGAAGCCCAGGAGAATACTGGGCAAGGCGCAGAGCACCGCCAGCGGTGGCCATACCATGAGCAGAGTTGTGGTGCTGGGATGCACCGCCATACGGATGCCGACCGTTGCCAATCCGCTGACCAGAAACACGATGGGGATGTACCAGCCGGTTCCCTGCACCGCCATGACGGCGCAGAACATCCACAGGATGCACAGGCCGAAGTAATTGATTGCCGCCAGCAGCAGATATTTGAAGGCGAATACTTCGAAATAGAGCCCAACCACGACGGCCAGCGCGGCCATACAGATCACGCTGAAAATCCCCAGCACCAGCACGGCCACGCAAAACCGCCGCGCCAGGAACGGCTCCTGCAGGCCATAGTACTGGTTGCCGCCGCGCGAGATCATCTGCGTAAAGCCGCCGGTGGTAATCAGGCTGGCAATAAGCGAAAGGCTCAACGCGCCGCCCAGTTCGGGCGAGACCTGCAGAGCGTCAGGATAGAGATATTGCAGGGCCAGCAGAGCCATCCACGGAATGGCGTACGCCAGGCTGGGACAAATTTTGCACACTGCAACCCAGGCTTCGGCGAAAAACGCGCGCAGCTTTGACGGCCCGGCTTCTTCTTTCGCTGCCGCCACGCCGCGCGGAAACCGTACGAAAAGATGTTCGGCCAGGCTGAAGACGGTGGGGAAGCCCCAATCCTTCATGGAGCGGTCGGTGTTGCCGAGCGACTCTACGATGGCGGCTATTTCGTAGTAATCCGCCACCTCGGGTGCGATTTTCTGCACCGCTTTCATCAACACATCGGGATCTTTGGTCGCCGTCATTGCCCCGCCCCACAGGTCATGAGGGATCGTTTGGAGGAATTCAACAGGGTCCCAATTTGCTTGGGTGCTTCCATGGTAGCGGAAAACGGAACGCGGTGAGCGGAATGATCGCTGGAATCGAGCACGACGACAGTACCATCCGTCTTAGTCCAAAAGTGTTTCGGGTCGGAGTTGACTGGCCCGGAAGCGGTGATGGAACCGCTACCCTCGCATTGGTGATTTGCCAGCCGATTGCTGCTGGCGGAAAAATTCGGTTCGCCCCAGCCAAAACCGTCAATGCCGTAGAGCCATGCGCTCCACCAGGCGTAGGCGAACTCGCCGGCGTCAAAGGGCCGCTTGTCGGTCGTGGTCGTGATGGCGAAGATGCGCGAGCCGAAGCGGCGGCGGTACTCGATTGCCTGCTTCATGCGCATTTTGAAATGGGCGGCGTCCTCATAGTTGCCGTTGCTGATCTGGAAAGACTCCAGCAGGAAGATATCGCGGCGGTCGAGCAGGGGCGGCAGATGCTTGGGATTTTTCGAGCCTCCGTTTGAAACCGGCGGCTTGTCTTCGGTGCCGAAGAGGTGATCCAGAAAATAGCCGTTCATCAGCACACCCAATCCGAGCTGATGGACATAGCCAACCGCCATGTTCTGGCGCTCGCGAGTGACAATCTTGTAGTCGTAGCTGGCTTCATCGAGGAAGATGCCGGAGACTCCCATGGCATTCCACAGGCGAACGCGTTCCTGGATCTGCTCCGGCTTCAGCGACTGGTTATCGCCCAGAGGGACGTAGCCGTAGAACTGAATGCCCGGGTTGTGGCGCTTCGCGGCAGCGATGATCTGAAGCACTTTCTGGTGTTCGGCGGGATCGCCGGTGGGAAAGCGTCCCGCCTGCTGATCGGCGAACTCCAGGCCATCGCCCAGCACGACGACATCGTAAGGGCTGAAAGCGGCGGCGGCACGCTCCACATCGCCATTGGCTCCGTTTACCAGGCTCGGGTAGCCGTAATAAATGGCCAGGCGCGCCGGCACCCGCGGATGGGCGGCCGCCTGTGCCAAACACAAGCTGGAGCCTATGAGCATGATTATGATTGCGAACTTTAGAAGGAGCCGAGCGCGTCCTCGCGCATGCGTCCTTCTCATCCTCATCAGTTTTCGACCCACTATTCCGTGCCACTTCCTGCACGGGCGAGGACGCCCGCGCCTACATCCGAGGAATCATGCCTGCAGGAGCCGCTGTCGCGGACGGCGGGCCACCAGCTTGCGGTATGTGTTTTCGTAGTTGCTGAGGAAAGTCTCTTCCGTAAAGTTGTCGAGAGCGCGCTGCAGGGCCATTTTGCCCAGGCGCTCACGTTCCTGCGGGTTGCCGAGCAGATACGAAATCGCCTCGGCCATTTTGTCGGGCGCTTTGGCGGGCACGATGATACCGGCTTCTCCGGTAGCTTCGCGCACACCACCCACATCGGTGGCAATGATCGCGGCACCGCACAGCATGGCCTCAACCACTACGTAAGGAAACCCTTCCGAAATGCTGGAGAAAGCAACCACGTCGGCGTTGCTGTAAACCTTCCATGGTTCTTTGGTCGAACCGGCCCAGTTGATGTTCTTCTCCAGCTTCTGGTCCGCAACCTTCTTCTTGCAGTCCTCGAAATACTTGGGATCGCTGGCGGTGCCGTAGAAGCGAACTTCCACGTCGGGGAATTTCGGTTTGAGAATACCAACCGCGTCAATCAGATCGAGCTGGCCTTTTAACTGATAGATGAGGCCCACGGTGGAAACCACGGGGTGATCGCAGGGCTCTTTCTCCACGCGATGGAACTTGCCCGGATCCACTCCGTTGAAAATGACTTCGATGCGCTCTTCTTCCACGCCCAGCCGTTTTTCCCAGCGGGCGTTGTAAGCGCAAACCGGCGAAACCTGGTCGGCGAAGTAAAGGCTCAGTTCCACCACCGTCTGGCACAGGCGATACATAAACCAGCGGACAAAGAACGACTTCATCTGCCGCCGCAGGTTCAGGTATTGCTCGCGGAGGTAGACGCCGTGCTCGGTGAGCAGGTAGGGCGTACCGTGTTCCAGCTTGGCCAGGACGCACATGATGCCGCAGAACGAAGACGCGGAGGAATGGGTGACATCCGCCGTGGGGATAGGAAAGTGGAGAATCATCAGCATGTGGTAAAGCAGACGGTAAACCTGCTTCACCTCCGCCACGGTGGGATTCTCCGTGCCCGGAGGGCGGCAATCCCAGGTGGCGCGCACCGCGTGCTGCACCACGTTCCACACCTCCGGCGAGTTCATCGTCTTGGCGTAATCGAAGCGCTGGAAGTAGCGCTGCATTCCAAGCAGCACGCGGCCGAGTTCCTCTTTGTCGCAGTTCTGGGTGAAAGTGAGTCCGAGGAACTGCTCGAGCAAGGGACGAAATTTCGTCTTTATTGCGTCAGGGGTGGTATTCCAGCGGTTGCGTAACACGGTGGAGGTGGGCTGGTGCCGGGAATACTCCGCTGGTTGCATCAGACCCCACTGCGGGATCTTCAGCACATCAACAATATTGGGGGAGAGCTCGTACTTCACCTGCTGAAACGGATTGGTGACCACCGACAGCAGGCTGAAGTCGATGTTGGGCAGCCCGTTGGTCAGCCGGTGGCACCAGGTGCTCACACCACCGTGATAGAAGGGATAAGTTCCCTCGCTGGCCAGCAGTACCGTGATGGTCTCTTCACGCTTCAATTCTTCACAAACCGAACTTCGGCCGGCTGTCCTGCAAGCAGCATCAAGGTGGGGTTGTCAAACTCCACTTCCACGCTGTGGGTCATATTGGGGGAGGGCAGCGGGTTGATGGTCCGGATCGTGCCTTGCACCTGAGTCGGCGGATTCGATGGCAGCTTCACCATCACAGGCTCGCCAGACTTCAACTGTGAAATCATTGTAGCAGCCACGGGAACGTCGGCAATCATCTTGCGCAGTTCCGCCACTTTCGCAAGTACAGTGCCCCCCGGGATACTGTCACCCAGCTTGACCGGAATTTCTGCAACCACCCCCGCCTGAGTGGCGCGGATGATGGTTTCGTCGCTACGCTGTTGCGCCATCTGGTACTTGAGGTCGGCCTGGCGCAACTGCTCCAGGAGGTCCTGGCGGGTCGCCTGAGCTTCCAGGCCGGCCTGCTCGGTCTGGTCCTGTTCGAGCTTGGCGTTGGCGCCGGCAAAGCGCTTCGCCTGATCGAGATCGTCCTGGGCGATGCGCAGTTCGGTTGCCTTGGCATCCAGTTCCTGCTGGGCGATGATGCCGGAATCGAATAATTTCTTGGCGCGGTTATAGTTCACCAACGCCTGATCGTAGTTGGCCTGCGCCCGCTTGGGCGAGTCCCCGCGCTGACGGGTGGGCACCTGGTCGGCCTGGCGCTGCGCGATCGCCAGCCGGGCGTTGGCTTCGGCTAAGCGGGAACGGAAGCTGGCCAGGTTCTGCCGTGCCGCTTCCCGCTCCGCCGCAGCCTGCTGCAAAGCCATCTGAGAATCGCGGTTATCCATGCGCATGATTTGCTGTCCTACGCGCACCGGATCACCGACCTTCACGTAGATCTGCGCCACCGTTCCCAGCGTTTCCGAAGTCACGCGGATTTCGTTGGCGGGGTGGAGGGTTCCCTCAAAAGATACTCCAAAGACATCGGTGCCACCGAGAGCGGCAATGTTAGGGCGCAACGCATAGTTGGTGCCCAACAAAATGCCACCCAAAGAAAGAAAGGCTAAAAGCAGGATGTTGCGCATCTTGCGGGGCGACAAACTGACCTTCCCCGTGAGTTCCCGGCGGTCACCTGACGACTGCCAGAAAAATGCGCCATCCTCGGGGACCGTTACCCGCTGCGGGTCCGAGGAGCTGCTTGTCGGCTCCTCGGATCTGATCGACCGGGTCCCAAACTTCTCTATGACCTGGTCTTCCGCCATCGTCAGTGCGTCGTATATGCGGCTCACTGTTCTACCTTTCTTTCCTGAATGACTCTCCCCGCTTATTCAGCCGGGAGGCTTACCGTCTGGCCCGCATTCACCTGAATGTGGGAGATGAACTGCCCGCCGTAGGTTTCCGCGCCCTGACTGTTCAGTCCGGTCACGGGGATGATCGCCAAGGGAACGGTGTTAGCCGGAACGGTGATGCTGATCGAAGGATCGGCACCGCCCGTCCAGGTCGCCGTCACGCCCGACAGGTTGTAGGTGTTACGTCCCTGCATCGCAACCGCCATCTGAGCCTGGGTCGGCGTCAACACCGGCAGATTGTACAGAGCTTCGTACTTGCTGAAGGTCTGGTCGTAGGTGTCGGTGATCAGAGCGGAAACATGGCTCCCTGACATGCCGAGGTTCGCTCCATTGTCCGAGAAGTGCAGGTTCGGCTGATGGAACATTTCCGGATCCATATCGCCCAGCAGCATGTTGTTCACGAACGTAGTGCTGGTGAAGTCCAGTATCTGCGCCGGCGTGAACGTGTTGAACGGCGTTTGGTTCGTGCCCTGCGGTCCGTAGATGCAGAGGAACTCGGCATCATCGTCCGCCCAATTGGCAGCGTTGAAGAAGACATCGTTGGGATGGCGCGGCACCTCGTAAATTCCAGGCGCGTAGCTGTTCACGATGCCCACGTTGGGCGATGGGTTCGGTCCGTTGTTATTGGTGGCCGTGGTCGTCACCGACGTATCGGTCACCACGGTGAAGATGCCATCCGCGAACAGGGCCTGAGACGAAACCGCAACATCGAGACCCGTAACACCCGGCGTCACCATACTGTGTGGATCGAAGTCGGTGAAGCTGAGGTGTGAGTTGGCGGCCTGCGCATCGCTCTCATCAGTGTCAAGCCACTTGCCATTTACGGTGTCGCCGGCGACCCAAAGATTCGTCAGAACCTCCAGGTCGAGGGTGTCGCCGCTCGAATCCGGCGGGCCAGACTTGGTCAGCACGCTCAAGGTCTCAGGATGATCATAGGTATGGCTCATCCAGTGGAAGAACTGCTGGTAATTCGGGAATGCCTGCAGCAAGGTATCCTGCGGACGGCTGTCGGTACCCTGGGTACCTACGCCGGTCCAGTCGGAGTTGCCCACTGTGCCCACGCCGTTGAAGGCAATGGTCAGCTCAAAGTTCTTGAGCAGCGGATCCTTCTGCTTCGCCGCCTGCCAGGCCACCAACTGAGTCATGTCAGTGTCCATCAGGCGGAAGTTGGGCAGCGAAGGATCGTCGCCCAAGGTTCGGTCGTGGGTGATGGGGTTGGTGCACGACGTACCCGGAATCCACTCAGCGTCATTGATGAAGAAGTCGTCAATGGACTGAGTGGCGTACACGTGATACTCGCCCAGGAACAGGCCCTTGGTAACCCAGTTGATCAGACCGTAGGCCATTACCAGGTCATGCTGCATGTACTGGTTGCTGGCGAAGGTCTGGGTCAGCATTTCGCGCGGATACTGGCCGCCGGTGTTGTAGATCAGCGACACGACGTTATTGCCGGAGGTCAGCAGCGGAGTGACGCTGGCTCCCGATCCGCTGGCAGGCGTCATGGCGGTGTCGAAGTAAGTCCACGCACCTGGGTCAATGACCAGCGGATTCGCCGTGTTGACGTAGGGGAAGACGATCGAGGCGTTAGCGGCCCAGGTCGCCGTGCCTCCGCCGGCAGCCGTGTTGCTGGCTCCCCACGCGGTGAACCCGAAGTCGGGGGTCGGGAACGTGTACCAGTTGATCTGGCGCACGCCGAACGTCTGCTCGTAGCTCACGATGAGGGGCATGCCGGTGAGGGTGTAGATGTAGCCGCCATCGGCGAAAATGATGCCCTGGAAGTAGCCGTGGCAGCTGCCGTCGGAGAGGAACGGCGCAGTGATGCCACCGGGGTTGGCCGCCATGTCAAACACCGTGTACGGAGTACCGAGGTAGTTCAGGACCTGAGTGATGGCCGGGAACTGGGACTCGGTCTGGCCGTTGGTGATGATCAGGATCTTCATATCGATGCTGGGCGTGGGGCAGGTGATGGGCAAAGTACTCAGCGCGCTCAGCCAGGCCGGATTCGCCGAGTTGCTCACTCCGCCGAAGCTGGCAGTGATCGGGATAGCCGTGTCGCTGGCCGCCAGAACCGTGGCCAAACCGGTGGAGTTGACGCTGACCACCGAGGGGTTGCCGGAGGACCAGGTAGCGGAAGCTGTCACGTCCAGGTTGGGCTGCCCAGAGAAGGTGGCCGTAGCCGTGAACTGCTGTGTGCCACCGATGCCCAAGGAGACGCTGGCCGGCAAGACCGTGACGCTGGTGGGCGCGGTGGTTGCGGCGCCGCTCAGCAAAACGATCTGCGGACTGCCGGCGGCAGTGTCAGTGATCATCAGTTGGCCGGTTACGGTGCCGGTCGCGGTGGGCGAGAAGCCCACGTTGACGGTGCAGCTGGCCGCGCCGGCCAAAGTCGCCGGGCAGTTATTCGTCTGCACGAAGTTGGAGCTGGTAGCGATGCTCGATATCGTGAACGCGCCAGCCGTGGCATTGGTTACCGTAACTGGTTGCATTGCGCTAGTGCCGTTCACTACCGTCGGCCCGAAGGTAACCTGGGCTGGCAGGGCGGTGATCGGCGGCTGAATTCCGGTTCCGCCGAGCGTCGCGCTCACTGCGTTGCCCGGAGATACTGCGATGCTGATCGTGCCCACGCGGCTTCCAGCTGCCAGGGGTAAGAAGACAGCGCTGATGGTGCAGGTGCCCTTGGCCGCGAGGGCGGTACCGCAGGTATTGGTCTGCGAATAATCGCCCGTCATGGTGATGCCGGTGATGGACATGGGGAACGGCTGATTATTGGTAAGGGTCAGGGTCTTCGCCGCGCTGGCCGACTGCACTATCTGGTTGCCGAAAGCAAGGCTGATGGGCGACAAACTGTTATCGCTCAAGCCGGTGCCGGCCAGCGTCACCACAGTTTGCGGCAGGCCGGCATAGTTATCGTTGATGGTCAGGGTGCCCGAGAGAACGCCCGTGCTCAGCGGGGTGAAGGTAACCCCAACCGTGCAGCTTGCGCCCGGCGCCAGAGTGGTGCAGTTGTTGGTCTGCGAGAAGTTGCCGGTGACGGCAATGCTGGTGATTCCCACACTGACCGTGGTGTTGTTCTTCACCGTGACATTACTCACCGAGCTGGCCACGTTCATGGGCACCGGCCCGGAGTTAATCGAAAGCGGGAGAATTGAGATCAACGCGATTCCGTTTCCTGAGACGGGTACGGAAAGGGTCGTCGTGCCTACCGGGATGCTCATGGTGCCGGCCTTGCTGCCTCCACTAGTCGGCGTGAAAACCACGCTTACTGTGCATGAGGAGTTGGCAGCCAGGGAAGTTCCGCAGGTGTTCGTCTGGGTGTAGGTCGAGGCAACGCTGAACGAGATACTGCCGATCGAAACCGCGGAGGCCTGCGCGTTGGTTATCGTCAGGACCTGAGCGGCGCTGCTGGTGCCAACGTTCTGATTGCCGAAGGCCAGGCTGGTCGGGGAGAAACCGACGGCAGTGGTCGCTCCGGTGCCGCTGAGGGCCATGGTTTGTGTGGTGCTGCCGGCCGTCACCGAAAGCGTACCGGTCACGACACCCGCCGCTGTTGGAGTAAAGGTGACGTTGAACGTGCAGGTGCCATTGTTCGCGACTCTGGTGCCGCAGGAGCCACCATGCCCGAACTGGGCGGTGGTGCTGACGGTTACCGTGACCCGCGATCCCGAGGTGTTCTTTACCGTAACGCTCTGGCCGGCGCTGGTCGTATTGAGAAGCTGTGGGCCAAAAGCCGGCAGCACGTTCGGGGTAATGGTGACGGAGGCTGCCCCAGTTCCGGTCAAGGCAACCGTCTGCGGGCTGCCGGCGGCGTTATCCGTGATGGTGATGGTTCCGGTCTGGGCGCCACCCACCGTCGGCTTGAAGGTCACGCTGATGGTGCAGGAGGCCTTCGACGCCAGCGAGGAACCGCAGGTGGTCGTCTCCGCAAAACCGGCGCTGGCCACGATGCTCGAGATGCTCATCGCGGTACTCTGCGCGTTATTGATGGTGATCGTCTGTGCCGCGCTGGTGCTGCCGACGTTCACGTTTCCAAAAGCCAGCGAGGTAGGCGAAATGGCCACTGCCGCGGTACCGGTGCCGGTGAGGCTGACGGTCTGCGCCGTCCCGCCGGTGTAGTTCACACTCACCGTTCCAGTCTTTGCGCCCGTTGAAGTGGGAGTGAAGACAATGCTGTCGGTGCAAGAGGCGCCAGCGGCCAGGGTCGAAGTGCAGCCGTTGGTCTGCGCGAAACCGGTGCCGCTGGTGGAGACCGTCAAACCGGAGAGGCTCGTGGTCGCGGTGTTCTTGATCGTGACCGTCTGCGCGGCGCTCGCCGTATTGGTGGCCTGGTTTCCGAAGGCAATCGAAGTCGGGGTCACGCTCAGCGGCAGGAGGCCGGTGCCCGTGAGGCTAACGCTCTGGGCGCCGCCGTTGCTTAGTGTGAACGCCAGGTTTCCGCTCGAAGCCACCGCGCTCGTCGGCTTGAAGGTGACCGAGAAAGTGCAGGAGGCCGAAGCCGCCAGGCTGCTGCCACAGGTGCTGGTCTGGGCAAAGGGCGCGGGGACTGATACTCCCGAGATTCCCAGAGCGGCAGTGGTCTTGTTGGTCAGGGTAACGGTTTTGGCCGCGCTGGTGGTGCCGACAATCTGGTTTCCGAACGCGAGCGAGGTCGGGGACAGAGTGAAGGCAGCAATGCCCGTGCCCGTCAGGTTGCCCGTGAGGACCGGGCCGACAGAGGGTGTAACCGTCAAGCTGCCGTTCTGCGCTCCGACCGCAGTCGGAGTGAACGTCATCGAGATAGTGCAGGAGCCGCTGGCAGGAATCGAACCACCACACGTGTCGGTCTCCGCATAGCCCGCGCTGACGCTGATGCTGACGGCCAGGGCTGATGTTTCACGGTTGGTAACGGTCACCGTCTTGGCCGCGC
>Ga0335083_10012159_pt1 | contig 10320 bp, 16 predicted proteins | sample Lox_Sample_42_FD_206716 | JGI IMG/M metagenome (GOLD analysis project Ga0335083, IMG submission 206716) | Soil microbial communities from Loxahatchee National Wildlife Refuge, Florida, United States - Lox_Sample_4.2 | ecosystem: Environmental > Terrestrial > Soil > Wetlands | place: USA... | reverse complement strand
TCCATAGTTTTCCCACGTCATTCCTGGTTGGAACAGCCTTTCGACGTGGGTCTTAAACTCCTCAAAAGTGCAACCGAGGGAGTGCGAGAACTTGTGTTTGCCGCTTAAAAATTGCGCGATCCAACAGCGTGCATTGTGGGCGGCTCTAAAAGCTGGGTCCGAGTTCAGTCGAGCCTTCTTGGCCTCCCAATATTTAGCTTTGTTATTGTGGTATCCCCGCCTCGAATTTGACCTCGCCTGAGTACGGTTTTCGGTGCGCCACTTGACGCCGTGGGCGTTAGCGCAAACTTTACAAACAGGATTGAGGCCCATGGCCCCTCTTTTGCTTTTATGGAAATGGTCGGTAGAGGCGGGTTTCGATTGATCGCATTTGGTGCAAGTTTTCATTGTGTCGGTCATGGAATAAAGATTACTGCATGTTACAGTCTTTGTAAATAGCTTATGTGACGGTCATGTGACGGAGCGACTTTCCGCTAGGGGCGAAAATGTGGAGGTGGACCTGTAAATATTTGAAATTTTTGAAAAAATTTTTTTGACTGAAACAGTATGGCGTTGTAGGTAAAGTAATCTATAAAAATTTTTTCTGAAAATCAGGTGTACAGATTCATGTACATAAGGGGTTAAGGCCGTGTGTCACCACAGACCCCGATACGCGGTATTCCTAAGTGATTCCGTATAGTTAGTGCGCTACTGCAAGAGTCATGCCGTAACATGTGTCAGTCTAAACTTTAGACAGTGTGTCCCTGCAATACCTGGACCACGCGCAAGCGCCTGATACCATTAGCATTGTCATGGCCGACCCATTGTGTCACGCGTATATGCGAGATGAGCCGCATGCAAGACTCATGCCCTGCAAGGTCCATGCCTAAACAAGGCGTTAACGCTACGTGCAAAGCACGCGGACGCTTTGCGTCTAGGTCATTGTATTCACAGTGTTACTGGATACGCATGTCCCATGCGACCCACTAGGCTAGGTCGGCGCGGTCTGTTAGGCTAGGGTCATTAGGTCGCAAAGGGTCGGTTAACCTGCTAGGTCAATAGGCGGCAACGCTAGGTTAGGCATGATCGGTGCAAGGTATGAGTCAAAGCGAGGTACGTTATGCGAGTCTATTTTGAGCCAAAGGAAACGGGTCGGATAAGCCAAAGGGAATCCATGCGGGCTAACTGGTACGCGTTAGTTGTTTTCGCGGCGCTAGCGCTCGGTTATTTAGTCCACTAGACGCACGAATACCTTGGATTGAAAATCCAAGGAAAATCGGCGTGCGCTGAAAATATGCGGCGCGGTCAACGGGCATTTTTCGCCTATTGTTTCGACCGATTAGACCGTGTTAACCTGGACACAGCCAGACGCATGCTTGCGCATGTGCCCGTTTTTATTGCATTTTCTCTTGCCTAACGCGTTAGCGTGCGTCAATCCAATGCATTCGAGTTATCGGGTTAGGTGCCCGTATAGCCTAGATAGCCTTTCGCATAGCAATTTAGACCGTCTATAGCCCGCTATACGCCACGCGGACGCATAGTTGACCCTTAGCCCTAAGATTGACGGCGCGGGTCGCCTATAGACCCTGCATGCGTCCTATTGGGTCATTAGGCTAGGGTCGCAAAGGGTCGGTTAGCCTTGATTCGTTTTCGCTCTATGGTCCTGAATCGAAAGGTATTGCAGGTTAGCCATGACGTGCAATCCGCATACGTTAGGGTCATTGATAGGGATGATATGGTCAACCTGAAAACCTTTAGGACAATTCCCATAGAATTCGGCTATCTCTTCGATATTGACCCATTTCGGCGTTGCACGCGATACCTGCAAAGCGCGGCGTTGATGATAGTAACTCTTAGGCTTTGCTTTATGCAGTTTAACCTTTGGATTCTCAAGGAATAATTGCAATGGCACGTCATGGCCACGGCGCCTAGCCGCATACCAGCGTCGATAGGCTTTGCGGTATTCGGTTTGAGTTAGGTGATACTCTTTTGCGTTCGTATGGCGGTAGTTAGAATTCTCGTTTGTTTTCAAGTGTGGCATATTCGACCCTCTAAAAGTTCGACAGCGTTAAATAATTGATTCTATGGCTTTGTTAATTTAAGGCGTTTTGAATTCCCTAATAACCATGTATCATACTGTTTAAGGATTAGTGCTCGAATAAAAGATATACAATTTTGCTAACCGCATAGATCATTAGGCATGCATTAGACGGCCTAAAACGCATTGGTTTGACTGGCACGCGCACTGCATTAGTATCAAGTCATAACGGGCGATACGCCGAAAGGATACTAACATGCTCAAGCTTATCAAGGTCACGGGATCCAGCAAATGCGGTAACACTGAATTCATTAACATTTTGCTCCCTTCTAAGCGCGTTGTCTGCCCGCAGTGCGACGGCACGGGCAAGCATGTTAACCCAGCGATTGACGGCCATGGCTTGAGCGCGGACGATTTTGCGGAAGATCCTGATTTTGCTGAATCTTATTTTTCTGGCGTGTATGACGTGCGCTGTGAATTGTGCAATGGTAACAACGTCATTGACGAAGTTGACGAAGAGCGCTGCAAGACTAAATTGTCTTGGTATAAGGGCTTGCTCCGTTGGCGCACGGCGCAAAAATTCGAGCGCGATGCGGACGCCGAACGGTATTACGAAAGGATGCTAGGATGCTAACTTGTGTCATTGTCTATAAGTTTTCGATAGTCGCTCTAATCGGTCTGGGAGTTTGGAAGTCATAACCGACCCAATGGGTCAAGGGAGTTTTCAAATGTTCGCGTTAACAGTTATTGTCTACGTTTCGATAGCGGTTTTTTCGGTCGAAGTCATTAACGATTTTCTCAATTAAAGGAGTGTATATGTTTAAAATCGAATCAGTTTACAGGCTTGACAGTGAATTAGTGGAATGCAAGGTCACAATTGACGCAAAGGAATGGGCTAAGGTCCGCAACGCGGGTCAATTGGGCATGCTGTACGGCGTCGATATTTCGAATGCGATCTATAAGCTTGCAGGCGTCAAAGCGTCTAATCCGACCGTTGACGATAGCGCTAAGGCGCGAAACGGAATCAAGCTCATTGCTTTGACCTACGTGGATAGGGAATGGACGGACGCGCCTGACAATGTTATCCGCGTTGACTTTACTGCACGGCGCCGCGTTGCCTAATCGCGCCTTGACTTTAGTTTCCGACCGTGTTAGTCTGGTATTAATCACTTAACCGCACGGCTAGCCGTGCATTTCGAAAGGGACACAAAATGTCTAAGCCTATTGTTATCACTGGGAGTTACATGCAGGAAAACCGTCACGCTAACGTATCCGACCGTTTCAACGTGATTCAACCCGCCGCTATCGGCGCGGCCATGCAGGAGCATGGCTTGACCCTTGCAAGCCTTTCAACGGGTCGTGGTCGGCATCCCGATAAGCTTGACTTTCAGCGCACGCTTAGCCGCTATCGCGGTCCTGAATTGTTTCGGGAAGGGGATAAGCCTGTACACTTGGAAGTTATCTATGATTCCAAGCATATGGGTCGCGGCGTCGATAGAATCCTGTTAGGTATCTATCGCATGGTATGCACTAACGGGCTATTCGTGGGAATGAATTTTTTCAAGCATGAGATTCGGCATGCAGGGAATACCTATGATAACCTGAATATCGGCATTGCAGCGGCGCTAGGCATGCAAGCGAAATTGACGGCGACTATTGAGCGCATGCGGTCTATCACGCTTGACGCCGCGCAACGTGAAGCGTTCGCGCTTGAAGCGGTCAAGCTGTTAACGCCTGAAAATGCCCTGCAAGTTAGGCATAGACTGTTAGCGCCGAAACGCGTTGAGGATACCGCAACGGACCTTTGGACGGTCTATAACGTGGTGCAGGAAAACGCTATGCAGGGTCGCGCGGTCGGCTATACCTTGCAAAGCCTTGACGCCTTTCAGCGTCCGAGCGTTCGCGCCATGACGGTTAGGGCTATCAAGCCTAACAGCGGAAAAGACGCTGATTTTAATCAAGCGCTTTTCAACGTCGCGGAAAAAATCGCGGCGTGATTCGACCCTAGACCGTGCCCGTTGTTAGCCCGCTAACGCCTTTGATTAGGTGTTAGCGGGCATAGGGCATTGAAAGGTTAGGGTTTTATATGTCTACTAGATCAGCTATCATTGTCAAGGGTCAAGGATTGTATGGCGGCGCGTGCGCAACGCGCCTGTATAAACATTGTGACGGCTATCCCACGGATAACTTGCCTCTTATCCGCGACGCAATTAAACTTGCTAGCCGTTTACAAGCGGAATCTAACAAGCGCTGGAAGGAATCGAAAGGAATCACGGTTGACTGTTTTAGCGGCGCCGTGGTAGCTGCATCCCTTAGCGTCTATGGGTTAGCCGCACAAGTCGAAGAGACGGCTAAGGATATTGCGTCGGTCTGTGGGAATCAAGGCGATATCGAATGGGTTTACATTGTGGACCTTGACGCCGAAAGTGTTAAAGTCTATCGCGGTAGCACGTACAGGGGAGAGTTTTTAAAGCGTGGAACGGTTGACCCATGCGTCTATGCTGACAGCATTAGCGAAGAGTATAAGGCTAGCGAAAAACGTGCCATTCAAAGCGCTGTTAGGTCAATTAAAAAACTTGGATTCAAGGTTAACTAATCGAAAGGGATTGACAATGGACACAATGAAACGGAATGCCCTGTTAGCCAAAGTTAACAATGACTTGCGCCTGCAATTCGGGCGAAAACATACGCGCATAACGCATGCGGACGTTGAAGCGGTCTACACGCGCAACGTGCTAGGCATTCAAGCGGACGCGAAAACGTCGAAAGGCGTCAACGCGGGCTATCTCACGGGCATTCTATACCTCGCGCCTGCAAGCCTTTCAGGCGTCAACGTATGCCCTAAGTCAAGCGCGGGTTGCCGCGCCGCATGCCTGTTTAGCGCGGGTCGCGGTCGATTCTATGCGATCAATCGGGCACGCGTCGTCAAGACTTTGGCTTATCACTTTGACGCGCCGCGATTCGTGCAAGCGATTAAAAAATCAATCAAGTCATTGATAACAAAGGCTAATAACCGTGGCTTGATTCCCGTGGTGCGCCTTAACGGTACCTCTGATATCCTTTGGGAACGGAATACCGATATAATTCAATCATTTAGCGGCGTGCAATTCTATGACTATTCGAAAATTGTCAAGCGTGTCCTGTTTGACATACCGAAAAATTATCACTTGACTTTTAGCCTTTCGGAATCGAATGAAGCGGACGCACGCCTAGCCTTAGCCAAAGGCTATAACGTCGCCGTGGTATTTCGCACCGCTGCATATCCCGCGACCTATCTAGGCGCCACGGTTATCAACGGCGACGCAACGGACCTTAGATTTTTAGACGCCACGGGCACGGGTCAAGGCGTCGTCGTCGGTCTCAAGGCGAAAGGCAAAGCCAAAGGCGACGCTAGCGGATTCGTCCGCGACGCGGCCTAACTGAAAGGGTCAACTATGCGAAAAATAGCACGGAATGAAGTAACTGAAAAAATCACGGTATGCCCGTATTGCATGAGTCAAGTCAATCCCGATAGCGCGGGTCATTGTGGGGAATCACGCGGGCATTTCGAAACGGGCTATGTATTGTCAAGCGGCGAAATTGTCTTAGCAAGCGAAACGGAATTGATAACCGATCGGCTAGCGATTCGATTTTAGGCGCGAGTCATTCCGACCCGTGCTAACAGCGGACGCCACGGCGTCCGATTAACCGTGTCCATTGGGACACAATTGAAAGGGACACATATGTCTAAGCGTATCACTTTGGAGCATGCTGAAAAGCTTATCAAGTCAACTAACGGCGCTATTTTTAGCGTGCAATTCGTCAAAGCGGACGGCACGTTGCGGGATATGACTTGCCGTCTAGGCGTCCGCAAAGGCTTGACGGGCAAGGGTCAAAGCTTTGACCCGTCCGAGCATGACTTGCTAACCGTCTATGACATGGCAAAGCAAGGCTATCGCATGCTTAGCCTTAACACGTTGCGACGCGTCAAGCTTGACGGCAAAGCCTTTGCGGTTATCGCCTAACCGATCGGTGCAGCGTGCCCGCGCGGGTCGCACCGCGCGGGTCATGCGTCCGTTGCGATGCGCTAGGGTGCGTCCGTTTCGCCATGCGTCTTGACCAGACACGCCGCGTCAATTTCGGCGCGGGTCGATAGAGACACGGGTCTCGAAAGGAAAACGGTATGCCAAAGTCTAAACGGAATCACGTTAGCGCGAAGGGCGCCTTAAAGCAAGTAGCGGAATACATTATTGATTGTGAGTCAAATGAATATGACTCATACATGCAATATTGCTTTGAGAATGACCTTGACCCAAAGGATATTCGCGGCGCGTGTCAATCGACGCACGTCTATGCGCTAGCGCTGATCGGGCTAGGCATGGAATTCCCGACCGACGACGCGGACGCGAGTCATGACTAAGCTTCACGTTTCAAAATCGCGTGTCCTGTATAACACGCTTTGCGGCAAGCTATCGAAAAATACCGTACCGACTGGTGCGCTTTTGCGATCCTACCCTGTAAAGGCGCAGTGCAAAAAATGCGCCAAAATTGCCAATGGGGTGGGCAGGGGTCAAAAATTGGCATAAACATTGCACTTTCTCAGAAGTGTTTTTTCGATTGGAGGTCTCTTATGTTTGACAGATTGATTGAATGGGTTTTCATTGGGATTGCCGTCTATGCCGTGGTCGGCGCGTGTCAATGCATCGCCGAAATTGCGCGGGTTATCCATGCCTAAGCCTATCAAAGTCTACTGCTACAAGATCACGGATGCACGCGGCGAGGAATCGGTTGATGTCGTTATGGACACATGCGACTGGATTTCAGTCAATGGGCATGACGCGCAAGGTCAGTATCAGCAATTTGACTCGACTGAAGCGTATCACGTCTACGCATGGGCGGCAGAACATGGCTTTACCGTTGAAATGAAAGAGAAAAGCTTCGACTGGTAGGGAGCGGGTCAAAATTGGCACGAATAGTGCTAGGTTTTCAGAAGTGTTTTTTCGATAGGAGGATTTTACGATAGAGCGCGGCGGGTTTTACTTCTATCTAGTCGCGGACGTTGTGGTCGTATGGCTAGGAAAGCCGCACGAGCCTGAAAGCGAGCGCGTTATGGAAATCAATGAGTCTTATCTGCCACAGCTTATCGCTGGCTTAACGGCGATGAAAAACAAAACGAAAGGAAACTAATATGTTTAGCCCACAGCATCACGCTTTGCTTGAGAAATTGAAAAAATGCCTTGAAGCAGGCGATTTAACGCCGACCGATAGGGTAGGATTTGGCACGTTTGTATGTATCACGCATATGACGCCGTTTGGCATGGCCTATACGCAGTGCCAATTCGAGGAGTTGCCTTTTGAGTTAGCCGCTGCGCTGAACGGCAAGGCTAAGGGCGACAAAATTGGGCCGATCAAAATCGTTGCAGTATTTGACACATGGCCCGAAATGGACGCGAAGCAGGCCCCCACTGGTCAAGTTTTTGACAACTAGATTGACGTTTTTCAGGAGTGTTTTTTCGATTGACGCTTTGTCTTTGCTTTGTGTTCTTCAGTAGATAGATATTGAAGGTTGGCCATAACGTGCAAGCCGCATACATTCTCACCATTGATAGGCACGATGTGGTCAACCTGATATCCTTCAGGGCAATTGGCATAGAATTCGGCTATTTCTTCAATGTTAACCCACTTAGGCGTCGCCAGTGCAATTTGCAAGGCACGTCTCTGAACATAGTAAATCTTTGGAGTTGGCTTATGCAACTGCACGCGTTTGTTGGCCAAATACAATTCGATCGAGCCCGTATATCCACGTTTCTTTGCCGCTCGCCATCGGCTATAGGCTCGCCTGTATTCAAGCTGACTCATGTTCAATTGTTTTGCTATAGTGTTCCGCATAATTTTCCTTTATTGAGAGGGGGTACTGTCTAAAGATTAGTATTCGCCTAAAAGTTTTACAGAATTGAATTTTGTGTCCGTAATGATTTCAACAGATTAAGCATGGCACGCACCATGCAGAATAGAAAGGCAGAGGTAGTTATGATTGACACCGAACTGAAAGAACATTTGAGACTCCACATGCTCTGGCTTCAAGGAGATTCCAAAGGGTCTCGGGCCAACCTATATGGGGCCGACCTGTCTGGGGCCAACCTGTCTGGGGCCGACCTGTCTAAAACTTTGCTCGAAGGCAAGGCACTCCTTAGTTTTCAATTTGAGCAACATACGGCATATTTTTACGGCACCGATGAGATTAGAATTGGCTGTCATGTCAAAAGTATCGGCCAATGGCTTGAAACGTATGTAGAAGTCGGTAAAGCCGAACGCTATACTGATAAGCAAATCGAGATGTACGGACGATTTATCAAACAATGCGCTTCGCTTTACAAGGAGAATGCAAATGAAAAAGCATAAGGAAATTCGCCTGCCACGAATCAGCGCTGACAATATCGCCAAGCAATTGCGCAAGGCGCTCGGCCTGGATAAGGCTCGGCAGATCGCTGAATACTACAATAAAACCGTGGGCTTTCATCCCAAGACGAATGACCCGCTTATCAGGGTCGATGACGTGGATTCGACTTTCATCACGCGCAAAGAGATCATCAAGAATGCCCACGTTTGGCGGCAGGTGAGCGCCATCCTCGCGAATCAAAAGGGCTATACGCTCTTTGAATTGGTCTTTGTCCTGGCCATTGTGTCCATTGCCGTGGGCGCGTTAGTGGTGGGCGTCGCTGAGATCGGCGTCATTGTCCACTTCATTCGAAAGTTCTGGTAAGGCTCTCCAGCGTCCAGAATGACAGAGGCGTTCGCCTATCCACAACCTGTCATTCTGGACGCACTCCCCATTTAACGAAAGGAATAAAAGGCATCGCCATGAACGAAGAGTTAGAGGTTTTAAAGGGTTACGTTGAATCCCTTGGCCTGCATGAGAAAGATTGCATTACGATGGGCGACCTATCGTCTTTGCGATCCGCTCTGAGAGATGGTGACGAATTAGGATTGGCCGATTACGTAGAGCGACTGCAAACGCCTGAAGCTTTGCAGGATTTTATCGTTAACACGCTTTACCCTTAGCGCGTGCGCGATTTCGCTCGGCTAGGTCTGGCCGCTTTCGCCCCGTATTCGCCAGAGATATTTTGCGCTTAGCTTCATCGGACATTTTACGCCCCCGCGATGCTAAACCGATTTTGCGGCGCCAAGATTTTGAAAAGCGTTTTCCGAGATTTGGCTGTTTACCCTTTCGCGCTATGCGGAGTTTTCTTTTATGGGCTTCGCTTAGCGGACGCCCTATCTTTGGCTCGGTTAGCTTGCGTACCCATTCGCGGGATTTGCGCTTGCCTTTGTTAGCCCTAGAAATCTTAGCCTTTGTTTCTGAAGTATGGAGAGAGTTGCGTCCGCCTGGGAGTAAATTGTATCCATTTGGAGATAAGGTATTAAATAGCTTGATGTAATGCTGCTCTCTATGATTCATTTCCTCAACCGTATTGCATCTACACAACACTTTGATTTCAAAGTTGTTTTTGCCATATTTTTTAATAGCTCTAACAAGCGGAGTGTATTTCTTTGCTGAGCAATGAGCGTGCCAACGTCGGCTAAGCTCTTGAGAAGTTTGGCCAATGTAACGCTTGCCGTTCACCTTATTTGTTATCATGTATACTTTCATGCTCTTAAGATTACCGCTTGTCAATACTGACTATGGATTGGTCATTGACTAAAAGTTTTACACGTTTTTGAAAATGCGATTGAACAAAAACAATAGGTTATCTGTGGCACAATGGATGCAATAGATACCTGCAAGGAGAACGTAACATGAAAACGCTTGAGCAACAAACGAGGCAAGCCGCATGGATTCTGGCTGGAATCGCGGCGGTCTGTATCGCTCTCTCAATGACTGGCTGCGGGCAAAGCTTGCTTGTAGGTCCGCAAGGTCCGCAAGGTATTCAGGGCGCCACGGGCGCACAGGGTGCGCCTGGCGAAAACTGCACTGTGACCACGCTGCAAGCGTGCGGCGCCGCGCCTAACGGCGGATCGCTTATCGCATGTCCCGATGGCAGTCAATCGCTTGTCCTGAATGGCGCCACAGGCGCTCAAGGCGAACAAGGTGAGACTGGCGCAACGGGTGCGCAAGGCGCCACAGGAGCTACTGGTGCGCAGGGACCGCAAGGCCCCGCTGGGCAGAATGGCACCAATGGAACAATCGTAACAGCTATCCAGTTTTGTCCAGGCATTACGCCAAAGTATCCGAGTGCATTTCCCGAAGTTGGATTCTGCATCAGTGGCACGCTCTATGCAGTGTATTCTGCCAATGACGGATTCCTCGCGGAAATCACGCCTGG
>Ga0335083_10012157_pt1 | contig 10320 bp, 9 predicted proteins | sample Lox_Sample_42_FD_206716 | JGI IMG/M metagenome (GOLD analysis project Ga0335083, IMG submission 206716) | Soil microbial communities from Loxahatchee National Wildlife Refuge, Florida, United States - Lox_Sample_4.2 | ecosystem: Environmental > Terrestrial > Soil > Wetlands | place: USA: Florida... | reverse complement strand
TGCGAGCGGCGTCGGCGGCATCACCCCTGTGCGCCTTGTCCGCGGCGGCCGCCCTGTCCGCGGCGGCCGCGGCGTCCGCGAGAGCCGCGGCGAGCTCGGCGAAGCCCGCCGCGACCACGAGGGCCTCCAGGGCGGTCTTGTCCGGGAGGTGCTTGTACAGCGAGGGCGCCTTGATGCCCAGCACGCCGGCGACCCGCCGCATGGTCAGAGCCTCAGGGCCTTCGGCGTCGAGCAGGGCGCGGGCGGCGCCGGCGATCTGCGCCTGGCGCTCGTTCAGCGCCCGGGCGGGGGCCTGGAGCGTGTCAGGCACGGATGAACCCGTCCTGGTCGCGCAGCCGGTAACCGGCCACGCGGTCCACGGCGATGTGCAGCATCCAGGCGAGCAGGAAGGTGAACAGCGCCGGGACGTTCAGCGGGGCCACGGTGTAGGCGGCGGCCAGCGCCAGCGGGACCCAGGTGCGGTGGGCGGCGTTGTAGAACGGCACCGCCCTGCGCGGGAGCTGGCCGCGGACGACCGGTTCGCGGGCTCCGGCCGCCGCGAAGAACGTCAGGTCCGGCGCGATCAGCCCGCCGGCCAGCGCCGCCCACGCGGCGGCACCGTGATTGACGCCCTCGAGGATCGCGAAGGCGAGCAGGAACGCGGCCCACGCCAGCCAGGACGCCCGGCGCGCGGCGGCCGCGATCCCGTGGCCGCGGATGGTGGTGGTGACCGTGTTCATCAGGTCCTCCGATGTGATGGCTAACACTGTTAGCCATCACCATAGGCTAACGCTGTTAGCCTGTCAACGCAGCAGCAGACCCGGCACCCTCGCCGGGCGCACGATGTGAAGGAGGTGATGCCTTCCCCCGGCGCTAGAGGTAGTTCTCCAGATCGGCCTTGATATCGGCAGGCAGCACCGGCGGCTCGTACCGCTTGATGACCTCGCCGTCCCGGCCGATCAGGAACTTGGTGAAGTTCCACTTGATGTCGTCGGTGCCCTCTGCACCCGGCTGGATCTTCGAGATGGCTTCGTAGAAGCCGCCGTACCGCGGCCCGAAATCACCGGGGGCCTGGACCCGCAGCCACTGGTACAGCGGGTCGGCGTCCGGGCCGTTGACCTCGATCTTGGCGAATACCGGGAAGGTCACGTCGTAGGTGGACGTGCAGAATTCCTGGATCTCCTGGTCGCTGCCCGGCTCCTGTTCCTTGAACTGGTTGCAGGGGAAACCGAGGATTTCCAGGCCACGGTCCTTGTCCTCGCGGTACAGCGACTCCAGGCCTTCGTACTGCGGTGTCAGCCCGCATTTGCTCGCCACGTTCACGATAAGCAGCACCTTGCCCTCGTAATCGTGCAGCGGAACCTGCTGACCGTCCGCGCCGGTCCCCGCGAAGTCGTACACCGTGGTCACTGACTGCTCCTACCTCTCGGCCCGACCCTCAACGTGTTGTTCGCCGTCCGGAGACCGACATTACGCGTTCACCTTTAGGCGGCCTACGACGCCCACACTTAGCCAGCATGACCAACTCGGATGAGCCAACCGGATCAGTCGCGCCAGGTGTCAGCCGGCGCCGTTTCCTCCAGGCTACGGGGCTCGGCGCGGCGGCGGCCGCGGCGGCCGGCCTCAGCGGCGGACCGGCCGCCGCCGCGGACAGCAGGGCCGCCCTGCCCGCGGGCTGGAGCGGGACCATCCGCGACATGAAGCACGTGGTGATCCTCATGCAGGAGAACCGCTCCTTCGATCACTACTTCGGGACGCTCCGTGGGGTCCGGGGGTTCGGCGACAAGCAGCTCCTCACCTACGCGAACGGGACCAGCGTTTTCGCCCAGCCCGACAAGGGCCGCACCGACCTCGGCTACCTCCTCCCCTACAACCTCACCGACCAGGTCGACGGCGACCTCGACCACAGCTGGGCCGGTGATCACGCGGCCAGGAACGGCGGGCTGTGGAACAACTGGGTGGCGGCCAAGACCGAAGAGACGATGGGCTACTTCACCAGGAACGAGATCCCGTTCCAGTACGCGCTCGCCGACGCCTTTACCATCTGCGACGGCTACCACCAGTCGACCATCGGCCCCACCAGCCCCAACCGGATGTACCTCTGGACGGGCACGTCGAGCGGTTTCATCACCAACCCGGACGACTACACGGTGGACTTCGGGCCCGACGCCGGCACGGCCGAGGTCGCGACCTACCCCGAGCTGCTGCAGAAGGCCGGGATCAGCTGGCGGGTGTACACCAACAACCAGGTGGGCGACAGCGGCGACTTCCCCGACTTCTTCCTCGGCGACTTCGGCGACAACCCGCTCTGGTTCTACCAGCAGTACAACACCACCAACAGCCGCGACGGCGGGACCGGCGTGCTCGCGACGCGCGGGGCGGTCACGCCGTGGCAGACCGACGCGGGGGCACCGGCGCTGGGCAAGACCCACGCCGCGTACGTGCTGTCGTCGTTCATCAAGGACGTTAAGGCCGGCACGCTCCCCCAGGTGTCGCGGATCGTCGCCCCGGCGGGCTACAGCGAGCACCCGTCCTTCACCCCTGACTTCGGGGCGCACTATGTGAACACCGTGCTGCAGACGCTGTTCGCGAACCCCGGCCTGTGGAAGAACACGGCGTTGTTCGTCACCTACGACGAGCACGACGGGTTCTTCGATCACCAGCTCCCGCCGTTCCCGGAGGCGACCGTCACCGACGAGTTCATCGGGGACTGCCGATCGGCCCTGGTACCCGGGTCCCGATGATCATCTGCTCGCCGTGGACCCGCGGCGGCTACGTCGACTCCAACGTCTACGACCACGCCTCGGTGCTCCAGTTCCTGGCCACCTGGGCCGGGGTGAAGCCGGCCAACGTCACCTCGTGGCGGGCGTCCGTGACCGGCGACCTGACCGCCGCGTTCGACTTCAGGCACCCGGACTTCTCGATCCCGCGGAACATCCGCCGGAAATCGCGAGACTCAGCCGACGTCTTCTGTGCATGGCATGCGGGATGACGGGAAGGGGACCGTTTCACGACCGGCTGGCCGAGAATAAACGAGGAGCTCGATGAGGTTGCGACCGTGTGTCAGGCAGGATCCGCCCGCGGATGTCCCGGCGGCCGGTGACCCGGCACCGGACTCCGACCCCGGCGTTCTGCGCGCGGCCGGGGATCTCGTCCTGCCCGTGCCCAGCGACCTCGAGCTGCCCGCGCCGGCCAGGCTCGCGCTGACCGCGGGCTGGAACCTCGCCGAGTCCTTCGGCCTTCCCCTCGTCGCCTACGCCGTGGGCGACCGGCTGGGCGGACAGGGACTTGGCATGGCGGCGGCCGCCGGGATGGTCTGGCTCACCGCCGCCGCGCGGAAGGTGCTGGCGGGAGCCATCCCCCGCCTGCTTGTCGTCTCCGGCCTGGTCCTCACGCTGCAGGCCGCGCTGGTGCTCGCGACCGGCAGCGTGCTGTTCTTCCTGCTCCAGTTCCCGCTGGCCAACCTGGCCCTGTGCCTGCTGTTCGCCCGGACGGCGCCCACCGGCAAGCCGCTGGTGGCGCAGCTGGCCGCCGAGGTGGTGGCGCTGCGCCAGCCGTCCGCCGCGCACCCCGGCCTCGACCGCTTCTTCCGCGGCGTGACCTGGCTGTGGGCCGGCATCTTCGCGGCCTCGACCATCGGCCTGGTGATCCTGCTCGCGGTCGAGCCGGTTCCGGTCTTCCTGCTGTTCACCACCGTGGTGACCGTCGCCGGCGTGGCCGCGGGTACGGTCTTGTCCGTCCTGTGGTTCGTCCGGATGCTGCGCCGCTGCGACCTGCGGGTCCGCTTCGGCCCGGCCTGACGCGGCACACTATCGGGGCAGGGCGGGGCAAATATCAGGGTCGGCACCCTGACGCGGCGTTCTTTCCGGGAAGGCATCGTTTCTCCGTTGCCTAAGGCTTTTGCTGACCCTGGAGAAACACCATGAGCACCGTTCGCGAACACCGTCTGACACCTGGCTGGATCCGCCGCCTGGACCGGCGGCCAGCTCTCCTCGCCACTGGGCTGGTCACCACGGCGGCCCTGCTCACCGGGGGCGCGGTGGTGCTCACGGCGGGCGCCGCGGCCGCGGACACGACGACAAGCACCCAGTCCTTCACGCAGGCGGGCGTCTATTACGTCACCGTCCCCGAGAACGTGACGGCGTTCAGCCTGGCCGGCCTGGGCGGCGCGGGAGCGGACGGCCAGCCGCCGTCGGACAACGTGTCCACGGCAGGATCCGGGGGCTCAGGAAGCTCCGTCACCGAGAGTTTCGCGAGCACCTCCAACATCATCTTCCCGGGTGACGTACTCCAGATCGTCGTCGGCGCCGGGGGCGGGGGCGCGGACGGCGGAACCGGCGACGGGATCGCCGGGAACGGCGGCAACGGCGGCGGCGTCACCTACATCTACGACCAGAGCAGCAGCACCTACTTCCTCGTCGCCGCGGGCGGCGGCGGCGGAGGCGGCCTGTTCCCCGGCTACAACGGCGGAACGGGGGCACCGACGGCCCCGGCGGCGCGGGGATCGGCCAGTACGGCGGTTACATCGGCGCCGGCGGTTCCTAGGGGCCGAACTGCTTCTCCGCCAGCACCAGCCCGGACGAGGGCGGCACCGGCCAGGACGCGCCGACCGCCAGCGCCGATGGAGGGGGCGGCGGCGGAGGCGGCGGTATCTGCGGCGGCTCCGGCGGCCAGGCGGACGTCGGCAGCGGCGGCGGAGGCGGCGGCTCCGGGTACAGCGTCTGGGCCGGCTACGCGAGCAGTCACTCGCTCACCTCCGGCAGCAACAGCGGGGACGGATCGGCGTCCGTCACCTTCACGGTGACCACCCAGGCGCCGGCCATCACGTCGGCCGACTGCATGTACGCCACCTCCGACGGCAGCGGCCACTTCACCGCCGGACACGTGACCGCCACCGGCATCCCGGCGCCGACCCTCAGCCTGGTCAACCCGCCGAGCTGGCTCGGCCTCGGCAACCAGGTCATCACGTACCCCGGGAGCGGCGCGCCGACGACCAGTGCACTGCTCAAGGACCTGGGCACCGTCGCCGACGGCCAGTACACGGTGCCGGTCGAGGCGACCAATAGCGTGAGCACCGACATCAAGCCGCTCTCGCTGGCCATCGAGCCCGGGTCATCGCCGGCCTTCATTTCCGATAACACGGCGACCGCCACGGCGGGCACGCGGTTCGACTTCGGTGTCCACACCGCGAGCTGCCCGGCGATCAACGACTACAGCCTCCAGGGTGTCGACGCCGCGACCAGCAGCTGGCTGACGATCAACAACGAGACCGGTGAGCTGTCGGGCACCCCGACGGCGGCCGCCGCGGGCACCCATACCTTCACTGAGACGGTCACCGTGACCAACCACGGCCAGTGGCCCGCCACCAGCGTCCGCACCGCGGTGACGGTTCCCAGCCAGCTCACCGTCACCGCGGATCCCGGCGGGACGAAGACCGGCCCGGTGATCTCGTGGACCGACGCGTCGCTCGGCACGAACCAGTCCGTTACCTACACCATCACCTTCAAGGTCGCACCCAAGGCCCGCGGGACGGCGCTGATCGCCGCCGCCACCGCCTCGCCGAAGGTCGCCGACCCCAAGCCGCTCAACAACGCAGCCCTCATCACCGTCAAGCTCGGCTAGCTCGGGCCAGCTCGGCTAGCCCGGCCAGACGACCAGCGGTTAGCCGCTTCCGTAGCCGTCCGCCCCACGTCGGCGGACGGCTACGGACGGCTCAAGCGCGGGGAACCCGCGCAACGGCCACCCCCGGTCGGCCATCTGATGGGCGGTTCCGGCGTTGCGACCCTCGGCCCGGGCGGGTTACCCGGCTCGGGCGGGTGGGCTGTGGCTGTGCAGCACCCGGGTCTTGTCCTTGTTCCAGGCGGTGGTGGTGCCGTCGGGGTTGACGACCAGGGTCCAGCCCCAGCGGTGGATGGCGATCAGGTGGTGGAACCGGCACAGCAGCACGCAGTCCTTCAGGGACGTCTTGCCGCCGTCGGCTTTGTGGGTGGTGTGGTGCACGTCGCAGGCGGCGGCGGGCTGGCCGCAGCCGCCTGCCCACTGGCAGTGCTTGTCGCGGAGCCGGACCGCGTTGCGAATGGACGCCGGGATGGTGTCGCTGTACCCGATGTCCAGCGGCAGGCTGGGGCCGGCCAGCCGCGCGCCGAGCTGGCTGCGGCGCAGGAACGACGCGAGCCCGCCCGGGCCGGACAGCAGCGCGGCGGCCTGGCCCACGATGGCCTGCTCTAGCGCCTCCCGCGACCGGCGGGGGCCGCTGGACCACGCCATGCTCGACTGGGTACCGCCGGGCTGCAGGGCGGGACCCGGATGCGGGCAGCCATCCCCGGCAGCGTCCGGGTCGCCGGCCTGGTCCGGGCCGGTGCCGTGCCAGAGCCGGTCCAGTTCCACGCACAGCCGGACCAGCTCATCAAAGGCGTCCGGGTCCACGTCCCCGGTCACCACCGGCGCTACCATCGCGTCGCAGGCGACCGCCTGCGCAGCGTCCCCGTCGAGCCACGCCCCGCCGCTGTCCCCGCCGCTCCCGGCCGACGCGGCCCGGTGCGCGGCGAACCGGCCCCGCAGCCGCGCCGTCCACCCCGCCAGCAGCTCCGAGCTGCCATCGAGGGCCATCAGGTCCGCCAGCGAGATGTTCACCCACGCCTTGACTGGCGCCCCGGCCCGCTCCGGCAGCAGCCCCGACGCGATCAGCCGGGTCATCGCCTCGGCCAGCGCGTCGTGATACCGCTGCCCCTGATCCCGCCCGTCCTCCGGCCCCGCTGGGACCGCCAGCGCATCCAGCACCGTGCCCACGATCTCCGCGCACTCCGGCGTCAGGTCCCCGTGCAGCACCCCCGCCCCGCCGAACGTGACCAGCAGCCGCAGCGCCCGGTCCTCGAACACCTCATCCCGGCCACCACCCGGCACCCCGTCCCCACCGCACTGGCCAGCCGGGCTGTCACCGGCGCCATCCCCGCCGCCCGCACCGGCGCCATCGCCGTCAGGCCCGCCGTCCCTGGCAGGACGCCCATCCGGGCCGGGGCCGGGCTCCGGCACCAGGTCCTGCGCATCCGGCTGCCAGCACCGGGCCAGCATCTCGCTCGCCAGCACCGCCAGGTCCGGCAGCCCCAGCCCGGCCACCGCCGCGCCCATCAAGATCGCGTCGGCCTTGTCCCGCGACCCGGCGGGCAGCCTGTCCGTCCACACGCACACCGTCCGCGCGAACGACTCCGAGATCTCTCCCGCGGCCAGCACGGTGAACACTTCCGGGTGCGCGACGGCCCGCTTGGCCCAGGCCGTGTAGGAGACCGCCGCGCCGCGGGTGATCCCGGTCTTGTGAATCAGCCACGCCCGCGGACTGTAATCCGCATCCGCCGAGTACCCCTTCCCCGCCGTGAACGCACCCAGCATGGAGGCCCGCGCCGCCGTGGTGACCGAGGCCAGCCGCTCCAGATCTCGCAGGCAGCCCGCCTGCTCCTCGACCGTCAGCCCGGCCGGATCAGCATCCGCGAGGTAACCCAGCGCCGCACGAGCCATCTCCAGCGCCTCGCTCGCGCTCGCGAACGCCGGGGTGGTACCCATACTGGGTCACCTCCCTTCACGGGGCTCGCGGGTGTCGTGGCTGTTCCTGGCGGCTCTCTTTCCTACCGAGGGCAGGTCTCTAGGTTCTGAATTCGACCTTACCGCCTGGGTACGACATTTTGTCGATACCACGCACGATTAGCGCCAAACAGGTACTCCTGATCAGAAAGATAACCACGGGGCTAACGAGGGGCAGTTGGCTGTGCCCAGGTCAGAATGTTGTTCCGGAAGTGTTTCAATGCTTAGGTGGCAAGAAGCAGTCCGCCCGGCCGGACCTCAGAGCGGATGACCATCAGGCACGTGGCCGAGCTAGCCGGGGTCTCGATCGCGACGGTCTCCCGGGTGGTCAACGGGCACGCCGACGTCTCCAGCCAGACCCGGGCAGCAGTGCAGCGGGTGATCAGGGAACACGGCTATCCGCCCAGCCCGCGGTCCCGGACGGCGCGGTCCGGCCCGACCCGGGCCGGCCAGGTCGGCGTCATGGTGCCGCTGATCCACCCGGGCTGCTTCGCCGAGATCCTGGCCGGTGCCGTCGAGGCGCTGTACGAGCAGGACATACAGGCCATCCTGGGCCCGACCCGGCATTCCCGGGCCCGGGAAGCGTCCCTGCTCGGGCGGCTGACGGACGGCGCCGCCGACGGTGCGATCATCGTCCTGCCCGAGGAGTCCGACCAGGAGTTCGCCGCCCTGGCCGGGCGCGGCTTCCCGGTCGTGGTGGTGGATCCGCGCACCGAGGTGGCCGAGGGAATCCCCGTGGTGTGCGCCGCGCACTCGTCCGGGGCGACGCAGGCCACCCGCCACCTGCTGGAACTCGGGCACCGGCGGATCGCCGTGATCGGCGGCCCGCGAGGCTGGATGGCCACCGAGGAACGCATGCGCGGGTACCACGCGGCGCTGGCCGGCGCCGGGGTCCTGCCTGACCCGGCGCTGGTGCGGTACGCCGATTTCTGCCTCGGGGGCGGCCGCGAGGCGGCGGCGCACCTGCTCGCCCTGCCCGACCCGCCCACGGCGATCTTCGCGTTCAACGACGGCATGGCGGTGGGGGCGCTCCAGGCGGCGGCGGCCCGCGGCCTGCGGGTACCCGCCGACGTCTCGGTGGCCGGCTTCGACGACACCATCGAGGCGGCGATCACCGCCCCAGCGCTGACCACCGTCCGCCAGCCGCTGGCCGAGCTGGGCCGGACCGCGGTCAGCCTGCTGCTGCGCCAGATCGAGGACCGGCGCCTGGAACCGCTCCGCATCGAGCTGGCGACCAGGCTGGTGATCAGGGATTCCACCGCCAGCCCGCCGAGGCGCCCGGGAAGAGCCAGCGAGGGCATTGACCGCGACGGTTAGTCTTGTTACGTTCCTTCCGGAAATGTTCCGGTAATTTCCGGGAGGACTTCGTGGATCGTCACCCGTTCGGTCGCATTCCTCGTCTCGCCGTCGCCGCAGCTCTGGTGACGGCCGGCACCGTCGCCGGGTCCTGGCCCGCCGTGGCCAGCGCGGCTACCAGCACGGGGGCCAGCACCTCGGCCGCTCCCGCCGCCTCGGCCGGCCAGCGCGGTCTCGGCCCGGGCACGCGCCTGTTCGTGCCGCCGCCTTCGGACGGAGCTCCGCAGCAGGTCCTCAAGCTGCTGAAGAGCGGTGACCGCAAGGACGCGGCGCTCATCACCGAGATGGAGGCGACGCCGCGGGCCGTCTGGTTCACCAGCGGCACGCCGTCACAGGTCCGGCAGCAGGTGCGGCAGACGATGACCGAAGCCGCCGTCGAGCGGGCCGTTCCCGTGCTCGTCGCCTACGACATCCCCGGCCGTGACTGCGCCCAGTACTCGGCCGGCGGCGCCCTCAGCCAGGCGGACTACCAGGCGTGGATCAGCGGGCTGGCGCAGGGCATCGGGACCGGCCGGGCGGCGGTCATCCTGGAGCCCGACGCCCTGGGGAACATGCCGTCGAACTGCGGGCTGCCGGCCTCGACGTATCCCTTCACCGACGCCGAGCGGATCGCCGAACTCCAGTACGCGGTGGGGGCGCTCGAGCATGACCCGGGGGTGAGCGTCTACCTGGACGGGACCCACAGCGCGTGGCAGTCCGTCGGCACGATGGCGCAGCGGCTGCTGGAAGCGGACGTCCAGCAGGCTCAGGGATTCTTCGTCAACGTGTCCAACTACCAGCCGACGGCTGAGCTGCTGGACTACGGCACGTGGATCTCGGACTGCATCGCGATGGTCACCGACACATCGAACGCCTTCTACAACAATCCGACCGGGTGCGGGAGCCAGTACTACCCGGCCACCCAGTCCGACTTCAGCACCTGGGGCCTGACCACCCAGTGGTACGCGCAGAACATGGGCGACGCGGTGGCGGCGACCCACTTCGTGGTGGACACCAGCCGCAACGGCCACGGGCCGAACAGCATGCAGGCCTACGCCAGCACACCGTACGACCAGCCGGCCAGCGTCATCGGCACCCTCGCGGGCGGGAACTGGTGCAACCCGCCGGGTTCAGGGCTGGGCCTGCGGCCGACCGCCAGCACCGGCGTTCCGCTGCTCGACGCCTACCTGTGGGTGAAGACGCCGGGCCAGTCTGATGGCCAGTGCGACTCGGCCGGAGGCGTCCGGGCCTGGGACTACACCGACTACAGCCAGCCGGGCTGGCCCACCACGGCATCGGCCCAGTCCCTGTTCGATCCGCTGTGGGGAATCGACGACCCGGCAGCCGGAGACTGGTTCGGCCAGCAGGCGCTCCAGCTGGCCCAGCTGGCCAGCCCGCCGCTGCCGGGGGCTTTAAGCGGGACGAGTGCCC
>Ga0335083_10012156_pt1 | contig 10321 bp, 8 predicted proteins | sample Lox_Sample_42_FD_206716 | JGI IMG/M metagenome (GOLD analysis project Ga0335083, IMG submission 206716) | Soil microbial communities from Loxahatchee National Wildlife Refuge, Florida, United States - Lox_Sample_4.2 | ecosystem: Environmental > Terrestrial > Soil > Wetlands | place: USA: Florida... | reverse complement strand
CGCCTGCATGCGTTGCACGTCGTCGGCTTTGGCTGCGGCCGCCCGCATTGCGGCGGTCAATCCACGCTGAACCGGATATGGCGCCGGCGCAGGAGCGTCCGGTGCGGCCGACGCGCGAACATAATCGGTCGCAAGGCTCCGCCCGGCACGGCCGCTGAATGCGCGGGTGAGCATTGTGTCTTCGGGAGCGGCCGTTGTTAGAGCCTTCGCCCACGCTGGAGAGATCTTTGCTTCCGGGCAGACGAGGAACGCTGTGCCGAGTTGCGCGGCACTAGCTCCAAGAACGAATGCCGCGGCGACTCCTCTTGCGTCGGCGATGCCGCCGGTAGCCACTACCGGCACTTTCACGGCATCGACTACCGCAGGCAGCAGTGCGAAAAGTCCGGCTTGCGTGCGTTCTGCATCGGCAGAGTGGAAGCAGCCACGGTGTCCACCAGCCTCCATGCCTTGCACAGCGATGATGTCAGCGCCGGCTTCTTCCGCCGCCCGTGCTTCGGCCAGGGTTGATACGTTGGCGACCCACACAACGCCGCGCTGCTTCAGCCGCGCGACAAATTCCGCCGGGTACTGCCCCATGACAGAGGAGACGATGGGAGGCGCTGCTTCAAGCAGGGCTTCGCATTGCGCCGCAAAATCCGGCGGGGCCGCATCTCCCGCTTCGGGCGGCACAGGTGGGCCCCAGTTCGACAGAAATTCGCGCACGCTCGCTTCATGAACGGGGTCGCGCTTCGGCGGGGGGTCAGGAATCCAGAGATTCATCTGAAAGCGACGGTTCGTCTCACCGCGAACTTCTTTGGCCCACGCGAGAATCTCATCCGGCTTCATCAACACTGCGCCGCAGGCTCCCAATCCGCCGGCATCGGCGACTGCGATCGACAGTGATGGAGCCGAAACTCCTGCCATGGGAGCGAGCAGTATGGGCACGCGCAATCCAAAGCGCTCGCAAAAGTCCTGAGTCCGTCGCAGCGCTGCTTTCATAGTTTCCTACACCGTCTCCAGCTCTTCTTCCAGCAGCTGTTTGTTATGCAGTTCCGTGTAGTAGCCGTTCAGCTCAAGGAGTTCGTCGTGGGTGCCGTACTCAACGATTTCCCCGTCGTGCAGCACGGCAATGCGATCGGCGTTGCGCACCGTAGATACCCGATGCGAGATGAAGATGGTTGTGCGACCCTGCATGATCTCGCGCAGGTGGTTGAGAATGTGGTCTTCGGTCTGGGTGTCGACACTGGCCAGCGAGTCATCGAGGACCAGGATGCGCGGATTGCGAATGATGGCGCGCGCAATCGCCGTGCGCTGTTTCTGCCCACCGGATAACGTGATCCCGCGCTCCCCGACCAGCGTACGGTAGCCTTCGGGAAAGCCCTCGATATCGTCGGCGATGCTGGCCGCATCGGCGGCGCGGCGAATTTCCTCATCGCTGGCGTTCTGCGCGCCGAAGGCGATGTTATCGCGAATGCTGTCGCTAAACAGGAACGTTTCCTGCGGCACGAAACCGATGTTCGAGCGCAAGACCTCAAGCGGATACTCGCGAACCGGTCGGCCATCGATCAGCACCGAGCCTTCGGTGGCGTCATAGATCCGTGGAATAAGCGACACCAGCGTCGACTTGCCCGAGCCAGTCGGCCCGACGATCGCCAGACTGGTTCCGGAGGGCACCACGAGGTTCACGTTTTTCAGCACCAACTCATCGCCGTGGCGTGATCCATTGCCTGACTCCTCTGCGCGCAACGTCCTGCCGTAACGGAAGCTGAGACCGCGAAACTCGATGTCGCCGATAACTTCCTGCGGGGCGCCGGTCGCCGGGACAGCAGCGTCCGTGATTTCAGGCTGCTCAGACAGGATGCTCTGAATACGTGCCATGGAAGCCGTGCCGCGCTGGAAAAGATTAATGACCCAGCCCAGTGCGATGATCGGCCAGGTCAACTGCACCATGTAGGTGTTGAACGCGACGAAGCTGCCGACACTGATGCGATGCTGGATGACCTCGCGTCCGCCAACGAAGAGCACGATGATCACAGCCAGGCCTAGCATGGTCTCCAGTGTGGGCCAGAGCATTCCCATCAGCCGAACCAGCTTCAGGCTGCGCGTGATGTACTCCTCGTTGGCCCGCTCGAAGCTCTCGATCTCCCACTCTTCCTGCACGTAAGCGCGCACCAGCCGGGCGCCGGAGAAGTTCTCCTGAGCCCGCGCCGAGATGTCGGAGAACATGGCCTGAATGCGCTCAAAGCGCTCATGAATGCGCCGCCCGAAGTACTGGATGACGATGCTGATCACCGGCAGCGGCAGGAAGGCCCACAGGGTCAGCGTGGGGCTGATGCTCAACATGAATGCCAGCGCTCCCACAGTGAACACCACGGTGTTAGCGGTGTACATAATGCCCGGGCCGGCCAGCATGCGGACGGCATTCAGGTCGTTGGTCGCGCGGGCCATGATGTCGCCGGTGCGCGTACGTTGATAAAAGCTGTAGGAGAGACGTTCCAGATGCGCGAACAGGTCGTTGCGCAGATCAAACTCGATTTCGCGCGAGACGCCGATCAAAATCCAACGCGTCAGAAACTGGAAGATCGCCTTGGTGGCTGCGACTGCCAGCAGAGCCAGGGCATAGAAGAGCAGCTTATGGACATTGACCTCTCTATTGAGGTCGTCGATGGCACGGCGGATGACCAGGGGAAAGAGAATCCAGACGCCATTGTTGCAAAGGACGCAGATCGCCCCGATCCAAAAGGTCGCGCGATACCTTCGCAGATACGGAACGAGAGGTCGTAAGTTGGAAAACAATGGTTTACTTTCCGGGTTTCTTCATCTTAGATGAATCGGCCACTTCGGCGATGCGAGCCCGGCGGTACCGACTGTGAACTCGATAAGTACGTGTATTGAAAACTGACTCCGGATTTTCTGCCACACCCTTATTCAAAAGCACAGCCTTTCCACCGTTCGCTGCCTGCTTTCCACAGTCCCGTCAGACATGCCTATTGTCCCGCGGGCCGGCAATGAGTAGAGTAGCAGTCTTGGTTTCTTCGATTCCCAATTTCATCAATTGATAAAAGAGTATGACCACCCACGGCCCTAAGATCCGGCTGGTGCTGCTATGGCACATGCATCAGCCCTTTTATAAAGATATGGTCAGCGGCGAATACCGGCTTCCCTGGGTTCGCCTGCACGCGCTCAAAGACTATTACGGGATGGTCAAGTTGCTGGAGGAGTTTCCCGACGTCCACCAGAACTTCAATCTCGTCCCGTCATTAGTGGCGCAGATTCAGGACTACGTTTCCGGCGAAGCGCACGACCCATTCTTCACCGTAGTCGCCAAACCCGCCGCTGAACTCACAAGTGCGGAGCGGCTATTTGCGCTGCAGTACCTCTTCCAGGCGAATCCGGTCAACGTAATCGGACGTTATCCGCGTTATCGCGAGTTGTGGGAACGCTACCGCGCAACCGTTGACCGCCCGGAAGGACCGACGTCGTACTTCGTCACCCGTGACTATGCGGATCTCCAGGTCCTATCGCAAGTTGCCTGGTTCGACGAATACTTCCTTTCTGACCCGGAGATCGCCGCCCTAATCTCGAAGGGACAAGACTTCAGTGGTGACGATCAGCAGATCATGCTCGACAAGCAGCGGGAAATCCTGACACAGGTCTTGCCGGCCTATCGCGAGGCAGCCGCGCGAGGATCGGTCGAGCTTTCGGCAACTCCCTACTACCATCCGATTCTGCCGCTGGTGTGCGACAGCAATATCGCTGGCGAATCGACCTGGGGCTTGAATCTTCCGACCCGCCGCTTCCAACGTCCGGATGACGCGGCGGAACAAATCAGGCGGGCACTCGATTCTCACGAGTTGAATTTCGGTGTCCGCCCGCAAGGGCTGTGGCCTTCGGAAGGCAGCGTTTCTGAAGAAGCCATTACGCTAGCCGCGCAGCAGGGAATTCAATGGATGGCGACCGACGAAGGCGTCCTCGGCCGCTCGCTGGATTACCACTTCTCGCGCGACGGCGGCGGATGGCTGCACGGCGAAGCGGCGCACAAGCTCTACAACATCTACCGTTTTGAGAAGGGCAACACGCGGATGCACCTGATCTTTCGCGACCATCGCATCTCTGACAATGTGGGATTCGTATATTCGGGCATGCCGGCTCAGGACGCTGCTAATCATCTCATCCATAACATTAAGAATTCGGCGCAACCGGTTCTTGATGCAGGCCGTGATGCGGTAGTATCGATCATCCTCGACGGCGAGAATGCCTGGGAATACTACCCCCAGTCGGGGCGCGAGTTCCTGCGCCGCTTCTATCATGGCCTGCAATGCGACCCGCAAATCGAAGCCGTCACCATCAGCGAAGCCATCGAGCGGCACAATCCCGACCACTTCGGCCGTCTGGAGCGGGTGGTGCCTGGGTCGTGGATTAACGCCAACTTCAATGTGTGGATCGGCGCTCCGGAAGATAACAAATCCTGGGACCTGCTCTCAGAGGCGCGTGATTATTACGATCGACACTCTCACCGGGTATCCAAGGCGCAGCGACAGCTGGCGTGGGAGGAGTTGCTGATCGCCGAGGGCAGCGACTGGAACTGGTGGTATGGTCCTGAACACCACTCGGCGAATGACAAAGATTTCGACGAGCTCTATCGCTGCCACCTGTCGAACGTGTACTACGCACTGGAGGGTGCTCCACCGGAAGAGCTGAGCGTTCCCATCGCCAGCGGCGTGGCGCGTCCCAGCTATGTGCCGCAAACCGCTTACGTGCGCGCCAGAGTGGATGGCAAGATCAGCAACTACTTCGAGTGGATGGGGGCAGCTAGTTACACCTCCGACCAGCGCACCAGCTCCATGCACGGCAAGCAGTTTCTTCTGGACGCGGTTTATGCGGGCGTCGACGCGGTTTCTGTCTGCGGACGGCTCGACTTCGACAACGGATTGCCGCAAGGCGACTACCGCATCGTCGTAAACCTTGAGGCGAGCAAGCCGACCACTACCGGCAAGGCTGGGAGCGACTCGTTCCGCCTGCAGGTCGAGGCGACAGGCGCGTACGTCCACAAATGGGCGCTGACCAATGGCGATGAGCGCAAGAAACTAGCCTCGTATTCGGCGGGCAACGGCAACCACGGCACCCATGGAGTCGAGGTGGCGCTGGGCGAGATTTTCGAGATGCGAGTTCCGTATGAGCTGCTTGGAGTGCGAGAGGGAACGAAGCTGCGCTTGCGCTTTGCGTTATGGCGGGAAGACCTGCCGGCAGACTCGCTGCCGCTCGAAGGCTGGATCGAACTCTACGCGGTCGCAGAAGAAGAGCTGGAAAGCAACCTGTATACCTACCAGGAGCGCTAGCGCTGCGTTTGTGTTCCTTCCGGCCAGTACACTGGCCAGCTTTTCTCTTCCGCCAGCTTCTGCAGATCGGGATTGGGATTCACGCAGAAAGGCCACTTCGCTAGCTCCAGCATGGCGAAGTCGTGAATCGAATTCCCAAAGACCGCGTCGACCGGACGCTGGATAACCTCACGAATCGCCACAGCCTTCAACTCGTCGGTGGGAACGCGCAGGATACGGTCCGTAGCGAGGCCATCGTCGAGGTGAACACAGGCGGCAAGCACGTGGTAGCGTGCTATTCCGAACCGCTCGACCGCATACTCGATAAGCCAGTTATTGGTTGAAGACACCGCCCACAGTTCGCTGCCTTGCCGCGCAAGGCGGTTGGTCAGTTCCAGCATCTCGGCAAAGATGCGCCTGCTGATGACGGAATCGAAGAACTCCTTCGCGGCGGCATAAAGCACGTCGGTGGAGACGCCACGGTTCATGGTGACCATCTCGGCGCACATTGGCTCTTCGTCCACCTCGCCGGCCTCGTAGAGCGCGTAGCGGGAGCGCATGGTCTCGGCCAGTTCGGGCGCGATCAGTCCGCGCTCCATCTCCCAATAGAAAAAGTCCTTGCCGGCATCGCCGCTCCACAGCGTGCCATCGCAATCGAAGACCGCGATCGCCGGCTCAATAGCAAGTGCGGAATCGATGAATTGTTGTGCTTGGGTAGAAAACGTAGCTGAACTCAAAAGGCAGTCTCCGAGGCGACCAGATTGGCCGCGCGAAGGCGGTCATAGTCTTCAGGCGTATTGATGTTCATCGCGATACGTGGATCGTCGATGGCAATGTAGCGGATGTGCGGCTGATGCTGGCGCTCCACATCGCGCGCGGTCGATTCCGCAGGGGCGCGCAGAAATGCTTCGATCATGTCGCGGCCGATCGCGACGGGATGGCCATGCACCACTTCCTCTCCGCGTTGCACCTCCGGTACCACCGCCCAGACGTCAGGAGGAGAAGCCAACAGCTGGTGCTTGAGTTCATGCACCGTGCCGGGAACGACGGGTGGGCGATCGACCAGCGTGATTACCGCACCATCGCGGCCGCGGTTCAACACATCGTGCAGACCAACTTGCAACGAACTGAACTGCCCGCGCTCGGGCTTGTGATTCTCCACCAGGAAAGCGCCGTGCTCGTACACGACAGGTTCGATCTGGGCCTTGTTATGGCCACAGACGACGATGACTAGCTCGGTGTGGAATTGCAGCAGATCAATCCAGGCGCCAAGAAATGTGTTCACCGCGTGCACGCCTTCGGCTACGGGCGGCCAGGGCAGCAAGGCCTTGTCGCGTCCCATGCGGCTGGAGGAGCCTGCCGCCAGAATCACTCCGCAAAAGTTCTCTGAGCGGGCCATCAGCGATTCCTCGCGGCCTCGGTTTCTGCCGCGTCCTGGGCGTCGTTCTCGGAGCCCGGCTTTACGTACTCGTATTTCTTGCTGCCAATGTCAGGAACGGCGTGGCGTCGCACGGCGATCATCTCGGCAACGATGGCGACGGCGATTTCTTCGGGAGTGACGGCGCCGAGTTCGAGGCCGACCGGCGCATGCACCTGCGCGAACTTTTCCGCCGGAATGCCTTCCTTCTCCAATTCTTTGTAAATGGAGATGGTCTTGCGACGCGATCCGATCATGCCCAGATAACGCGCGTTGGCATTGACCGCCCAACGCAGGATTCGCATATCGTCGCGATGCCCGCGGGTAACAATCACGATGTAGGACGACTCGGGCACATGCAAGCGTTTGGTAACGGCTTCGAAGTCGTCGGCGACAATCTCGCGCGCGTCAGGGAAGCGCTCAGGGTTGGCATAGGATTCGCGATCATCGACAACGATCACCTCGAACCCGGCGATCTTCGCAACCTTATACAGGTTGTACGCGACGTGCCCGGCACCGAAAATGTAGAGCAGCGCCGGCGGCAGTACCGGCTCGATGAAGATTTCCAGCGTGCCCCCGCAGACCAGGCCGGTGTCGTACTTAGGATCGTTGTTGAGGTTGAAGGTGAGCGAGCGTGGCTTTTCCTCTTCCATCACCTCGCGCGCGGCCTGCCAGACCTCGGCTTCCACGCATCCTCCGCCAATCGTGCCCACGATAGAGCCGTCGTCGCGCACCAGCATCTTCGCGGTCTGGAACGAAGGGATGGACCCTCGCACGTTGGTGATGGTTGCTACGGCGCCACGGCGTCCTTCGCGGCGAAGCTCGACGATTTGCTCGTAGATATCCATGGAGGGCTTGTCTCCATTATAGATGCCGAGTGCGTTTGCCTCGGCGGTTACAATGGGGCGCTTAGTCAGCGAGGTCGAATGAAAGCTGTTCGCATTCATGAATTCGGTGGGCCCGAGGTTCTGAGGTATGAGGATGTCCCCGATCCGGAGTTGCGCAAGGATCACGTTCTGATTCGAGTACGCGCCTGCGCGCTGAATCACCTCGATCTGTTCGTACGTAAGGGGCTGCCTGGTGTCAATCTGCCGCATATTCTTGGCAGCGATATAGCGGGCGAAGTAGCGGAAGTTGGTGAATACATCACGGATGTTCAACCCGGGACACGCGTGCTGCTGTCGCCGATGCTGTTTTGCAACCACTGCGAGTTTTGCGCCACCGCGAATCACAACTTCTGCAAGCAATTCGCGGTGCTGGGCAACAACGCCGAAGGTGGCAATTGTGAGCTGATCGCTGTGCCACGAGTCAACGTGATCCCGATTCCGGATCCGATGAACTTCGTCGATGCCGCAAGCGTGCCGCTGGTGTTTCTCACTGCGTGGCACATGCTGATCGGCAAAGCGAAGCTGCGGGCAGGCGACGTCGTGCTGGTGTTGGGCGCTGGCTCAGGCGTGGGGTCGGCGGCGATCCAGATATGTAAGATGCTTGGCGCGACGGTCATCACCACAGCCGGGGACGACCGGAAGCTGGCTAAGGCGCGCGAGTTGGGCGCCGACTACACGATTGATCACTACAAACAGAAAATCTCCGAGGAAGTAAGGCGTATTACCAACCGGCGAGGCGTGGACATCGTCTTTGAACATGTGGGCGTGGCCACCTGGCCGGAGAGTATCAAGTCGCTGAAGTACGGCGGCACACTTGTTACTTGCGGCGCAACCACTGGATACGAGGCGCAGCTCGATCTGAGGGTACTCTTTGCCAGGCAGTTATCCCTGCTCGGTACCTATATGGGAGCGCAGGGCGAGTTGCTGGAGGTCCTGAAGCACGTGTTTAGCGGCAAGTTGAAGCCGGTCGTCGATCGCACGTTTGCGTTGGCAGAGACCCGCGCTGCGCACGAATATCTGGCAGGCAGCGAGCAGTTCGGCAAGGTCGTGCTCACCATGTAAGTCGCGTGAAATTACCGTCTTAAGAGTTGCGTCGAAGGCTTGGCCAAAGCATCCAACCAGATATAATCAAGGACTGTTATGGATTTGCAGACTGGCATTACCACGAAAGACATGGAGAGGGACGCTCCCCAGGGTCATCAGCGTTTCAAGGACCTTGTGGGCAGCGACCAGAGCCGCACCGGCGTTTTGCGCGCTACCTTTGGCGAGCAGCAGCATGAAGGCGTAGTGCTTGCCTCGCTCGATGCCGTGGTGAACTGGGTACGCAAGAACTCCATCTGGCCGATGACCTTCGGCCTTGCCTGCTGCGCTATCGAGATGATGTCCATGGGCGCGTCGCGTTTCGATATCGCCCGCTTTGGCGCTGAAGTGTTCCGTCCTTCGCCGCGCCAGTCCGACTTGATGATCATTGCCGGTCGCGTCTCGCAAAAGATGGCGCCAGTCATCCGTGAGTTGTATCAGCAGATGCCCGAGCCCAAGTGGGTCATCTCCATGGGCGCGTGTGCGACCTCCGGCGGTGTGTTCAACAATTACGCGCTGGTGCAGGGCGTGAATCAGTGGATTCCGGTCGACGTTTACGTTCCTGGTTGCCCGCCGCGTCCTGAGCAGCTCATCTACGCCATCATGCTGTTGCAGGAGAAGATCGCCAGCGAGCGCGGCTCGTTCAAGCGGGCGCTGAATCTGGGCTGAACCGGCCGGGCTTAGTCGGACTTGATGGCGCCCGATTTTTCTTTGAGCTTCGGGTCACACGTCACAGACAAGGCGCTTATCCAGTGTGCAAACTTAACTTGGAACGCGGGTCGCAAGTCGTGCGTCGCCGCACGTGTCAGGGAGGATTCTCGTGAGTATGGAAGCTTCAACCCGGCAGTTTCAGGATGTTATCGTCGTCGACCTGATGGGACAGATCAAGTTGGGCGAAGGCAGTTCGGTCCTTCGAGACACAGTGAAGGACTTGCTGGCAAAAGGCCACAAGAAGATCCTGCTGAACCTCGGGGAAGTGACGTACATCGATAGCGGCGGAATCGGCGAGCTGATCAGCGCCTTCACCTCAACCCGCAACCAGGGCGGGGAATTGAAGCTGCTTAAGCTGACGAAAAAGATCCGCGATCTCCTGCAGATCACCAAGCTTTACACGGTCTTCGACGTACGAGACGATGAGGCGGAGGCGCTCGCCGCCTTTGAGGGCTAGCCAGCGCGTCGCTCCGAATTGACTGGTGTCGAATCGAGCGCGGCGCTGCACAACTATTTATCCGGCTCTTGAATCTAGTGCATCTGAGACGCGCCGGCGGCGCTTTCGACGCGGTGGTACCCGAGTTCCTCGCGCAGCATGTGGAAGACGGCTGCCAGAACTGACACGATCACCGGGCCCAGGAACAGTCCAAGAAATCCGAACAGCTGAACTCCGCCGAGGATTACGAACATCAGAACCAGGGGATGGAGTTCGACTTTCCCACTCACCACCCACGGGCGGACGACGTTGTCAGCCGTGCTGATCACGACCGCTCCCCATAGCAGCACGAAAACTCCCTTCCAGATCGCGCCACTGAACATAAGGTACAGAGCAGCCGGGATCCACACCAAGGCCGCGCCGATCACCGGCAGAATAGAAGCGAAGAACGCTGCAATGCCCAGCAGCAAGGGTGAGGGCAGGCCCACGATCG
>Ga0335083_10012155_pt1 | contig 10323 bp, 4 predicted proteins | sample Lox_Sample_42_FD_206716 | JGI IMG/M metagenome (GOLD analysis project Ga0335083, IMG submission 206716) | Soil microbial communities from Loxahatchee National Wildlife Refuge, Florida, United States - Lox_Sample_4.2 | ecosystem: Environmental > Terrestrial > Soil > Wetlands | place: USA: Florida... | reverse complement strand
ACGGCGCGAATTTTTTCAGCATAGTTGTCGATGGATCTTTGTCTGATGTTTGATCTTTTGATGTCAGGTGCAGGTTGGAGCTTCGATTTGTTCTGCCGGAAAGAAAGGCCGCCAATTGGCGGCCCTCGGGGTGAATCTGGCTGGCCGCTTAACCGGCGACTTCTTCCAGTTGCTTAGCGTCCATATCGAAATTCGAATAGACGTTCTGCACGTCGTCGTGGTCCTCAAGCGCTTCAAGCAGGCGAATCATCTGCGCAGCCGCTGAACCTTCGAGTTTGGTGTAGGTCGATGCAACCATCGTGATCTCAGACATTACGGTCTCGATCTTGGCGTCGCGGACAGCCTGTGCCACGGCTTCAAACGAAGCGGGATCGGTGATGATCTCCCACGTGTCGCCCTCGTCATTCAGATCCTCGCCGCCTGCTTCGAGCACGATATTCATGAGCTTCTCTTCGTCGGCAGCAGCCTTCGGAATGGCGATGACACCCTTCTTGGTGAACATGAAGCGCACCGAGCCGGACTCGCCCAGGTTTCCGCCGTTCTTCGAGAAAGCATGACGGACTTCACTCACCGTGCGATTCCGATTGTCCGTGGTTGTTTCTACAATGATGGCAACCCCGCCAGGACCATAGCCCTCGAAGGTGATCTCCTCATAAATCGCGCCGGGCAATTCGCCGGTGCCGCGCTGAATCGCGCGCTTGATGTTGTCCGCAGGCATATTCTCAGCCTTCGCGGCAGCAACCGCGGTTCGCAGGCGAGGATTTCCGTCGGGATCGCCCCCAGCCTTGGCAGCGATGGTGATTTCTTTGATCAGGCGCGTGAAGATCTTGCCGCGTTTCGCGTCAAGAGCCCCTTTTTTGTGCTTAATTGTCGCCCATTTGGAATGGCCGGACATGGGAAACCTCGGAAGCTATATGTTTTCGGCTTGCGGCGAAAGGCTTGAAAACAGGGTCGGTTTAGAGCAATTCCCGCAATTGATAAGTATAGCAGGAGCCTGCGCCATTTTCGCTGCCTCCTGCCAAGAGGTGTTTTCAACGCCGCCGCCTTGCCGTCATTACACATTCCTTACGATTTCCTCATGCTTTCCTTGTGATGATTGTGTCCGTGCTATCGGCTGTTCAAGGGAGATCCCGCCATGAGCCGTTTACTTCGCCTGCCCATCCACATGCTGACCGCAGCTTCTCTTTTCGCTCTCGCTCCACAACTGACGGCCCAGACTCTGGATTCTGCCGAGTCTCGAAGGGCGGAAATCGGCGAATTACGGCGCGAACTTGCGTCGATCAGCGCGCGGCTGACGAAGCTTGAAAATGAGGAGAACGTCGTCATCGCAACCGCTGCGCCGGATGAGAGCGCGGCCGCTCTGCGCGCCGCAAGCCTGACCTTGGCAGCGAGCCCTCACGAAACGGCCCCAGTGCCGGCGCAAACGCTGACCGCGGCGGATCGCAGCACGCTCGATGGCCTCAACGGCACCACCATCAACATGCTCTTCGACGGCTACTACGAGTACAACTTCAACAACCCAATCGGACGCGCGAACCTGCTGCGCGCCTATGACGTCTCCAGCAACGCCTTCAGCATCAATCAGGCTGGCATCGTCATGGAGCATGCTCCCGACCCTGCGAATGGCAAGCGCTTCGGCGCGCGGCTCGATCTGCAGTTCGGCCAGGCAACAGAGACTCTGCAAGGCAATCCCGCGAACGAACCGCGCCCCGAAATCTATCGCAACATCTTTCAGGCTTACGGTACCTACATCGTCCCGGTCGGTAGCGGTCTTTCCATCGACTTCGGGAAATGGGCCAGTTCGCTCGGCATGGAAGGCAATTACACCAAAGACCAGATCAACTACTCGCGCTCATACTGGTTCGACTATCTGCCCTTCTATCACATGGGCGTTCGCGCGAGCTATGCCTTCACGCCCTGGCTTTCAGGGCACTACTGGATCGTCAACGGCACGCAGCAAACCGAGCCCACGAACAGCTTCAAGGATGAGATGTTCGGTTTCGAGGCCAAACCCATCAAATCCATCGATTGGACCTTCAACTACTATCTGGGCCAGGAACATCCCGACTTCCAATACGTAACCAATGGGCCGCCGGGATTGCCAGAGCAACAGGGCCAGCCCTTCGAGCCGATTCCGAACGCACCCAAAGGAAAGTTGAACATCTTTGATAGCTACGCCACCTGGACCGCCACGCCAAAACTCACACTTGCCATCGAAGGCGATTACGTCATCTCGCGATACCAGACATACTCTGCGCCGCAGCACACCGACGGTGGTGCGCTCTATGCGCGCTACCAGTTCAACCCGCTGCTGGCTCTCGGAGCACGCACAGAATATCTATCCGATCGCGGCGCTCTCTTCAGCGGAAAGGTTCAGGCACTCAAGGAATTCACCTTTACCTTTGACCAGAACGTCGGCAACGGCTTCCTCGTGCGCGAGGAGGTGCGCCACGACTTCTCAAACCAGCCGTACTTCCTCACCGACACCCTGGGCAACCTCAGCAACAGCCAGACGACGGCAGGCGTAGGGTTGGTCTGGTGGTTCGGCGGAAAACAAGGAGTATGGTGATACCCGCGAAACGAAATGGCTCTTCGGCTCACTAACCAGTGAGCCTTAATAGGGGAGTGCATTTCTATGTCTGCGTCAGAGTGGATCGAAACAACCTGTTCTTTCGCGGGCCAGGCGCCGGATTGCAGCCGGCCAGAGCCTTCCCGCTCATGGCGAGGTCTCTCTCTGCCATTGCCGTTGCCCGAGGCGCAGGTCGCAGCTCTGTGCAGGATTGCAAGCTGCATGAGCGACCGATGCTCAAGCATTTCTCCAGCGATCATTGCAGTCTTCACCGGCCGCGACGCTGCGGGTAAGCTCATGGCGGCCGAAGCAATCACCTATGAAACGCAGCGCGCGCTTTATCGAGCCGATGCGAGCGAGGTCACCGGACTCTCAGATCTGGACGCAAAAGCACACTTTGCGCGGATTCTGAATGAGGCAAGCGCTGAAAATGCAATCTTGATGCTCGACAATACTGAGAGTTTGCCGAATTCACTGCTTCACGCACTGGCAGACTATCCCAATCCTTCGCTTCTCACCGCGGATTCGGCTGAGGAATTATCGAAATCACTTCGCAAAGTAGCGCATTACGTGATTGATTTCCCTTTTCCCGCCGACAACGAATAGGACTTACAACGATCAGAAGAACCCTGGACGATCGCGGGGATAGGGCCGGGGCTTGCAAGACGGCAGCAGATTGCCGGACCCGTTGCCGCGCACCTGTTACTGAGCGAGCGCCGTCTGCGTGTAAGTCCAGTTCAGAATCTTCTGGAGCGCCAACGATCCACCGGTGCCTCCGGTAAATCCTACGTAAGCCGAAGTCGCATTCACTGCTGATGGAATATTCACAGTGAAATTGTGCGTGAATGTTATGTTCGTCGTCTGATCCGTGAGCGTGACCGTGAGCGTGGTCCCGCTATAGCTCAACGTTGCCAGCATCGGGTCGCCGCTATGAAGATTGATTCCGGAAGAAGTCAAGTCAATGGCTGGAATTGTGGGCGCAACGCCGGCGGTGTATAGACCAGTCGAATTGCTGCCTTCTCCCTGGTTGCTGTACAGATCAAACTTGATGGCTACGCTGTTGGGAATACCACCAGTGCCGCTAGTATTGTCAGGACCATAGCCTAATCCTCCGCCAGCAGGACCAAGCGCGGTCGGCGAGTTTGACTGGATCGTAAACGTGAATCCATCAGCCGCCGCGCTCGTCAGCTGGAAAGTGAAGCTCGTCTGGAACTGCCGCACGTCGACTGGGACATTGAAAAACACGCTGCCCGCCTCGAATGTGCGTGCAGTGTCGGTAAGTTTCAGGGTACCGTCGTTCAGATTCGCTGCGTTGCCATTGAATCTGAGTCCTTGAGCACTTGCGAATCCGTTGCCAAAGTTAATTGCTTCGCCTCCATCCTGGATGACATATGCAGCAGTGGCAACGCTGCTCTGTCCCACACCGGATACGAAAGCAACAGCATTCACAGTTTCAGAGCCAATGATGATGAACGGGCCGGTGTACAGTCGCGACGCCAGAGTCGGCGTGCTGCCGTCGATCGTATAGTATATCTGCGCTCCAGAGGCTGGCGGAGTGATCGAAATCATCTGCGAAGAAGTGTAAGTTCCTGCCGCCGGAGAGATTACCGGCTGGGCAACCGGCGGCGGCTGAATGATGTAAGAACCGGTGACGATCGGGCTGTCACTGAAATTCGCAGCACTGGCAAATGCCTTGACCGTTAGTGAATTCCCAATCACCTGAATCGGTCCGCTGTACACGGTTGAGGTGTGGCTTGGCTGCGAACCGTCCGTCGTGTAGTAGATCGTGGCATTCGGCGTCAGACTGCTCAGCGAAACTGGCAATGCATTCGTGTAGGTCCCCGGTGCCGGGCTGAAAGTGGGATCAGCCGTTACCTGCGCGCTTACAGGCGTAAAAGTCCAGCTGAGGATGTTCGTCGTCACCGTCGATCCACCTGTCCCTCCAGTGAATCCCACATAGCCCTGGCTCGTCCCCAGTGCTCCCGGTATATTCACCGGGAACGTCGTTACATACGATGCCGACGTGTTCGTATCCGTGATCGAAACCTGAAGCGCTGTCCCGTTGTACACCAGGTGTACATGAAAGACATCGCCACTTCTCAGCACGATCCCGCTGCCCGTCAGGTCCGTAGCCGGAGTCATCGGCTGCGCTCCTGCGGTGTACACCCCGATCGAATCCGTCCCCTCTCCCTGATTGTTATAAATGTCGAACTTCAACGCGAAGCTGTTCGCTATCCCCGCGTAACCCAACGCTCCCCCGAGAGCGCCAATCGCCGTCAATCCACCGCTCTGAATGGCGAAGGTGAAGCCGTCTGCCACTGGATTCTGCATCTGGAAGATGAAGTCCGAGGTGAAGGCCGACACACTTACCGGCGTAGTCGCCCATGCTGTGCCAGCCAGGAACGTAGCGTTGTTGGTCAGCTGCAGTGCGTTGATCGCATTGTTGATCTGCGCGCTCCCATTCAGCGCAAGACCCGCCGCGCCGGCAAAGCCGCTGCCAAAGTTAATACTCTCACCCGTAGTCTGAATCACATAAGCGGCGCTGCCGACCTGACTGGCCGAATAACCCGGCGCCAAAGCAATGGCATTGATGACCTGGTTGCCGCTGACCGGAATCGGACCGCCATAAACGCTGGAATTGGTCGACGGAGTCGAGCCATCCGTCGTGTAGAAAATCGCTGCTCCCGGTGTCGCATCCGCAATCGACACCATCTGCGCTCCGATATACGTCCCCGCTGCCGGGGTGAGTGTCGGAACAGCCGTCGGCGAACTCGCCGGCGTAAAGGTCCAGCTCAGGATGTTGGTCGTCACCGTCGATCCACCGGTCCCACCCGTGAATCCCACATAGCCCTGGCTCGTCCCCAGCGTCCCCGGTATATTCACCGGGAACGTCGTCACATATGATGCCGACGTGTTCGTATCCGTGATCGAAACCTGCAATGCCGTCCCGTTGTACACCAGGTGCACGTGGAAGACATCGCCGCTCCTCAGCACTATCCCGCTCCCCGTCAGGTCAGTCGCCGGAGTCATCGGCTGCGCTCCTGCGGTATACACACCGATCGAATCCGTCCCCTCTCCCTGATTGTTGTAAATGTCGAACTTCAGCGCGAAGCTGTTCGCTATGCCCGCATACCCCAGTGACCCCCCGGACGCACCCTTCGCCTTCAATCCACTGCTCTGAATAGCGAAAGTGAACCCGTCAGCCACCGGATTCTGCATCTGGAAGATAAAGTCCGAGGTGAAGGCTGACACATTCACGGGCGTCGTAGCCCAGGCCGTGCCAGCCAGGAACGTAGCGTTGTTGGTCAGCTGCAGTGCGTTGATCGCATTGTTGATCTGCGCGCTCCCATTCAGCGCAAGACCCGCGACACCGGTGAAGCCGCTGCCGAAGTTAATACTCTCACCCGTAGCCTGAATCACGTAAGCGGCACTGCCCACCTGACTGGCCGAATAACCCGGCGCCAAAGCAATGGCATTGATCACCTGGTTGCCGCTTACCGGAATCGCACTGGAGTAAACGCTGGAGTCAGTCGACGGTGTCGATCCATCCGTCGTGTAATAGATCACTGCTCCCGGTATCGCATCCGCAATCGATACCATCTGCGTCCCGATATAGGTCCCCGCCGCTGGAGTAAATGTCGGAACAACCGCAGACGGGGGCAGAATGGTGACCGTCGCCGTGCTTACTGCGCTTGGGCCGTAACCGGGAGCCACCCCCATCGCCGAAACCTTCACCGTCCCGCTGCTGACGGTCATCGGGCCGCTATAAACAGATGAAGCGGTCGTCGGCGTAGAACCGTCGACGGTGTAGTAGATCACCGCGCCGTTCGTTGCCTCGCTTATGCTCACCGCTTGGGCGGCGACAAATGAACCGCTACTCGGAGAAATCACCGGCGTCTGTGTCGCGACAGGTGTATTGGAAACAAATGTCCAGGTAAGAATCTTCTGGCTCGAACTCAGGCCGCCCGTTCCGCCCGTAAATCCGATATACGCAGTATTGCCGCCAACTATCTGAGGAATATTGACTGCAAAATTCTGCGAGAACGCCTTGCCGGTCACGGCATCCGTGATTGTCATGCTCAGCGTCGTGCCATCGTAGGCCATATGCACATTGATCGTGTCGCCGCTATTCAGGAACACGCCGGACGGAGTCATATCAATGGCGGGAATCGTGGGGCTCGCTCCCTCTGTGTAAAGACCGGTCGAGTCAGGCCCCTCCCCATTGTTGTTGTAGAAGTCAAATTTGACCGCGACGCTGTTCGGGATTCCGGGGGTTCCCGTTGTCGTGCTTGGTCCGTAACCTAATCCGCCGCCCAAAGGTCCGAGCGCCGTCGGTGAGTTCGATTGAACGGTGAACGTAAAACCGTCAGCCTGTGCATTGGAGAGCTGGAAGGAAAAGTCGTTGGTAAACGACTGAATATTCATGAGCGAGTTGTAAAAAACGCTGCCGGCCTGAAATGTCCCGCCATTCGTAAGCTGTAAGCGGCTGTCGTCGCTGTGCACCGCGCTGCCGTTGAACGTCAGCCCCGTCACTGTAGAGAAGCCGCTCCCAAAATTGATGCCCGCGCCTGAGTACAGAATCGAATATGTTCCTCCGCCAGCGATGCTCGGCGTCAGATTGCTGGTCGCTATAGCCTGCAGCGTTTCCGTGTTGTTCACCGTAATCGGACCGCTGTAGACAGGTGAATTGACCGTAGGCGTAGAGCCGTCGGTTGTGTAGTAAATGACTGCGCTCGGAACTGCATCGCCGAGTGTCACAACCTGCGCTGTCGTATATGATCCCGGCGCAGGCGTAAACACAGGCGGCGGAGTTTGCGTCAGAAAACTCAAGGTCGCGCTGCTTGTGCTCTGAAGATACCCTTGTGCGCTGACGACTGCGCGAATCGTCGTTTGGGATGAAACCGTGAAAGGCCCGGTGTACGGAGTCGCCGCAGGAGTTGGGACCGTCCCGTCTGTCGTGTAATAGATAGAACTGTAGGGGATGGAGCTTGTAATCGTGACCTGTTGCGGGAGGGCGAAACTGCCTCCGTTTGGCGTAATGACAGGAGGCGGAGCCAGCACCACGCCATTCAGCAGACCATAGGCATCCACCTGATAAGCGGCACCGACATAGACTTTTCCATTCGTAATAACCGGAACTACAAATTTCGTCGCTGGCCCGGCATCATCTCGGGCCGCGTTCGTGTCACTCTCGTAGAGTGGAGCAACCGCGTTGTTTGCATCGAACGCATACAAGATTGCTGAACCATTCGAGTTGTACGCGTCGCTTCTAACCGCCCACACGATTCCATTTTGTGTTCCGTTAGAAGATACAACTGGACTGGCTCCAGGAAATCCAGACTGAACAGTCGCGGTAGTCGTCGGCGTAGTACTGAGCAACCCGCTTGTGAGTTCGAAGCGCTTCAGCGAATCGCCATTGCCCCACATATAGACGTGCCCATTCCAATACGCCGGGGTACTCCACAATCCAGTGGTCTGCCCAGGGATATCCTGAACGATATTTGTATTGGAACTTCCGCCCGGCGCGTACCCGCCAAGGCTGTCTCGGTCGAGCAGCAGGATCCTCCCCTCCTTGCCGACCTGCAACAATTCATGAGGATGTGGCCCAGCTTGATCGGGCAGCATGAGTTCCCCGCCCGATCCCTGATCGAGATCACTATTTGCAAGCGTCGCCTGATTGAATGCAGTAAATGCGCTGCCTGGCGTCAGGCTTCCATTTCCTAAATCGAGCCGAACGATGCTGTCGCCATAGTCTACGTTGCTAGAGAGTGGAGGATAGGTGGTAAACGTACCGTTACCGGTGGAAAGAAACATCCGCCCGCCAGTGCCACCGTTGTCGATCGGCAAGCCTGCACCAGCCCCCCAAACACCGTCGCCAACTCCATTCGGGGAAAGGCAGATCACGCCGGCTTGCTGCAGCTTGCTTTCGTTGAAGGCCATCACCCATCCGTGCCAGGGTCCGTTGTCTCCATGCGAGCCGAACGCCACATAGAGATAGCCTCCGTACAAATCGAGTGCAACGCGATTCATCTGCCACATAGGGCTGAACGCAAGCTGGCCGCCTGAACTTCCATGACCGGTAGCGGCAATGGTCGCAGCGATCGGCTGGGATGGGCTGTTTGCCTGCTCTGCACCCGTAATCATGTTCAGCGCATGAATGCGCTGGATGTAGCTTCCATTCTCCTTTGACTTGGCTACAACAAAGAGGGTCTGGCTCGCGAGGTCATATACCGGAGTCGACGTAATCCCAATCTCCGGAACAATGTCGTGCGTACCCAGGTCTGTGCTGGGCACCGTTGTCGCGCCCGCCGCAGCGCCATGTGCCGGATCCAGCATGCTCGCTTGCCAAAGTGGCTGTGCGTTCGTTCCACCATTTGTATCTGCGTCGAATGCATATACGGTGTCATGCTCGGTTGCCACGTAGATAACGTTGTGAAGCAGCCCGTCCGACATAGTTATGCCGCTTATATAAAGCGGTTGCGCATATACATATCCGTCGACAGCGATGCTGAATAACTTGCCGAAGTTGCTTGTGTTCACGTTCGCTGGTGTCAGCAATGTTTCCTGCGTGTTCGCGCCTGAATGCGTATTGTCGTAGCGCCATGTAGGGACGTTTACCGCTGTCGCCGTCTGCGCGACCGCCCCATAAGTGCTCGCCATCCATGCCATCATGCACAGCCAGGGCACACAGTTCCTGCGAATGCGACGGATCAGGCTTGGAGCATCAATAATGGCAGACTGAAGGTTTAGGAAAGCAGCAGCAAACAACACGTGGCCTCAAGAGCTTCTGATTTTTTTGGTTCACCCTTGGGGCGGATTGACTTATCACGTTCCTATTACTTGCAACAAATTGTTGTTGCCAATCCAGGGCGATGCTTCCGCTCCGCGCCGATGCAATTCGTGCTCCATATTTTAGACAACGAAGAATTAGCCCAATTGGACTACACCAAAAACTTATTGTTTTCGCGGGTTTCGCGCACTCTGTAGTCAGGCAAGTTGTTGCGTCGCGAAATAAATATCCGAGTGCGAAAGTTTGCAAACGTTATCGCTTTTTGGGGAACATTACAGCGGAAAGCAACGACAGTAATGCGGCAATGTGTTGTTATCGAGCGTTACTGGCGATGACTGATGCGTGATCCACCCTAGTTACTCCGAATATTGCCGACGCGATCGTTGCCCCACCCGTAATCCTTGGCGAACCCGCAGAGTGACAAACCGTGAGAGCTTAGATAGAAACAGTTCAGCGGAGATTCACGATGAAGATCGCAAATGCGTCGGTAAACATCTGCTCGCCGGGACGCAACTTTGTCACACTTAAAATCCAGACCGATGAAGGTATTTATGGCCTGGGTGATGCCACGCTCAATGGCCGCGAGATGGCGGTAGCCAGCTATCTTACCGAGCACGTCATTCCCTGCCTCACTGGACGCGATCCATTCCAGACCGAAGACATCTGGCAATGTCTCTACCGCGGAGCATACTGGCGGCGCGGCCCAGTCACCATGGCCGCCGTCGCAGCAGTGGATGTCGCCTTGTGGGATATCAAAGGCAAAGCACTCAATACGCCTGTCTACAACCTGCTTGGAGGTAAAAGCCGCGAAGGTGCGCTAGTGTACGCCCATGCGCACGGGGCCACGGTCGAAGAGACCGTCGAAGATGTCGGCAGACATATCGATATGGGCTACCTGGCCGTGCGCGCGCAAAGTGGCGTTCCCGGCCTGCAATCCACCTATGGCGTGCCCAAAAGTACGCGG
>Ga0335083_10012154_pt1 | contig 10323 bp, 6 predicted proteins | sample Lox_Sample_42_FD_206716 | JGI IMG/M metagenome (GOLD analysis project Ga0335083, IMG submission 206716) | Soil microbial communities from Loxahatchee National Wildlife Refuge, Florida, United States - Lox_Sample_4.2 | ecosystem: Environmental > Terrestrial > Soil > Wetlands | place: USA: Florida... | reverse complement strand
GAGCGGCTTGCCGATCAGCCGGAACTCACTGCGCGGGCGCAGCGGCGCATCCTTCGGTGCGGGGACACGGGCTGCCGCGACGGCGAGGCTGCCGTAGCTGAGGTGCCGGCCGTCGGAGCCGCTCACCACGCCATCGGCGGCGGTGAGGGAGGCGGCCGGGACGCGCCACTGCCGTGCTGCCGCCTCGATGAGCATGGCGCGCGCGGTCGCGCCGGCCTTGCGCAGCGGCAGCCAGAAGGCGCGCACGGAGTTCGAGTTGCCGGTGACCTGGATGCCGAATACCGGGTTGCCGTAGAGCGCATCGCTGGGCGGGGCGGCGACCAGCTCCACCTGCTCGAGCGTGACGCCGAGTTCCTCGGCCAGGATCATGGCCACCGCGGTGTAGATGCCCTGGCCCATCTCCACCTGCGGCATGACCAGCGTGACCTTGCCGTGCGCGTCGATGCGGATGAAGGCGTTCGGCGCGAACACCTCGGGGGCGGCTGCGGCGCGGCCCTGGCCGAATGGCAGGGTGAAGGACAGGAGCACCACCCCGCCGGCGGCTCCCACCTTCAGCAGATCGCGACGGCTGTAGCGCTGCAGGCTCGGCTGTGGTGCGGCAGTTTCAGGCATGGGACTCTCGCTCTTGCTCAGCTGCCCGGGTTGGCGGCGCGCTTGATGGCGTCACGGATGCGCAGGTAGGTCCCGCAGCGGCAGATGTTGCCGGCCATCGCGGCGTTGATGTCCGCATCCGTGGGGGCTGGGATCTTGGTGAGCAGCGCGGTGGCGGACATGATCTGCCCGGACTGGCAGTAGCCGCACTGCACCACTTCGAGGTCGAGCCAGGCCTTCTGCACCCGCGCCCCGGTCGCGCTTGCGCCCACGCCTTCGATGGTGGTGATGGCGCGGGGACCGACCGAGTCGACCGGCAGCAGGCACGAGCGCACCGGCTCGCCGTCGAGGTGTACCGTGCATGCGCCGCATTGCGCGATGCCGCAGCCGAACTTGGTGCCGGTCATGCCGAGCACGTCGCGCAGCACCCACAGCAGCGGCATGCCCGGTGGCGCATCGACCTGGTGATCCTCGCCGTTGATTCGCAGGGTGATCACGTCTGAACCTCGCTGAGGCGCGCAGCGCGTGCGCCGAAGCCGCTGGCCAACACCTGAGGAGCATACGAGTTGGCTCAGGTGGCGGCAATGTGACCTGAGGCCCGGGCGCCAGCCCGCGCTCCGGCATAAGGAGAGCGGATGCTCTCCCTTTTGACGGAGGCGCGCCATGGGGCAGGAGGCGGATTCTTAGGCTCATGAGCATCGCGCTGCTCTTCGCCGTGGTCGGGCTGCTGCTGCTGGGGTGTACGGCCCTGGTGCTCGCGGCCATCGGCCGCCTCGCGGGCATCCTGCCTGCCGCAGACCGGCCGCGCGGACATCACGGGCGGGGCGAGCTCGCCCCGGCAGCGCGTCCGGCCCCCGCGCGCCTGATGCGTCGCGTCAGCGGCTGAGCGACGCTTCCCTCAGTGGTTCCGGTCGAGGGTGCCGGTCGGCGCTTCCGGGCGGCGCGTGCCACTGCGCCCCTGGCTCCAGCGGCCGCCGCCGGAGCGCCAGTCCGTCGGGGAGCGGCCGGTCCAGCGGCGGAAGGCCCGCGTGAAGGCGCTGCTGCACGAGAAACCCAGCAGGTGGGTCACCTCCGCGACGCTGTGGCTGGGCTCGCTCAGGTAGGCAAGCGCGAGCGCGTGCCGGGTCTCGTCCAGGATCTCCTTGAAGCTCGTGCCACAGTCCCCGAGTTTGCGCTGCAACGTGCGGGGGCTCATGTTGAGGGCGTCGGCGACGTCGTCCTGGGTGGGCTCGCTGTGTTGCAGGCTGCGCGTCACCACCGAACGCACCCGGGCCTCGGTGTTGTCGCGCTCCAGGCGGGCGAGGTAGCGCGCCGAGATCGCATCGCTGAGCCGCGCCATCTCCGGGTTGCCGGTCTCCAGCAGCCGCTCCATGCTCGGCCGGTCGAAGCGCAGCCGGTTGTGCTCGGCGCCGAAGTGCAGCGGGGCGCGCCACAGCCGCTGGAAGTCATCCAGTACCGCCGGGGCCGGCCGGCACAGCTCCACCGACAGGGGTGAGAACTCGCGACCGATGAGCGAGCGGCACATCCGCAGGTGGGTGCCCACCAGGGCGTCGATCGACTCCATCGGCACTTCCGTCGCCGGCTCCATGTAGAAGTGGTACTCCTCGCCGCGCCGCTCGAAGCGGTAGCCCACGGCGTCGCTGACCACGTGTGAGTAGCGCTGGATGCGCTCGAACGCCTCCTTGAGGGTCGAGCTGGCGCTGAGCCCGTAGCCCAGGGTGTGGAAGGTGGTGTGCGTGAAGTACTTCGCGAGCTTTGCGCCGAAGGCCGGGTCGCCGGTGGCCGCCAGTGCCACCTCCCACAGCTCGCGGGTCTTGTTGAGGGGACATCGGGCATCCGGGCCCCCCAGGTCCTTCAGGTCGAATCCCACCTGCGCCAGTAGCGCCGAACCATCGCATCCGGCGGCGTCCAGCGCCCGGCCGAAAGCCTTGACCCAAGTCACCAGAATCGAGTTCTGGCTCGTAGCGGGCAGAGTCCGCATACCGTTTCGATCCCCCTGACCGGAAAGCAGTAAATGGAGCGCGCTCCGCAGCTTAGCGCCAATGGGCTAGGAACGTCACTGCGGGATGCGCGGCAACTGGGGGATCCTGCCAGGACGGGGGTACGCCTCCGACTGTTCGGGAATCCCGAACACTGCGGCATGATCCTGCGGCGGCCGTTGCGGGCCGGCAACAACCATTTTCTGGCGTCTGCGGTTAAGAGGTTGGCGGCTGGGGTGCGCGGCAGCGGGGTGCGAGTCCGTAAGCTTTTTGCAGGCGAATCTTGCCTGGGGGATGCCACGTCCAGCGGGTGCCGGCGGTACTCGGGGCGGGGCATTGGCGAAGGTGCACGCCGCGCAGAGCCGTGCCTTCATGCCGGCGAACCGCGGGAGGGAACGCTCATCATGCTCGTGAATCGCGACGTTACCGCAGGGGTTAAATCAAATCGGCACCTCCGGGCTGCCCTGGTGCCGGCCGCGGCGCTGGTGCTCGCGCTGGGAAGTCCCGCGCCGGCGCGCGCGGCGGATGCCGGCGGACCGGTGCTGGATGAAGTGGTGGTCACCGCGCAGAAGCGCGAGCAGAACCTCCAGGACGTCCCCATAGCCGTGATGGCACTCGCAGGTCAGCAGCTGCAGGATGCCGGCGTCACCGACATCAAGAACATGCAGGTTCTGACGCCGGGGCTCACCGTGACCTCCACCACCTCGGAGAACGTGACCACGGCGCGCATCCGCGGTATCGGCACCGTCGGCGACAACGTCGGCCTCGAGTCCTCGGTCGGCGTGGTGATCGACGGCGTCTACCGGCCGCGCAACGGCGTCGGCTTCGGCGACCTGGGCGAGATCGAGCGCATCGAGGTGCTCGAGGGCCCGCAGGGCGAGCTGTTCGGCAAGAACAACGACGCGGGCATCATCAACATCGTGACCGCGCGGCCCTCGCACACCTTCGGGGTCATGGGCGAGATCACGGGCGGCAATTTCGATGACCGCGAAGTGCGCGGCTCGGTCACCGGACCACTCGGGGACACCTCGGCGTTCCGGCTCTACGCCGCCTACCAGAAGCGCGACGGCTTCCTCGATGTCGATACCGGGCCGGGCCCCAACAACGACGGCACTTCCAACAACCGCAACTTCTACACCGTGCGCGGCCAGTACCTGTTCACGCCGACGAGTGACGTGAGCCTGCTGGTCATCGGCGACTTCACCCGCCGCAACGAGGTGTGCTGCCAGGCGGTGCCGACCGTGCCGGGACCCTGGGCCCCGATCCTGAGCGCGCTCGCGACCGATCCCCTGCTCGGTGGCAACCCTGCCGGCCTGCCGTTCCCGCAAAGCCCCACGAGCGCCGCGAACCGCCAGTCCTATGCCAACTATCCCATCGCGCAGCAGATCTGGGACCGTGGCTTCTCCGCGCAACTGGACTGGAAGTTCGCGGCCGCGACCCTGACCTCGATCACCGCCTGGCGTGACAACAGCGTGTTCGCGGGCAACGACGTGGACTACTCGCAGGTACCGCTGGTCGGCGAGCCCGCCAGCGGCAACGGCACCGACTTCAAGCAGTTCAGCCAGGAGTTGCGGCTGGCCGGCAGGGCGGACCGCCTGGCGTGGCTCGTGGGTGGCTTCTTTGACAGCGAGATCATCAACAACACCTCGACCATCCTCGCCGACAGCGACTTCGACCTGTACCTCGGCGCAGCCGCCTCCGCCGCCGGTGGCGCCAATCCGCCGAACTTCCTGCTGGTGCCGCAGCTGACCGGCAAGCTTCCGGGGCAGACCTTCATCCCGGGCGTCTCCGGACAGGCGGACTCCTACCACCAGAACGAGCGCAGCTACGCCTTCTTCACCAACGAGACCTACTCGGTGACCGACAAGCTCGACATCACCGGCGGGGTGCGCTTCACGGAGGAGAAGAAGGACCTGAAGTCCGCCTTCACCGACCCGGATGGCGGCGCGGCGTGCGCGGCGCTCCTCAACCCCGTCGGGGTGCCCACCAGCCCGTTCTCGATCCCGCTGCTCTACGGCTACGGTTGCAATACGCCCTTCAACCCGTTCTTCAACGGACAGAACACCCGGCAGTCGCTGGATGAGGGCAACGTCAACGGCACGGTGAAGGTGGCCTACCGCTTCACGCCCGAGGTCATGGCCTACGCCTCCTGGGGCAACGGCACCAAGGCCGGCGGCTTCAACCTCGCGCGCGTGACCAATCCGGCCGTCAACCTGCTCACGCCGATCTTCGACACGGAGTTCGCGCGCGAGACGGTCAACGCCTACGAGGTCGGCATCAAGACTGAGCTGGCCCAGCGCACGGTGCGCCTGAACGCCGACGTGTTCGATCAGAAGTACAACAACTTCCAGCTGAACACCTTCACCGGCGTCGTGTTCGTGGTGAGCTCACTGCCGCACGTGGAGTCCAAGGGAGCCGAGCTGAACGTCGACTGGGTCACGCCGCTGCCGGGCCTGAAGTTGTCCGCGGGTGTCGTGTACGCGGACACCATGATCACGAGCTTCGGGGAGTCACTGGCCGACGGCCTGTTCGCGGCCAACCGACTCAACAACCGGCTGTCCTTCTCGCCTCTGTGGTCAGGGGTCGCCTCGGCTTCCTACGAGGTGCCGCTCACGCAGTCGCTGACCCTGAGGATCAGCGCGGACGAGAAATACAATTCCGCCTACAACACCGGTTCGGACCTCGACCCGGCGAAGCTGCAGGGGGCCTACGGCATCCTGAACGGGCGCATCGGCATCGGCTCGCCCGACGGCAAGTGGGCCTTCGAGGTGTGGGGTCAGAACCTTGCCGACAAGGGTTACTACCAGGTGGCCTTCGACACCCCGTTCCAGGGTGTCGGTGTCGCGGGGTTCAACAACCAGCTCTCGGCCTTCCTGGGCGATCCACGCACCTTCGGCGCGACCGTGCGGGTGAAGTTCTGAGGCAGCCGCCGGCCCGGGCAAGCGTCCATAATGGCCGCCAGGATGGCAGGAGAGACGGGCATGCTCGGCTATGAGGTGAAGGGTGAGGTGGCGGTGCTGAGGCTCGCCAACCCGCCGGTGAACAGCTTCGGGTACGAGCAGCGCCGGCAGGTGGTCGCAGCGCTGCAGCGCGCCGAGGACGACGCCGCGGTGAAGGCGGTCGTGGTGATCGGCTCCGGCAAGGGCTTTTCCGGCGGCGCCGACATCCGCGAGTTCGGGACGCCGAAGGCCTACGCGGCACCGAGCCTCCACGCGGTGCTCGACACCGCCGAGGGCCTGAGCAAGCCGGTGATCGCCGCCGTGGACGGCGTCTGCATGGGGGGCGGGCTCGAGTTCGTGCTGGCCTGCCACTACCGCATCGCGACCGCAGATGCCCAGCTCGGCCTCCCCGAGGTGAAGCTCGGCCTGCTGCCCGGCGCCGGCGGCACGCAGCGGTTGCCGCGCGTCGTCGGGGTCGAGAAAGCCCTGAGCATGATCGTCTCGGGCAATCCGGTCGCGGCCGCGCAGCTGCGCGGCACGCCGCTTCTGGATGGCATCGCCGCCGGGGCGCTGCTGGACTCGGCGCTCGAGTTCGCCCGGGGCCTCGTGGCAGAAGGGCGCGGCCCGCGCCGGGTGCGCGACCTGAAGATCCCGGAGCAGAACGCGGAAGCGGTGCTGCAGTTCGCGCGCACCGCGGTCAAGGCGGCCGCCGGTCCGTACCCCGCGCCGCCGGCCTGCGTCGAGGCCGTGGCGGCGGCCGTGAAGGAGCCGTTCGAGCTCGGACTCAGGCGCGAGCGCGAGCTGTTCGTGACGCTGATGGCCTCGCCGGAGTCGGCCGCGCTGCGGCACGTGTTCCAGGCCGAGCGCGCCGCGGCGCGCATCGCCGGCGTCCCGGAGGACACCGCGCCGCGCGCGCTGAACCGCGTCGGCGTCATCGGCGCCGGCACCATGGGCGGCGGCATCACCATGGCGCTGATCAACGCCGGCATCCCCGTGGTGCTGCTCGAGAGCACGCCCGAGGCGCTCGAGCGCGGCCTCGCCACCATCCGCCGCAACTACCAGGGGCAGATCAAGAAAGGCAAGCTGACCGAGGCGGCGCTCGAGCAGCGCCTGGCACTGATCTCCCCGACGCTCGCATACGAGCCGCTGCGCGAGGCCGACCTGATCATCGAGGCGGTGTTCGAGCAGATGGAGGTGAAGCAGGCGGTGTTCCTGAAGCTCGACGCCGTGGCGCGCGAGGGCGCGATCCTCGCCTCCAACACCTCGGCACTGAACCTGGATGCGATCGCAGCCTTCACGCGCCGGCCGCGCGAGGTCATCGGCCTGCATTTCTTCAGCCCCGCAAACATCATGCGCCTGCTCGAGGTGGTGCGCGGCAAGGCGACCGCGGATGACGTGCTGGTCACCGCCATGGCACTCGCCCGGCGCATCAAGAAGACCGCGGTGGTCGCCGGGGTGTGCGACGGCTTCATCGGCAACCGCATGATCGCCCGCTACGGCCAGGCGGCGCACGACCTGCTGGTCGCCGGCGCCTCCCCCGGGCAGGTGGACCGGGCGCTCGAGAAGTTCGGCATGGCCATGGGGCCGTTCCGCATGAACGACCTCGCGGGGCTGGACGTCGGCACCCTGTGGCGGCGGCGCCTGCAGGCCGAGAACCCCAATCGCGACTACGCCAACATCGCCGACCAGCTCTCCGATGCCGGGCGGCACGGGCAGAAGAGCGGCGCGGGCTGGTACCGGTACCCCGCCGGCTCGCGCACCGCGGTGCCCGACCCGGTGGTCGATGAGTTCATCGCCAAGTTCCGCGCCGCCCGCGGCGTCACGCCGCGCAAGGTGTCCGACGCCGAGATCGTGGAGCGCTGCATCTACGGCCTCGTCAACGAGGGCGCGCGCATCCTCGAGGAGGGCATCGCGCAGCGCAGCTCCGACATCGACGTCGTCTACCTGTATGGCTACGGCTTCCCGGCGTGGCGGGGCGGCCCCATGTTCTACGCCGACCAGGTGGGTCTGGGTGCCGTGGCGCGGACGCTCCAGCGCATCGCCGCCGCCGCGCGCGCCGATGCCGACCTGTGGGAGCCGGCGCCGCTGCTGGCGAAGCTCGCCGCCAGCGGCGGCACGTTCAGCCAGTCCGGGGGCGCGTCATGATCGATGCAGTGATCGTCTCGACGGCGCGCACCGGGCTCGGCAAGAGCTGGAAGGGCGCCTTCAACATGACCTACGGCGCCACCCTCGGGGCACACGCCGTGCGCCACGCTGTCGAGCGCGCGCGCCTGGAGGCGGCCGAGGTCGAGGACGTGATCATGGGCTCGACCTTCGGGGAGGGCACGACCGGGGGCAACATCGCGCGCGCCATCGCACTGCGGGCCGGCCTGCCGGTGAGCACGGCGGGGCTGAGCCTCAACCGCTTCTGCAGCTCGGGCCTGCAGTCGATCGCGCTGGCCGCGCAGCGGGTGATGTGCGGGGAGGCCCAGGTGATCGCCGCCGGGGGCCTGGAGAGCATCTCCTGCGTCCAGAACGACGCCAACACGCGCATGCTGGCCGACCCCTGGATCGTGGAGCACAAGCCGACGCTCTACTGGAACATGCTGCAGACTGCCGAGAACGTCGCCAAGCGCTACCACATCCCCAAGGAGGCGCAGGACGAGTACGGCGTGCGCAGCCAGCTGCGCGCCGCCGCCGCCCAGGCCGCCGGCCGCTTCCGCGACGAAATCGTGCCCATGACGACGGTGATGGGGGTCGCGGATGCGGCCAGCGGACAGATCGCCACGCGCGAGGTCACCATCGAGCGCGACGAGGGCATCCGGGCGGATACCACGCTGGAGGCGGTCAGCAGGATCCGCCCGGCGCTCCCGGGCGGGGTGATCACGGCCGGCAATGCCAGCCAGTTCTCCGACGGCTCGAGTGCCTGCGTGGTCATGGAAGCGAGGCTCGCCGAGCGCCGCGGCCTGCAGCCGCTCGGCATCTTCCGCGGCTTCGCCGTGGCCGGGTGCGAGCCGGACGAGATGGGCATCGGCCCCATCTACGCCGTGCCGAAGCTGCTGAAGCAGACCGGCGTGCGCATGCAGGACATCGGGCTGTGGGAGCTCAACGAGGCCTTTGCGTGCCAGGTGCTCTACTGCCGCGACCAGCTCGGCATCCCCGACGAGCTGCTGAACGTCAACGGCGGCGCCATCGCGGTCGGCCATCCCTACGGGGTGAGCGGCGCGCGCCTGACCGGGCACGCCCTCATCGAGGGCAAGCGCCGCGGCGCGCGCCTGGTGGTGGTGACGATGTGCGTCGGCGGCGGCCAGGGGGCCGCCGGCCTGTTCGAGGTCGCCTGAAGCAGCGCCGGCCGCGCCCATGGGGACCGCGCACCTGAAGTTCTGGCCGGCGCACGCCGAGCGCACCGTGGACGTGCCGCGCACGCACCTGTTCTACAACCTCGAGGTCAGCGCGCGGCGCCAGCCCGGCAAGGCCGCGTTCGTCTACTACGACAACCCGCTCAGTTTCGAGGCGCTGCGGCGCGAGGCGGAGCTGCTGGCGGGCTTCCTGCAGCGGCGCTGCCAGGTCGCGCGCGGCGACCGGGTACTCCTGTACATGCAGAACAGCCTGCAGTTCGTGATCGCCTACTACGCGATCCTGCGGGCCGATGCCGTGGTAGTGCCGGTGAACCCGATGTGCCTCACCGGGGAGCTGTCCGGGTACGCCCACGACTGCGGCGCGAGCGTGGCGCTCCTCGCCCAGGAACTCTACCCGCGCGCAGCGCCCCTGGCCGGCACGGTGCTCAAGCACATGGTGGTTGCGACGTACTCGGACTACCTGAAGGCGGCGAGCGAGGTGACCGTGCCGGAGTTCGTACAGGCTGCGCGGCTCAGCTGCGGCGAGCCGGGGGTGGTGAGCTGGCAGGAGGCGCTCGCGGCCGGCCTCGAGCCCGCCCCCTACCAGAACGGCCCGGACGACCTGGCCGTCATGCCCTACACCTCCGGGACCACCGGCGAGCCGAAGGGCTGCATGCATACGCACGGCAGCGCGATGTACACCGCCGTCGCATCGATGCAGTGGTTCCAGACGCAGCCCGAGTTCACCCTGCTGGCCCTCGCGCCGTTCTTCCACGTGACCGGCATGCAAGGCAGCATGAACGGCCCGGTCTACCTCGGGAACACGGTGGTGATCCTGCCGCGCTGGGACCGGGACGCCGCCGCCCGCTGCGTGCAGCGCTACCGCATCGCGGGCTGGACCGCCGTGCCCACCATGATCCAGGACTTCTTCGCGAACCCGGACCTGGCACGCTACGACCTGTCCTCGATCCGGCGCCTGAGCGGGGGCGGCGCGGCGATGCCGGCGGCGGTCGCGCAGCGCCTGCTCGACAGCGGCGTCACCTACGTCGAGGGTTACGGCCTGAGCGAGACCATCTCCCCGACCCACATCAATCCGCCCCAGCGCGCGAAGCCGCAGTGCCTCGGCATCCCGATCTACGGCGTCGAATCCCGGGTGGTCGACCCGCAGACGCTCGAAGAGCTGCCGCCCGGGGAGGTCGGGGAGATCCTGATCCACGGGCCGCAGCTGATGCGCGGCTACTGGAACAAGCCGGCCGCGACCGAGGCGGCGCTGGTGACGATCGGCGGCAAGCGCTTCCTGCGCACCGGGGATCTCGGCCACGTGGACGAGGACGGCTACTTCTTCATGGTCGACCGCCTCAAGCGCATGATCAACGCCTCGGGCTACAAGGTCTGGCCGAGCGAGGTCGAGACCTTCCTCTACCGGCACCCGGCCGTGCGCGAGGCCTGCGTCATCGCCGCGCGCGATGAGTACCGCGGCGAGACCGTCAAGGCCGT
>Ga0335083_10012153_pt1 | contig 10323 bp, 8 predicted proteins | sample Lox_Sample_42_FD_206716 | JGI IMG/M metagenome (GOLD analysis project Ga0335083, IMG submission 206716) | Soil microbial communities from Loxahatchee National Wildlife Refuge, Florida, United States - Lox_Sample_4.2 | ecosystem: Environmental > Terrestrial > Soil > Wetlands | place: USA: Florida... | reverse complement strand
CGTGATGGCGGGGTTCATCGTGGGGTTCGACGCCGACGACCAGACCATCTTCGAGCGCCAGCGCGCGTTCATCGCCCGCTCGCCCATCAGCATGGCGATGATCGGCATCCTGACCGCGCTTCCCGGAACGCAGCTGTGGCGGCGGCTCGCGGCGGAGGGGCGGCTGCACGGCGACGCCGAGGGGGACGCCGCCTATCGCCCGAACTTCGATACCAAGATGCCGGAGGCGGTGCTGGTCGAGGGGTATGGCCGGCTCCTGGGGAGCCTGTACGAGCCAAAGGCATACTTCGCGCGGGCGCTGCATGCCTTCTCTTTGCAGCGACACCTGCCGCCGCCGCGCTACCGGCGCTCGCTGCGCTATTCGCTGCGCGTGCTGTTTCAATCACTCTGGCGGCAGGGGGTGAGGAGCGCCTATCGTGGCGTCTACTGGCGCTTCCTGCTGCGGGCCGCGCTGATCGCGCCACGCCGGTTCGCGCGCGCCTTCGCGCTGGCTGTCCACGGTGAGCACATGATCCGCTACACGTTCCAGGACGTCCTGCCGCGGGTCGCGGGGCCGCTGACGCGCCGGTCGCCGGTGCGCGCGCCCGTCGCCGATGCCATCGTGCCTCTGAGTCGGGTCGTCGAGGCCGCCAGGACGTCCGGCAGCGCCTGACCCGTCAGCGGCGGGCCCGTTCGGTCCAGGCGACCAGCCCCTGGGCGTCCAGCGTCACGTCGAGCTCGAGCAGCTCGACGATCGCCGCGTCGGACAGGGTGCAGCCGTGGCGGCGCGCCCGGGCCAGCCAGGCGGCCCGGATGTCGGCGGCGATGCTGGCTTCGGCGTCCGCGGCCCCGGCGTGGGCCCGGGCGATGTCGACCAGCTGGCGAATGTCCGCCTTCAGCTCGGCGCCCAGCCGCGGGACGTCGGTGACCCGGCTGTAGTGCATCAGGTACATCGCCCGCGGCGCGTAGGCCAGCAGCCGGTCGACCGAGGCCAGGAGCTGCTCGGGGTCGAACTGGGTCGGCGTGGTCGTCGCGACGATGAAGGCGCCCTGCTGGGTGTCCAGCTCCCGGTACGAGAGCCCGAAGGTGTCGCCGGTGAAGATCCCGGCATGGTCCAGATCGACCAGGCAGTGGTGGTGGAGGGCATGCCCCGGGGTGTGCACGCAGGCGAACGGGCGGCCGGCCAGCGACAGCCGCTCGCCGTCGGCGGTCACCTGCACGCGCTCCGCGGCGACCGGCAGGATCTCGCCGTAAAGCGCGCGGAACGGCTCCTCGCCGTAGACGGCCCTGGACGCGGCGATCAGCTTCCCGGGCGCGATCAGGTGGGGCGCCCCGCGCGGATGCAGCACGGCCCGCGCGTTCGGCAGCGCGCGCATCAACTGGCCGACACCGCCGGCGTGGTCCAGGTGGACGTGGGTGACGAAGACGTAGTCGACCGCCTCCCGCGCGACGCCCAGCTGGTCCAGCGCCGCCAGCAGGCCGGGGACCGAATGGGCCGTCCCCACGTCGACGAAGGCGGCCCGCCCGTCCTGCCGGATCAGGTGGGCGGCGGCCAGCCCCGGACGCACGTACCCCGTGTCGATCGCGAAGATTCCGTCGGGCTGCGCGATGATCGTCGGCGTCGGCATGCGCCGGGGAAAGATACCAGGCCCGACCTGGGTCACGCCGCCGGGCCGCGAGCCCCGGGGCGATCGGGGCCGGCGGCCCGGGCGATGCTCGAGGCCGCGGCCTGAACTTCCGCGAGACTCCGTACGGTCCCCCGCAGCGCTGAACTGTCGGGCAACGCCTGAAAGCGCGGGTCCAGCCCGGGAATTCCGCGTCCCGGAGCGTTGACAGCGCCGCGGGCGCCCCCAGAAAGACTCCGCTCCGCGCACGGGCGCGCGCGAGATCGGAGGAACCTTGGATCGCAAGCGGATCGCGATTGCCTGTCAGGGCGGCGGAAGTCAGTGCGCCTTCGTCGCCGGCGTGCTCAGGGCCCTCTTCTCGCGTCGGATCGACGAGCGTGTCCAGATCGTTGGCCTCAGCGGGACCTCGGGCGGCGCGCTCACCGCGGCGATCGCGTGGACCGGCCTGCTCCTGCGGGCGCGCGGCGATCGGACTCCGATCGAGGATCGGATCGCCGCCTGCTGGAGGGATCTGTCGGCGCAGAGCTACCGCGAGATCGCGCTCGATACCCTGTGCACGCAGTTCGTGCGCCTGGCCGAGCGCGGCTTCGTGCCGACCATCGCCAGCAGCCCGTCGTCGATCGGGTTTCGGATGTGGGCCCAGACGGCGTCGTCCTGGATCGGCCGCCCCGAGTTCACCGATCTGCGCGCGCTCGTCACCAAGCACATCGATTTCGACGCGCTGCCGCGGCTGATCGACGCCGCCAGCCCGGTCCTCCTGCTGGGGGCGGGCGACGTTCTCGAGGGGGCGCTGAAGATCTTCAGCTCGGCCAAGGGCGAGATCTCGGTCGACGCGGTGCTGGCCTCCGCCGCGATCCCCACCCTGTTCCCGGCGGTGTGGGTCGACGGGCACGCCTACTGGGACGGCATCTTCGCCTCGAACCCGCCCGTCATCTCGTTCTTGCGCAAGCCGCTGGTGGGCGCCGGCAAGATCCCCGACGAGATCTGGATCATCCAGGTGAACCGCGCCGAGCACGAGGACGTCCCCGAGACGCCGGCCGAGATCTCCAACCGCCGCAACCACCTGGCCGGGAATCTGAGCCTCCAGCACGAGCTGCAGGTGCTGGAGATGGTGAACATGCTCCTGGCCGAGGGGGCGCTGACGCCGCAGTTCCGGGCCCGCTTCGGCCTCGACAACACCGAGCGCATCACGGTCCGCTTCATCCGCATGTCGCCGGAGCTGCAGCGCGGGCTCGACTATCCGAGCAAGCTGTCCCGGCTCTCCTCGCACATCGAGCACCTGATGGCCGACGGCGAGGCGCAGGGGGCCGCCTTCCTGGCGACGGTCGACCAGATCGAGGCCTACCCGCAGGCGTCTGGGGGTCCGGGCGGCGGCCCCGAGGGTGTCTCCGCTCACCGGCCCACATGATCGCGCCCCTCGCCGTCGCCGCGCTGTTCGCGGCGTCCGCAGCGCCTGCGGCCGAGGTCGCACCGGACCAACCACCGCCGCCGCCGGCGCCCGACCCCGGAGACGCGAACCAGCCCGCGGGCGCCTGGGAGCTGCCGCACTACGACCAGGGGTTCGTGCTGGTCTCGACGCCGAAGAGCCAGCCGCTCCCCTTCCGGCTGAAGCTGAACCACGTCTCGCAGTTCAAGTACACCAACACGATGGCGGTCCACGACACGTACACCACGCATCTGGGCGTGGTGGAGCCCGTCAACAAGCGGAACGATTTCCAGCTCACGCGCGACGTCTTCTATTTCACCGGCTACGTCTTCGACGAGCGGCTGGACTACAACCTCATCCTCTACACGTCGACGGCCGACCTCACCGCCACCGCGGCCGGCTACGTGGGGTTCGTGTTCGCGAAGCAGTTCGCGCTGCGGGCCGGGTTCTTTTCGCTCCCCACCCTGCGCGCGATGACCGGCACCTACCCCTACTTCGCCGGGACCGACCGCAGCATGGAGGTGAACTACATGCGGCCCGGGTTCACGCAAGGGGTCTGGGCCAACGGCGAGCTCTTCCCCGGCTTCAATTACATCGCCATGATCGGCAACTCGCTCAACACGCTCAACATCTCTGCCACCCGGATCGATTACCGTTTCGCGGGCGCGCTGTCGGTCTGGTACGACCTCAACGGGTTCGGCAAGGCCTGGAACGACTACGAAGACCACGAAGGCCCGGCGCTGCGCATCGGCACCGCGTTCACCTACGCTCGCGAGGACCGGCTCTCCGACCTGTCGGACTCGAACCCGGAGAACAACTCGACGTACATGTCCGACGGCACCCTGCTGTTCGGGGGCGGGACGCTGGCGCCCGGCGTCACCGTCTCCCTGGCCAACGTCTACATCTATGCGGCCGACTTCGGGATCAAGTACCGCGGCCTGGCCTTCAACACCGAGTGGACGATGCGCTGGCTCGACAGCTTCGTGGCCGACGGCCCGCTGCCGATAAGCAGCATGTTCGACTGGGGCTACGACGCCTCCCTGGGCTATTTCGTGGTGAAGAAGCGCTGGGAGGCCTATCTGCGCAGCTCGCTGGTGCACGGCCCGTTCGCGACCGCGATCGAGGGGGCCATCGGCTCACACTGGTACCCGTTCCACACCCGCGAGGTCTGGCTGAGCGCTGAAATCATCGCCATCCAGAACTGCCCGTACACGAGCGCCCTCTACGTCTACAGCTCGGGTCAGACCGGCCTGCTGTTTCCGGCCCAGCTCCTGGTCCGGTTCTGACCGGAGACGGGAATTTCCTGGTCCCTTTGGCGTTCCATCCCAGCGACCCGTATGCCCGATCATGTGCTGAAGGACGGTGAGAGCCTGGTGACCCTGGCCAAGCAGTATGGCTTCGGGAAATGGCAGACCATCTTCGACGACGGGGGCAACTCGGCCCTCAAGAGCAAGCGCGGCCAGGTGAACGCCCTCCTGGTCGGCGACAGCGTGTTCATCCCCGCGAAGAAGGCCAAGACGCTGTCGCTGGGCACGGACAGCAAGTACAAGGTCGTCATCGCCGTCCCCCGCGGCGTCTGGAATCTGGCCTGGAGCGTCGACAAGGCCAAGTGCGGCGACAAGGTCACGCTGGCGGGCGAAACCAACCTGCCCGACGGCAACCTCGACCTGGCGTTGAAAGGGCGCGAGCTGGAGTCCCCGAAGCTTCCCAAGGTGACCGTGACCGTCAAGGCCAAGAAGTTCAGCTACGACTGGACGATCAAGGACGTGCAGCACCTGAAGGACGGCTCCCCGACCACGGCGTTCCCGGAGATCCACATCGACGCGACGACCGCCGACAGCAGCGTCCCCTGCAACGTGGCCACCCTCTCGGTCCAGGCGGTGAGCGACGCCGACAAGCAGACCTTCGACAAGCGCCAGAGCTGGAACGGCTTCACGAACCATGCGGTATTCGATCAGAAGATCCAACGCTTCGTGAACCTGGTTGACGTCAACCTCACGTGCCTGAAGGCCTGGGGCGGCACCCACGTCGATCTGACGTCGGCGGGGATCACCGGGACGGCCGGCGGCTGCCCCTGGTCCGGGCACCGCTGGGCGCGACCCAAGGGCCTGTCGATGGTTCCCGCCGAGTATCACGACGGGAAGACCTGGGTGCCGCTTCCGAAGGGGTTCGTCCCCAGCGCCACCAACTACCAGGCGGTCGGCTTCTACAAGTCCGGGACCTCGTTCGTCGGCGCTTCGGGGGGGACCTGGCCCGAGCCCTTCACCGATTACGACTTCAACAGCGCCACCTACACGTCCGTTCGCTCGAAATGGACCACGCAGATCAACGCCCAGTGGACCGACTGCTTCCCGATCCGGCGGGTCGGCTGCGCGTCGGACAAGTCGGTCACCTGCTGCCGCTACGGCGTGACCATGTCCGTCGCCTTCAACGAGACGACCTCGTTCGGGGCGGACGTCGTGATGCTGGCGCCGGGCGCGCTTCGCTCGAACGCGGGGCTGTGGTTCATGGGCGACACCAGCAACATGCCGGCGCACGAGACCGGACACCACATCGACAACCCGGACGAGTACCCGGGCGGCGCGGTCGACCCCTCGCTCTCGGGCGACGGCGCCAAGGCCGGCATCGACCCCGACTGCATCATGGGTCAGAACATGACCAAGACCAAGAAGCGTCACTATCATGCCATCGTCGAGATGACGGCCAAGCTGGTCAACGGCAAGAGCGGCGGCAGTGACAAGTTCGAGGCGATCGACAAATGAGCGACACATCGGCAATCGCTGAGGGGCTGCGGGCGGTGGCGGCGGTGCCGGCGCTGCTCTCCGGTTTCGGCGTCGAGCGGGTCACGGAGCGCGACGGTCTGTGGTTCGAACGCCTGTCCATCTCGGGTGGCGGTCGCGTCCATCTCTGCTCGAACCGTTCGTTCGGCGACGCGAGCGGCGAGGAGATCGGCTGCTTCGAGACCGACCTGGCCGCCCCGCGCGTCGACCAACTGGTGCGCGACGTCCAGGCCGTGCTCCCCGGCGGCCCCGCGCCCAACCTGTCGCCGGGCGACGTGCGGGTCACGCTCTCGGTGATCGCGGCCGGCGCGCGCTGGGAGCGCGTGGTGGGCGGCGCGCCGCCCGATCTCGAGCCGTACCAGCCGCTGCTGCGCACGCTGGACGCGCTGGCGTTCGAGGTGCGCGCGCACCCGCTGCGCACGCTCGCGATGGAGTTGAAGCTGGGCGCGCCGCTGCAGGCGGGCGAGCAGTCGGTGCCGGTGACCCTGACCTTCGAGAATCGGGGCACGGCCGGCTACTGGCTGCGTAACCCCTCGGCCTTCGCCGACCAGGAGACGGAGCACGCGCGACTCTGGTACGCGCCGCAGCCCTCCGTGCAGCCGGGGATGACGCCCCTGCCCCCCGAGCCGACGTACGTCGAGCTGGAGCCCGTCGCCCGCGCCGACCGGCCGCTGATCTGGATCGCCCCCCAATCCACCGAGACGCGGCGGTTCACCGCCGCGGTGGCGCTCGACCAGGTGCCGTACTTCCTGCGCGCGGGCTTCGCCGGGTACGATGGCGCCGACACCGTGGCGGGCCAGCCCCACCTGCGCGGGTGTGTGTTCTCGAATGAGCTGGAAATCGAGCCCAGGCGGTGAACCGATGGACCATCGCACGTTTCGGGTTTGCCGCACCCTTGCTGGTGACCGCAAGCTTGTCGGTCTCCGCCTCCGCAGCCGGTAAGCCGATGTCCGCGAACGACGCAGCGCTCGATGCCGAGGTCGACGTGACGGACGGCTTCGGCCCACCGGTCGTCAGCTACCGCCTGCACGGTCGGGTGCTCACCAAGGTCGTCCGTCTGTCGGACGACAGCAGGCCGGTCGGCGTCTCGCGGGCGACGCTGGCGGCCGCCGATCCCTTGCCGGACGGCCTCGGAAAGCTGGCCGAGAGCACGGGCGGTCCCCAGCCTCGGCCCGACACCCCGGCGGCGACCATCCTGGTTCGCCGGGCGGCCGGCGAACGGCGCAGCGTCCTGTCCCTGCCGCCGCTCGACGCCCAGGCGGCGCGCACCTTCGCAACGCTCGACGCGGCCCCGGTCGCGCCGGTCGTGACGCTCGAGATCGCCGTGCTCCCGTTCGCGGGCGCGCACGAGACCAACGGCACGCGGCCCGTGACCCTGCGGCTGACGGCCAGGGGGACCTCCGGCGCCGAGGTGCGCGTCCGCGCCGCCGATCTGGCGATCGAGATGGCCGACGTGCAGCCGGAGGTTCCGGGAGTCACGCCGCTGCCGCCCACCTGGGTCGCTGTCAGCGAGCCGGCGGCCGGACCCGCCGGCCGCGTCGTCAAGGTGGGCACGCCCGTGGACGTCTCGCTGCGCGCGCCCATCCCCGCCGCGGGCGCCTTCGCCCTGCGCGCGGCGCTGGCCGGAACGGTGACCTTCGGCGCGCCCGGCCTGGCCGAGGAAGCCCTGGTCCACACCAGCTCGCACGCGGTGATGGCTCCCGCCGCCGGCCCGAGCCACCGCGGAGCAGGAGGGTCGCATCCGTGAATGAGGTCAGGGTGGTGTCGGCGCGAGGCACGCTGGTGGCCTCGCGGGCCTTCTTCCGGACCACGGGCGTCCTTCCCCGAGCCGAAGCACGAAGCGTCGTCCGCGAGCTGTACGGGGAGCCGGATCGCCCGACCCTGATCGCGCTCTACGCGCTGGCCCTGGGCGTCGAGCCCTACATGCCCGAGCGGGTGAGAGACGCTGAATTTCTCACGGTCATCGATTCGGCGATCGATTCGGGCCAGCTGGTGCTGACCGACGAGTGGGCCAGCGACGGCCGCTCGCGGGGCGGCCCGGAGCTGGAAGACAGCGCCGCGGCCCGGGTGGCGAAGGCCGTCATGGACGGGCACGACGAGATCGTCTTCGAGGGGCGACGCTACCGAATCGTCGCCGAGGGCGTCGCCTCGCGCTGGGAGAGCCGCGAGGGGTACCTGCTGGTCGATCCGACCCTCGCCGCGGACCTGGTCGAGCGGATGGCTCAGAAACTCGCGCAGACGCCGGACCAGCGCACCCGTTGGGCCGAGGCCGTCATGATGGTCGGCGACCCCTCCGAGGGACGCGGCCTCTCGCTCTTGCGCCACGCCCCCGGCGGCGGGGCAGCGGACGACGGCGACGACGACGACGATTCCGTGACCCCGTCCCAGCTCAAACCCAAGATCGCCGACACGCACTGGATCGAGATCGCGATCGCCTACGACGACGGCACGCCCTTCGAGGGAAACTGCGCGGTGGCGCTTCCCGACGGAAGACACGCCGACGGCCCTCCGGGAGACGGCGGCATCGTCCGCGTCGACGGCCTGACCGCCGGCACTTGCCAGGTCCAGCTCCCGGACCTCGACGCGGACTCGTTCAAGCTGGCCTGATCACCTGGCCGGCGGTCCGTACAGCGTCTCGCGCCAATCCGCGTAGGCCCAGGCTCCCGAGAGCGTCTGGACCGGCGTCCAGGACGGATCGACCTCGACCACCTTGCCGGCGTCGGAGAACGTGATGAGCGTGTTACCGTTCGGCAGCCGCTGCACATCCCCCAGGACGGGGTTGCCCTGGCCTTCGTAGGTGAAGTCCTTCACCTCGGTGGCCGAGAATGTGCCGGCGGTGTCGAGCTGGAACTCGCGCACCGTGGCCGGAGCCGATTCCCCGTTGTTGAAGAGCAGCATCGTGCCGTCGTCCAGCAGGTGATGGCCGTGATTCACCTGCCACGTCCCCTCCACGCAGTTCGACGCGCCGGCGGGGGCGTTCGCGCAACTGCCGCCCAGCTGCCACTGGATGGCGCCGGCGTGCGAGACCTTCACGTAGAGGCTCGGGTCACGGTCGCCGATCGTGAAGCTGTCGTCGGAGGCGTGGTACAGGATCGAATTGCAGTGGTACTGCGCATAGGCCCCGGTGCCGGAGCCGTACAGATTCCCGCCAATCTCGAAGATCGTGGTCGGCGAACCGGAGCCGTCCGAGCTCATCTCGACCAGGTCGCTCTCGATGTCGGTGCCCGGCCCCGCCCAGGCCATGGCGGCAATCTTCCCCGGTAATACCGCGAAGTCGTGGTGGGCGTTCTGCAGGCCGCTGATGTTGGTCATGGTGGTCAGGCCGTCCATGGAGACCAGGCGCATCTCGCCTATCGTGTTGTTCTCGTTGGCCCCGACCATCCACATGTTCGCCCCCTCGTAGTCCATGCGGGCGCGGCTGCACTCGGTGGGGCCCGGGGCATACCAGACAACCGTACCGTCGGCGTCGATGATGATCGCGTAGTTGGCGTAGGTCTCGCCGCTGCTGGTCACGATGAAGCCCTTGGCCAGGGCCGCGGCATTCAAGACGTTGCGCTCGGTGGGCGGCACGTCGGTGAAGGCGCCCGTCACCGGCAGCTTGTAATCCGAGCTTGTGCAAGTGCCGCCGTCCGTCTCGGTCGCGTCGATGTGGAAGGTGTAGCTGCTCTGCGGTTTCAGCCCCAGCAGCAGCGTCCGGTTGTTCGGCTTCGTGAGATCCACCGGAGCCGTGCCGCCCGTGTTGAGCACGCCGCTGCCGGCGTCGTTCAGCGTGTAGACGATCTGGGCGCTCGCCAGGTTCGAGTCGGTCGACCACTCGACGATGCCGACCGTCGCCATCCCTGGGCTGATGGCGTTGGTCATCACCGAGAACGAGCAATCGCCGGTGGCGCCACCCGTGTGCGTTTCGCCGCACCCCAGCATCAGGGCCAGGCCAAATGTGATCAAGGCCACCTGACGGCCGCGGGTCGCCAACATTTATGAGAGGTCGACCCTACAGGAGGGGCAAACGTAATAGGTGTGATCCGCGCCCCACTCGCGGCGATGGCTACCGCCAGATCTTTCCGTCCAGTCGCGCGTCTGTCCGAGCTGCAACCACGGAAGGAGCTCGACATGGACAACAGTCTCGATTCCTCTGGCTTTTCGGGGCCCAGGCGGCCCCGGCGCGCAGTCACCACCGCGATCCTCGGGGTCGGCCTGGTGACGCTGCTCGTCGTGCTCGGCGCGTCGCGCCGCAGCGCAGGCGAAGCTCGCCCCGCGCCCGGTCAGGCCGCCCCGGCGGCGCAGGTGCAGGCGCCCAAGCCCGTCGCCAAGGCGCCAGCCCAGCGCCCACAGGTCGAGCTGGTTTTCGCCCTCGACACGACCGGTTCGATGTCGGGGCTGATCGAAGGGGCAAAGCAGAAGATCTGGAGCTTGGCCAGCTTCGTGGCGCAGGGGCAGCCCACGCCGGATCTGCGCGTGGGCCTCATCGGGTACCGCGACATCGGGGACGCCTACGTGACCAAGGTGTTCGACC
>Ga0335083_10012152_pt1 | contig 10324 bp, 9 predicted proteins | sample Lox_Sample_42_FD_206716 | JGI IMG/M metagenome (GOLD analysis project Ga0335083, IMG submission 206716) | Soil microbial communities from Loxahatchee National Wildlife Refuge, Florida, United States - Lox_Sample_4.2 | ecosystem: Environmental > Terrestrial > Soil > Wetlands | place: USA: Florida... | reverse complement strand
TACTCGGCCCAGGTGAACGGATCCATGGCGATGTCGACGAGGCTGCCGAAGCCGTCGCGCACCGTGGTCGGGCCAACCACGGGAACCCAAAGATAGGCGCCGGACGGCACGCCCCAAACGGCAAGCGTCTGGCCGAAATCTTCGTCGTGGCGCTCAAGGCCCATGCTTGACGCCGGATCGAAGATGCCCAGCACGCCAATCGTCGAATTGATGCCGAAGCGCGCCGCGGTCACGCCCGCGCGCTTGGCTTCGCCTTGCAGCACGTCGTTGACGAAGATAACGGGCGAATGAAGGTTATGCAGGAAATTCGCGAGGCCGGTGCGCACCGGCTGTGGCGTGACGAAACGGTAACCGCGGGCCACAGGCTCGATCACCGCCTTGTCGACGCTCTCGTGCACCGCAAACATGTTGCGGTTGAAATGTTCGTAAGGATCGTAAACGAATTCCTGCGCGGCCGCGACCGACGGCGCGCACACGCAGGCCGCTGAAATCATAAGCGCAGCTAACAGTCCCCTCATACGATGCCGCTCTCCTCACCCGGCCAAATAGTGACGCGGCAGAGTTAATCAACTTTCGATCCGGGCTTCGGAGCCGCAGAAAATTCAATCCGTTCTTCAGTGTTGCCAATGCGCATCCACGGCTTCGTGACACAGCCGCCAGCGCACCCCGCCGGAACCCGATTTCGGGGTTTGGGGGTCTTGCGAAAAAGGGCTTTCGCCGCCACCTCCATCCGTGCCATATAAAGATATGTTTATATCTGCAAACACCCCGAACGAACGCAGGGACGCCGACCGCGTGGTCGGCGCCTTGCGGGCGGCTGGGGAGCAGACCCGGCTCCGGGCATTGGCGCTTTTGACCCATGGCGAGCTGGCGGTGGGGGAATTGGCTCAGGCTCTGGGCCAGAGCCAGCCTCGGGTCAGCCGGCATTTGCGGCTTTTGACCGAGGCCGGGCTGGTTGAGCGCGTCCCCGAAGGGGCCTGGGTGTTCTACCGGCTGCCGGGCGCGCGAACGGCGGAGCGAGGTCTGGCGGACGCGGTGCTGGCGACGCTCGATCCCAACGATCCGTTGCTGTCGCAGGACGCTGGCCGGCTGCAAGCCATACGCGACGCCCGCGAAGCGGCGGCGGCGGAATATTTCGAGCGCAACGCCGGGGACTGGGGGCGGGTGCGCGCTCTGCATCTGCCGGAGGCCGATATCGATAGCGCCATCCTCGCGGCGGCGGGCCCGGGGCCGTTCGACCTGATGGTCGATGTCGGCGTCGGGTCGGGACGGATGATCCAATTGTTCGCGGATCGGGTGAAGCGCGCCGAGGGCTTCGACACCAGCCGCCAGATGCTGGCTATTGCGCGCGCGGCGCTCGACGGCTTGCAGGCCAAAGCGGCGCTGCGCTTCGGCGACGCTTACGCCCCTCCGGTGGAAAGCAATTCCGCCGATCTGGTGACCATCCATCAGGTGCTGCATTTCCTCTCCGAGCCGGGCCGCGCCATCGCGCAAGCGGGGCGCGCGCTGAAAGCCGGGGGCCGCTTGGTGATCGTCGATTTCGCACCGCACGAGATGGAATTTCTGCGCGAGGAGCACGCGCACCGCCGGCTGGGCTTTGCCGATTCTGAAATCGAGGCCTGGTGCGCCGCTGCGGGCGTGCCGCGGGTGAAAATCACGACGCTCGCATCGAAGAAACCGAAATCGCTGACGGTAAAAATCTGGGCCGGCGACAAGGTGGGCGCATGAGCGAGCATGCGCATAATCTGATCGCAGAAGCGGCGGAGCGCATGGCGCGTCCGCGCGTATCGTTCGAGTTCTTTCCGCCGAAGACGGAAGCGCTGGAAACCCAACTCTGGGAAGCCATCCGCAAGCTCGAACCGTTAAAGCCGAGCTTTGTCTCCGTCACTTACGGCGCCGGCGGCTCGACGCGCGACCGCACCCACCGCACGGTGTCGCGCATCGTCGAAGAGACCACGCTGAAGCCTGCGGCGCATCTCACCTGCGTCGCCGCGAGCCGCGCCGAGGTTGACGACGTGCTGCGCGGCTATTGGGCTGCGGGCGTGCGGCGCATCGTGGCGCTGCGCGGCGATCCGCCGGGCGGCGTCGGCACGGCCTATGCGCCCCATCCCGAAGGCTATGCCGACGCGGTGGCGCTGGTGGAAGGCGCCAAGCGCATTGCGGATTTCGACATTTCCGTTGCGGTGCATCCGGAGAAGCATCCCGCGAGCCTGACCTGGGCGCACGATGTCGAGAATTTCAAACGCAAGCTGGCGATGGGCGCCTCGCGCGGGATTTCGCAATTCTTCTTCGATGCGGACGTGTTTCTGCGCTTCCGCGACCGGCTTGCGGATGCAGGCGTCACCGCGCCGATCCTGCCGGGCATCATGCCGGTGACCAATTTCAAAGGCCTCGCCAAGATGGCGTCGGGCTGCGGCGCCTCGGTGCCGGGCTGGCTGGCTCGCTTGTTCGACGGGCTCGACGACGATCCCGATACGCGCCGCCTCGTCGCCGCAGCCGCAACTGCGGAACTTTGCGCGCGCCTGGCTGCGGAGGGCGTCGAGGATTTCCACTTCTATACTTTGAACCGCGCCGATCTGACGCTGGCGATCTGCCGCATTATCGGTGTGAAAGCGGAGGCCGCGTAATGGACCGCAAGCAACGTTTCACCGCGATCAACGCGGAAATGGCCAAGCGCATCCTCGTGCTCGACGGCTCGATGGGCGCGTATCTGCAAGGCTTTGGCCTGACCTCAAACGATTTTCACGGGACAAGGTTCGCCGAGCATCCTCAAGCGCTCAAGGGCAATAACGATCTGCTGACGCTGACGCGGCCCGACATCATCACCCAGGTGCACAACGCCTATCTCGACGCTGGCGTCGACATCATCGAGACCAACACATTCAGCGCCACCACCATCAGCCAAGCGGAATATGCGCTCGAAGAGATCGCGCGCGAGCTGAACGTCGAAGGCGCCCGCATCGCGCGTGTGGCGTGCGATGCCTACGAAGCCAAGGATGGGCGCCCGCGCCTGGTCGCCGGCGCGCTGGGGCCGACGACGAAGCTGCTTTCGATGTCGCCAGAAGTGGGCGATCCGGGCAAACGCGATTGTACGTTCGACGCGATGGCGGCGGCTTATAAAGAGCAGGTGCTTGGCCTGATCGAAGGCGGCGCCGACGTGCTGCTGATCGAAACCATCACCGACACGCTGAATGCCAAAGCCGCGTTGTGGGGTGCGTGGGAGGCGTTCGACGCGACAGGCGAAGAGCTGCCGCTCTGGATCAGCGGCACTATCACCGATCGCTCCGGCCGTACGCTGTCGGGTCAGACGGTCGAGGCGTTCTACAATTCCGTGCGTCACGCCAAGCCATGGGCCATCGGGCTAAATTGTGCGCTGGGGCAGGGCGAGATGCGTCCGTTCCTCGCCGATCTCGCGCGGGTCGCGGAATGCGCGGTGAGCGCCTATCCGAACGCCGGCTTGCCCAACGCCATGGGCGCGTACGACGACGATGCATGCACGATGGAGGCGCATTATGCCGAGTGGGCGAAGGCTGGCTTGGTCAACATCCTCGGCGGCTGCTGCGGCACGACGCCCGAACACATCGAGCACCTCGGCCATGCCATCGAAGGCGTAAAACCGCGCGCGATCCCGCAGCACGAAGCGCGCTTGCGTTTGGCTGGCCTCGAACCCTTCACGGCGGCGGCGTGATGGCGAACGGTTCAAACACAAGCGCCCCTCCCCCCTTGCGGGGGAGGGCAGGGTGGGGGGGCGAACGGCGTAGAGCGCTGATGTTGCAACTCTGCGCGCGCAACATCGCCCCCCACCCCGGCCGCTGCGCGGCCGACCCTCCCCGCAAGGGGGAGGGTGGAGCGCGCGCGTCATGACCTCCGCCAACCCCTTCGCCAATTTCGTCATTGTCGGTGAGCGCACCAACGTCACCGGCTCGGCGAAGTTTCGGAAACTCATCGAGGCTGACGATTATGCCGGCGCGCTCGTGGTGGCGCGGCAGCAGGTCGAGTCAGGCGCGAATGTGCTCGACGTCAACATGGATGCGGCGCTGATCGATGGCCCCGCGGCGATGACGCGCTTCCTCAATCTGATCGCTTCCGAGCCCGACATCGCGAAAATTCCGCTGATGGTCGACAGCTCCAAGTGGGAGGTGATCGAAGCGGGCCTGAAATGCGCGCAGGGCAAATCGATCGTGAACTCGATCTCGCTCAAGGAAGGCGAGGCGAAATTCTTCGAGCAGGCGCGCAAGGTGCGCCGCTATGGCGCTGCTTGCGTGGTGATGGCGTTCGACGAGCAGGGCCAGGCCGACACCGCGGACTGCAAGGTCGCCATCTGCACCCGCGCCTATCATTTGCTCACGGAGAAGATCGGCTTCCCGCCAGAAGACATCGTCTTCGATCCCAACATTTTTGCCGTCGCCACCGGCATCGAGGAGCACGCGGATTACGCGCTCGCCTTCTTCGACGCCACGCGTCGCATTCGTGAATCGCTGCCGCACGCGCACGTCTCGGGCGGTGTCTCCAACGTGTCGTTCTCGTTCCGCGGCAACGACCCGGTGCGCGAAGCGATGCACGCGGTGTTTCTCTATCACGCCATCCGCGCCGGCATGGATATGGGCATCGTCAATGCGGGCACGCTTGCGCTTTATGATGATGTCGAGCCCGAATTGCGCGAGCGCGTCGAAGACGTGCTGCTCAATCGCCGCGAGGACGCGACGGAGCGTCTGCTGGAGATCGCCGAACAGGTCAAAGCCGGCGGCGGCAAGAAAAAGGATGCCGCGAAGGATCTGAGCTGGCGCGAAAAGCCGGTAAAGGAGCGCCTCGCGCACGCTTTGGTGCATGGCATCAACGAATTTATCGTCGAGGATACCGAAGAGGCGCGGAGCCAGGAAGAGCGCCCGCTGCACGTGATCGAAGGGCCGCTGATGGACGGCATGTCCGTCGTCGGCGACCTGTTCGGCGCCGGGAAGATGTTCCTGCCGCAAGTGGTGAAATCGGCGCGGGTGATGAAGCAGGCGGTGGCGTATCTGCTGCCGTTCATGGAAGCCGAGAAGGAGGCCAGCGGTCTCGCCGGCAAATCCAATGGCAAGATCGTGATGGCGACCGTCAAAGGCGACGTTCACGACATCGGCAAGAACATTGTCGGCGTCGTTCTGCAGTGCAACGGCTACGACATTGTCGATCTCGGCGTTATGGTCCCGTGCGACAAGATCCTGCAGGCCGCTATCGATGAGAAGGCTGATGCGATCGGCTTGTCGGGTCTGATCACGCCGAGCCTCGATGAAATGGTGTTCGTCGCGAGCGAGATGGAGCGGCTTGGTTTCAAGCTACCGCTCTTGATCGGCGGCGCCACAACGTCGCGCACGCATACCGCGGTAAAGATCGCGCCGGCCTATAAAGGCCCGACGCTTTACGTCACCGACGCTTCGCGCGCCGTGCCGGTGGTGCAGAAGCTGCTGGGCGCCGAGCGCGAGGCTTTGGTGGCGGAGACGAAGGCGGATCAGCAGACCGCGCGCGAGCAATATCTCGCGGGCCAAGACAAGCGCCCGCGTCTTTCCATCGCCAAAGCACGCGACCGCGCGCCGAAGCTTGAGTATGCGCCGCAAAAGCCAAGCTTTCTTGGACTCAAGAGCTTCGAGAATTATCCTCTGGCAAACCTCGCCCCCTATATCGATTGGACGCCGTTCTTCGCGTCGTGGGAATTGGTCGGCAAATTTCCCGCCATCCTCGATGACGCCATCGTCGGCGAAGCCGCGCGTCCGCTTTACGAAGACGCACGCGCCATGCTGGAGAAGCTGGTCGCGGAAAAATGGGTGCAGGCCAACGGCGTGGTCGGCTTCTGGCCGGCCAATCGCGACGGCGACGATATCGTGCTGTGGACCGACGAGACGCGCAAAGCGGAGAAAGCGCGCCTGTTCACGCTGCGCCAGCAGATGGATAAGGGCGAAGGCCGCGGCGCCAATTTCGCGCTGGCCGATTTCGTCGCGCCGGTCGGCACGCCAGACTATGTCGGCGGTTTTGCGGTGACGGCGGGGATCGGCGAAGAAGGGCCGGCGCTCCGCTTCAAGCGCGCCAATGACGATTACTCGGCCATCATGGCGCAAGCCTTGTGCGATCGTCTGGCCGAAGCCTTCGCCGAAGCCATGCACGCGAAGGTGCGGCGCGAACTCTGGGGTTATGCGTCCGACGAAACGTTGAGCAACGAGGAGCTGATCGCGGAGAAATATCGCGGCATCCGCCCCGCGCCCGGCTATCCGGCGCAGCCCGACCACACCGAGAAGCGCGTGCTGTTTGATCTGCTCGATGCGCGCGCCCGCACCGGGATGGATTTGACCGAAAGCCTCGCCATGACGCCGCCGTCTTCGGTGAGCGGTCTCTATCTCGCGCATCCGCAATCCGAATATTTTGGCGTCGGCCGCATCGATCGCGACCAGGTCGCGGATTACGCGCAGCGCAAAGGCTGGGACCTCGCCACAGCGGAACGTTGGCTCGCGCCGATCCTGGCCTACGATCCGGCGCGCGCGACCGCGACTTAAGGCTCGGGTGGGAGGGATGAACCGGCTTGCCGGGCTGGCCCGTTCCCTGCTTATGATCCTAACCGTACGCAGCGGCGTGACGCCGGGGGCGGTTTCGGTTAATAGTAGTCAACCGAATCGGGGGACGGTCGGAGCGGTCATGCGGACTTTTGTTACCGCCTTAGCCATTTGCGCGGTGTCTTTCATCGCCGATGTCGCAGGCGATCTCGCGGTGGGCGCGCATCCCGCGCTCGATTCCGCGCAGGCCTCGGCGCGCGTTGATTTGCCTCCGTATTTGGCCGGCGCGGTGCGGGCGCATCCCCTGTCCGTGCGCCACGTGGCGCGCCATCATGTTCGGCACGCGGTGGCGATGACGGCGCGGTCGCTCAAGCCGCACGCAACCTCCTCCAAAGCAGCGCGCGCAAAGACGCCGCCAAATTTCAAGCTTCCGCCAAGCAAGTATTAACAGCTTGGTTACCCGCTGCGGCTTTGCCGCAACAGTGCCGGGAATGTCTGCAACACCGCCGCAAAAGCGCCTAGGTCCGAAGGCCTGTTCGACCTTGGAATGAGCCATCCAAGCGGGTCGAGTCTGTCCATGCGAGGGGCCGCGGCGTTTGCAGCGGCCTTGACCTTGTCTGGCGCGCCCAGCATCGCCTTCGCGCAGCCGCGGCAATCGCCGCCACCGCCGCCGGCGCCGCCAGTTCAGGGGCTCTACAGCACCAGCGGTGCAAACCGTTACGCCACGCCGGACGGCGCGGTGCGTTTCATCTTCGATCGCTCCTATGGCCGTATCGCACTGGTGCGCTTCGAAGGCGATCCGGAGGTTCACGTTTTGCGGCCTTTCATGGCCGCGGGCGGCGACGAAATTTATCGCACTGAGACGGGCGACGTCGTGCTGCGCGTGACCGCCCATGGCGGCATCATCGTTTACACGCGCGCGCATGAGACCGGCGCGCCGGCGGCCGAAGAGGCGCAGGTGGCGCCGCTGACGCCGGAAGCCGTTGCGATCGCGGTGATGCGTCAGCGCCTGCGCGAATTGCAGGAGCTCGCCGCGCGTCAGATCGGCCAGCCGGTGGAGTTCGACACGCCGGTGCAGGTGAACGGGCCGACCGCCGGCATCGTGCTCGATGCGGCGGAGCGCGCGGCGAAGGGGCTCGCCGATGCGCCGCTGACGACCGTGCGGCGCGTGGTGATCACGATTGGGCCGACGCCGGGCGCAGTCGTGCATGGCGAAGAGCTGACCATACAGGTCGCGCCGCAAATGGGCTTCGCGGGCCGCCCGTCCTCCACCACCATCCGCAACGTGGTGACAGGTCAGACGGAAGGCCCGGATCAGTAGCCCTTAGTGAGACGCGCCTACGGGCGGCGGATCGTCGGCGAAAACAAACTCAGCAACGACGCCGCTGTCGCTCTGCGCGCCGCGGCCGCGAACTCGGTTTCCAACATGGAGATCGGAAATCGCGACCCGATACCACTGCACCACTTGTACGTTTGCCGGCAGCGTAATCGTGCGCGTGCCCGCCGGCGTGCCATTGTCGGCGGATGCGGCGAAGGTCACCGTGAGCTGGCGGTCCGCGCCGACATTGGTGACTTGCGCGACTGTGGCGTTGGTCATGGTCGTGTTCGGCTGCTGCATGGGATAGCTGCCCTCGCCGAGGCGCAAGCCGGGCGGAAACACCCGCAGCTCTGTAGACGTGCCAGTGCCGTCCGCATTGTTGACGTTGGCGGTCGCGACGAAATCGCCGGCGTGAATTTCGCTGGCCTGGATCGGCCGGCCCTTCACGATCCACGCGTCGGGCGCGACGGTGAAACTGGAGGTTCCATCGGCGTTAAGGATGGCGATCTGGTTTCCCGTGATCGCGGTGATGACGCCGCCGATGCGCGCGGTTTGCGGAACCGGCGCTTGCTGCACGGCGGGCGCTGCGCTCGCGGTTGCGGCCGGAGGCGCGGCGGCTGTCGGAGCCGCGCTATGGGCGCCCATCATCGGCATCGATGTGCACGCCGAGACAAAAGCGAAAGCGGCCAAAGGCGCGCCAACATGGATCAAACGCATCTGCTTCCTCCGAGATGGGCGATCGCGCGCCAGCCAAAGACGGGGCGCAGCTAAGCAAAAAATGGCGCGCGAGAGACCGCACATTGCCGTGACTGATTTGAAATTTGCCGGTGCGTCGCCAGCCAAGGTCTGGTTGCGGACTTTGCACTTTTACATTGCAGCAACGTTCTCACGCGCCTAATCGAGAAGGTGGTTATGCGGGCCGGACCTAATCCGCGCCCAACACTCGGGGGAGACAATGAAAAAGCTGATTTTCGCGCCAGCTCTGCTGGCGTTGACGATGCTTGTGAGTGGTTGCCTCACGATTACGCCCTACGTGGATCCGACGCTCGGCGACGTTCCCGCGGCCCAGCATGTGACGGTTGCCAGCCCTCAACCGGTTCAGTTGATTTTCGAATTTCAAAGCAAAGACGCCATCAATCGGCGCGCGACGAACTTGCTGGAACAGCAGGTCACGGAAGCCGTCCAGTCGAGTGGACTGTTTTCCCAGGTTTCGACGACGCCGGTTCCAAACGGCGCTCTGCTGTCCATCACGATCGATAACGTTCCCGAGGCGGACGCAGCGAGCAAGGGCTTCGCGACGGGCCTGACGTTTGGCTTGGCCGGTTCGACTGTCACGGATTATTACGTCGGCACCGCTCACTACGCGCCCGGTGGCGGAGCTCCGGTGATTACGGCGCAAGAGCGGCACTCGATTCATTCCGTGGTCGGCGCCGGTTCAGGTCCTCCGGGAATGGTTCGGTCGCAAAACTTGGAAGCGGCGTTTCATCAAGTTCTGCATCAGTTGTTGGACCATCTTCTGAACGACGTGGCGCGTGATCCCGGCTTCGCGGGCGCGAGCGCCACGCCGGGCGCTGCGCAAAATGGTTCTGGCGGCGCGAGAATGATGTGATGCGGAACCTGGTCGCCGTCATTTGCCTCTGCGTCGTCGCCGCCTGTGCAACGCAACTGCCCGCCCCGGTCTCGACATTCGACAACATCCAGCAGTTGCGCGCGCAAGATATCGCGCCGCTTAAGCTTGGGGATTTTGGGCCGGGGGCAGCTCTTCCCGAAGGCCGCGATCGGGGGCTCGCCTTTCGCGCCGACACGCTACATCCGCCGAATGGCGGGACATTCTCCGGCTACCTTCGTGAAACTGTGTCTGCTGAACTCGTCGCCGCCGGCAAGCTCGACCCGAACTCGCAACGCGTGCTTTCGGCCCAGCTTACGCGTAGCGAAGCCTCGACGTTTGGCGCCGAAAGTCATGGCCAGCTTGGCGCGCGCTTCCAACTTACGAACGGCGGCGCAGTGGTTTTCGACAAGGAACTTGTTGTTGAGGACTCGTGGCCGTCCGCATTCATGGGCGCAACGGCCATTCCAGATGCGGAGAACCACTATTCGGGGCTTTATCCGAAATTGTTCGCCGCTTTGTTGGCCGACCCAGATTTTCGCGCCGCGGCTCACTAGCGTGGGTGTGAAATCCGGCGGCGCGAGTTCGAAGCCGGCGAAGTCAAAGCCGGGAGCGACGACGCAGCCCACCAAAGTCCAGTCGCCCAGGCCTCGGCGGTGTGTGGCCTGATCGGTTCGGTCTGTCCGCTGCGCTTAGCTTCTGAGAATTCTAGACCACGCATCAGCCGCGATTTTGCGCGCATCATGATCGATGAGATCGCCGTGCGATATGACGATCCGCCGAAAGTCCCAGGCTAATATCTGTTTGAGCGACTTTGCCGCTGAAATCCGATCGCTCCATCCGATTTGATATTCGGGTGCGGGTTTGGGAGCGCCCCAC
>Ga0335083_10012151_pt1 | contig 10324 bp, 10 predicted proteins | sample Lox_Sample_42_FD_206716 | JGI IMG/M metagenome (GOLD analysis project Ga0335083, IMG submission 206716) | Soil microbial communities from Loxahatchee National Wildlife Refuge, Florida, United States - Lox_Sample_4.2 | ecosystem: Environmental > Terrestrial > Soil > Wetlands | place: USA... | reverse complement strand
GCGAAGCGCCCGACTACGCTCAGGATGACACGCCTGCTAGGGACTTTTCTGCGACTGCTGTTGCTCCGCGCATTTGCTTAACTTTGTCGTAAATTTTCCCGTACTCGCGGGCGGAAGCGTTCCACGAGAAGTCTTTGTTCATGCCGTTGCGCATGAGTGCTTGCCACGAGGTCTGGTCCTGGTAGGCCGTCAGCGCGTGCTTGATCGTTAGCAAGAGCGACTCACCGTTGTATTCGGTGAACTTGAAACCCGTACCCTTGCCGGTGCGGGCGTCCCATGGCTCGATGGTATCGTCGAGGCCTCCGGTAGCGCGGACGATGGGGACTGTTCCATATTTCAGGCTGTATATCTGGTTCAGACCGCAAGGCTCGTAGCGCGACGGCATCAGGAACATATCGGCGCCGGCCTCAATCTTGTGGGCGATTGCGTTATCGTAGGCGACCTTTACGGCAATCTTATTGGGGAATTGTTTGTTGAGGCGGAGGAACATTTCTTCGTAGGTTTTGTCACCGGCACCGAGCGCGACCACGATCATTTCCTCGCGCGCCAGGCGGTCGGCTATCTGCGCAATCAGATCGAAGCCTTTTTGAGCGGCAAAGCGAGAGACGATTCCGATGACTGGGAGTTTCGGGTCGGCGTTCTTGACTCCGAAAGCGGCCAGTAAATCGGCCTTGCACTTGGCTTTATTCGAGAGATCCTGAGGCGAATATTTCCCGGCGGTGAATTTGTCGGTCTGCGGACTCCACTCGTCGTAGTCGACGCCATTCAGAATTCCGGTCACTGTTGCGGAGCGGTCGCGCAAAACACCTTCCAACCCGAATCCGTACTCTGCGGTCTGAATCTCCTGGCTGTACTTCTTGCTGACCGTGGTGACGAAGTCAGAGTAGGTCAGCGCACCTTTGAGGAAGTTAACTTGTCCGAAGAATTCCATCTTCGACATGGTGAACAGATCCCAGGGCAACATCAGAAGAGGAAGTGTGTCTGGCGGGAATAGACCCTGGTATCCCATGTTGTGGATGGTGAAGACTGTACCGACGTCTTTGAAGGCGGGATCCTCGGCATAGATGGTACGGAGCAGAACCGGAATCAGTGCCGACTGCCAGTCGTGACAGTGAAAAACGTCGGGGACACCCAGGATTTTCGTGGCCTCCAACACGGTGCGAGAGAACAAGGCGAAACGCTCGGCGTTGTCGGGATAATCACCGGCCGGGGTTCCGTACAGGGCGTCGCGGTCGAAGTATTGCGGGTATTCGACAAAATAGAATCTCACGCCGCCCTGGCTGCCTCCGCTCACGACCGAGGCGAAGCGGTACTGGTCATCAAAGGGAACGGTGACGCTGCGAACCACCGTCGCGGGATCGGCGAGCTTGGTCTGGCGATAGCGCGGTAGGTAGACGCTGACCTGGTGGCCAAGGGCGGCGAGAGCACGGGGCAAAGCACCGACGACATCTGCCAGACCACCAGTCTTGGAAAACGGAACACCCTCGGAAGCGGCGAAAACGATATTCATGAGAACGGAACCTCCAGAAGCGCGCACGACTCTCGCGGCGCACGCTATTATGAATGAGTCTCGGGGCTAGGGGGTCCGGCAGCTCGGATGCGAGGACCGACTCAAAGTCTACTTCCCGAGGCAGTGAGGGTCAATGTGCCAAAGGTAGCATCCACACGGCGTCCGCAAACCAAGCCTAAAATGGGACAGCATTTTCTGGCCAGCGAAGACCTCGCGGCGCGTGTTGTCGACACGCTCGGTGACGTATCGCAGAGCACCGTGCTCGAGATCGGCCCCGGACGCGGGATCATGACTTCCCTGCTGGCGAAGCGGGCCCGCCGGCTGATCGCGGTGGAACTCGACCGGGTGCTGGCGGCGCAGTTACGGCTGAAGTTTGGCATGTCGCGGAATGTTGAGATTATCGAGGCCGACGTTCTGGCGATCGATTTTGATTCCCTGTTCGGACCGAAGCCGGGGCTGAGCCAGCCGGGCATCGATCTGAAACCGCAGCCAGTGAAGGTCGTGGGCAATCTTCCTTATTACATTACGTCCGACATTTTGCTGCGGCTGTTTGAGTTTTCGAAATACTTCGACAGCCTCGTGATCATGGTGCAGCGCGAGGTGGCCGACCGGATTGCAGCGGAACCGGGCGGGCGCGACTACGGCATGCTATCGGCTACAGCTCAGTTGTACGGACGCGTTGACAAGCTCTTCACCCTCCCTCCGGCAGCGTTTGTGCCGCCGCCGAAAGTGCACTCGACAGTGTTGCGGCTGACCATCGAGCCTCAGCAGGAAAAGCTGGGCGTGGCTGGGGATGGGTTCATCGATTTTCTGAGGCTGTCGTTTGGGCAAAAGCGAAAGACGCTGTGGAATAACCTCAAAGCGAAGTACGATGGTTCGGAGTTAAAGCGCGCTTTGGCGGAGGCTAAGGTGAAGGCCACCGCACGGGCCGAGACGCTGAGCCTGGAAGAGAGCGCGGCGGTGTATCGTGCACTGCGCGAAGCGCGCGGCGAGTCCTAGGACGAACGTCAGGGCTAAAGCCTGGCGGCGCGGAGGCGAGCTCTTCCACGGAACCCTTCTCTGCACGCTTCCATAAGAACCCTCTCATCGAAAGGAGGGGCCATGACTACAACAATGCTGCGTCATCCGGCAGTGGCGGGTCGCTTCTATCCAAGCGATCCAGACGACTTGCGCGCCGAAGTGCACGGTTATCTCTCGCAAGCGAGTTCTACGAAGCAGGCTCCCGCGCGGGCATTGGGGTGCATCGCGCCGCATGCTGGATACATATATTCCGGGCATGTGGCAGGAGCGGTGTTCGAGCGCGTGGACGTACCCCGGCGCTGCTTTGTGCTGTGTCCAAATCATACCGGCGTGGGTCGAGCGCTCTCCGTCGTGAGTGCGGGCGCTTGGGAAACTCCGCTAGCGGACATTCCTATCGATGGCGGGCTGGCTGCGGCTTTGAAAGAACGGTTCCCTGCCCTGCAGGAAGATTCGTCGGCGCACCGCGCCGAGCATGCCGCCGAGGTGGAGCTTCCGTTTCTGCTGCTGCGGCAGCCGGAACTCCGGTTCGTGCCGATTGCTCTGGGAACTGGACAATTCGAAACGCTCGAGCAACTGGGCAAAGCTTTGGCGGACGTCATCACGGCGCAAAATGATTCCATTCTCATCGTTGCTTCCAGCGATATGAATCATTACGAGTCGGATGCGGTGACGCGGTTGAAGGATCATCAGGCGATCGAGCGGATTTTGACGCTGGATCCCCGGGGACTCTACGACGTGGTCACGCAACAGGACATCAGCATGTGCGGTTTCGGACCTGCGGTGGCCATGCTGACAGCTGCGAGAGAGCTCGGAGCAAAGTCAGCGGAGCTGGTGAAATATGCGACTTCGGGCGACGTCTCTGGGGACCGCAATATGGTCGTGGGGTATGCGGGAGTCGTGGTCGTCTGATCCAAGTCATGGCCGGCTTCGCCTCCTTGATACTCCCGAGGCGGCTTTCTCGATGTAAGAAAATGGGCGGCTCGAGGGCCGCCCTTTCTCTTCAGACTGAAAAATACTCAGTGGTGGGTACCACTGGAGGTGTGTCCGGACGATGTGCTGTGTCCCACGGGCGGCGCCGACATACTGCTACTGCCATGTTGCGGCGCGCTGAAACCCGGCGCGGGGCGGCTTGAGGTCGTCGAGAACTGCGGTGCCGGGCGAACTTCAGCAAATCCGGACTTGGCCACCTGGTGGTTCAGATGATTGAGATTTTCGAGCGACCCCCGAGGAATTCCCATGCCTGCCGAGCCGGCATTCACTACGAGGCGAGATGGCGGCAAGGCTGGAACCGCTCCACCCCTCCCAACCGGGACCGTCTTCACAGTTCCTGTCACAGGTGCCACGAGTGGATGGAAATTTACCGGGAGAGTCCCGGAATAATGCGGCACGGCCTGCCAGGAGTTCCATCCGCCGGGCTGCCACATCCAGCCCATGCCAGGAACCATCATCCAGTTCCCGTAACGGTAGGGCATCCAGCCCCAGGGATAAGCCGAGGCAAACATGTAACCGAAACCGGGATACCAGGACCAGGCTCCGTCCATGAACGGGTTCCAGCCGACCCCAGCGAAGTAAGGCTGCCACATCATTCCATAGCCAGGGACGTTGCTGTAAGCACCGTAGTAGTTCAAGTCGCTCGCGCCGTATCCGTATGGCGAGGAATTATTCTTCGCGTACTGATCATGGTAGGCGCTGGCCTCTTTGTCCCAGGAATCGAGTGGGGCTTCCTGGACATTATTAGCGAGCGTGTATTTATCGTCATCAGCGGCGTTAAAGGTAGCGGTTTTCTTTTTCTCGACCGTAACCTTCCCCGCGGGGCCTTCGGCGTTGAGATCGCCTTTGAAGACGGCCAAATTGGCGACTTCCGTCGACGTATCAACCCGGAAATGAGCTTGATGGTCGAGCAATACCTTCTCGTGGGAGAAATTAAGGGTCAGCTCGTCTTTGCCCAACCAGTTGACATAGGCCATGCCTTCGACCAGGTGGACCACCGAGATGCGCTTGCCGGAATCGCTCAGGCCGAGCGTGCTGAATTCGACAGTTGTGTTGGGAGTCAGGCGTAGAGAGCTGCCGTCCTCGAACTCGACTTCGGCACGGCCACGATCATGGGTCTTCAATTGGACGCCTTGCGTAATTGGGAGGTTGAGAAAGGCGCTTTCGAATCCCAGGCCCGTATTCTTGTCGATCTGAACGGAACCTTGAACGTCGCTGAGGCGAACGATGCGAGCCTGCGAATCGGCCAGAGCGGGCAGGGCTATCAAAGCGGAAGCCGCGGCCGCCAGAACCACCATGTTGAATTGGGACAGAGAGAGCTTGGACATAGCAACCCCCGGTAAGGCGTATCTAAGCCTATTAGAACACGGTTTTGCTGCGGACGTTGTAAAAGTTGGGTCAGGTGGCTTAGGCCTCTTGGATGCGACCGGCGACGACGGACCGTATTAGCGAGAGGCGGGTGGGGTGTTTCCCATGTCCATGATCCGCTGGGCACGGGCCCGTACCACGTTCATAACGGAGCTGTCATCGTGAATCTCCTGGAGGACGGGCTTTACGGTTTGCAGTTCGATGAGATCTCCCCGCCGAGCCTGATCTTCCATCCGCTTCAACTCATCGTCGAGGGCAAGCTTCTGGTAACGATGGGCGTGAACCAGGCGCCGTCCGAACTCCAGCGTGGCCGAAACGCTCTGGAACAGTGCTGTCAACTGCTGAACGGGAACAACAGAAGAGTAATTGTAAGCCGCGCTGGAGTCGCGTTGGCCGTCTTTATAGGTCAGTTTCTTGTCTCCCGTAAACGCGAGTTTGCGATTGCCGGAGTCGATCTTGCCGGAAAAAAAGTGGGCCTGCGCCGCTAGGTCGAAAATGCGGACACGGGTCGCGTCGGAGAACGTGAATTCGGTCTCGTAGGTCTCGCGGTCCTCGGAGCCTTCGGCGATCTTCGCGGAACACTCATAGCGTGCCTGACCATCGGATTGTACGGAGATGGAATAGTGCTCGGGATCGGAGTTCGGAAAATCCAGCGAGAAGGTGACCGTTGCAGGTTCAGCGGCGCGAGTTGGGAGACTCCAAAGCAGAGCGAGGCATGCCAGCAAACAAGCCAGAGACGCGCGGTCGATCCACCGCCTCCGTTTTGCGCGATGCAGACTTGCCTCCCCGATTCCGATCATCATCCTCAGATTTCGCGTCCGCGGTGAACTCATGCAATGCAAGAGGTAATTATGCCTGAAAATCGAACCCTAGCGCGCGACGGCGCGCTGCCGGCTGAGGGTTCCCGCGGTATGCAAATGGCAGATCGCAATGGCCAGGGCGTCGGAAGCGTCCATTGGCTCCGGTGGAGCGGAAAGCTCAAGGAGGCGTGTAACCATGTGTTGCACTTGTTGCTTTTCGGCGCGTCCATAGCCGACCACCGACGACTTGATCGTCAAGGGTGAATACTCGGCGACTTCTAGCCCGGCCGTGGAAGCAGCCAACATGGCGACGCCCCGGACCTGTCCGAGTTTGAGCGCCGACTTGACGTTGAGGGCGTAGAAGACATCTTCGATCGCAACTTCATCGGGCCGGTGATGGTCGATAATCACCCCTAGTTCGATAAAGATGCGCGACAGGCGGCGCGGCAGGGCTTCGCGGGGAGATAGCTTGATAGCGCCACAAGTCAGGCAGCAGAGCTTCCCGCGGACATCCATTTCGACCACGCCGTAGCCGGTGTACTCTCCTCCACAATCGATGCCGAGGACTCGCATGTGAGAGCAGTTTATCGCGGAACAAGCTTCAGGCCTAGTATGGGTTGTGGGTATGACGAAAACTCTTAAACGCAGAGGACTGACGCGGAGTTTTCGCGGTTAACGCGGAGGAGACCCATTTCTTGACGCATTCGTTAGGCAGTACAGACATCGCTGTTCTTCGCGCTCCCAGCGCGTTTCCTACCAAACTCTGGCGGTCCAACGCTTCCTTGTCACCACGCCCACGCATAGGCATCCACGCGAGGATCCGCGCCGGCGCTAAGGACACCCGTGTTGCTGTCGATGACGATCCCCGCGTTTGAGCCAAGCGACCATGGAGGATCGACCCGCAGTTTATGGCCGCGAGCAATGAGCGCCTGCCGGGTCGCAGCCGGAATGCGCGACTCGACGGCCATATCTCCGGGATACATGGTGTGCGGAAAAGGCGAGGCTGGGAAGGCGCGGGACGACCAGCGCGGGGCTTCAATCGCCTGCTGGATGTTCATGTCGAAATCGATCATGTTAATCAGGGTCTGCATCGTCCGCATCACTTGATCGTCCCCGCCGGGACTGCCCATGATCGCGTAGGGCTGCCCGTCTTTCATGATCAGTGTGCTTTGCAGTGTGCTGCGCGGCCGCTTGCCGGGTTCGAGGGCGTTGGCTTCTCCTCGAACCAGCGAGTAGTAATCACCTCGGCAGTTGAAAATGATGCCGGTGTGTCCCATGACGACGCCCGTACCGAACGAACTGTGCAGGCTCGGCTCGAAGCTGACCATATTATGGTCTTTGTCGACGACGGCAATATAGCTGGTATCGCCGTCATGGCTGGCGTCGCCGTCGAGAACCTCGTGTACCGGTCGCTCTAACGCCGAGGAGTTCGCTGCGTATTTCTCTGGCGAACCCGGCCGAAGTTCGAGCGACGCTTTGTCGGGATCAATCAGCTTTCTGCGCTCGCGAGCATAATCTTTCGAGAGGAGGCCGTCGTAGGGAATCTTGATGAAATCCATGTCGCCGAGATATTTTTCGCGATCGCCCATGGCGAGTTTCACGGCCTCAACGTTGGTGTGGAGAAAGTCGGGGCTGTTATGGCCCATGGACTTTAGATCGTAGCCTTCGAGAAGATTGAGGGTGATGAGTTCGGTCGGCCCCTGGCTTGCCGACGGATTTTTGTAGACCTGATAGCCCCGGTAATTGATGGAAACCGGCGTCTCGACCTCGACCGTGTATTCGGCAAAGTCATCGTAGCGAAACAGGCCGCCATTAGCCTCGGAGAACAGAGCCAGTTCCCTCGCGATGTCGCCTTTGTAGAAACGATCGCGCGCGGCCTTGAGCGCCTCGTGGCGTCCCTTGGACTGAGTTGCCTTTTCCGCTTCGACCAGTTTCTTGAGCGTACGCGCCAGATCTGGGTTCTTGAGAATCTCGCCAGCTTTGGGCGGATGACCGTTCGGCAGATAGATTTTGACCGTCGTCGGATACTTCAGAATCTTTTTCGACTCCGCGATATAGGAGGCGCCGTCCTCGCTCAGCGGGAAGCCATTCTCCGCGAGGTCGATGGCTGGCTGCAGGACCTGCTCGAAACTCATCGTGCCCCAGCGATCGAGCAGCGTGTACCAGGAGTCGACCACGCCGGGAAGACCGCCGGAAAGCAGGCCATCGCTCTCCGGAATCTTGCCGCCGTTGTTCTTCTCATACCACTCGATGGTTGCGAGTTTGGGCGCACGAGGTTCGGCGTTGATGGAGTAGACCTTCTGGTCGCGGGAGTTATAGACGAGGATGACGGCGTCGCTGCCGAGGCCGTTAAGAGAGAAGTCGGTGACCGCCAGCGCTGCCTGACCGCCGACGGCGGCATCGAAGGCGTTGCCGCCCATCGCGAGGATTTGGCGCGCGGCTTCGGTAGCCTCGGCTTTCATGGACGCAACCGCGGCGTGGCGACCGCGAATGACCGGGCGCATGGTCTGGGTGGAGTCGTCGGTCTGGGTATGACCGTGAGTAACGAGACCGAGAATGAGAGTTGCCAATACAGAGAACCGCAGGACCATATTTTCTCGACCTCGCATCATAAAGGTTGAACACCAAAGAACTGAGAGCGAGCCGGAGCTTTGACCTAAAAGCGCCCGGCCCAGTATCCAGGCTTTCGACTGGTATGAGCAACCGCAATGATTTGAATGCCCGCAGAAGACTGTTCGCGGTAGAGCAGAACAAAAGGAAACTGCCTGAGCAAGAATCTTCGAGTCGAATGCGTGCCGGACGCCCAGCGCTGCGGAGCCTGGGCAATCTGCGCGAGGGCTCGTTCAACTTCGACATCGAATTTGAGAGCGGTTTCCGGGCTGCGCGTAAGATACCAGTCAAACGCGGCATCGTATTCGGCCGCGGCTTCCTCATGGAATGAGGTGCGGTCAGTGGGCATGGGGCAACTTAGCCAAGTTGCGCTTACGAACTTCCGCCCAAGAAGTTGTCTTTGCTTTGCCCGAATCCAAGTCTGCGATTCGCTTCCCAATCTCAGCTTCCCAAGCTGCCTGGACACCTTCCTCGACCTTGCCATCGAGGTTGGAGATCAGAGAATCCGCCAACGCCTCCCGCTCTTCAATGGATAGAGACAGTGCCTGTTCCAGCAGTTTGGCCACTTCCGGCGTCATCTGTGCCATCTTTACCTCACCCGCTATATCTTATCTCAGGCAATGGCGCTAACAGCACTTTGGACGACGCGTTTTGGCCTCTTCGAACTCCTGGCGAAAGGCTGCGTAAGCAGTTGGCGACGACGCCATCTGCCTCCGACTCAGAAAGCGCTCGTACGCCGACTCGTCGAAGATCTCGCGAAGGATAGCTCGCACAGTTCGGAGCGCCTCTAGAATGCGGTTCATCCTCTCTCCTCCGCGAGCCTTGTCATCACAAACGGCGTTTCCTTTACCCGCGCCTCTTCCCGGCCGCTGAGAACTCGGAACCATTGCCGCAATGATTCGATCAGAACCAAAGTGACCATACCGACAAGGACGGCGGTCAAGACCGCATCCAGCCGGTTGTTAAAGATGAGCCGCCCGGTTGCGCTGGAGGCTAGGCCCGTCTCCAGGGCCCGGGCCTGCGCCAGAAAACCGACGCGCGGACTGGGGTCGAAGATCTTGTGCCATGATGCAGTAAACGTCACCGCGACCAGCCATGCCAGAGGGACGAGGGTAACGGCAGCATAGCGCGTTCGATGCATCTTGATGATGATCGTGGTGGCCACGCACAGTGCCACGGTGGCGAGCAGTTGATTGGCAATGCCGAACAGCGGCCACAGCGAATTGATACCACCCAGAGGATCTTTGACGCCTTGCCAGAGGAAGAATCCCCACGCGCCGACCACCAGGGCGCTCGTTGCCAGGGTTGAGGGATACCAACTCGTCCGGCCCAATGGCTTGTAGATATGCCCCAGGGCGTCCTGGATCATGAAGCGGGCTACTCGCGTGCCTGCGTCGAGGATGGTCAGGATAAACAGTGCCTCGAACATGACCGCAAAGTGATACCAGAGCGCCATCACGGTCGCACCACCCAGGCTCTGCGAAAAAATGTGCGCCATGCCAACAGCGAAGGCGGGAGCGCCACCGGTGCGGTTGAACAGAGTCTGTTCGCCCACCGCATGGGCCAACGCCTGCATATCAGCGGCGGTCACGGGAAATCCCCAAGAGGAGATCGTCGCCGTTGCGGCAGTCGCCGTCTGCCCTACGACGCCTGCTGGGCTATTAATCGCAAAGTAAACACCCGGCTGGAGGACGCAAGCGGCGATGATCGCCATAACCGCGACTGCGGACTCGGCCATCATGGCGCCGTAGCCCACCATGCGGGTCTCCGTCTCGCGCGCGATCAGTTTGGGCGTAGTTCCACTCGAGATTAGGGAATGGAAGCCGCTGATGGCACCACAAGCAATCGTGATGAACGCGAAGGGAAAGATCTTTCCCGCGAATACCGGACCCGAACCATCGACAAAGCGAGTCAGCGCGGGCATGTGAAGCGTGGGATGCAGAACGACAATTCCGATGCCGAGGAGTCCGATCGTGCCGAGTTTGACGAAGGTGCTCAGGTAGTCGCGCGGCGCCAGGAGAAGCCA
>Ga0335083_10012149_pt1 | contig 10325 bp, 7 predicted proteins | sample Lox_Sample_42_FD_206716 | JGI IMG/M metagenome (GOLD analysis project Ga0335083, IMG submission 206716) | Soil microbial communities from Loxahatchee National Wildlife Refuge, Florida, United States - Lox_Sample_4.2 | ecosystem: Environmental > Terrestrial > Soil > Wetlands | place: USA: Florida... | reverse complement strand
GCGCATGGGGGGTTTACCGGCGGCCGGCTGTGCGGGGGGCGGCCGGGCGCGCGGCGGCGGCGGCGGGCGCGGCGCCCGCCGCCCCGGCCAGCGCCACGATCAGCTTGAGCCTAGGATCCGCGCGCTCGCGCGAAACACACCGATGCGGACGCAGCTGACGAGGGGACCAGGCGATCAGTGCAACTTGATGTGCGGGGCGGTGCGGCGCGTGAGGAAGCGCGCCAGCACATCGAGCGTGACCTTGCGGACGCCGTGGAGCGCGTACTCGTGCGCCTTGTAAAGGGACAGGTACACGAGGCGCGCGAAGTAGCCTTCGATCATCAGCGAGCCGCGCGTGATCGAGTCCATGAGGCTGCCGACGGCGCTGAACCGCCCGAGCGACACGAGCGAGCCGAAATCACGGTAGCGCCACGGCGGGATTGGTTGCCCCTTGAGGTGCCGTGGCAGCCAGCGTGCGAGGTGACTTGCCTGCTGGTGGGCGGCCTGGGCCCGCGGCGGGACCGGGCCGGCGGCGCCCGGCCACGGGCAGCTTGCGCAGTCGCCGATGGCGAAGATGCGAAGGTCGCGCGTCGTCTGCAGCGAGACCTCGACGGCGAGCTGGTTGGCACGGTTCCTTTCGAGTCCGTTGAGGGCGGCAAGGCAGGCCGGCGCCTTCACGCCCGCCGCCCAGACGACGAGTCCGGCGCGGACGGCCAGGCCGCTCTCGGTCCGCACGCCCTCGGCGTCCACCTCGGTGACGCGCTCGCCGGTCAGGACCTCGACGTCGATCTGCTTGAGCAGCTTGCGGGTCGCAGCGGACAGTCGTTCGGGCAAGGCAGGCAGGATCCTCGGGGACGCCTCGATGATGGTGATCCGCATATCGTGCTGCGGATCGATCCGGCTGGGACCGAACCCGACGAGTTCGCGGGCGAAATTGCGCAGCTCCGCCGACAGTTCCACCCCGGTCGCCCCGCCGCCGATGATCGCAACCTCCAGAGCCTTGGGATCAACCGGGTCGGGCGAGAACTCTGCCCGCAGGCACGCGTTCACCAGCCGGCTGTGAAAGCGCGCGGCCTGGATTGGCGTATCGAGCGCGATCGCGTATTGCGCGGCGCCCGGTGTCCCGAAGTCATTGCTCTGGCTGCCGACGGCGAGAACGAGCGTGTCGTAGGGGACGGAGCGCGGCGGCAGGACCTCTGCGCCCTCGCCATCAACCAGTGGCGCGAGCTGCACCAGACGCTGCTCGCGATCAAGCCCAACGAGCGTGCCGGGCTGGTAGTGAAAGTGATGCCGGCGCGCCTGGCCGAGGTAGTCGAGTTCGTGGTCGGTGCTGTCCATCGTGCCGGCGGCGATGCGGTGCAGGAGCGGCTTCCACAGGTGCGTGCGCGCCTGGTCGATGAGAATGACCGTGGCCGCGCCGGAGCGGCCAACATTGCCGCCGAGGCGCGTCGCGAGCTCGAGACCTCCCGCGCCGCCTCCGACGATGACGATGCGGTGGCCCGCAGCGGCGGGTGACACCTTATCCGTGGCCATGGCTGGCGGGGGGATGGAAATCGGCTTGCCGGCGCGAGGTGGCGAGCACGCGCGAATTGTCGGGCGAGCGAAACAGCAGCGGCCGCTCGGCCGGCGTGCGCCCGGCGGCAGTCGCGGCCGTCACGAGATCGTGCCGGGGTGACTTGTCGCAGGCTGGATCCGTGGCGGATGCCGCGCCGGTCAGCAGGAACGCCTGGCATCGGCACCCGCCGAGGTCCTTGGCGCGCTCCGAGCAGCTGCGGCAGGGCTCCGGCATCCAGGCCTCGCCGCGAAAGAGGTTGAAGGCCGCCGACTTGCGCCATATCTCTTCCACGCTGGAGGTGCGGACGGACGGGAAATCGATCCCTTGCAGCATCCGCGCGGCGTGGCACGGCAGGGCCGTCCCGTCCGGGCTCACGCAGATGAACGTCGAGCCCCAGCCGTTCATGCAGCGCTTGGGACGACCTTCGAAATAGTCGGGAACCACGAACAGAATCCGCAGCCGGTCACCGAGCCCGTCCCGTCGCGCCGCCACCACGGCCTCGGCGGCCCTGAGCTGCTCGCGTGTCGGCATCAGCTGGTCCCGGTTGACGTATGCCCAGCCGTAGTACTGGGCGTTCGCGAGTTCGAGGAAGTCGGCCCCGATCTCGACTGCCAGGTCGATGATGCGGTCGACGTGATCGATGTTGAGCCGATGAATCACGCAGTTCATCACCATGGGAAAACCGAGCGACTTGATGGTGTCGGCGACGCGCCGCTTGCGATCGAACGTGCGCGTGCTCGACAGGAAATCGTTGATCTCACGCGTCGAATCCTGGAATGACAGCTGGATGTGATCGAGCCCGGCGTCCTTGAGCGCCCCGAGCCGGGCCGGATTGAGGCCGACGCCCGAGGTGATCAGGTTCGTGTAGAAGCCGAGGCGCCGGCCCTCGGCGACGAGTTCCTCGAGGTCACGCCTCGACAGCGGCTCGCCGCCCGAGAAGCCGAGCTGGACCGAGCCAAGCGAGCGCGCTTCGGCGAACACGCGTCGCCAATCTTCGGTCGACAGCTCCCGGCCCTGCCGGGTGAAGTCAACGGGATTGGAGCAGAACGGGCAATGCAGCGGGCAGGTGTAGGTTAGCTCCGCCAGCAGCCACAGCGGTGGGCCGATCGACTCTGCACCGCCTGCTGGGCCGTTCACGCGTTCCGCCACTCGACCCAGCGATTGTCCGTCGCGATGCCGAGAAACGCCCGGATGTCGGCGCCCAGTGGGGCCACGCCGAACGCGCGCTCGAGATCGGCGACGAGGTCATCGACCGTACGCTGTCCATCGCAGCGGATCAGGATCTCGCCGGCGCTCCGGTTCAGCCGAATCATCCCTTCGGGAAAAAGCAGGACGTGCGCCTGCTGGACCTCTTCCCACTGCAGCCGGTACAGCCCGGCGATGCGCGGGCGGCGCCCGCCCGTGACAGCGACCTCATGCATGACTGAGGCCGAAGCGCAGCTGGATCGCATCGAGCATGGACCACAGTACGTCGAGCTTGAACCGAAGAATGGCCAGCGCCCGATCCTGCGCCTCGCGACTTCTGAAGTAGGCAAGCGTTACGGCGAGGCCGTGTTCGGCGTCGCGGGCCGCGAGCGGCACGCGGGATCGGAAATATTCGAGCCCGCCGCTATCGATCCACGGGTAGTGCCTGGGCCACGTCGCAAGGCGCTCACGATGGATCTGCGAAGCAAACAGCTCGGTCAGCGAAGCGCACACGGATTCCTGCCACGGGTGCCGGCGCGCGAAATTGACGTACGAATCCACGGCGAAGCGTACCGCAGGCACGACCTGCTCCAGCGACCAGAGCTCAGCCCGTGGAATTCCGACCGCCTCGCCCAGTCGAACCCACGATTCGATCCCTCCGGCATCGTCCCCGACGCCGTCGTGATCCAGGATCCGGCGCACCCATTGGCGACGGACTTCGCGGTCGGGGCAGTTCGCGAGCACCGCCGCATCCTTGAGCGGGATGTTGATCTGGTAATAGAAGCGATTGGCGACCCAGCCCCGGATCTGATCCGGTGTCGCCCGCCCGCTGTTCAGCATCACGTTGAAAGGGTGGTGGATATGGTAGGCCTTTCCCGTGTCGCGCAGCGCCCGCTCGAATGCGGCCGCGTCCCACGGTTCGGAAGTAGCCAAATGTGCCGTCACAGATCGACCTCCATGCCATCAAACGCGACCTCGATCCCGGCGGCCGCGAGCTCAGCCCGCTCGGTACTTGCCTCGTCCAGGATCGGATTGGTGTTGTTGATGTGGATCAGAATGCGGCGCGTGCTCCGCGGAAGCCGCGACAGTACCTCGAGCATGCCACCCGGGCCGCTCTGCGGCAGGTGCCCGATATCACGCGCGCGCTTCGTCGAGACCTTCGCGCGGATCATCTCGTCATCGGTCCAGAAGGTTCCGTCGACCAGCACGCACGCGCTTTGCTGGAGCACCTCCTCGACCCGTGGTGTCACGGCGCCGAGTCCGGGGGCGTAAAAGAGCTGGCGCCCGCTCTGCTCGTCGCGAATCACCAGCGCAACAGTATCCCCGACGCGAGCCATTCCGCGATGCGCGGAGTAGGCTCCGGCCTTGCCGCTGACCGGAAGCGCCGAAATCCGGATGCCCGGCAGGGCCGCGATGACGGCCGGCGCCTCGCGGTCCGGGAGCAGGTGCCGCCGGATGCCGCAGTAACGGTCAAGCACGAGCAGCAGTGGGAGCCCCGTGTCGAGGTCCTCGCGAACCGGGTTCGTCGCCCATACGTCGAGCGCTTCCCGGTTTTCCCGTAGCAGCAGCAGGCCTGCGGCGTGGTCGATTTGACCGTCGGTCAGAATCACGCCGGCGATCGGCGAATCGCGCACGCCAGCTCGCGGTTGCAGCGGCGGGTGGGCGGCGATCTGCCGGTGCACGTCCGGGGACGCGTTGCACAGCACCCAGCGATGGCCGGCGCTCGATATCGCGATCGAGGACTGGGTCCTGGCTGTCGCGCGCAGGGATCCCGTGCGCACGCCGTGGCAGTTGCGGCAGTTGCAGTTCCACTGTGGGAATCCGCCGCCAGCCGCCGATCCGAGCACGCGAGTCAGCATGGGTAATACCGCAGTCGAGGACGGCGCCCCGGAGAAGCCCGGGGCGCCGCCAGTCAGCGATTCGCGACGTACGACGTGATCTCGAATCCAAATCGCCACTCGGTCGCCGCTGGAGTTTCCCAAGTCATCGATCGTCTCCTGTTGGTCGGGCGTGCTGGCGAGAGTCGTATCGCCACCGCGTCTTTGCACTGCTGTCAGCCCGATAGAGGAAGCCCACGCCTGACCGCGACCTCCGATCCGTCGAGGCTGCTGACACCGTACGGGCTCGCAGTCCGGGAGTATCGGTAGAGCGTGCGGCGAGTTATGAATTTGTGCCCCGACTTCGCCACGGCCCGGCCTGCCGAGCGCCGCGCGCCGTGTCGGGCGGTACGCGACGGTGATGCAAGGACCCGGCAGCGAGTCGCACCGAAGCGGCTGGTTGGCGCCCCGGAGCCCGTGTGATCGACGTGAGTGCGGAGGGGATAGCGTCCAGAAATTCTGGCGCCCTCGATGGCCGGGGCCGGACCTTGGCCGGAGCCCGCGCTCGGACGGCAGGCGTGCCGGCGCACGTCCGGTCACAACTGAGTCACGTGCAATTCACCCGAGGTCTCGAATGTCGACATTGCTGAGCCCGCTGCTGGCGCGGAGGATGACTCTTGCGAACCGGATCGTAATGGCGCCGTTGACGCGCGCGCGCGCCGGCCGAGGGCACGTACCCAATGCGTTGTTGGCCGAGTACTATTCGCAACGCGCCTCGGCCGGCCTCGTGATTACCGAGGCAACGATGATTGCGGCGGATGGCTGTGCGTACATCAGCGAGGCGGGGCTCATCGATGACAAGTGCGTCGAGGGCTGGCGATCCGTCACCGAGGCGGTCCACCGGTGCAACGGACAGATCATCGTGCAGCTATGGCACCCGGGCCGCGCGACGCACTCCGTGCTCAATTCGGGCGCGCAGCCGGTGTCGAGCACCGACCGACCGATCCTCGGCCACACAATCCGGACGCCAAACGGCCCGCGATCGTATGAACCACCGCGGCGGCTCGGCCTCGATGAGTTGCCGACGATCGTCAACCTGTTCGGCGCGGCCGCACAGCGCGCCAGGCGAGCGGGCTTCGACGGCGTCGAGATCCATGGTGCCAATGGATACCTGCTCGATCAGTTCCTGCGCGACAGCGTCAATGACCGTGACGATGAATACGGCGGATCCATCGAGAATCGGGCGAGACTTCTGCTGGAGGTGCTCGACGCGGCCATCGACGTATTCGGGGCCGATCGAACGGCCATGAGATTGTCACCCTTAGTTGACTTCAACCAGATCCAGGACTCGAAACCGCTGGAGTTGGTGCGCTACGTCGCGCAGCAAGCGGACCGGCGGCGGATCGCGTTTCTCGAGATCCGCCACGCCGATCATTCGGCGCCGATGGAGCAAGCGGTTGCGCTCGAGGTCCGCCGCAATTTCCGTGGTCGGTTCTTCCGCAACGGCGGATTCGATCGGGCGAGCGCCTTCGAGACAATTCGTCGCGGGGAGGCGGATGCCATCGTTTTCGGAAGACCGTTCATCGCGAATCCCGACCTCGTCGAGCGGCTGGAGAAAGACGCAACGCTGGCCGCGTTCAACCCCAAAACGCTCTACACCCCCGGTCCGGGAGGATACACGGACTACCCGACGCTCACCGGGCGTGTGGCGTCCGAGGTCCACGGAGCAACGGGATCGACGCGCCGCGCGGATTCCAGTGCAAGCCCGGCGAGGCCTGCCGACTGATTGGCCCGGTTCACGACGCCTGATGGTGGCGAGATCACGCGCGATTACGGCCGCGCACCGAATGCCACCGCGGACTGTTACGACGCAACCCGGTCATTGCACGCGATTTAGTGACCCGTTGGATCGCCGCGTCGTGCCGTCTCGTACAGAAACCACGTACGCCTTTCCGCCCGGTCGATCCAGGTCTCTATTAGGCTCGCACTGGCGAGGTCGCGGTGCTCCTCGCACACCACGTGCGCGGCGCGCAGGCTGCGCGTGAGCGCCAGGCTGTCCTCTCGCAGCTCGGCCAGCATATCGAGCGGATCGACGAACGCGGCCTCGTTGTCGGTGATGCGCTGCGTTCGGGCGATGTGCCCAATCGATCTAATGGTCGACGCGCCGATCTTGCGGGCGCGTTCAGCCAGCTCGTCGGTCATCGCAAGCACCTCAGCCGCCTGATCGTCGAACAGCAGGTGGTAGTCGCGAAAGTGCGGACCGCTGACGTGCCAGTGGAAGTTCTTGGTCTTCACGTACAGGGCAAAGACATCCGCCAGCAGACCGTTGAGCGCCGCGCCGACGTCACGGGTCGCGGCCGCGCCGAGGTCGGTCGGCGTACGTATTGCCGCTCGCGGCGTGTCGGGATGTGAGGATACTTTCATCGATCAGCCTCCGGTGGGAAAGGACAAAGGAATCGGTCGCGAGAAACGACGTGACGAGTGCCTCATCACGTCCGGCATCGACGAGATGACTGCGCGGCTGTGCCGCGTCCGTCGACGCCAATGCCATGGCGGCGGTATCCCCGGGGTCGCCTTGAGCTGCGCGGAGCGCGCCGGATCCCGAGTCCGGCCGCCACAAGGGTGCCCGGCTGCGGCTCGCAACTGGTACACGGTTCCGAGGTACGCCGGCGGGCCGGTGGTCATGCGTCCTGGCATCGACAAGTCTCGCAGGCGCTACGCGCCCATCGACTGACGCCGGACGTTCACTGGGTTGTTCTCGGCGATGCGGTGGCCGGTGTACCCCGCGTGAGAGGCGGGACGGTACGGTGCACGCACGCTTGTTATCAACAGTCGCTTGGACTGCGCCGCCGCAGGAGAGCGGACGAGCGGGGTGGCGCGCAGCAATCGGTCGCGACGGAAGCCGAGGACACCTGGCGCGGCTTGTCACAGAGGTGCCACGATGGCCTTGAATGTAGCGGCGGGCGTGAATCTCGGCGTGCTCGCAGCGACAGGAGTTGGCAGCGCCACCCCGGCCGGAGCGACGGAGGCGGACGCGCCGGCCTATGGCAACGGGTATGCGTCGCAGCGGTTGTCCCTGCTTAAGCACACCAAGCCGACGAGCGCTTCCGACCCAATGCCCGAGTGCGAGGTGTCGCTCGGCGACGCAGGGCTCATGCAGTCGGCGACTCCGATGACCGATGGGACGCCCTTCGTGACCGTCGATCGCACGGCGGTGGTCCTTGATCCCGCCAGACGCGGGAATAGTGGCGCAGGTCGTCTAGGCGCCGGAGCGTTGCTGCAAGGCGAACCGGCGCAAAAGAACGATGCGCGGGTCGCGGCATGGATGACGAATCCGGTGTTGCCCAAGCCGAAGATGTACCCACCACCGCTGGTTTACGCCGACGTTGGCTGCGAGCTCGCGGCGCGGGCCACTGGCGCCGTTTCGGCCGCTGTTTTGTCGATCTGGCTGGCTCTCGGCTGCGGCTTCAGCAGCCTCGCCTGGTCGGACGCCGCCGTCAGAACCGGCGAATGGCCATTGGCGGTTCCGCAATCGGGCTCCCTCGCGACCGGACCGTCGCTGGACGCGGTCGTAGTCGAGTCCACAGCCATCGCGGGCGCGCCGGTTGCGGCGGACAAGGTGCCCGGGAATGCCCAACGCCTGTCGGCCGCGGAGCTGTCGGAGGATGGACCCGCGAGCTTGGCGCGAGCCCTCAACTCGCGCCTGAGCAGTATCAACGTCAACGACAACCTCGATGATCCGTACCAGCCGGACATTCTTTACCGCGGCTTTGAGGCCTCGCCGGTACTGGGTACGCCGCAGGGACTTGCCGTTTACCAGAACGGCGTGCGCATCAACGAGGCCTTCGGCGATACCGTCAACTGGGACCTGTTCCCGGACATCGCCATCGACCGCGTCGACGTCGTCAGCTCAAGCCCGGTGTATGGCCTCAATGCGCTCGGGGGTGCGATCTCGGTCAACATGAAAAATGGCTTCAGCCATGCCGGCGCCGACGCAGAGCTGTCGGCGGGCTCATTCGGGCAACGTGCTGCGACCGTGCAGTTTGGCGCACAATCTGGGCAGTTTGGCCTGTATCTGGCTGGAAAGGCCCTTGAGTCCGACGGGTGGCGGGACTTCTCGAGCGACTCAATCCGGCAACTCTATCTGGCGCTAGGCGCGCGACTTGAGCGCACGACGCTCGATCTCAGCTACACGCGGGCGGCCAATGACTTGGCCGGGGAGGGTGCCGCTCCGGTCCAGGAACTTGCAGTTGATCGATCGCTCGTCTTCACGGGTCCGCAGGCCAATTCGAATCGCCTGGACTTCCTGACGCTCAATGCGAACGTTGAAGCCTCCGCTGTCTGGTCGGTGCAAGGTGTTCTCTACTACCGGCAGTACTCGCAGTACGTCGAGAATGGCAACACGACGGACTACACGTCGTGTGCCGGGAACGAACTCCTGTGCCAACCCGACGGGGTTACGCCGCTCAGGAACGCCACGGGAGGCACGCTCCGGGACATATCCGACGGTGGGACGCTACCGATTGGTGAAGACGACATCGAGGCCATTCACGCCTATGGCCGCGGCGCAGCCCTGCAGGTTACCGGGCGGGCGCCGATGTCGGGGCACGGCAACCAGTTCTCCGCCGGAATGACCCTCGACGACGCCCGAGTCGACTTCTATTCCGCTGCACAGGTCGGCGCGATTGGGCCCCAGCTCCTCGTCCTGCCATCGGCCTTTGTAGTGGATACTCCCGAAGGCGCGGGCTTCGCCGCGACGCCCATCGCCCTCCAAGCGGCCAATCGACAGCTCGGGCTGTACGCGACCGATACCGTCGATCTGTCGACGGCCGTCGCCTTGACCGCAAGTGGCCGCTACAACGTCGCCCACATCGATCTGTACGACGCGCGAGGGACAGCGTTGTCAGGCCGCAGCCGCTTCAGTCACCTAAATCCCGCGTTTGGTGCAACGTGGAAGTTATCGCACGTGCTCACGGCGTACGCCGGCGTTTCGCAGAATACGCGCACCCCGACGCCGAGCGAAATCGAATGCTCGGACCCTCAACGGCCATGCCTGCTGCCATCGAATCTCGCTGGCGACCCACCGAACCTTCGCCAAGTGGTGGCGCACACGACGGAGGTCGGCGCGCGGGGCGACACGCCCGGCACGTTCGCTGCGTTGGACCGGGTGTCCTGGAGCCTCGCGCTCTTTCGGACGACAGTAGCGGACGACATCTACGGCGTCGCGACGTCCAACAGCACCGGCTTCTTTCAGAATATCGGCGGGACGCGGCGGCAGGGACTTGAGGCGAGCCTCACTTATCAGGCGGACGTGTGGTCGGCATACGCGAACTACAGCTACATCTCAGCGACGTTTCGATCGTCGCTGACCATGTCGTCCCCTTCGAATCCCCACCAAGACGAGAATGGCGACATCGATATCCGCCCGGGCAACGACCTGCCGGGCATGCCGCGGCAGCGGCTCAAGCTCGGGGCGCAATGGGAGGGCCGTTCGGGTTGGCTGGTCGGTGCGTCAATTAGCATTGTGACGGGTCAATACTCCTTCGGCGACGAGTCCAATAGCAACCCGAGGATCCCTGGCTATCACGTCGTCGGCGTGCATTCGTCGTACCGGCTGGGGCGGCAGGCGCAGCTTGTCTGCTCGATCGACAATCTCTTCAACGAAAAATACGCGACGTACGGCACGTATGGCGATCCCACCGGAGTCGGCGCGCCGGGCGTCCCAAGCCACGCCGCCTCAAATGACGCGGGGGTCGACAACCGGTTCCGAAGCCCCGCCCGCCACTGTC
>Ga0335083_10012148_pt1 | contig 10325 bp, 8 predicted proteins | sample Lox_Sample_42_FD_206716 | JGI IMG/M metagenome (GOLD analysis project Ga0335083, IMG submission 206716) | Soil microbial communities from Loxahatchee National Wildlife Refuge, Florida, United States - Lox_Sample_4.2 | ecosystem: Environmental > Terrestrial > Soil > Wetlands | place: USA: Florida... | reverse complement strand
GAAGCTAGAGTATGTTCGACAATACGAATTATCTTAATGAAAGGACAATTATGAAATTAATACGATATCAAAGTCCAGGATTGGCCTGGCCCGGCTTCGGACGTCTGTCGTCCTTGCAGGATGAATTGGAGCGCTTGTTTGTATCGCCGTTAACAGATTGGGTGCCCGCACTCGACGTGTACGAAGATAAAGACAGCTTTGTCGTCAACACGGAGTTGCCCGGTCTGAAACGGGAAGACATCAATGTCTCGCTGCAAGATGGCGTGCTGGTTATCTCCGGTGAACGCAAAGTTGAGGAAAAGCGAACCGAGGGTGAAATCCGACGGCAGGAACGTTACTACGGAAAATTCCAGCGTACGCTGACGTTGCCCGCACCCGTGGCGGCGGACAAGGTCAAAGCGCAGTACAAGGATGGCCTTTTGACGGTGACAGTTCCCAAGGCTGAAGAGGCCAAGCCAAAAAAAATTGACGTGAGTGTCAATTAAGCAGGGCAAGGTTGAACCCTGCGGATGCACGTGTCCGCAGGGATTTTTTCATGCCTCACGCGGCGAATACCCGCCTCCAGGAACAACAGAACGGCGGGCGCGGCGATCACACACGAGTTTACATCGCCAACACCCGCCGAAGCGCCCAGTTCTCATTGGGAGCAGGGGAAACGTAACCCATCGCCCGGTTCTGACAAGTGGTTTTTGAAAAAATTTCTCCCTGGTCCAGCCTCGCATTCCTTCCGTAAACAGCTTTACTTCCGGCCGGATAGTTCGAAAAATAAAACATGCCGAAGAAACGCCGGCTGCTTACAGGCGCGGGGCTCTTGCTTTGCGTTTTTGCCCTCCTCCTGCCAGCAACGGCGCGCGCAGCGAACCCAACCAACTCGCCCTTCATCGTGAACACCTGGGGCACGGAACAGGAACTCCCGGGCAGCGTGGTCTTCTCCGTAATCCAAACCCAGGATGGGTATCTCTGGCTGGGTACCCAGTATGGTTTGGTGCGATTCGATGGAGTCCAATTTACCCCCTTTGACGAGGGAAACACCCCCGGGCTGAACAACGACCAGATCGACTATTTGTTCCAGGATAGCCACACGAACCTTTGGATTGGCACAGACGCCGGCGGGGTGGCATTGGAGTCGAACGGCCGGATAAAAAATTTCGCTTTGGGACGCAGCAGTCATGAAGGACGGCTGGTGTCCGCATGCGAAGATTCGACCGGAACCATCTGGCTGTACACGGCCGACGCGCATCTGGGACGCTATCAAAACGGGAAGATGGAAGTCTGGGATTTTCACTTCAAAACGCCAGCCCTCAGCCGGATGATGGTCGTGGAAAAACCCGACCTGCTTTGGATTGGTGAAGACTGGGTGGACCAGGAACGGAACGTTTCGCTTCTATTTTCTTTTCGCCCCGCCAATGTCAGTCCGCCCGCCTTTGCCATTGAACAACAAGTTCCGGTCCAGCGGCTGGATTACATCCTCGCCAGCCAACGCGGCGGAACCTGGCGGTTTATCGATGGCCGAATCGAGAAATGGGGTTCCACTCAGCGCGAAAAAATCTGGGGGCCGTATCCTTGGGGTAACAACATCATCAAAGCTGCGTGCGAAGACGCGCATGGCAATCTGATTGTCGGCACGCTCGGCGCCGGTGTTTTTTGGTATGACCCGGAAGGAAATTACCGGCAAATTTCGACGGGACAGGGATTGTCCACCGCTTATGTCCTCTCCTTGTGTCTCGATAAAGGAGGAAATCTCTGGGTGGGCACTGACGGCGGAGGACTGGATCGGATCAAAAGAAAAATTTTCAACACCGCGGACGGGCTGCATCCCTGGAACGTCCAATCGCTGTCGGAGGATGTGGATGGCGGTTTGTGGGTCGCTTTTGGCGCACAGGGCGCGGCGTATTGGAGAACAAACACTGTCCAATATTACCACGTGGGTCCGTGGCAAGACGCTTGGACGGTGCTGGTGGATCACCGACAGCACGTCTGGGCGGGGACTCGGGATGAGGGACTGTTTCAATTCGAAACCAATCACTTTGAGTTTGTGCCCGCCGCCGAGGTCCTCGGCCCGCAAATTTCGGTTTTGTTGGAGGATCGCGAAGGACGACTGTGGGCAGGAACGCCCAATGGTCTGGGGTGCTGGAACGGACAGGAATGGAAGCTGTACACTACCCGGGACGGCCTGTCGGGAAATGCCGTTTCCGCGATCACCGGCGATGGCAAAGGCAGCCTCTGGATCGGAACCAGCGATGGCGGTTTAAGTTGTTTCACGGATGGCAGGATTGTTTCTTATCGGGCATCGGAAGATGGCCTGCCCGGCAATGACGTCTCCTGCCTTTATCTGGACAAGAGCGGCGATTTATGGGTTGGCACGTCGGGCCATGGCCTAGCCCGGTTTCATCAGGGAAAGTGGACACGTTATTCGAAGCGCGATGGCCTGGTCAGCAACAGCATCAGCTACCTGATCGAGGACGATGCGGGTGATTTATGGATCGGCTCCAATCTGGGATTGATGCGAATTCCGCGAGAACTCTTGAATGCTCCGAGCCACGGAGCTCTGGATTTGTCCGCCTGCCGGATTTATAGCGAAGCTGATGGCCTGCCCACCCGCGAATGTTCCAGCGGTTCGCAACCGGCCGCCTGCCGCACGAGCGACGGCCGCCTGTGGTTTCCCACCACCAAAGGCCTGGCGTATGTGAACCCGGCGGAGCTGACGCCCAATCTGCAACCACCGCAGGTCATGATTGAATCCGTGCTGGTGGATGGCCGGGAGCAAAAAACCAACCGCCTGGATTCGGCCTGGCCGCCGGCCATCGTGCTCCCGCCCGGACACGACCGGTTGGAAATTCATTACACCGGGCTGAATTTTTCCGCACCGAACGAAGTGCGGTTCAGATACCTGCTGGCCGGACACGAAACCGCCTGGACGGAGGCGGGCGACACGCGCGTGGCGTTCTACAACAAACTCTCGCCCGGGAATTATCAATTCCAGGTCGAGGCACGCAATGAAGATGGTATCTGGAACAAGACCGCCAGCGTCCTGGCCGTGACGGTGCAACCCCAATTCTGGCAGACCGGATGGTTCCGCGCCGTGGTCATTCTGGTGTTCCTCGGCCTGGTTGCCGCCGTGGTGCGCTATCTTTCCACGCAAAAATTGCACCGTCAGTTGCAGGCGCTCCAACAACGGGAGGCCTTGGAACAGGAACGTTCCCGGATTGCCCGCGATCTCCATGATCAACTGGGCGCCAACCTCACCCAGGTGGCGCTTTTGGGCGAAATGGCCGAAGCCGACCGGCATTCCCCGGAGGAAATCGCGTCCCACGCGCAGCAAATTTCCCAAACCGCGCGTGAGACGACGCATTCGCTCGATGAAATCGTCTGGGCCGTCAATCCCTCCAACGATACGCTGGACAGCCTGGTCACCTATGCCTGCAAATACGCACAGGAATATCTCGCCCTGGCCGGGGTGCGCTACCGCGCCGAGGTGCCACCCCAGTTGCCGGCGGTCGTCGTTCCACCGGAAGTCCGCCATAATGTCTTTCTCGCCTTCAAGGAAGCAGTCAACAACGTCGTCAAACACGCCCAGGCCACCGAGGCCCGGATCCGGTTGCGATTGCGGCCGGGCAACTTTACCCTGGAAATTGAAGACGACGGGCGCGGCGCCGGCCAGCCGGATGCGTCCGCGACCCGGACCCGGAACGGCCTGCGGAACATGCGCAAGCGCATGGAAGACATTCACGGCGAATTTTCCATCGCCGCCGGGGTCAAAGGTGGAACCGTCGTGCGCTTGACAGCGCCCATTCACACGAGATGATAAATAACATGAACAACGAGGAAAAAAATTCACGGCGGTTCGACTCAGGCCTCCGCCTTCCGGCTCCCGCCGTCTAACTTGAATTATGGACATTGCCGTTTCCATCGTCGAAGACAACGACAAGCTGCGGGGCACACTGGCGCGGGTGGTCAATCGTGCCGACGGATTCCGCTGTGTCAGCGATTACGCAAACGCCGAGGAGGCGCTAAAGGCTTTGCCCCAGGTTAAGCCCGATGTGGTGCTGATGGACATCAACCTGCCCGGCATGAACGGTGTCGAATGCGTGCGGCAACTGAAGCAACTCCTGCCGCAAACCCAGGTGATGATGTTGACGGTTTACGAAGATACGGAAAACATTTTCAACGCGCTGACCGCCGGCGCCAACGGTTACATGCTCAAGCGCACCTCCAGCAAGGAACTGTTGGAAGCCATTCACGAGGTGCATCGTGGCGGGTCACCGATGACCATGCACATTGCGCGCAAAGTGGTGTCGTCCTTCCAAAAAACCGCGGCCACGGCGCAGCCCACCGAAAACCTGTCTGAGCGCGAGCAGCAGGTGCTCGACCTGTTGAGCCAGGGACTGATGTACAAGGAAATAGCGGACAAGCTCCAAATCAGCTACGAAACCGTCCACACCTACATCCGCCGCATTTACGAGAAATTGCAGGTGCGGACCCGGACCGAAGCGGTTGCGAAATTTCTCAGGCGCTAGAAGCATGGATGATTTTCTATTCCACGGCATAGTGGGTGCGATTGTTGGTATTTACATTAGAAAGTCATTCCAATCCAAAGACGAAGATTGAATTATGCCCAAAGCACTCGATTTTAGAATACGCGGCCTCACATTCAATGAGGCTGGCAAGCGCATTGCCAGTGCAGCGCCGCCATCATCCCCAAAGAAAACAAAGGCGAAAAAGGTAGCCCCGTCAGATTTCTCCAACGGGGCTTTTCGTCATTCGGAATTAGAGACGCAACGGCCTTCTCCCAATATCCCTACGCGGTGGCGGTTTTAAGTTTCTCGGTGGACAATGTTTCCGTGGTGGCGGATAACAAAATGTAGCCGGGATTCTTTTCCGCTTGGCGCAGTTCTTTTGCGCGCTCATAAAATTTCCTTTCGGTAATTTTTGAGTTTTGTTTGACGCGCACGCTAAATGCTGCTAGCCTCTTTGTATTGGAAGTCGGTTAGCGGTTGCGCAGTGCGCCCGACGTTTTCAAGGAGCCGGATCAATTTCCGGCTCTTTTTTATTCTATTTATTCATATCAATCGTGCTTTCCTTATACCAAGGACGTTCATCGTCCCTGTAAATTAAAAGGCCGTCAGAGTTCGTGAAAACCTTGAGCAAGGTGCCCCGCGAGGAGCGAACTATGACGGCCAAATCCATTATTGCTCGGGGTTTTCACACCCAACAACTTTCAAACCGCTCTACAAGTACTGAAACGTCAAAAAACAACCTTTCATATTTAACGTCGGCTTGTTTTAGCAGGTTTACTGCCAAAGCGGCTTATATTGAGACACAGCCCTTTACAGTTCAGCGGAGACGAAAATAATCAATGCCTGTCTGGTTGAAATACAGATCGGGTCAGGATATTTCACATCAATGACCCAAAATTATACAAAGTCACCATCTCTTCGGTTGGTAGTAGGGGCAGGATTTAGAACCAAAAGACATAATTCACCTAAGTGATTGTTTCTGTTCTGCATAAAAACTTAATGCTTCTGTGAAGTATATAGTCCCGCCCCTTCATGTAACCAGAACTGGTGACTGGCCGGGAAATGCAGGTCAGTTAGATTGGTCTGGTCGTTGAAGCAGAAATGCGGGTTATCGTGTGTGACGTGAGGCGTGGTCCGCAGCGCCGCATCCGACAAAAAAGTTCGTGGTAGCGCGGCTGCGAACAACAATTTAAGCGCTTAGTTCTCATTGGGAGGCCGGAGCAATCCGGCCTCTTTCTTTTTGAACGGAGACAACCTCCCGGGATCCCATCTGACAAAGAAAAGAGCCGAACCTCCCGCGCACGCCGACCGGCCCGGGTTCTGTGCTATTTGCCGGCTGCACGCGCGACTATTTCTTGGTGACGCGGATGCAGGCAAAAATGGTCAACCCCGAAAGGATTGGTCCGATAGGCGCAAATGACACTCACATCCACAAGGCAACGGGAGTACTTTGTGCTATCAGTCGCCGGCTCCGCCCGGCAGGTCGCCGCAAAAGGCGGAACCATTTCACAAACCGAGCCGGCAGCCTGGTCTTTTAATCGGAGCATTCCTCCCGTAAATTTATCAGGTAAAGGATGCCGCGACACTCACCCTTTGGGGAAGGTTACCGATGCCATCGACGGTTCGGAGGCGGAGCGACATTTGACTCCAAAGAACCATTTCTTTGGTGTCGCCGGCCCGGCTGAATGGATTGAATTGCGGGGAGAATTGGTTTATTTGTACCCAAGGGATTGGCCAAACCGTCTGGAATGGGAAAACCCATCGGGGAAATTCATGCTGAACAGCCTGGAAAAACTGCAACAATCGCCGCGCCATGTCGTCCGCTGGCAGAAGGCGCAGCAGGAATTGCTCAACGGCCAACCTGACGTGGCCCTGGACATCTACCACGACCTGTTGAAACGATTTCCCGGCGTGGCGGGTTTGTGGTTCGAGCTGGGGTTGGCGGCGGCAAAACAATTGGATTTCGACCAGGCGGACCGGGCCTTTCAGCGCACCGCCGAACTGGCGCCCAAAGACGTTTCGATGTTGATTCTGCTCGGCCAGCAGTACCACCAGTTGCGGCGTTTGGACAAGGCGCGCACCTGTTTCGAACGCGCGGCAGCAGCGGACGCTTCCTCCATCCCGGCACAGCTCAGCCTCGCCGACTGGTTCGAACGCGAACGCCGGCTTGAGGATGCGTGGGCCTGTGTGGAGTCCTGCGCGGCGCGCCATCCGCAAAACGCGGAGGTGCTGTGCGTCAAAGCACTGCTCCTGCACCGTCAAGGCCGCAATACGGAAGCGGAAAGGCTGTTGCGCGATTTGCTGAAGACCGGTCTGCAGAATTTGCATGTGGCGTACGCCATCCGTCACCAACTGGCCATCGTCCTGGATGCGCTCGGACAATACGCCGAAGCCATGCAACAATTGCACGAGGCCAAGACCCTGCTCCGCCGGACGGCAGACGTCGCCAAAATGGAGCGGGACTACGACCGTGCCGACCAGCGGCGGCGCGAGTTGCTGGCCGCGCTGACACCCGAGACGATCCGGCACTGGCGGCGGGAAGGGTCCGGCTCGCCCGCGGGCCACCGGCTGGCCTTTTTGGGCGGGCATCCGCGCAGCGGCACCACGTTGCTGGAACAAATCCTCGGAGCACACCCGGCCATCGCGGCCTTCGACGAACCACCGGCCTTTGTGCAGGAGATTCTCGAGAAACTCGCGCCTCTGAATACAGCATCTCCGTTGAAAGTAAACGCGCTCAACACCCTCACCGCCGCCCGGCGCACCGATTACCAGCAACGCTACTTAAAAAGTCTTCTCCGCGAGAACGCGGCCCGGCCGGAGGCGGAGGTGTTATTGGACAAAAATCCGTCGCCCACGGCCTCCCTGCACCTGTGGTTAAGGCTTTTCCCCGATTTGAAGGTGCTCATCGCCCTGCGCGACCCGCGCGACGTCATCGTCAGTTGTTTTTTTCAGAAACAGATCTTAAACGCGACGAATGCAAATTTTTTGAGCCTGGAACGGACGGCCAAACATTTCGCCGATCTCATGGACGTCTGGTTGCGACTGCGGGGTTTGGACGGCTTCGACTGGTTGGAGTCGCGCTACGAGAAGGTGGTGACCCATCTGGAATCCGAGGGACGGCGGGTCACGGAATTTCTGGGATTAAGCTGGCATGAACGCCAGGCAAATTATCATGAAGCGGCCCGCAATAAATTTGTCTTTGCGCCGACTTACGACGACGTCACCCGTCCGGTTCATAGCCGGGCCGTGGGCCGCTGGCAGCATTACGTTGAAGCCCTGGCGCCGATTGAACAACGACTGGCGCCCTATCGCCGCGCGTTCGGGTATTCATAACCGGTCTTGATATTTTATCGGCGGCCGTGGTCAGCCGGCCCTCCTGTCAATCGCTGGCCGGGCGGCGGAGTTTTGGCAAAATAAAGCCGGTGCGTTTCGTGTAATCCCGGTATTCTGCGCTGTGTTCAGAAAGCCGCGCCTCCTCCAGGCGTGCCCGGTAAACCAACAAGCCGATATGCGTCGAAACCAGGACCAGGTAAACAGCTGAAAAGTTCACGAGCGCGAGCCCGACCAGCATGAAAATATAGCCCAAGTACATCGGATGGCGCACCCACCGGTAAGGTCCGTCGAGAATCACTTTTCGCACCACGACAAAAATGCCGAAGGATCGTCCAAGAAACAGGATGCTCCAGATGGCCACCGCCGGTCCGCACAAACCAAGAAACAAGCCCGTCGCGGTAAATCGCGTTTGCCAGTCGGGTGAACAGAGGCTTTTCAGGAGCGATGCCGGAAACCACCGAGCGGCGTAGTAGGTGAGGTTGAAGAAAGAGGTGGCCAGGGGGATAACAATGTCTTTGGGCTTCTGCGGCGGCACGGCGGCGCGTCGCCCCAGCAACAACAGGAGGGCAACAAAGAAATTCAGGAACAGGAGAATTACATGGCGGGCCGCCGGGACGGCTTCGGCGCCGGCGGCGTTGGCGGGACCGAGCCAGATGAGCGAGAGTTTGTGAAATTCGACCCAGGTGAGATACAGATAGACGAGAGACAGCACGTATCTCTCGGCGTACACCGCCGCCAACGCAACCTTGGGGCTGAGGGTCTTTATCATAAAACGCGCTCTTCCGGCATCGGTCCAACCGCCCGTGGTCTGCCAGGTCAAGGCTCGAAGCATACCTCTAAAACATCCCGCCGTCTTCGCGCTATTCGATATTCTTTACTTCAATCTCAAAACCACCCAGCCACCCGGCCAGGAGGTTATAGATCGCTGTGGAGATCACGAAGAAAACAAAGCCGAAAATTCCGGCAAAAACCGGTCCGAAAAGGTAAATCGTCCCGATGATACGGACTTCGCCATGGCCGAGAATGATCATCGGTAGGCCCATGAGGGTGTATAAAAATCCCATTAAAACATACAGTGCGGTCATGATCTTGCTGGATTGCAGAATCGAAATTCGGATTAGTTGTTTTTTCATAGTCTTTTGGGGTTGATGATTAACGGTTCGTTTGCAGCTTAACAGTCCAACACCTACATCATGGTTAGCTGCGAGTTTCACTGCCTGAACTTTGAGCTTTTTGGCAGTTAAAAACTATCTTTGCAGTTCATGCTCTGCCAGGCTCAAGTCAATCCCTCAAGTAATCTTCTACCTGGCGCGGAACCGACATTATTTCGGATTACGGCTTGTATAGCCGGTAAAATGAGGGTCCGGTTCCAATGTTATTGGTCAAAACAAAATAATTGACCGAGGTGGTCACGCCGTTAGTTAACGGGATCCAAATCGGGCCTTCCGCTAGTGTATTAGCGATCTCCAGCGTATAATCATTCGCCCAGATCGGCCATGACAGGACCACCTGATTTGTGGATAAATTAATCTGCAAAAAAGGTGGAGCTGTAACAATCGAGATTTTACGGATGCAATTATTACCTGAATCCGCAATATAAATATTACCTTGCGTATCGACGCACAATCCGGCGGCGTTATTAAATTCTGCAACCGGGCCGCACCCGTTAACGTACCCTGAAATTCCGTTACCTGCCACCGTGCTGACCCATCCATCAGGATGTATTTTTCTGATCCGGATGGTATCGCTCACGATAATGTTAGAGGCGGAATCAACGGCGGCGTCTTGCGCGGTATAAAAACCTGAAAGTAAACGGGGGCCATCTGAAAACCCCATGCCGTCTCCAGCGAATACTTCGGTCGCACCGGACACGTCGCTCTTCCACACATAAGCCGAGGTAGCAGAATAGATGTTGGTTTGGGAATCAACACCCGGGCCGACGTTCAACCCCCAGCCACCGGGACAGTTACAACCAGTACCGGATAAACCTTTTACCACTCCATTTGGAGTGATTTGATACACTTCGGCCCAATAGCCAATGTATATGTCCGAGTCCGGTCCGATCGCGAGTTGCCAAAGTTGTGATGCAAAATTTCCAATTCCGGGACCACAAGTTGTCACGTTGGCAAACACCGTGACCATGCCATTGGTATCGACTTTGCAGACGCGGTTGCAGTTGCCACTGTCAGCCACATAGACATTGCCGCTATTATCGACACAGACTCCGGTCGGGCCTGAAAACTGGGCGTTCGTCGCTGCTCCAAGCTGGGAACCGTTGATTCCACTCCCGGCAAAGGTGGTCACAAGGCCTGATGGCGAAATCCTTCGAACCACATTATTACCGGTATCGGCAACATATAAATTGCCCGAACGGTCAATGCAGACGCCTTGAGGGTCGGAAAACGACGCAAAAATCCCGGCGGCGTTGCTAAAGCCAGCCATCGAGCCACCGGCAATGGTGCTGACAACGACGTT
>Ga0335083_10012147_pt1 | contig 10326 bp, 9 predicted proteins | sample Lox_Sample_42_FD_206716 | JGI IMG/M metagenome (GOLD analysis project Ga0335083, IMG submission 206716) | Soil microbial communities from Loxahatchee National Wildlife Refuge, Florida, United States - Lox_Sample_4.2 | ecosystem: Environmental > Terrestrial > Soil > Wetlands | place: USA: Florida... | reverse complement strand
CCGACCGTCACCCGGGTGCACCTGGGGGCGGTGGTCGCCGACGCGCTCGAGTTCCTGCGCGAGCCCATCCGCCGCCAGGAGATCCAGGTCGAGGTCCACACCATGCCCGCTCCGCCCGAGGTCCCGGGCGACCCCGACCAGATCCAGCAGGTCTGCCTGAACCTGATCACCAACGCGATCCACGCGATGCCCCAGGGTGGAACGCTGCGCGTGTCGACCGAGAGCGTGGTCCGGCGCAAGGAGGGGCTGGACCTGGCGTCGCCGGCCGAGTACGCGGTGCTGGTCATCGCCGACACGGGCCCCGGTATCCCCGAGGCCAACCGGGAGAAGATCTTCGAGCCGTTCTTCACCACCAAGGACGCCGGTCAGGGGACCGGGCTGGGCCTGGCCGTGACCCACGGCATCGTCAAGGACCACGACGGCTGGATCGAAGTCGACAGCCCGACCGCGGGAGGCGCGGTTTTCCGGGTGTTTCTGCCCTGCGCCAGCGCCACGGCGGCCCCCACATTGGACGCACCGGTGCTTGCCGAAATGGAATCGATCGGCAAGGATTGACTGACGCTCGCGCCTCGATCGCATGGCTGAAACCGCCACCCACGCCAGCTCTGACACGGCGCCTCCGCTCGCGGCGGGAGGCTCCGGTCGCGCGACGATCCTGGTGGTCGAGGACGACGCGGCGATGCGCGCTTTCTTGCGCGAGGTCCTGGAAGAGGACGGCCACAACGTCGAGGTGGCCGCCGGTGGACGAGCCGGGATCGAGCGGGTCCGCCAGGGGGGCGTGGACCTGGTCATCTCGGACGTCAAGATGCCGGACCTGGACGGCCTGGACATGCTGCGCGAGATCAAGGCGGTCAGCCCCTCGCCGCACGTCATCACCATCACCGCGTTCGGCTCGATCGACACGGCCATCCGCGCGGTCAAGCTGGGGGCGTTCGACTACATCACCAAGCCCTTCGACGTCGATCAGCTGAACCTGTCGGTGCAGAAGGCGCTGGCCGAACGCGCGCTGCGTTCCGAGGTGGCCCGGCTGCGCGACGAGGTCCAGAAGAGCTATCGGCTGGGCAACCTGATCGGCCGCTCGGCCGTGATGCAGGAGATCTTCGCGCTCATCCGCCGGCTGTCCGGCTCGGCCGCGTCGGTGCTGGTGACGGGCGCGTCGGGGACCGGCAAGGAGCTGGTGGCCAAGGCCATCCACTTCAACAGCCCGCGCCGCGAACGGCCGTTCGTCGCGCTCAACTGCGCGGCCATCCCGGACACGCTGCTCGAGAGCGAGCTGTTCGGGTACAAGCGCGGCGCCTTCACCGACGCGCGCACCGACCGCGCGGGCATCTTCCTGGAGGCGGACGGCGGGACGATCTTCCTGGACGAGATCGCCGAGCTGTCGCCGGCGCTGCAGGCCAAGCTGCTGCGCGTCCTGCAGGAGGGCGAGATCCGGCCGCTGGGCGCGGCGCGCAGCGAGAAGGTCGACGTCCGCGTGGTGGCGGCCACCAACAAGGAGCTGGAGGCGCGGCTGATCGACGGAACGTTCCGCGAGGACCTCTATTACCGCCTGAACGTCATCAACATCCACCTGCCGGCGCTGCGCGATCGCGCAGAGGACATCCTGCCCCTGGCCGAGCACTTCCTGACCCGCAGCACCACCAAGGCCGGCAAGGAGGTGCGCGGTTTCCACGAGACCGCGCGCAAGGCGCTGCTGGCCTATGGCTGGCCCGGCAACGTCCGCGAGCTGGAAAACGTGGTCGAGCGGGCGGTGGCGCTGGCCGAGGAGGCGCTGGTGCAGCCGGAGGATCTGCCGCAGGCCATCCGCGAGCGGCGGATGACCGCCGAGGACGATCTCTCGGCGGCGGTGGCGCGCGGTCTCACGCTGGACGAGCTGGAGCGCGAGTACATCAAGCGGGTGCTGGCCGCCGAGAGCGGCAACAAGACCCGGGCCGCCCAGCGCCTGGGGCTCGATCGAAAAACTCTGTACCGCAAGCTGGAGGAGTACGACGCCGCGGGCGCGTCGTCCGACGGCAGCGGAGAAGGAACACGATGAGCGAGAGCCGAGCGCTGGTCGCGACCGACAGCACCGATCTGGTGACCCTGGAGGGGCGCGCCGAGCCGACGGGCGAGCTGCTGCGCGGGCCCGCCTCCGGGCTGCCCTGCGTTCACTGGCGGCTCCGCGTCGTCGAGCACCTGACCGCCCGCAGCGAGCTGGTCCACGATCTGGCCTCGCCCGAGCCGTTCGAGGTCGCCTGGGGCAACACCGAGGGCGGCCGGCCGCCGGTCCGCATCCGACTGGATCCCGAGACCGCGCGCATCGAGGCCACGCCCCACCTGCACCGCCCGGGGACGCCCGGGGCTCTGGCCGTCGCGCGGGCGTTCGGCTTCCGCGGCGACGTCAGCGTCGAAGAGGTGATCATCCGCGCCGGGGAAGAGGTGATCGCCGACGGTGTGCTGCAGGACCTGAGCTTCGGCGCCGGCCCGTTCCGCGCGCCGGCCGGCGGCCTGGCGCTGGCCGAGGCGACGGTCCGCCTGCAGACGCGGTCGCTGGCCCCCGCGATCCTGATCCCGTGGGCCTTCGGCACCGCGGCCGCCCTGCTGAGCGGGATGGGCCTGGCCACCTGGGGCGCCTGGCGCTACCACCTGGCGCACCTGCCGCCCGCCAACAGCATCTGGCGGACCACGCCGATCCCCGCGCACCTGACGCCGCCCGACTCCCCGCGCCAGCGCTTTCCCTGATCGGGTTGGTCAGCCCGCGGTCGGATCCAGCACGCGACCGGCGAACAGGATCGCGCCGGTGGCCGGGTGCACGATGAAGAAAAGGAAGGGCCGGTCGACCACCAGGCTCTGAACGACGGCGTTGGCGGTGATGCCAATCCCCGTCGCCGCGGCCGCCGTGGTCCCCTGCTCGTCCACCGCGATGTCGGCCTGGTGGACGACCGATCCGATCTGCAGGTCGTGCTGGCCGTCGATACCCGAGAAGTCGGCGGCCGACGTGAACGCATCGGGCATGCCCAGCGCCGACAGGACGTCGTTGAGCGACTCGGCCGTCCGGAACTTGAACTTGGGCATCACCAGGCTCCCGAACGAGCTGGTCGCGTTGATGATCGAGCTCAGCTGCTGGGCCGTGAAGCCAGCCTCGAACGCGTCGAATGTCCCGGCGTCCGGAATGACCAGCACCATGTCCACCGAGCTGCCCTGATACTGCAGGGTCGCGGCCTGCCAGCCGGTCCCGCTGGTCAGGAACGCGTTGTCCTCGCCCCGCATCATCGTGGCGGTCACGTCGCCTGATGCCGCGTGGAAGGTGCCGGTCCCGCTGTTGGCGTCGAAGGCCTTCATCCAGTCGCCGTGGAAGTAGACCGCGTCCGCCAGCACCAGGCGCGTGGTGCTGTCGATCGATCCGGCCGGGAACAGCGTCGGGATCTCCTGCTGGGTCTCGTCGGCCACCCACTGGTTGATGGTGCTGCGCGCGTTCTCCGGGTTTGCGATGAAGTCCACGGTGTTCAGCCCGGCGCCGTAGCTGGTGGCCAGCGCGTCGAGGAAGGGCTGCTGGACCGCGAACCCCGCCTGCGTCCAGAGCGAGTTGGCGATCGACAGCTGGAACGCCCCGTCGGTGCTGCCCGCGGGCGCCTGGTTCAGCATCAGATCCATGGCGTCGAACGCCGCGTTGAGGCGATCGAGCGGCAACGAGAACTGGAGCGCCGCCGCCATCTGCGAGGCGGTCGTCCCGGCGGCGCCGTTGTAAAGCATCGCCAGCGCCAGCGAGATGCTGGCCGGCGAGTAGATCAGGTTCCCGGGCTGCGCGCGCAGGGCCTGGTACAGGTCGACCGCAAACGTTTCGTCGTCCGAGGCCAGCTGGGCGGCGTCGCCGGCCGAGACGGACGGACCCGTGTCACGCGGCAACGCCGACTGCTGCACGGCCACGCCGGGGAACCGGCTTCCGTTCCCGCCGCAGGCGGCCAAAGTGAGCGAGACGAGAACCGATGGAAGGATTCGACGCGAGCGCATGCGCTTGGTCCGAGCAAGAGTTGGACCAGGCACAACCCGCTGATTTCGCTGGTTGTCGATCGGCTTCGTCCCTCAAATTTCCGAGACCGCGACGTTCCGATCAGTGACTGGGCGGGACCGCGTCCGTCTGAATCTCCGGGCGCGCGGCCTGGAACGCGGGGAGCGCAGCAGCCGCTGCCTCGGCCCGCAGCAAGGTCGGGTAGGGCGCCAGATCGATTCCCAGGCGCCGCGACCCGAACAGCTGCGGCACCAGGTACACGTCCGCGATCGTCACGCTGTCGCCGACCAGGAAGTCGCCGGCCGTCTCGCCGGCCGCCTGTTCAAGGGCGGCCAGCCCGCGCGCGATGGTGTCGCGCGCAAAGGCGGCTGGGTCCGGCAAACCGGCCTCGCCCAGCCGTTGCTGGAACGACAGGTTCTGGAACGGCTGGAGGCCGGAGTTGATCATCTCGGCCAGCTGGCGCGCTCGCGCCCGGAACCAGCTCGACTCGCCCGGCGGCAGGAGCGAGGGCGCCGGAAACCGTTCTTCCAGATAGCCGAGGATCGCCATCGACTGCGCGAGCACCTGCGGCGGATCGCCGGGAATCGCCAGCACCGGGACCTGCCCCAGCGGGTTCATCGCCAGAAACTCCGGGGACCGCTGCTCGCCCGAGAGCAGGTTGACCGCCCGGCGCTCGAACGGAATGGCCTTCAGGTGCAGCGCGATCCGGACCCGCCAGGCCGAGCTGGACCGCCAGTAGTCGTAGAAGATCATCCTCGCTCCAGGGTTTTCACGGTTTGATCGATGCGGCCGAACAGGTCCCGCCCGGTGGCGTCCTGCATCCCGATCGTGACGCGATCGCCGGCCGACAGGAACGGCGTCGACGGGCGCCCCGCCGCGATCGTTTCGCGCGCGCGCAGCTCGGCCAGGCACGAGGCGCCGCGCGCCGGATCCTCGTTCGAGACGGTGCCACCGCCCAGGATGGTGCCCGCGCAGAAGTCGCGCGTGCGCGCGATGTGGGCGATCAGGTCGAAGAACCCGAAGTGCATCGCCCCGGCGTCGGGGTCGGAGTCCAGCCGCCCGCCGCCGGCCCGGATCACGCTGGAGCGCAGCGGCAGGTGCAGCCGGCCGTCGCGCCAGGCGCTGCCCAGCTCGTCGGGGGTCACGGCGAACGGCGAGAACGCTGTGGCCGGCTTGGACTGGAAGAAGCCGAACCCCTTGGCCAGCTCGCCCGGGACGACGTTCCGCAGCGTGACGTCGTTGGCGAGCATGACCAGGCGAACGCAGGCCGGCGCGTCGGCCACCGTGGTGCCGCTGGCCACGTCGCCCAGAATGACCGCCACCTCGGCCTCCAGGTCCAGCCCGGGGTCGTCCGGACCGGGCGGCAGCGGGATCGGATCGCGCGGGCCCAGCAGCGCGCCCGAGCCCCCCTGGTAGACCAGCGGGTCGGTCTCCAGCGTCGGGGGCGGCTCCGCGCCGCGGGCCTTTCGCACCAGGCGGACGTGCGTCAGGTAGGCCGAGCCGTCGACCCACTCGTAGGCCCGCGGCAGCGGCGGACCCAGCCGCGTCTCGTCGAGCGGCTCCGTCTCGGCCGCCCCCCCGTCCAGGCGGGCCGCCAGCTCGCTCAGCAGCGGGCCGGCGCGGTTCCACCCGTCCAGCGCCGCCTGCAGGCTGGGGGCGATCTCCGTCGCCGGCGCGCAGCGGCGCCCGTCGCGCGTGACGACCACCAGCTCCCCGTCCCGGGTCCCATCGCGCAGCGTCGCGAGCCTCACGCACCGAGTGTAGTAAGCTGCCGCGCGATGGCCAAGGACGACGGTCCAGACGCGCCCAAACCGGCGGAGGAGGCGCACAGGCGTGGCTTGTCGGAGCTGCGAACGCAGATCGACGCGACCGATGACGATCTGCTGCGCCTCTTGAACCGGCGGGCCGAGCTGGTGCGCAAGGTGGCCGAGCTGAAGACCGCCGCGTCGGTGCCGTTCTACGTTCCGTCGCGCGAGCGGCAGATCACCGAGCGCCTGGCCGCCGCCAACCCCGGGCCGTTCCCCACCGAGTCGATCCGCTCGGTGTTCCAGGAGATCATGAGCGCCTGCCTGACCCTGGAGAAGCGGGTGCGGGTGGCGTTCCTCGGCCCCGAGGGGACGTTCTCGGACATGGCGGTCAAGCGCCAGTTCGGGCTGTCGGCGCGCGCCATGCCGATGGGGACGATCCCGGCCGTGTTCGAGGAGGTCGAGCGGGGCAACGCCGACTACGGCGTCGTCCCCGTCGAGAACACGACCGAAGGGATGGTCACCCACACGCTCGACACGTTCCTGGAGAGCGACCTGAAGGTCTGCGCCGAGATCGCCCTCGAGGTGAACATGTGCCTGCTGGCGCGGCACGACGTCGTGTTCAACGAGATCGAGCGCGTCTACTCGATCCCGATCGCGCTGGCACAGGTGCGGCGCTGGCTGGGCTCCAACCTCCCCAACGCGACGCTGGTCGAGACCCGGTCCACCGCCGACGCGGCCCGCCGCGCGCGCGACGACGCTCGGGGCGCCGCGGTCGGGTCCGAGCTGGCCGCCAAGATCCACGATCTGGTCGTGCTGCGCCGAAAGATCGAGGACGTCGCGCACAACATGACCCGCTTCCTGGTGCTGGGGCGCGACCAGGCCGAGCCGACCGGGCGCGACAAGACCTCGCTGCTGCTGGTCACCCGCGACGAGGCGGGGATCCTGTACCGCCTGCTGGGCGCCTTCGCGCAGCGCGGGCTGAACATGACCAAGATCGAGAGCCGCCCGTCGCGCCGGCGACCGTGGGAGTACGTCTTCTTCGTCGACATCGACGGACACGAGCGCGACGCGCCGGTCGCCGCCGCGATCGCCGACGTGCGCAGCGCCTCCGAGACGGTGAAGGTCCTGGGCTCGTACCCGCGCGCCGAAGCTCGTTCGTGAGCTGACCGGAGCAAGACGCCATTTCGAGTCTGCGCGCGTCGCAACAGGCGAACCCCGCGCGCGACGCGGTCTCCGGCGGGCAACGCTGAGATTCGTGAACAGTGTTGCGGGTGTTGCAACACGCTGCCGCCCTCAAGCGCAGTTTTCACGCGGTCGATGAACGTTGCACATGCCGATGCGCCTCTTGCTGGTCGACTCCGACGCCGCGCGGTCCGCCCGCGTGACGCGGCTCGGCCGTGCGCTGGGGTGGGAGGTGGCGCAGTCCGCGACGGCAGCCGGCGGCATCGCGCGGCTGGAAGCGTCGCAGCTCGACCTCTGCCTCATCGACCTGGCTCTGCCGCCGGGCGAAGCCTCGGCGGTCGTGCTGAAGGCGCGGGCCTGCCGCCCGCCGGTCGTCACGGCGCTCTTCGAGTCCAGCCCGGCGACCAAGGGCGCGAACGGGATGGCCGGGGTGGTGGAGGCGCTGCGGGTCGGCGCCACCGGGATCGTCGCGGCGCCGCAGCGCGCGGAAGAGCTGACCGCCCTCGCGGGGCAGCTGCTGGACAGGCACGTTCGGAACGCGGGCGCGCCGCGGGTGATCGGCGACGACCCGGCGCTGGCGCACGCGCTGGCGCAGCTGGACGGGCTGGCCGCGTCGGATCGCCCGGTGCTGATCCGCGGCGAGACCGGCACCGGCCGGGCGACGATGGCCCGACTGCTCCATGCGGCCAGCGCGCGGCGCCGCAGCCGGTTCGTCGCGATCAACCTGGCCGCGGTCCCGCTCGAGCGGACGGAGGCGCAGCTGGCCCGGCGCCCCTTGCGCGGCGGCTGGCTGCTGGCGGCCCGCGGCGGCACGCTGTTCCTGGACGAGCTGGATCTCCTCTCGGCGCGCGCGCAGGCGGCGTTGCTCTCGCGCCTGCGCCGGCCGCGGCCCGCGGTCCGGCTGGTGGCGGCGACCCGCCACGCGCTGCCGGGGCTGGTCGAGCGAGGCGTGCTGGACCCGGAGCTGGCCGACTGCTTCTCGGGGTCCGCGCTCGAGCTGCCCCCGCTGCGTGCGCGGCGAGCCGACGTGCCGGCGCTGGCCGAGCACTTTCGCCGGCAGGTGAACGCGCGCGAGGGGCGCCGCGTGCCGGGATTCGCCCTGGACGTGATGCGCCGCCTGTCGCAGCACGACTGGCCCGGCAACGTCCGCGAGCTGCAGAACCTGGTCGAGCGTCTGGTGATCACCGCAGGCACCCGCATGGTGGTGATGAAGGACCTGCCCACACAGCTGCGCATCCAGGTGCTCGACTTCGAGCGCGCCGCTCAGGAGCGCCCCGCCGACGGGATCGATCCACGCGCGCTGCTGGCCGAGCTGGAGGCGCGCTTCATCGCCGAGGCGATGGGCGCGAGCAGCGACGACGGCGCGACCGAGCCCGTTCGACTCGTTTCACAGCTGCCACGAAAGCGATTCGTCGCGTGAAGGAGCACAAAGCACACACTGTCCGTCGGTGAGCGGAGCCCGCATCCAGGAGCACTGAGCGACGCTCACGTCGGGGATCTGGAGACCGTCATCCGGATGACGGTGTCACGAAATCCAAACCGCCAATCGGTTGACGGTCGCTGATGTGTGCTCTTTGGCAAACCCGCATTGTGACGGGATCAACACGCAGCCAACAACGTGGCATGCGACGTGCTGATGGTTCCGCTCATGACGACAAAGCGGAAACCGGCGAAGGCGGCCGAGACGAAGTCGGCGGAGACGAAGTCGGAAGCGAAGTCGGTGGGGGTGAAGGCGGCGGGGGCGAGGGCGGCGGCGAAGAAGGGGTCGAAGAAGGACCTGGTCGCGCGTCGCAATGAGTACGCAGCGAAGTTCTTTCCCTACATCGAGAAGGTCGCGCGGCGTTTGGCCCGGCGCCTTCCGGCCCACGTCGAGATCGATGACCTGATCTCGTCGGGCGTCATCGGCCTCATGGAGGCCGCCGAGCGGTTCGATCCCACGCGCGTCGACCGCTTCGAGGCGTTCGCGGAGTTCCGCATCCGCGGCGCCATGCTGGACGACCTGCGCTCGCGCGACACCCTCTCGCGCGACATGCGCCGGCTCTCGAACGAGCTGCGCGACGCGACCCGCCGGCTCGAGGCCCAGCTGGGGCGCACCCCCGACCACGAGGAGATCGCCAAGCGCCTGGGCGTCGGCGTCGAGGAGCTCTACGCCCGCCAGCAGAAGCTGTCCGGCTCGTCGGTGGTCGGCATCGACGACGCGGGCCCCGACCTGCTGGAGCGCACCGGCGACACCTCGGCTGACGACCCCTTCGAGACGGCCTCGCGCCGCGAGATGCTGGACCGCCTGGTGTCGGGGATCGGCCAGCTGCCCGATAAGATGCAGCAGGTTCTGTCCCTGTACTACTGCGACAACCTGAACCTGAAAGAGATCGGCAGCGTGCTGGGCGTGACCGAGTCGCGGGTCTGTCAGATCCACGGCGAGGCGACCCGTAGACTGCGGGATTCATTGGGAGATCTGGCGGCCGAGGCCGCCGCCTAGGCCACGCCCTCCAGGCCCGACCGCCCCGCCCGTCCCCGCCGAACCGCGGGGACATTGGGCGTTGGATTTTTTTCTAAAGGGTCTGGCGACACCCTCCGATGGTGTGGGTATGAGCGACACCAACAGATACATGACGCACCGTCGGCCCCCTGCGCGCACGATCGCCGCAGCCCCCGGCGGAGTTGCTCACGTCAACTCGCCGGAGCGCGTCGAGGCGCTGCGCCGGCTGGTCGCCGCCGGGCAGTACCAGGTCAGCCCCCGATGGCTGGCCACCCGGATCTTCCGCGCCGCCGGCGTCCCGCTGCCGAAGTAACCGCCCGATCAGTCGGTCACCGTATCGATCTCGAACACCGTCTCGCCGGTGGTCACGAAGGTGCCGCCGTCCGCCGTTCCACCGTCGGACGCAGGCAAGGATGATGAGAGCTGAACGCCGATCTCGGCGATGCGCCTGGGATCGAAGCCGGTCTCGGTGATCGCGCCCAGGTCCAAGGTCAGCGGAACCCACGCACTTCGAGCCCGCCGATGATCACCAGATTCTCGGCGCCGGTTGCCCGCACCGTGTCGGAGAGACCCGGCAAGACTGCCCCGGTGGGCAAGAGGCGGGGAACGACTTGTGCAGAAGCCCGGTGCAACTTGCGCAATGACCGGGCGGCGAAACCAATCTCCGGCCCGATTTCGCCGCGCGGGCCCGCGATCCAGCCACGCCCACCGGGTTGGCATTCGCCGTGCTTGGACCCGAGTTGGGTGTGCGGCCCGGTGAGAGGCTCGGACGCCTAGATCCAAGGCAGTGGGGGGGAACATGAGCGTCACGAACGTTTGGGGGGCGAACGCCAACGAGGCGTCGCTGGTCGAAAGCTGGTTTGCCGAGGGAGAGGCGGCCTCGGAGGCTCAGGCAGCCGCGCCGGAGGTCCGAGTCCGGTCGTCTACCC
>Ga0335083_10012145_pt1 | contig 10327 bp, 9 predicted proteins | sample Lox_Sample_42_FD_206716 | JGI IMG/M metagenome (GOLD analysis project Ga0335083, IMG submission 206716) | Soil microbial communities from Loxahatchee National Wildlife Refuge, Florida, United States - Lox_Sample_4.2 | ecosystem: Environmental > Terrestrial > Soil > Wetlands | place: USA: Florida... | reverse complement strand
GAGGAAGTATGCGCCTTTGTCGTTGACTAACTCGCCGTAATCTTCCTCTTCCAGCATCTTCAAGGTTTCGAGCGCCACTGCCGTGCCCAGCGTATTCGATGAGAAGGTCGAGTGCGTCGAACCCGGCGGAAACATGTCAGGCGTGATCAAATCTTCACGCGCCCATAGGCCTGAAATCGGGTTCAAGCCATTGGTGAGAGCCTTGCCGAAAACGATGATGTCCGGCGTAATTCCCAGGTTTTCGATGGCCCAGAATTTTCCGGTCCGATAGAAGCCCATCTGGATCTCGTCATCCACGATCAGCACCTTGTGCCGGTCGCAGGTGGCGCGAAGCCGCGTGAAATACTCGCGCGGCGGAATCACATATCCGCCGGTTCCTTGCACGGCCTCGATATAAAACGCGCCGTATTCGCAGGCAGCGGCTTTCGAGTCCCACACAGAGTAGTACTCGCTGTCGAACAATTGGGAAAACTGGCTCTGACAGTAAATGTCGCAGCTCGCGAGCTTGAGGCCGTAGGGACAACGATAGCAATACGGATAGAACACGAATTGCGCGCGGTCGCCGAAATGCCCGTAGCGCCGCCGGTAGCGATAGCTGGAAGTGATGGCGGAAGCGCCCAACGTGCGTCCGTGATAACCTCCGGTGAAGGCAAACATCAGATTCTTGCCGGTGTAATTGCGGACCAGCTTCAGTGAGTCCTCAATGGCCTGTGAACCGCCCACGTTGAAGTGAACGCGGCCTTTCACGCCGAAACGCTTCTCGCAGTACTGTGCGATGCGCGCCGCCACTTCTACTTTCTCGGCGTGCAAATACTGACAGGCGAGCTGCGGCAGCCGATCAACCTGGCGCTTGAGGGCTTCGTTCAGCCGCGGATTCTTGTAGCCGAAGCTGGCGGCCGAATACCACATCTGCAAGTCGAGATAAGGTGTGCCCTCCTCGTCGAAGAGGTACGAGCCCTCGCAGTTTACAAACACCTTGGGGGGCTCGAGGTAATGGACCGTGTCGCCAAACGAGCAATAGCGGCGCTCCAACTCGAGCAGTTCGGCGGTTCGAGTGGTGCTGAAGGTTGACAAACTTTAATCTCCGTGAGTCCAAGTATGAGCTATCTAGGTAGCCTAATATCGGCTACTCATCCAACGCTCCGATCAGCGCGGGCTGCTGCCGGGTGCGATCAGCCGGGACGCCCGCATCTGTTCCCACCCGTAGCTGCAGGTCGCTCTTGATGTCGGCAAATGTCGAGAAAGGCGTGGCGCCGATGCTGCGATCGCGGCAATAGGCCAACAACTTGTCTTTGGCGAACACGACATCGGCCGTCTCAACCGCGAAACGATCCGAGAGTCCATCTCCGATGAAGATCACAGGCGAATGGCCGGCATCCAGACGCCGGATGACTTCGGGCTTGCACGTGGCGCAGCCGTGAGCGCAAGGCGCGGGGCCATGAGGAAAATCAACCTTCACCCTTGTCCCTTCGACGCGCATCGAGCTGGCAAATAAATGGGAACCGTTCAGTAACTCGCCCTCGGCGCCACAGCGGCGCAGGATGCGGCGAATGACGTAGTCAAAGCCGTCACTGACCACGTAGAAGGGAAGGCGCTGTTCACGCGTCCAGCGCAGAAATGCTGCAAAACCAGGATCCAGCGGAACCGAATCAATGAGCGCGTTGAGATCGTTGGCCGACGCTCGCACCAGCGCCATTTGCCGGCGCAGGCATTCCCGTGAGCCGATTCGCCCCGCCAGCCATTCCTCTTCGACGTTCTGCCACTCAGGCTCGGCAAACTCATTCAGCATCGCGTCGGTGACGTCCACCTGAGCGATAGTGCCGTCGAAATCGGAGAAAATGATAGGTCTCATGCAGTTTAATAGAAGGAGTCAGGGGCCATCGGGTGATCGAGCCATCCGGTGATTTCAGGAACGAAACGATCCGATGGCTGCGGTTGCCAGCCCATTGCCACCTTACAGATAGTCTTGCGCGTAGCCCGATTACTCAATCGCCGATCACCCGATGGCTCGATGGCTCGATGACCCGATCACCGATCCTTCCTGACCCCTGACTACGCACCCCTCTCATCCACTAGGCGGCGAGCCTTGCGGGCACCGCCCAGCGTCCCGAGCGGCAGGTAGCAGAACTTTAGCTCGTACATCCCGCAGAGATGGTTGGCCCAGACGTCGGGGAAACGCGCTTCCAAGTTGTGGCGCACGTGCTGTTCGATCAGTTCGGGACCCGCGCCGTTGCTAAGTTCGAGACGGAACTCCAGAACGTCTCGCAGCCCTTGCTGACGTACGGCCACCTGCCACTGCGAGGAAATGCCGTCAACGTCGTGAAGAATGCGCTCGAAAATCTCCGGGTGCATATTCCCGGCGCCCATCACCACCATCTCGTCACGCCGTCCGCGCAGGGGCTCGATGCGGCGGAGCGTCACACCACACGGGCAGCGCTCGGGCGCAAGACGCGTCACATCCCGCATGCGATAGCGAATCAACGGCTGGGTGCGGCGTGCGAGCGTGGTCATCACCAGCTCGCCGTAGCCCTGCTCGTCTTGGTCGACGATTTCAAAGAGGAAGTCGAGCTCATCCAGGTGATAACCCTGCCGCCGCTCGCATTCCATTCCCACCCCGCCACCCGCCTCGGTTGAGCCATAACCCAGGACGATCGGGGCGCCCCAGACGTCCTGCACATAACGGCGGTAAACATTCGTCATGCGGTCGCCTGCGGCGATGATGAGCTTCAGCGGATAAGTTCCTTCTTTCTGGGCGATCTCCGACAAGCTCACAAGCCAAGTGGGATCCGCCGCAATCACGTTGTAGCGATAAAGCGGCAGGCGGTTGTAAAGCTCACGCGGCTGTGGCTTACCGATGGCCGAACAGAATACGCCGAGCATCCGGCAGGCCAGGAAAGTGACCCACCCTGAAATCCAGTAACCGCCGTCGAAGGTACACACCACGCGATCACCCGGCCGCACGCCGTTCTTATAAAGCGCCGCGGCTTCGTGGCGAGCCGACTGATGCAGCTCGTCGTACCCGAAGTAGACGCGCTTGGGCGCACCGGAAGTCCCGGTGGTCTCGAAGACGGCGTCGGGGGGCCGGCACAGGAATTCCTCCGCCGGCAGGCTGAGCAAGTCCTCAGGCGTGGTAAAGATGTCGCCCAGGTCTTCCGGGCGCCGCACCCGTGCTGGGTCAATCCCCTTTTCGGCGAGCTTGCGAGCAAAGAAGCGCTGCCGGGCGGCCGCGTAACGCACCACTTGGCCGAAAGCGTCCATTTGCAGGCGCTTGATCAGACCCGCTGGCATCGATTGGCCCCAGCGCGTCAGTGAGGGAATCGAATCTCCCACCACCCACCGTTCCAGGCCTGCATGGATGGATCTCAGCATTGGATCATTACTCTGTGTCGCGGCCCAGGGCGCCCGGCATTACATCACGTAGGCGCTGTCGCCCGAACGCGGTGGCGGGATAGCAACCAAGTCCATATACCCCGTCTTTTCCATCAGCGCGCGAGCAACCTGCGCGATCGCGTGAGCGGCATCAGGCCGAGCCATCTCCCGATGCCGTTTCACCATCCGGGCTCGACGCGCCGGGTTGGTCAGCACCGCCGACGCCAGCTTTGGAATCTCAGCCACAGACGAGGCGTAGACGGCGGCTTCTCGCTCCACAAGATAGCGTACGTGACGCTCCTCGGGTCCGGGAATCGGTTCGGTCACAAGCAGCGGGACGCCGGCCGCCAGCGCTTCGGCCACCGTAACCCCCCCGGGCTTGGTCACCAGCAGATCGGCTGAAGCCATGAGTTCCGTCACCCGGTTGGTCCATCCAAACACATGGAGATCGAGCGCCACGTGGCCGCGCAAACGTTCAAGCCGGCGGCGCATCGCCCGGTTGTGGCCAGCGATGGCAATGACCTGGAGGGGCAGGTCGCACCGTTCCAGGCTGCGAACAATCTCATCGAGCGGCGCTGGCCCCATGCCGCCCCCCATCACCAAGACAACGGGCTTGCGATGGATCAATCCGAGTGAGCGCAGCACTTCCGCGCGGTCCATGCGAAGCGCGAAGCCCGGGTCAATGGGAACGCCTGAGATCAAAATTCGCTGTGCCAACGCGCCCCACGAAATAAGCTGTGCGCGTGCCTCTTCGCTGCCTACGCAATAGTAATCGACCTCCGTCTGCACCCAAGGAGGCTCCGCATGGTAGTCGGTCTGCACGGCCAGCAACGGGGCATCAAACCAGCCTTCGCGTTTGCCGAGCGCAGCAATCTCAACGGCGCCGATTTCGGTGGCGATCACCAACTCCGGAGAGAAAGCGCGAAAACGCTCGAGCACTTTGATGCAACCCCGGCGAAAAACCCAGTGGGGGGCGGTGGAGCGATGCAGCTTACGGCTTCGCCGCTCAAACAGGTTTCGCCAGGCGCCCGGTGCGTGTCGAAGCATCCACCAGTAGGAGCCGACATATACCCACTGAAACCAGCCGCGCGCCAAGTCAACGGCGTCTACCAGCAGGATCTCGAGGTCGTCGCCTCCGTCCCGCAACGCGCTTTCAATCACAGACGACGCCCTGAGGTGGCCGGAGCCGACACTCAGCGTTAGAATGGCGACTCGCCTTTTCATCATTTGAATCCCGCAGAATCGATCAACATCGCCCAGCCTCGCGCTTCGCGCGGCCCTTTCAGCAACGGCACGAGGGATTATTCAAAACATCCCCCTGCGAGCCGTTTCGGCTCTTATTCAAAACGCCGAAACAACAGCACAGCGTTGAGGCCCCCGAATGCGAAGGAGTTCGAGATGGCGGCGCGAATAGGAATCTCACGCGCCTGATTCGGGACATAGTCCAAATCGCATTCGGGATCGGGTACAGTGTAATTCGCCGTCGGAGGAACCACCCCGTTTTGTACGGCCAAGACGGTACCGGCTGCCTCCAGAGCTGCCGTGGCGCCCATGGCGTGGCCATGCATTGACTTGGTGGAGCTTATGGCCACCTTACGCGCGTGATCGCCGAACGCATTCTTGATCACCTGCGTTTCCGTGGCGTCATTAAGGCGAGTTCCGGTGCCGTGCGCGTTAATGTAGTCCACATCCTCCGGGCTGAGGCCGCCCTCATTGAGCGCCATTCGGATCGCCCGCGTCGGGCCGTCAATGGTGGGCTGGGTAATATGCCCAGCATCCGAACTAAGCCCGTAGCCGGCGAGTTCGGCGCAAATCGTGGCGCCGCGTTGGCGAGCGTGTTCCAGCTCCTCAAGAACCAGCACCGCGGCGCCCTCACCTAACACTAATCCCTCCCGATCGCCGGAAAACGGGCGGCACGCACGGCTGGCGTCGCCATTGCCTGTCGCCATCACGCGGACCGACTCCCAGAACCGCATGATCCCGAAGGTGATCGGAGACTCACTTCCGCCCGCCAGCATGACATCAGCCAGATTGAACTTAATGTACTGGAACGCCGTGCCAATCGCATGACCGGACGACGAGCAAGCCGTCGAAGTGGCCAGTGAAGGCCCCTGGGCACCGAATTCCATACAGATCTGCGACGCCGCGGCGTTGTGCATACTCTTTGGGATGGTGAAAGGATGCACTCGAGTGGCGCCTTTAGCGAAAAGACTGCAATAACCCACTTCGTAGGTCTGCGCGCCGCCCATGCCTGAACCCATTACAACCCCAAAGCGCGGCTGCTGCTCTTCCGGCACTTCGAGTCCACTGGCTGCCACCGCCTGGCGGGCGGCAACGAGTCCAAACTCGGTGAAGCGGTCAAGAAGATCCAGCCGCTTGTTCGGGAAGTGGTCCGCGGGACAATAGTCAGGGACCTCGGCCGCGATCTGAACACTCAACGCGGAAGGGTCAAACTGGGAGATGCGGCGGATACCGGAGCGGCCTTGCACCAGGTTAGTGAAGAAGGTGTTGGGGTCTTTGCCTGTAGCGGCAATAACCCCCAAGCCGGTTACAACAACTCTGCGCACCGTCGGCCTCAAAATCGGAAAAGTTTAGTTGGTGGTTACGGCCTGGGCATCACTCTTGGCCATCGCAACCAGGTCAGAGATGTCTCCGCCTTCGAGCACGCGAGTCAGGCTATCAACCACTTGTCGTACTCCTCGCATGTTCTGTGCCACGGAATCAGGAATATCAATCTTGAACTCTTCCTCAAGAGCGAAGAGGATATTGACTCCGTCGAGCGAATCAATTCCAAGCTCTTGGAAAGTTGAATCGAGTGTGATGGCGTCGGGGTCAAGGTGCTGTTCCCGAGCAATGATTTCAATTACTTTCGGTGTCACATCCATAATGGTCTCCTCTTGGTTGCTGATTCCGAAGCCCGACAGATCTTAGTGTGTGATGCTCATCGACTTCCTAACCGCAACGTCACTGACTGCATCCAGCAATTGGGTTAAGCGGAAGGGCTTGTCCAGTAGCGCACACGCGCCCAACTCCAGAGCCTGCTGTCTCTCGCTGCCTGTCATAAACGACGACATCAGGATGAACCGTTCTGGTTGGTTTCGACGGCGCAGGTCCCGGAACAAATCCAGCCCGCTCCCATTCGGCATGCGAAGGTCCGCGATAACGATGTCGTAACCGCCGTTACGCGCGAGCTCGTCGCGCGCGGCGGAGCCATCTTCCACAGCGGCAACCACGTAGCCGTTTGAGGCTAACACTTCGCTGAGGAGGTCCCGGCTACCCTGGTCGTCGTCAACAATCAGGATCTTGGTCACGGCCACTTGCACACCTTTCCCACCCACGGGAAGCAGCAAAACACCTTCCAAACTGTCGAGATTGCGCTAAGTTACTGGCCTGGGATCAATTGCGGCAAGGTTGCCGACTTGGGAGTAGTTTTGCTTTGCGCGGAGTGTAAAGTTTGTGCACACAATTCGGACCAGAACCATGGCATGCGAGGCGTGTCGTGTAAACTAATTGCTAACCGTTTGGGGGTGGCGGAAAAATCCACGCTTGCGGCCTCTGCCCGAGCACGCATGATACTCACCTTTGGGTACGCTCCCTATTGCTGAAAAACATCATTCTCAATCTTTTGATTGCAATTCAAACAGTTGTTTGATGCTGTTTTAGGTCAAAATGTAAACATACTTCACACTTTCGGGAAAACTACGCCGGTTGTAAGTGCTTTAGAATGAGAAAAGCGACGTGTGGAAAGTGGCGCTCGCGCCAACGGCAGCAGCAGAGACCCGATAAGTATCTAATGTTCATAAGTTTACCACGAATTCGCGGGTGGCGATGACATCGCCTTATGTCGTTGTCACCCGCGGAAAGCAAGGTGGGATGATCCTCGCTAGAGTTGACCACGGTGAGCCAGCGCAGGGTACACGTTCAACCTTCGGTTTTTCAAGTTTCTGGAAGGCGCGTTGGGCCGACGAGACCGCTCCTTTGCTTTGATGCCTTCACCCAAGTGCGGCTCGCCAACGTAAACAGTGGGCGAATGGAATTGCGCGAAGCGCTCTGGAGTGCGGTAGCTTGCTACCGCTTTTCCTCCGGCCAGCTTGCTGGCCGTACACGGGCTGGCCCGTGCCAGGTGGCATGGCCATCTTGGCCATGTCAATGATGTGTAACCCTGAAGCCGCGAGCAAGCTCGCTGGACAAGAGCGGCAGCAAGCTGCCGCACTCCAAAGCTTCGCACTCCGAAGCTTCGCTCAGAAGCCCTCCAGCATCCGCACGTTGCTGTTGGCGACGCTGGCCATTATGGAGAAGTGGCGGCCGTCCGACAGGATTCTCACTGAAATTGAACGTCAGGCGTTTCTGTGTTAACTCGGCTGCAGGCTGGGAAGGGCGTGAAGGAGGAACCACGCGATCCCAACCAACGCCAACATGATGGCGACCGCCCCGATAGCAGCTTTCCGGTGCTGCTTGACGAGGTTGGCTATGATGACCGAATCCGACGATGGTTCCTGTAGGGGCACATGGCCATGTGCCCCTACGTCGCCATGCCATGTGCCCCTACGTCCGCCTGGTCATGCGCCGCCTTTTGTAGCGGCGGTGTCCCCACCGCCGTCCGGCGGTCCCCTACAGGGTGAACTCCGACCGGCGCTACAGAAGCGGACGGCCCCGAATCCGTGTCGCGCTTCAGGCGCTTCAGGTCAGCGCGCATTTCGGCGGCGACCTGATAGCGCAAGTCACGATCTTTCTCCAAAGCCTTGTTGATGACCTCTTCCAGCTTGGGCGGCAACAGCGGAACCACACTGGTGATGGGCACGGGCTCACGATTCAGAATCGCGTCATGGATGACGGCCGTGGTGGTGCCGTAGAACGCCTGCCGTCCAGTTGCCATCTCGTACAGCACGGCGCCGAAGCTGAAGAGGTCAGTGCGGGGGTCCAGTTCCTCGCCGCGCGCCTGCTCGGGCGGCATGTACGCCACGGTACCCATCGTCACGCCGGGGCTGGTGAGGTGTTCGGGGCCAATGGGAGCCGCGGGCGTGTCTTGGCCTGGGAGCGCGGGCGTCCCGCCCGCCTGGATGAGACTGCGCTGTCCCACACCTGCGGGCGGGACGCCCGCGCTCCCAGCGAGCTTCGCTAGGCCGAAATCCAGGATCTTTGCCTGTCCACGCGCCGTAACGAAAATGTTGGCCGGCTTGATGTCGCGATGAATGATGCCTTTCTGGTGCGCGGCATCCAGAGCATCGGCAATTTGGATCGCCAGGTCGAGCAGCTCGTCCGTGCGTAGGGCCGACCCCTTCGCCGCGCTCAGGGCAGGCTCTTGGGTCGGCCTGGCCGGGGCGAGCCCCGGCCCTACGGCGATGCGCTGCTTGAGGGTCTGCCCTTCGAGATGCTGCATGGCAATGAAGGGCTTGCCTTCGTGGTCACTGATCTCGTAAATCGTGCAGATGTGGGGATGATCCAGCGCCGAAGCCGCCCGCGCTTCGCGCTGAAAACGCTCCAGGGCTTGAGCGTCCGGGGCAAGGCCGTCGGGCAGGAACTTGAGGGCCACGAAGCGGCCAAGCTTGGTGTCCTCGGCCTTGTAGACCACACCCATCCCACCGCCGCCGAGCTTTTCCAGGATGCGGTAATGAGCGACCGTCTGGCCAACCATGTTGGGCACGCTCCCGAGGTTGGCACAAATCGTAATATTCGCCATTTCCAGAGTCAAGGAAACCGGCGGACAGGTGATGGGCCAATAGCCTGTTGCCAGCCTCAAAACAGTCCAATGGTTGACAAAATCATAGGCCAGACTGCACAGCTTAACCCAAGCTTTTCTTACTTTGCAGCAGGCAGGAGAGAGGGAAGGTAACAAAAGGTTACAAATGAGAGCTACTAAACGGTCTTCTAATCGGGAACAGCCTTGCTTAAATCAGTCAGAACCCTCTGCGCCATCGCGACCCATTGCGGATTTAGTTGAGCAGACGCGGTGGATGCTGGGTCTTCAAGGGCTTCCTCGTATCTTTGCCGAAAGCCAGGAACCAACGACTCAGAGGCCACCAGCAAGGCAGCCACGGCGCGGCGAGTTTCGAGAAAAGCTTCGAGGTGATTCTTCAAAACGACGCTCAAATCCAAGTGATTCGCGGGCATGGTCGAGACCTCCAAAATAGGATTTTGGGGATAGAGATTATCGCAGCACTCGCACCTGACACAAGCTACTGCAGAAAATAGCCGATCCTGAACGCTCTGATTTGGTTCGGGACGGAGAAGAGAGCGAAGGTAAAAAAACCAGAAATGAGCACCACAAAAAAAGATGAAAGAAAAGGCTTGACACACGCTCCCAAGCGTTTCATTATAACGCTTGGCAGTGTTATGATACGGATTAAGCACGAAGGCGTAGAGATTGAGTGTGACACCGTGGAGGAAGCAGAAGGCGTGTTGAAGCATATCCGCGAAGAGGGGGCGAAAATGCTGAAGTATGAGGTTCCCGGCTTGATTGCCGACGATCAAGACATAGGGAGCATTATCACTGGCTGGACGCAAGTAAGCCGCTGGAAGGCGGAAACCTTTCAGGAGTTTATAGAGAGTATTGGCGAGTCGCAGGAAACAGCTTTGAGGATGCTGGTTAGAGAGAAGCGCGTTAGCGACGCCGAGCTGAGGGAAGAGTTAGGCGTTGAATCGAACCAGCAGTTAGCAGGGATTTTGAGTGGGATATCGAAGCAAGCCGCAGCGCTAGGAATACCGGCGCGGGCGGTCTTTACGATTGAGAATGAGTTTAAGTCTGGAAAGTCGAGCAAGTCTTACGTCGTCGCCAGAGATTTTCTTGAGATAACCAAAGAAATGAACTGGCCTATCGACTAGAAACGAAGAGGGCTTGACGCTGCTGGTAACAGCGGCAAGCCCTGTAACTTGGAGTCGCAACTTGGACAGAAGCAAGCTCCATTACTATTTATACGCTCGTCCTCCGCCATTTGCAAGGGGCGATTCGCCCCGGGGT
>Ga0335083_10012140_pt1 | contig 10330 bp, 6 predicted proteins | sample Lox_Sample_42_FD_206716 | JGI IMG/M metagenome (GOLD analysis project Ga0335083, IMG submission 206716) | Soil microbial communities from Loxahatchee National Wildlife Refuge, Florida, United States - Lox_Sample_4.2 | ecosystem: Environmental > Terrestrial > Soil > Wetlands | place: USA: Florida... | reverse complement strand
AGTTCTGGTCAGCGATATAGACCAGGGTCGGGTAGCCGCCGACCGTCGTGTTGGCCACGCTGCCGATGTACTGCGAGCGATGGTTGCCCGCGACCACCGCGCTGAAGCCCCAGCGCTCGTAATAGAGCTCGAGCTTGTCGTTGATGTGCGAGAGGTTGGGCAGCGAGATCGTGCCATTGACCGGCACCACGGTGGTGGGGCTCAGGCCGACGAGGTTGGGCAGCACCACCGAGCTCAGGGTGGAGGAGTAGCTGCCCGTGATGCCGAACCCGTACAGCCAATGGGTGAACAGATCGAATGGCAGCGAGGCGGCGAGTTCGATGCCGCGCAGGTTGCCGCCGGAACCATCCACCGTGGTGGTGTAGGTGCCGAGCGGTCCGCTGGTGGGAATGGCCACGTTGTACTTGGTGGCCAGCGCACTCAGGTCGTAGTTGTAATACGTGAACGGCGTGATGTACGACACCAGCCGCTTGTAGAACACAGCGGCGCTCAGGTACGCCTTGGACTCGAAGTATTTCTCGTACGACAGGTCGATGGCGTCGGCCTTGAACGGCTTCAGGTTGGGATTGCCCTGCGACGCCGTGAGGATGTTGTTGGTGGTATCGAGGCCCACCGACAGGGAGTTGCGCATGTCGGTCATGTTCGGCCGCGCGATCTGGATGCCCGCGCCGAGCCGCAGCAGATTGCCGTTGCCGAGATCGCCGACCAGGTTCAGGGACGGCAGCACATCGGTGTAGGTGGTCCCGGCATTGACCAGGATGAGCGAGGGTTCCGCAATGGTCGGTGACGAGGTCTCGTTGGCGCGGTAGCCATCGGATGACTGGTCCGTGTGCACGAGCTGCAGGCCGATGTTGCCGCGGATCGGGATTCGGCCCGAGTTCATGTTGATGTCGAGCTTGCCGTACGCGGTGGTCACCTTCTCGTAGACCGACCAGGTCTTCGACAGGATGTCGTCGTTGTACTTCGGTACCTTCACGACGCCTGGCCACAGGCCGACGCCTGGATCGAAGGTCAGGATGTCGAGGCCCGTGCCACCGACGCTGCTCTCCACGTAGGCGCCCGAGGGAAACGGGGCGGAGCCGGTCGAGTCGCCGGGCAGCGCGATCAACGCATCGTCATTGGTGCGCTGCTTGCTGCGGTCGGTGAAGTTCAGGCCGAACTGCAGGTCCGGGAACTGGGCCCCGCCCAGGTTGTACTTGAAGTCGAGGCGGACGCCGTCCACCTTGTCATACGTGGTCGGTCCCTTGTCGTAGCCGGCCTGCAGGATTTCCTGGCCCTGGTAGGGACCCGACAGGAAAGTGGTGCCGCTCCAGCCCTGTACGCCCGAAATCTGCACGATGGAGGGATCGGTGTAATCCGTCGGTGTGCCGAACGTGAAGGTCGGCGTCGAGGAGCCGCCATTCGTGAACGACAGCGTGTCCGCCGAGTTCACCAGCCCGTAGGCTTCGATGTCGCGCTCGACGCGCTTGGCCGAGTTGTGGTTCAGATCCAGCGAGCCGGTGAGCTTGTCGCTGAAATTCAGCGAATTCTTCCAGCCCACGGAATTGAGGGTGTCCTCGTCGAAGATGTTCTCGCTGTCGACGATCAGATCGTTCGCCGGCATGTCGTAGGTGCCGGACACGACCGTGGTGCCGCTCACCGTGGCATCGACGATGGGCAGGCCATTGGAACCGCGCTTGACCGCCGCCTTTTTCAGCTGGGTGTTGATCTTCGCGTGGTAGAAGTCGATCTCGCTCGTGAAATTGTCATTCGGCTTCAAATCGATGATGGCCGCGATGCTGTCGCGCTTGTCGTTGTTGTGATCCGTCTCGAAACTCAGGCCGCCGCCGAACGGCACGGTGAAATTGCCGAGGTCGGTGCCATTGGTGTCCGTGACGTCTACGGTCGAGCCCCAGCTGCCGTTGACGAGCTGGCTGCTGTCTGCCTTGGAATGCACGAAGCCGAGCGCGACACCGACCTTGCGGTCGGCGAACTGATCGATGAATGACAGCGAATAGCGCTTGCCGGTGCCGACCACCGGCAGGCCCACGCCAATGCGGTCGTGCTCGGCATTGGCCGATACGACCAGGCCCGGGTATGCCAGTGGATCGATCAGGCGGTTGTCGATGGTGCCCGCGAGGCCGGCGGTCATGAGCGCCGCGTCGCCGGTCTTGTAGACCGTGGCGCTCGAGATGAACTCGGCCGGGTACACGCTCAGGTCCACCGCCCGGCTGTCGCCGATGCTGGTCTGCTCGCGGCCATTCAGCAGATAGCCATTGAAGTCCGGTCCCAGGCCGCGAATGGTGACGTTGGTGGCCTGGCCGAGCGGATTGCGCTGCGTGGTCACGCCCGGCAGTCTCGCCAGGGACTCCGCAATCGTCGTATCCGGCAGCTTGCCGATGTCTTCCGCCGAGAGTGCTTCGACGATGGTGTCGGAATTCTTCTTGACGTTGATCGCGCTCTCGATCGCCGCGCGGATGCCGGTGACGACGATTTCGGTGGGTTCATCGCTCTGGTCGGCGGCGGCGGGTTCGGACGCGCTCTCGGCGCGGGCGCCTGCGGACAGCAGCAACGCCGCGCAGCTGGTGGCGGTCGCGCAGCCGAAAACGATGCGGCGGTAACGGGCGTCCTGTCCAGAAAGACGCTGCTTGGAATGCTTCACAGGTCGACCCTCCCCAGGGAACTGTTGTAAATCCTTCTGGCGTGCATTCTTAAGCAGTGCCGCGGCTTATCCAATCCTTTGCATACGTATTCAGGCTGAATACGTATGCGTTCGGGTATGAGCCCTTCCAAGCCAGCCTTAAGCTTTCGGCGAAGTCCACGATGCAGGGAAGACGGACCAGGTGAATACCGCGCTGCGCAGGGGGGCCGATAGCCGGCCCGAATGGTGGAAAGGCGGGGTCATCTACCAGATTTATCCCCGCAGTTTCCTCGACACCAATGGCGATGGCGTGGGCGATCTGCCGGGCATCGTGGAGCGGCTGGACTATGTGGCCAGTCTGGGCGTCGATGCGGTCTGGATCGCGCCGTTCTTCAAGTCCCCCATGGCCGATTTCGGCTACGACGTGGCCGACTACCGCGCGGTCGATCCGCAATTCGGTACGCTGGCCGATTTCGATCGGCTGGTGCACACAGCCCATGCGCTGGGACTGCGGGTGATGATCGATCAGGTGCTCAGCCACACTTCGAACCAGCACGCCTGGTTCCAGGAGAGCCGCCAGAGTCGCCACAATCCGCGTGCCGACTGGTACGTGTGGGCCAACGCCCGCGCCGATGGCGGCCCGCCCAACAACTGGCTGTCGATCTTCGGCGGTGTCGCCTGGCAGTGGGAGCCGCGCCGCGGGCAGTACTACCTGCACAATTTCCTGGCGGAACAGCCCGACCTGAATTTCCACAATCCGCAGGTGCGCCAGGCCGTTCTGGAAGAGGTGCGCTTCTGGCTGGAGCGCGGCGTGGACGGTTTCCGGCTCGACGCGATCAATTTCTGCTTCCACGACCAGCAGCTGCGCGACAACCCGCCCAAGCCGGCGGAACTGCGCAAGGGTCGCGGCTTCGGCGCCGACAATCCGTACGCGTTCCAGTACCACTACTACGACAACACGCGGCCGGAAAACCTGCAGTTCCTCTCCGAACTGGGGACACTGCTGGCGCAGTATCCCGGCACCGTGAGCCTCGGTGAGATCGCGTCGGAAAACCCGGCCGCCACCACCGCCGACTACACCCGCCCGGGCCGTTTGCACACTGCATACAGCTTCGAGTTGCTTGGCGGCGACAGTTCACCGGCGCACATCCGCGCCACCGTCGAGGCCGTGATGGCTTCTTCGCCTGACGCCTGGCCCTGCTGGGCGCTGTCGAATCACGACGTGGAACGCGTCGTGACCCGCTGGGGTACACGGGATTCGCCCGCGCATCTGGCGACCCTGCTCACGGCGCTGGTGTGTTCGCTGCGCGGATCGGCCTGCATCTACCAGGGCGAGGAGCTGGGCCTCGGACAGGCCGAGGTGCCGTTCGAATCGCTGCAGGATCCTTACGGACGCGCGTTCTGGCCCAATTTCAAGGGCCGCGACGGCTGCCGCACGCCCATGCCGTGGACCCGTGCCGAACGCGGCGGATTCAGCAGCGGCAAGCCGTGGTTGCCGGTGCCGGCGCAGCATCTGGCGCTGGCGGTCGGGGAGCAGGAGCAGCGGCCGGAGTCGCCGCTGCACGCGTTCCGCCGCTTCATGGCCTGGCGCAAGCAGCATCCTGCGCTGCAGTGGGGCGATATCCAGTTCATCGAAGCGTCCGGTGGCCTGCTGGTGTTCACGCGCGCCAGCGGCGGCGAGCGCCTGCTGGTGGCGTTCAACCTGTCCGGCCAGGCCGCGTCGCTGGAGCTGCCGATGGCGCAAGGCGCGCGCCCGATGGCCGGCCACGGGTTGCCGGAAGGCCGGATCGCATCCCCAGGACTGCAGATGCCGGGCCATTCGGTGCTGTTCGCGGCGCTGGACTGAGCCCCAAATGACGGCTCTGGCGGCGCTGTGGCATCATGGCCAAAAGCGACCGAACCAAACGGGGGACGACTGGTTTCGCGGGCGCATGCAGAACAAACCGACATCCTTCGACATTGCCTTCCTGGCCGGCGTCTCGCAGCCCACGGTGTCGCGTGCGCTGCGCGGCAGTCCCATGGTCAGCCTCGAGACGCGCAAACGCATCGAGGCCATCGCGCAACAGCTCAACTACCAGGTCGACAAGAACGCCTCCAACCTGCGTTTCCAACACTCCAATACGCTGGCGCTGCTGTTTTTCGAGGACCCGACCTCCGACGATTCGCTGATCAACCCGTTCTTCCTGTCCATGCTGGGGTCGATCACGCGCGCTTCGGCCCAGCGCGGCTACGACCTGCTGGTTTCGTTCCAGCACGTTTCCGGCAACTGGCAGATGGACTACGAGGACAGCAAGCGCGCCGACGGCATCATCCTGCTGGGCTATGGCGACTACCTCGAATACAAGTCGCGCCTGGAACAGCTCGTCATGCAGGGCACCCACTTCGTCCGCTGGGGCGCGGTGATCGCCGGCCAGCCCGGCATTTCCGTCGGCTGCGACAATTTCCAGGGTGGCCGCGAGGCCACGCGGCACCTGCTGTCGCTCGGACGGCGGCGCATCGCATTCCTCGGCCACGCCTCCAACCACTATCCCGAGTTCTTCGAGCGCTACCGGGGCTATGCGCAGGCGCTGGAGGAGATGGGACTCACGCCCAGTCCGCTGCTGCAGGTGGACGCGCTCAACATCGAGCAGTCCGGCCAGGCCGGCTGCGCGGAGCTGCTGGCGCGCGGCGAAAAATTCGACGCCATCGTGGCCGCCAGCGACCTGATCGCGCTCGGCGCCATGCATGCGCTGCAGGTGCGGCAGATCCAGGTGCCGCAGGATGTGGCGGTGGTGGGCTTCGATGACATCCCGGCCGCGAGCCTTGCGACGCCCGCGCTGACCACGGTGATGCAGGACACGCGGCGCGCCGGCGAGGCGCTGGTGGAAACCCTGCTGCGCCTGGTGCGCAGCGAGGCGGCCGAAAGCCAGGTGCTCTCGACCCGCCTGGTGGTGCGTCAGTCGTGCGGCTCGGCGGGCTGAGGAACGCGCAGCGCGAACAGGCCTGACACGAAGAAGCTGATGCCGCCGATCATGAGCGCGTAGATCGGCGCGCCGTTGAACAGCCACTTCAGCAGCACCCCCAGCACGCTGGCCGCCACCAGCTGCGGAATCACGATGAAGAAATTGAAGATGCCCATGTACAGGCCCATCTTGTGCGCGGGCACGCTGTCGGAGAGCAGCGCGTAGGGCAGCGAGAGGATGGAGGCCCAGGCGAAGCCGATCCCGAGCATGGGCAGGATCAGCCAGTGGTAGTCGTGGATGACGAAGAAGGACAGCAGCGCCAGACCCCCCAGCCACAGGTTGACCAGGTGGCTCAGGCGCATGCCGAGCTGTCGCACCACCTGCGGGATGACGATGGCGGCCAGCGCCGCAAAGCCGTTGTAGTAGCTGAACAGCACGCCCACCCAGTTGGCGCCCTGGTTGTAGAGATCGGACCTGGGGTCGGTGGAGCCGAAGTGCACCTGCGCCACGGCGGCCGTGGTGTACAGCCACATCGCGAACAGCGCGAGCCACGAGAAGAACTGCACCGGCACCAGCCGCCGCATGGCGTCCGGCATGTTCTGCATGTCGTGCAGGATGCTGCCCAGCGCGTTGCCGCTGCCGCTGAACAGCAGCAGCAACAGGCCCCACGCCAGGAAACCCGCGCCGATCAGGTACAACTGCCGGTCGAGCGAATAGTGGTGGATCAGCAGCTCGATGCCGATGCCCACCGCGCTCCACAGCGCACCCGCGCCGCGGCTGGCGGGGCGGTGCCCGGCCCCCATGCCCGTGGCCGGTGTCGGCGGATGCCGGGCGTCGGGAAACGCATGCAGCACTTCGGGCGGGTACTCGCGCGTGCGCAGCACCGTCCACAGCACCGCGACCAGCAGCACGACGGCGCCGGCATCGAATGAATAGCGCACCGTGTCGGGCACGATCGCCGCGCCCGTGGCGGACACGCCGTGGTTGCTGACGCCGAATCTGTCGAGCGCCCACGGCAGCGCGCCCGCGACCACGGCGCCCACGCCGATGAAAAAGCTCTGCATCGAATAGCCCGTGGGACGCTGCTCGGGTCCGAGCTGGTCGCCCACGAAGGCGCGGAACGGTTCCATCGAGATGTTGATCGACGCGTCCAGGATCCACAGCATGCCGGCCGCGAACCACAGCGTCGGTGAACGCGGCATCAGCAGCAGCGCGCCGGAGGCGAGGATGGCGCCGGCCAGGAAGTAGGGACGGCGCCGGCCGAGTCGTGTCCAGGTGCGATCCGAGCAGTAGCCGATGATGGGTTGCACGAGCAGCCCGGTGAGCGGCGCGGCGATCCACAACACCGACAGCTGGTCGATCTCGGCGCCCAGGGTCTGGAAGATGCGGCTGACATTGGCGTTCTGCAGCGCGAAACCGAACTGCAGGCCGAGGAAGCCGAAGCACATGTTCCAGATCTGCCAGAAGCCGAAGCGCGGCCGCACGCGGGTCGTGGCCGGGGGCCTCGTGTCGGCGGCGTTCATCACTTCGTGTCCGTCGCGGCGCAGACCACGAAGCCCAGCGGCGCGAGCCTGACCGGATAACTGCCCGGGGCGCTCGCTGTGGCGCTGCAGTCGCCGTGCAGGGACTTGAAGTGCTGCGAGCGCGTCTCCACCAGCACCTGCGCCGACAGCGGCGCCATCGAGGTGTTGAACGCGATCATCACTTCACGCCCCGTGACGGGATCCAGGCGCGACACCGCGAACAGCCCAGGCTGGTCCGAGGCGAAGCGCACGATCTGCCGTCCGCGCCGCAGCGCCGCTTCCTGCCTGCGCAGCCTCGCGAGCTCCGCGATCTCCATGAACAGCGGATGCCGGGTGTTGAAGTTGCTCACTGCGGTGGTGGCGGTGGTCCCCAGCAGTTTCTGGTCGTTGTAGCTCGCGACCTGGCTCGCGAACATGTCCTGGCGCGCCGCCTGGTCGCCGCCGAGGCCGATGAAGCCCTGTTCGTCGCCGTAGTACACCGTCGGTACGCCGCGCAGCGTGAACAGCATGGCGTTGGCGAGTTCCTCGCGTTGCAGGAGCTCCTCGTCCGAGGCCTCGGGCAGGGCGGTGCGCGCGAAGTAGGCGAAACGGCCGGCGTCGTGGTTGCTGATGAAAGTCGGCAGCTGCAGGGCGGCAGCGGCTCCGCCTTCGTACAGGGAGTCGGCGGCGAACATGCGCGCCAGTACGTCGGTGCCTTTCTTCTGGATCAGCGCCTGGTGTACGGCGAACGCGAAGCCGAAATCCAGCACGGCGGGCAGTTTGTCGACGCGGGTGTGTTCGGCCAGCCATGCCGAGTCGGGTTCGCTGACCGCGACTTCGCCGAAGATATGGAAGTGCGGGATGCCGCGGGCCCTGGCGCGCGCCAGCATGGCCGGCACGAACTTCTGCCAGAACTCCGGGTTCACGTGCTGGGCGGTGTCGATGCGGAAGCCGTCCAGGTCGTAGCGGTCGATCCAGCCGCCGAAGATGTCGATGAATCCCTGGACCACGCGCGGGTTCTCGGTCATCAGGTCGTCGAGGCCGCCGAAATCGCCGCTCTGCGAGCTCTCGCCACGGAACGTCGAGTCGCCGCGGTTGTGGTAGTAGATCGGATCGTTGAGCCAGTCGGGGACCTTGACGTGCTCTTCGCCGGCCGGGATGTAGGGCGTGTACGCGTAGTCGGCGCGCGTCAGCCGGGCGAAATTGGCGGCGGTCTGGTGCGCGGCATCGTCGCCGCGGAAGCCGTCGTTGATGGGTTCGCCGTCCACGCCGCCGTGGCGCGTGTACGGATAGTCGGCCCGCGAGCGATACGCACAGTCGTTGTTCGGGCACTCGCGATACTTGATCACGTCGGCGGTGTGGTTGACGACGATGTCGAGGTACAGCTTCATGCCGCGCGCGTGCACGGCCCTGGCCAGCGCCAGCATGTCGTCGTTGCTGCCGAAGTGCGGATCGACGCGGGTGAAGTCGGTGATCCAGTAGCCGTGATAGCCGGCGGATTCGTTGCCCGGCGTGCCCTGCACGGGCTTGTTCTTGTAGATGGGGCCGAGCCAGACCGCGGTGGCGCCGAGCGCCTGGATGTAATCGAGCCGCGCGATCAGGCCCTTGAGATCGCCACCGTGGTAGAAACCCTTGGAGGTGGGATCGAAGCCGGTGACGAGCCGGTCGCCCGTCAGGCCGCCGCGATCGTTCGACGGGTCGCCGTTCTCGAAGCGGTCCGGCAGCAGGAAGTAGATGGATTCATCCTGCGGCAGCCGCGCGCGGTAATCCGCCGCGTGGCTCGCCGCCGTGCACGCCAGCAACAGGGCAGGGCCCAGAACTCGCAACCAGCCACGCATGTCGATCTCCCCCGGCTTGCTTGCCAGCGAGCATAGGGGTGGGGTGCAGGCGCGACAATGGGGCGCATACGTATGCGATATAGTGGCCGCATGGGGGAGTCACCGGTACGCAGCGCGGGTCTGGTACAGGGCTGGACGCTGGTCGCGTCCGCCTGGCTGGCGGTGTTCGCGTCGGCGGCGCTGCTGGGACCGGTGCTGCCCAGCATGACGGCGCATTTCCGGGGCACGCCCGCGCTGGATGTGATGATCTCCTTCGTCGCGACGCTGCCCTCGCTGTTCGTCGCCCTGCTGGCGATTCCTTTCGGGCTGCTGGCGGATCGCATCGGGCACTGGCGCGTGATGTTCTGGGCCACGCTGGTGTATGGCGTGGTGGGCGTGCTGCCCTACTGGCTGGAATCGCTGCCCGCCATCGTCGTGGCGCGCGGCGCGGTGGGCATCGCGGAAGCGGCGATCATGACCTGCGGCGCGGCGCTGATCGGCCACTATTACAGCGCTGCACGTGCGCCCCGCTGGTGGGCGTTGCAGACCGGCACCGCGCCCATCGCGGCCGCGGTCGCGATCGCCGTGGGCGGCGCGCTGGGCGATCGCAGCTGGCACACGCCGTTCCTGGTCTATGGATTCGGGCTGGTGCTGTTCGTGCTGGTGGCGACGCAGCTCTGGGAACCGCCGCTGGTCGAAGCGCGCATTGCCGGCGCGGATCGGAGCGCGGCCCGCGTCAACTGGCCGCGGCTGCTGGGCATCTGCCTGATCACCGTGTTCGCCATGTGCGCCTTCATGATCACGGTGATCCAGACCAGCTTCCTGCTCACCGAACGCGGCATTCCGTCGCCGGCGGCCATCGGGCGCTGGCAGAGCCTGTCGTCGCTGGCCAATCCGCTGGGCGCGCTGCTGTTCGGCGTGCTGCGCTGGCGCGCGCCCGCCAAACTCGCGCTGAGCATGATGCTCATGGCCGTCGGGTTCGCCCTGATGGGCTGGCTGACGGGCTGGCAGGCCACGCTCGCCGGTGCGGCGATCACCAATCTGGGCTGCGGCATGGTGCTGCCGACACTGATTACCTGGGCGCTGGAGGGCTTGCCCGCCGCAGCGCGCGGCAGCGGTGCGGGTGCGTGGATGGCGGCCAGTTTCCTCGGGCAGTTCCTCAGTCCGCTGAGCATCGTCGCGCTCAGGGGTTTGAGCGGAACGCTGGCCTCGGCGATACTCTCTTATGCCGCAGCGTGCGCGGTGGTGGGTATCGTCACGCTGCTGCTGCGATTCAAGAAGGAGCCCGTTCCATGAGCAAGGCGCAGGACCAGAAAAAGGAAGTGAAGAAGAAGGCCACCAGGACGCTCGAGGAGAAGCGCGCCGCGAAGCGCGCCAAGAAGGCCGCCAAGGCCTTCATGCAAAGCCCCTGACCTTGCTGGCGTCGCGGTCGGCCACCTACTGGCGCGG
>Ga0335083_10012138_pt1 | contig 10330 bp, 10 predicted proteins | sample Lox_Sample_42_FD_206716 | JGI IMG/M metagenome (GOLD analysis project Ga0335083, IMG submission 206716) | Soil microbial communities from Loxahatchee National Wildlife Refuge, Florida, United States - Lox_Sample_4.2 | ecosystem: Environmental > Terrestrial > Soil > Wetlands | place: USA... | reverse complement strand
CCGGTCGACCCGCGGGTGGCGGCGAAGATGATTCCGTATCTCACCGAGCATTTCGGCAATCCGGCCTCGCGTTCGCACTCGTTCGGCTGGGAAACCGAGAAGGCGGTCGAGGAAGCGCGCGAAGAGGTCGCCAAGCTGGTCAATTGCGACCCGAGGGAGCTGGTGTGGACTTCGGGCGCGACCGAGGCGATCAACCTCGCGCTCAAGGGCGCGGCGCACTTCTACAAGGAGAAGGGCAAACATCTAGTCACCGTCAAGACCGAGCACAAGGCCACACTCGACACGATGCGCGAGCTGGAGCGCGAGGGATTCGCGGTCACCTATCTCGACGTTCGGCCCGACGGCTTGCTCGACCTCGAAGCGTTCAAGGCCGCGCTGCGGCCCGACACGATCCTGGTCTCGGTGATGTACGTCAACAACGAGATCGGCGTGGTCCAGGACATTCCGGCGCTCGGCGAGATCTGCCGCAGCCGCGGCATCATCTTCCACGTCGACAGCGCGCAGGCGAGCGGCAAGCTGCCGATCGACCTCGCGGCGCTCAAGGTCGATCTCATGAGCTTCTCGGCGCACAAGACCTACGGCCCGAAGGGCATCGGGGCGCTCTTCGTGCGGCGCAAGCCGCGGGTGCGCATCGAGGCGCAGATGCACGGCGGCGGCCACGAGCGCGGCATGCGCTCGGGGACGCTTCCCACCCACCAGATCGTCGGCATGGGCGAAGCGTTCCGGCTGGCTCGGCTCGAGATGGCGAAGGACAACGAGCGCATCCGCGCGCTGCGCGACAGGCTGCGCGCCGGACTCGAGGGAATCGATGAGGTCTACGTCAACGGCGACCTGGAACAGCGCGTGCCCCACAACCTCAACGTGAGCTTCAATTTCGTCGAGGGCGAGAGCCTGATCATGGCGATCAAGGATGTGGCGGTGTCGTCGGGTTCGGCGTGCACTTCGGCCTCTCTGGAGCCGTCGTACGTGCTGCGCGCGCTCGGCCGCAATGACGAACTGGCGCACAGCTCGATCCGCTTCACCGTCGGCCGCTTCACGACCGAGGAAGAGATCGACTACACGATCGATCTGCTGAAGCGCAAGATCGCCAAGTTGCGCGAGCTTTCGCCGCTGTGGGAGATGCATCAGGAAGGCATCGATCTCGAAACGGTGCAGTGGGCAGCGCACTGATAGCGAAGTGAGGGTATAGACATGGCATACAGCGACAAGGTACTGGACCACTACGAAAACCCGCGCAACGTGGGCTCGTTCGCCAAGGACGAGTCGGGCGTCGGAACCGGAATGGTCGGCGCGCCCGCTTGCGGCGACGTGATGAAGCTGCAGATCAAGGTCGGCGCAGATGGGCGCATCGAGGACGCGAAGTTCAAGACCTACGGCTGCGGTTCGGCGATTGCCTCTTCGTCGCTCGTCACCGAGTGGGTGAAGGGCAAGACGCTCGACCAAGCGATGTCGATTCGCAACACGCAGATCGCCGAGGAACTGGCGCTGCCGCCGGTCAAGATCCACTGCTCGATTCTCGCCGAGGACGCGATCAAGGCGGCCGTGGCCGACTACCGCAAGAAGCACGTCGACGCGGCAGACGGCAAGGAAGGATCGACCGCGCAGCCGGCTACAGCGGCCGCGGAGTGACGCAAGCGATGGCGATTACCCTGACCGCGAGCGCGGCGAAGCACGTTGCCGGCTCGCTCTCGAAACGTGGCAAGGGTGTCGGGCTTCGACTCGCGGTGCGCACGAGCGGCTGCTCGGGTCTCGCCTACAAGCTCGAGTACGCGGACGAGATCCGTCCCGATGATCACCGCTTCGACAGCCACGGCATCACGGTCGTCGTCGACCCCAAGAGCATGCCTTATCTCGACGGCACCGAGCTCGATTTCGCGCGCGAGGGCTTGAACGAGGGCTTCAAGTTCAACAACCCGAACGTGAAGGACGAGTGCGGCTGCGGTGAATCGTTCAACGTTTGATCGACTTCTCGCAAGACTACTTCGCACTGTTCGGCCTGCCCCGGCGTTTCCGGTTCGACGGCGCTCAGCTCGACGCGGCCTTCCGCGCCTTGCAGCGCGACATCCATCCTGATCGATTTGCCTCGGCCGGCGAGGCCGAGCGGCGGCTCGCGCTGCAATCCTCGGCGCGCGTCAACGAGGCCTACCGCGCGCTCAAGGACCCGGTGAGCCGTGCGCAATACCTCCTGTCGCTGCACGGAATCGATGCACTCGGCGAGACCGACACGGCGCTGGCCCAGGAATTTCTGCAGCAACAACTCGCCCGGCGCGAAGCGATCGCCGAAGCGCACGCGGAAGGCGACATGCCGAAGCTCGAAGCCTTGCTCGCGGAGACGCGTGCCGACATGACCGCGCTCGAGGCGAGCCTCGCCGAGCGCTTCGACGCGCCGCAGGATCTCGGCACGGCGCGCGAGGCCGTGCGCGAGCTGCGTTTCCTCACCAAGGTTGCATCGGACATCGAGGCGGCGATCGCCGAGCTGGAAGAATAGCGTTAACAGGCCCTAATGGCGCTGCTGCAGATCACCGAGCCCGAAGCGTCGCCGCCGCCGCGGAAGCATCAGCTCGCCGTGGGCATCGACCTAGGCACGACGAATTCGCTCGTCGCAACCGTGCGCAACGGCATCCCTGTCGTGCTGCCCGATGGCGAAGGCCGGCCGCTGCTTCCGTCCATCGTGCACTACGGCGCCGATCGCAACGCGGTCGGATACCCCGCGCAGGATGCGCTCGTCGCCGACCCGCAGAACACGATCGTATCGGTCAAGCGCTTGATGGGGCGCAGCCTCGCCGACCTCTCCGACGCGCGGCGGTTTCCTTATCGCTTCATCGACGCGCCCGGCATGGTCCAGCTCGAGACGCGCGTCGGACGGCGCACCCCGGTCGAGGTCTCCGCGGAAATTCTGAAAACCCTGCGCCTTCGCGCTGAAACTGCGCTCGGAGGCGTGCTCGCCGGCGCAGTGGTCACCGTGCCCGCTTATTTCGACGATGCACAGCGCCAAGCGACCAAGGATTCTGCGCGTCTGGCGGGATTGAACGTACTGCGGCTCCTGAACGAGCCGACCGCCGCCGCGATCGCTTACGGCCTGGACAACGCTGCCGAGGGCACCTACGCCGTCTATGATCTCGGCGGGGGGACCTTCGACCTCTCGATCCTGAAGCTCTCGCGCGGGGTGTTCGAAGTGCTCGCCACGGCGGGCGACACCGCGCTTGGCGGCGACGATTTTGATCACCGCATCTACTGCTGGATGCTCGAGACCTCGCGCGTCGGGCCGGTCTCGCCGTCGGACACGAGGCTCCTGATGCTCAAGGCGCGCGAGGCGAAGGAGAACCTCACTGCGCATGCCGCGACGCCGGTCGTCGCCACGCTGTCCACCGGCGAGCGCATCGACGCGACGCTCGACGCTTCGACCTTCGCCACCATCACGGCGAATCTGGTCGCCAAGACGCTTACGCCTATGCGCAAGGCGCTGCGCGACGCGCGGCTCACGCCGGGCGAGATCAAGGGCGTGGTGATGGTGGGCGGCGCGACCCGCATGCACCAGATCCAGAAAGCGGTCGCGGACTTCTTCGGCGCACCACCGCTCAACAATCTCGATCCGGACCAGGTCGTCGCGCTCGGCGCGGCGATTCAGGCCAACGTATTGGCCGGCAACCGCGCGCACGACGAGGATTGGCTGCTGCTCGACGTCATCCCGCTCTCGCTCGGACTCGAGACGATGGGAGGCCTCACCGAGAAGATCGTTCCGCGAAATGCGACGATCCCGATCGCGCGGGCGCAGGAGTTCACGACCTTCAAGGACGGGCAGACCGCGATGGCGATCCACGTCGTGCAGGGCGAGCGCGAGAAGGTCGCCGATTGCCGTTCGCTCGCCCGCTTCGAGCTGCGAGGAATCCCCCCGATGATTGCGGGCGCCGCGCGCATCCGCGTCACCTTCCAGGTCGATGCGGACGGGCTTCTCTCCGTCTCGGCGCGCGAGCAGACCAAGGGTGTCGAGGCGGCGATCATCGTCAAGCCGTCGTACGGGCTCGCCGACGCCGACATCGCTCGCATGATCGAGGAATCGCAGGCGCACGCTGCGGAAGACGTCGAGGCGCGGGCGCGCGCGGAGGCGCAGGTGGAAGCCGAGCGAGTGCTCGCGGCCACGGCGAGCGCGCTCGCCGCCGACGGCGATCTCCTCGCCGCATCCGAGCGCTCTTCGATCGACGCCGCGATCGCCGAAGTGCGGCGCCTGCTCGACGCCTCGGATCGGCACGCGCTGACCGCGGCCACCGCGGCGCTGAACCGGGTGACCGAGCCCTTCGCGGAGAAGCGCATGAATCGCAGCATCGCGCGCGCGCTCACCGGTCGCAGCGTCGACACGCTGGCTGACGACTGAGCGCGCCTATCGATCGAGTCAAGGCGATGTCGGAAATCGTCGTCCTGCCGCACGCCGAGCTCTGCCCCGAAGGCAAGACCTTCGAGGCCACCAAGGGGGAGTCGATCTGCGACAACCTGCTCGAGCACGGCATCGAGATCGAGCACGCGTGCGAAAAATCCTGCGCCTGCACGACATGCCACGTGATCGTGCGCGAAGGCTTCGCCTCGCTCTCGCCCTCGTCGGAGGACGAGGACGACCTTCTCGATCGCGCATGGGGACTGACGCCCGTTTCTCGGCTCTCCTGCCAGGCGAAGGTCGGTGACTCCAAGCTGGTGATCGAAATTCCGAAATACACGATCAACTATGCCAAGGAGAATGCGAAATGAAATGGACCGATACCCGCGAGATCGCAATCGCGCTTGCCGAGGCGCATCCCGGGGTGGATCCGGAGCGCGTGCTCTTCACCGATCTGCACCGCTGGGTGCTCGAGCTGCCGGGGTTCGACGACGATCCCAAGCGCGGCGGGGAGAAGGTTCTCGAAGCGATCCAGATGATCTGGATCGACGAAGGCGATTATGACGAGGACGACCGGTGATCGCTCCGGTCACCGCACTCTACGGCGCGTTGCTGGCGCTGCTCCTTCTCGTGCTCGCCGGGCGTATCTCGCTCGCTCGAAGCAGGCTCGGCATCGGCATCGGACACGGCAACGACCCGGGGCTGGCGCGCGCGATACGCGCGCACGGCAACGCCGTCGAATGGACGCTGCCGATGCTGATCCTCATGCTGGTGAGCGAGGTCGATGGGGCGAGCCGCCTCTTTCTGCACACCTGCGGCGTGATCTTCGTGATCGCGCGGGTGGCGCACGCCACGGGCCTGTCGCGAACGTCCAAGGGGTCGAGCGCGCGCTTCTGGGGCATGGCCGGAACCTGGGCCGTCATCGCCGCGCTCGCCGTGTGGGACCTCGTCGCGTTTCTGCGCATCGGCCTGCGGTTCTAATCGATCAGACGAAGAGATTCAGCACCGCATCGAGCCCGCAATGCTCGATCGCGTAGGTCGTGCGCGCACTGACCACCGGTTTCGCATGGTAGGCGATGCTGACGTCGGCGTGCTCGAGCATCGGCAGATCGTTGGCGCCGTCGCCGATCGCCACCATCAGCGAGTCCGCCCCTGCGAGCTCGCCGGCGAGGCGCGCGAAGCGCTGTGCCTTCGCCGCGCCGTCCACGATGCTCCCGACGAGGCGCCCGGTAAGCCGGCCGTCCATGATCTCGAGCGTGTTCGCGAGCGTGTCATCGAAGCCAAGTCGTGCGCGCAGCCGATCCGTGAAGAAAGTGAACCCGCCCGACACGAGCAGCGTCCTTGCGCCGACGCGTTTGAAGCCGGAGAGCATCCGCTCTGTGCCCGGCGATAGTCGCAGGCGCTCGCCGTAGACACGCTCGAGGCCGTCAAGCTCCGTCCCCGCGAGGAGGGCAACGCGTTGCCTCAAGCTTTGGGCGAAATCGATCTCGCCGCGCATCGCGCTTGCGGTGATGTCAGCAATCTCTCGCTTGATGCCTTTGAGCTCCGCGATCTCGTCGACACACTCGATCGTGATGAGCGTCGAGTCCATGTCCATCGCCACGAGCCGCACGCGATCGAGCCGCTGCTCGCGCGGGACGAAGCCGAAGTCAAAGCCCGCGCGTGCGCAATAGCGTGCGACGTCATCGGCGTTGCCTGCATCTGCCAAACGAAAAGCCTGCGTCTCCCCGCCGGGGAGCGCGACGATGCTTCGCGCACCCGCGAGCTTCGCCAGCTCCTTCAGCTCCGGGGTGCCGATCTCCGGCGCCTGCACGACGAGATCGCCAGCGGCCGGCGCGCTTCGAGAAGCGCTTTGGGGTGTAGTCACGGCAGCTTCACTTCTTCGTCCGCGAACGCGCCGGCCGGCCGGGCGCAGCAATTGCGGCGGTCGTCTGTCGTTCGGCGCCGTCGTCGCCGGCAAGCTCGAAGTCGATCTTCGCCTGCTCCAGGTCAACGCGCGCGATCTTCACCGCCAACCGATCTGCGAGCCTGAAGATCCTGCCCGTGCGCTCGCCTTGGAGACGGTGCTGGATCGCGTCGAAGTGAAAGTAGTCGTTGCCGAGATCGGTGACGTGCACGAGCCCGTCGACGTTGAACCCATCGAGCGTAACGAAGAGGCCGAAATGCGTTACGCCGCTCACCGTGCCCGTGAAGGTCTCGCCGACCCGGTCCTGCATGAAATAGCACTTGAGCCAGCTCTCGACGTCGCGCGTGGCCTCGTCGGCGCGGCGTTCGGTGAGCGAGCAGTGCACGCCGAGTTCCGTCCACGACGCGCCGGAGGGTTGATAGCGCGACTTCGCGAGGCAGGCCTTGAGACAGCGATGCACCAGGAGGTCCGGATAGCGACGGATCGGGGAGGTGAAATGCGCGTACGCGTCGTAGCCCAGTCCGAAGTGACCTGCGTTGACCGGGCTGTAAACCGCCTGCTGCAGCGAGCGCAGCAGCACGGTCTGCAGCAGATTGAAATCCGGCCGGTCGCGGATCGCTTCGAGCAGGCGCGCATAATCGTTCGGCGTAGGACGGTCGCCGCCGCCGAGCGTTAGCGCGCAACCGCCCAGAAACTCGCGCAAGGCTTCGAGCTTCTCCGGTGTGGGGCCCTCGTGCACGCGAAAGAGCGCCGGATGCTGCTGTTCGATCAGGTACTGAGCGGCGCACACGTTCGCAGCCAGCATGCATTCCTCGATCACTTTGTGTGCGTCGTTGCGCGGCTCGGGCACGATCGCCTCGATCTTTCCGTGTGCATCGAACTCGAGCTTGAGCTCAACGGTCTCGAAGTCGATCGCGCCGCGCTTTGCGCGCGCCGCCACGAGCACGCGGTACAGCGCGTGCAGCTTTGCGAGATGCGGCAGCAGCGCCCTGGCTTCTTGCATCGCGGCGAGCGGCGGCTGCGACAGCCATTCCCAGACTTGCGTGTACGTAAGGCGCGCGCGCGAGCGCATGAGGCCGGGGTAGAAGCCATAGCTGCGAATCCGCCCGTGCGCGTCGATCGTCATGTCGCAGGCCATGCACAGCCGGTCGACGTCCGGCTTGAGCGAGCAGAGCTCGTTCGACAACGCCTCCGGGAGCATCGGGATCACGCGGCGCGGGAAATACACCGATGTGCCGCGTTCGCGGGCGTCGCGGTCGAGCGCGTCGCCGTCGTGCACGTAATGGCTCACGTCGGCGATTGCAACCACGAGGCGGAAGCCTTTTCCGCTCTGCTCGCAGTAGACCGCATCGTCGAAGTCCCTCGCTGTCTCGCCGTCGATCGTCACCAGCGGCAGCGCGGTGAGATCGACGCGATCCTTGCGGTCGCTCGCCCGCGCTTCGGGCGGCAGCCGCGCAGCCTGCCTTTTCGCCGGGGCGGAGAATTCGTGCGGCAGCGCGTGCTTGCGCAACGCGATCTCGATCTCCATGCCCGGATCGGCGTAGCTGCCGAGCACCTGCTTGACGCGCCCCAGCGCTTCGCGATGCGCGGTAGGCTGCTCGATCAGCTCGACGACCACGACCTGTCCGGGCTTGGCTTCTCCGCGCATCTCCGGCGGCACGAGTATGTCCTGATTAATGCGCCGGTTCTCCGCAACGACGAAGGTGACGCCGCGCTCCTCGTAGAGTCGCCCTACGATCTCGCGATTGACGTGCACGAGCACGTCGACGATCGCGCCCTCCGGACGTCCACGCCGGTCCACGCCGATGCGCCGCGCCGTTACGCGGTCGCCGTGCAGCGCCTTGCGCATCTCCGCCGGCGCCAGGAATAGATCCGCGCCGCCGTCGTCGGGAACGACGAAGCCGTAGCCGTCGGGATGTCCTTGCACCGTGCCTGTCACAAGATCGAGCTTGGCGGCGACGCACAGTCGGCCCTTGCGATCGGTGAGAAGCTCGCCGTCGCGCTCCATCGCCGCGAGGCGCGCGGCCAATGCTTCACGCTCCGCGTCCCCGCGGACGCCCAGCGCCGCCGCGAGCGCATCGGCGTGCAGTGGCGCACCGGTTTCACGCAGGCAATCGAGGATCTGCTCGCGACTCGGAATCGTTACTCGAGCGCGCTGCGGCACGGCGCGTCGGCGGTTCGAATGCGACTCGTTTTTTGATTTTTGGCGGTGCGTCTTCTTTGACAACACTGAGGCTCTTTCGTAAAATTATTTGGTTTGCCGTCGCCCAGATGGCGGAATTGGTAGACGCACTAGGTTCAGGTCCTAGCGGTGGCAACACTGTGGAGGTTCGAGTCCTCTTCTGGGCACCAAGATAACGTTCGAAGCATCGCGAAGCAACTTCATTCGATGCCGATCGAGCAGGCCCGCAGATGCGGGGCTTTTCGTTCTTAATGCCGTCGCAGACAGGCGATCCGAAGATGCGTAAATCGCGCGCTCAGGTGAGCCGCGCCTTCAACGCGTCCGGCCGCATCGTGTCGTAGACCTCGAACGGCTGATGTATCCAGGGGTTGTCGGGCAGATGCTCGACGAAATAATCGGGCCTGAACACCGAGTGGCCCTTGTACCAGACCACCGCGCTGCGCACCTCCTTCATGTGCGGGAAGCGCACGGGCAGCGTGCGGTACACCGTTTCCAGCGTGTGTCCGGAGTCGACCATGTCATCGACGAGGAGCACCCTGTCGCCGAGCCGCGGCGAGGTCATCGTCATGTGCTCGGCTACAACCAGCTCACCGCGGATCGTGCCGCCTTCTGCGGTGTACGAATGGGTCGACAGGATCGCCAGCGGCAACTCGAAGATGCGCGAGATGACATCGCCGACCCGCAAGCCCCCGCGGGCGATGCAGATGATCTGATTGAAGCGCCATCCCGACTCGTGGACTCTGAGCGCCAGGCGTTCGATCAGCGTGTTGTATTGCTCCCAGCTTACGTTCAGGGTCATGGGCATCAATGGAAGGGATGATGCACGACGATCGTCTCGTCGCGCTCGGGGCCGGTCGATACCATCGCGATCGGGACGCCCGTGAGCGTTTCGATTCGCCGCAGGTACGCGCGCGCGGCGGCTGGGAGAGCGGCGAAGCTCTTGACGCCGAAGGTGCTCTCGCTCCACCCCGGCAGCTCCTCGTACACGGGTTTGCATTCCGCGACCGCCTCGGCACCGGTGGGCAGCAGCGCGATGGTCTCTTCGCCCACGTGATACGTGGTGCAGATCCGGATCGAAGGCAGGCCGTCGAGCACGTCGAGCTTGGTGATGCACAGCCCGTCGACGCCGTTGAGCTGCAGCGAGCGCGCGAGCGCCGGGATGTCGAGCCAGCCGCAGCGGCGCGGTCGCCCCGTGACCGATCCGAACTCGTTGCCTCGCTCAGCCAGGCGGGCTCCCACCGCGTCGGTCAGCTCGGTCGGAAAGGGGCCGGTGCCGACGCGCGTCGTGTACGCTTTCACGATCCCGAGCACGTAATCGAGCATCTGCGGACCGATCCCGCTGCCGGGCGCTGCAGCACCGGCGAGACAGTTGGAAGAAGTGACATAGGGATAGGTGCCGTGATCGATGTCGAGGAGCGCCCCTTGCGCGCCTTCGAAGAGAAGCGATTCACGAGCACGGCGTGCAGCCTGCAGCAGCGCCGCGACGTCGGCCACCATGGGCTGGATGGCGGGCGCCAGCGCGAGTGTCGCGTCGAGTGTCTCGCGATAATCGATCGGCGGACGCTTGTAGTATTGGGTGAGCAGGAAGTTGTGATATTCGAGCAGTGGCTCGAGCTTGCCGGCGAAGCGGTCGCGGTAGAAAAGATCCTGCACGCGCAGTGCCCGGCGCGCGATCTTGTCTTCGTACGCCGGCCCGATGCCCCGCCCCGTCGTGCCGATGCGCGTATCGCCCATCGCGCTCTCGCGCGCCTGGTCGAGCGCCACGTGATACGGCATCACCAGCGGACACGCCGGCGAGATCGCGAGGCGCGAGCGTACTTCGACGCCGCCGGCCTCGAGCTCCGCAATCTCCTGCAGCAAGGCCGTGGGGGAA
>Ga0335083_10012137_pt1 | contig 10331 bp, 9 predicted proteins | sample Lox_Sample_42_FD_206716 | JGI IMG/M metagenome (GOLD analysis project Ga0335083, IMG submission 206716) | Soil microbial communities from Loxahatchee National Wildlife Refuge, Florida, United States - Lox_Sample_4.2 | ecosystem: Environmental > Terrestrial > Soil > Wetlands | place: USA: Florida... | reverse complement strand
GGAATCAGCCAGTCGAACCGGAGGGAAGAATTAGTTGGAATTGTTTTTAAAACTCCACTCACCTGAAATACATCCGACTGATTCACAGTGATTGTCTTTCCGATAGGATCTTCATTCCCAAAATATTTTTCAGCAAGTCGTTGTGAAATGACAATATTTTTTTTAGATGAGAGCGCCGCATTAACGTCTCCTTTTTCCAAAGGAAATGAAAACATTTTTAAAAAATCGGGCGTTGTATAATATCCTTTTTCCTTATGTGCTTTTGGTCCGGGGAAAAATAAAATTTCATCAGCGCTTACAGTCGAAACATATTGAATTTCCGGAAAATCTTTTTTCATGGCTTCATTCAGCGGAGCTGGAATATTATCGCCGGTCCTTTCACTGCCCCAGTTTAAATTGGCCATTACGCGATATAATTGCGAATCATTTGTATGAAATTTATCAAATTGAATTTCATCATTGACCCATAAACCAATGAGTATGGCACAGGCCAGACCCAACGAAAGACCAACAATATTGATGAAAGAAAATATTTTATTCTTCACCAGGTTTCTCCATGCAGTTTTGAAATAATTACTGAACATTTTTCTATTTTTTTAAGCAGTAAAGCGGAACATCCGGTTTATTCGCACCCAATAAAATGCCATTTTTTATATCATTCATAACCAATTATTTTGGATCGAAGAACCAGAGACTATTGTCCGGTTTCGATACGCTCGCTGTTTAGTTTCATATCAGTTACGAGCAATCGCAATCACCATTCAAAGACAAAAAAAACCAATGGTTGAATAGGTCAACCACCAATACTATTTTTTTTAAATACACAATACAAAATCAATAACCACGTTTGGTATATAGCAAAAAAATAATATAAGCATTGCTGTTAATTTAATATTAAATGCTTGTCCGGAGATGATTAAAAGTGTATTTTTGCGTTATCTAAATCAAAGGAAGAAGCAGAATAAGAAAATTTCTAAATAATCTGCACTGAAAAAGCACTTTGATTTCGCTCTTCACTGAATTCTCCTTTTACACGATTGTTCTCAGCCCAACCGATTGCCGTCTTTCGATTGCATCCATATAAGATTTTTTTCGTCACTAAAAAACCACTTATATGAAAAAGCGTTTTATGTCCGTAATCAGTAAGCTTACTCTGGGCGTTTTATTATTCACCGGCGCTGCATCGACAGCAGCAAAAGCAGCCGGTCATTATCCGGGTGATAAAGTTCCGGTTGTTAAATACCTGGGCACATCCGAAGATGCAGTATTGTTCAATGTTTCTCTCGAAAATCCAACCGGCACAAAATTCATTGTGATGGTGCTGGATGAGGACAATACTCCATTGTTCCAGGAAGTATATACCGATAAGAAGTTTGATAAAAGATTCAAACTTCCCAAGTCGGAAAAAAATAAACTGACATTTGTCATCAGGAATTTCAAAGATGCTGATATCAAAGAAAGTTTTGAAATCAACACACATTATGTCGAAGATGTTGTTGTTACCAAGTTATAAGAATTGAGCTTACTGATTCTCAAGAGACTTCTCTGAAGTCACCAACTGTTCCGGCGAGAGTGTCGGGACAGTTTTTTTTAGTCTTTAGTTCTGAGTCGTTTGTCGTGAGACGTCAAACCTGAGAGGTGCAAGAAAAATCTTTAGTTCTTGACAACCCGACGTTTCAGATTTCACGTCTCATGTCTGACGATTCATGTTTGACGCTTATCGACTAAATTTGTGCATACATCACATTGACATGCACGAAAAATTATCCCAACTGTCAGAAACATTGATCGGATCAGAAATTGTAAAACTGGGGGGCGATATACGCGAGAAGATTCGTCTGGGTGAAGAAATTTATAATTTTACGGTCGGCGATTTTGATCCAAAAATATTTCCTATTCCACAGTCGCTGGAAGATGCGATCATCGATGCCTATCGTAAGCACTATACAAATTATCCGGCAGCAGAAGGCAATCTTGATTTGCGGCAATCCATTTCGGCTTTTTTGAAAGAGAGAGAAGAATTGGACTATTCTCCCGAAGAAATCCTCGTAGCAGGTGGAGGTCGCCCGTTGATTTATTCCTTATTCAGGGCTGTTGCAGATAAGGGCGATAAAATCATTTATGCTGTCCCTTCCTGGAACAATAATCATTACACGCATTTTGTAGAAGGAGAACATGTGGTGATCGAGACGAGTCCCGAAAATAATTTCATGCCCAGAGCCGAAGATGTGGAACCACATATCAAAGGAGCAACGCTGATCTGTCTTTGTTCGCCTCAAAATCCAACCGGTACCATGATCAGCAAAAAAGAACTCGAATCTATTTGTGACATGGTGATAAAGGAAAATCAAGGTCGGACTGAAACTCAGAAAAAATTGTACATGATGTACGACCAGATGTACTGGCATCTCACCTTTGCAGGCAACATTCATTATAACCCTGTTTCATTGAGGCCTGGCATGCGTGCCTATACAATTTATATTGACGCCATCAGCAAAGTATTTGCGGCTACTGGTGTCCGTGTGGGCTGGACTTTCGGGCCTTCGATCGTCATTGATAAAATGAAAGCGATGCTTACTCATATCGGTGCATGGAGCCCGATGCCGGAACAAAAAGCAACCGCGATCTTTCTATTGCAGAAAGAAAAAATTGACGCATATCTCGGGCATTTTAAAAAAGAAATTGAAGAAAGACTTCACCGGATTTATGAAGGATTCCAACAACTCAAAAAAGAAGGATTTGATGTGGATGCAATAGAACCGCAGGGAGCCATTTATCTTACCATTAAAATCAATCTTGCGGGAAAAAGAACTGAGGCAGGCAAAATTCTCAGGAATCAAACAGATGTTACTTCTTATATTTTGGATGAAGCGAGACTTGCGATTGTTCCATTCTCTGCATTTGGAGCTTCGAAAAATTCTCCCTGGTATCGTTTAAGTGTGGGTACCTGTCAAAAAGAAAAGATTCCTGCCATGTTTCAGCAACTCAGGCTTGCTATAAAAAAATTATCGTAATTCCCCTTTTCCAAAGTTTAAAACTTTGGAAAAAATAATTATTTCCTTAATTTGAGGAAATGAATTTCATACAACTTCGCTCTTTCGATAATTATATCAATGCAAATATCCAGTTAGGCATGTTGCAGGAGGAAGGGATCAACTGTTATTTAAAAGATGAATATATAATTACCATCGATCCATTGTTGAGTCCCGCAATTGGTGGAATGAAACTGATGGTGTACGAGACGCAGGCGCAAAGGGCAATGAAATTATTGGAAGAGGTTGAAAATAAACCATGATTAAAATTGAAATGATGTAATCCTGGTTAGGACTGAAATGGGTTTTATCGATTGATGTCATGGAGAAAATAGTCGCATTTTTCGAACATATTGATTCTTTGCAGCGCACACTGATCCTGGCTGGAGGTATTTTATTTTTCTGGATCATCGAAAGTTTCCTTCCCGTATTTCATTTCAGGTATAACAAATTTCAACACGCCGGACTGAATATTTTCTTTACAATCACTTCCGTGGTGATCAACTTTGCTTTTGCTTTTTCCATTGTAAAAGGGAGTGATTATACTTATCAGCATAAACTGGGCCTGTTGAATATATATCCATTACCATTGTGGTTATATATATTGATCGGGTTGATGATATTAGACTTCATCAGTTCCTGGCTGATCCATTGGATACAACACAAAGTGAAATGGATGTGGAAGTTTCATCTCATTCATCATTCTGATACCTGGGTAGATACGACTACTGCCAATCGCCATCATCCTGTTGAAAGTGTATTCCGTGCAGTTTTTACCTTCCTGGCTGTGATCATCGCAGGCGCGCCGATGTGGTTATTTTTTTTATACCAGACTCTTTCAGTATTGTTATCGCAATTCAATCATGCAAATATCTCTCTTCCAAAATGGCTGGATAATACCCTGAGTTGGGTCATTGTAACTCCGGGAATGCATAAAGTACATCACCATTATGCACAACCGCTGACTGATACTAACTATGGAAATATCTTTTCCTTCTGGGACAGGATATTCGGGACCTATGCCTATGTAGAAAAAACCAATACCCTGAAATTTGGAATCGATACTCATCCTGATAATAAAGAGAACAACTCACTTAGTAAATTATTAAAAATACCATTCGAGGAATATCGGCCGCCGCCAGGTGCTAAGTTCAGCAATGAAGAAAAGCCCTGAGTTTAGCGTTTTCAGTCTATCATTGCTGCTGCTGTTGTTGCATCATTTCCATATAACGACGATATGAATTTTGCTGCGTTCCATTTTTTGCAGGCTGCGGTGTCAAAATGGTATTTGACTCTTCAGTGGTTCTGCCATCCTCATATGAAACCGAAACACCTACTTCGAGCTTATGCTCGGAAATTCCTTTATAAGTTCCTTTCACAGGTGAGCAATCGCTGAAATTCCGTCCAACGGCCAGGCGCACATGCATTCCGTTCACCAGGCAATTATTCGTAGGATCTACGCCCAACCAGCCATAATAAGGGATATAAGCTTCCACCCATGCATGAGTAGCTCCTTCACCGCGCATTCCAGTTTTATTCGGACAGATATAACCACTTACATATCGTGCAGGAATATTAATAATCCTCAACATCACCAGCAAAATATGCGCAAAGTCCTGGCAGACTCCTGCTTTTAATTTCCATACTTCATCCAATGTCGTTTCCACGCTGGTGATTCCCTTTATATATTTAAAATGTGTGAATACATATTCACATAATTTTTTTGCTGCGTCCAGCGGTGTGCATCGTGAGCATTGTTGTTCACTCAAAACAAGCATGACTTCCTGCAGGGATTCGAATTGTTCCTGGTTTAAAAAATCGATAAAGGAAACCTGTGTATTCAATTGCCTTAGGGAATTCCACTGCTCTTCTGAAGGAGTTTCATCTTTTGGAAGAGACTTGCTATGCGTGATGACTTCCACCTTTGAATCGATCAACAGCTCATTGTGAGGTTCGGCATGCATGAAGGAACCAATCTCATTTCCATAATAATCCCTGAAAACTTCCATATCAGGATCGCCGGTGATATGCAATTCCTGCTTAACCACTTCCTGGTAATTATCCCTGATGGGAAAAAGAATAATCTGGTTGGCGCTGTCTCTAACAGGAGCTTCGTAAGAATACTTTGTAACATGATGAATTCTAAAACGGGGCATCGGGTTTTGGTTTGTAGCTGGCACTTTTCCAAAGCCTGGCGCTTTGAGAAAGTGACGCGATTTGCAAAAATAAAAAAATGCATCTCATAAATATGCAAAATAATATTGATTGAATGCATTCCCTGCCTCATAGAGATCTTCCTTTACTCCTATAAGATAGGGATGCAATCCCTGTTTCATAATTGTTTCTACGGTGGAATATTTCACTTTGCTCTTGATCCTTCCAATCAAAAAGTCGATAGTCCGGTAGGCATCCACATTTCTTTCACTCTTTAATCTTTCAAAATAACGATGAAGCTGGTTGATTGAATATATAATCGACCTGGGAAAATCTTCATTGAGAACAATCTGTTCTACTACATTTCTTGCATCAAACCCACTCCGGTAAGTTTTTAAATACAATTCATATCCTGAAATGGACAACAATAAATATTTCCAATAAGTAGTATCGGTCCGGGTGAAATCATAATTCACATCCCTGAATTTTACATCCAGGATATCGGCAGACTGAACACTTCTCTCCAAAAATTTTCCAATATTAATGAATGCATATCCGCCTCCTCTCGCCATGGTAATTTCTGTGGTCCCATAATATAACAAACCCTGTTTGATCAAAACATCCAACACCGTAATCGGATCCTCTCTGTTTAATAACTGAATTAACTGTTCGTCTCTCACCCTATGATAATAATCATTCAGGCATTGCCAGAGCTCCTTGGTGATATGATCCTGCACACTTCTTGCATTTTCTCTTGCATGTGTAACAATATTCACAACCGAATTTGGGTTTTCCTTATCAGCTACCATGTACTGCAACACTGCTCTTGAATTATAAGCAATGGTGTTTGCCTGTTCCTCTTCCAGGTAAGTGAATGTTCGAAGAACAGGTTTCCATGAGAATTCGTGCAGGTCATCCTGCGAGGATGCGTAGTTGATCTTCAGCATTCGCAAAATGCCGTCTGTCCGTTCCATATAACGGCCCATCCAGTATAAGCTATCTGCAACACGACTTAACATGATCTATTTCTCATTTATAATTCCCGGCTTTCATCAGTAATATTTAAACTGCAAGCACCCAGGTATCCTTGCTGCCTCCTCCCTGCGATGAATTCACGACAAGAGATCCTTCGCGCAGAGCAACACGCGTGAGGCCGCCCGGCACAATCTGAACTCCATCCGGACTGCACAATGCATATGGTCTTAAATCAACTCTGCGTGGTTGCAACCTTCCATTCATATAACAGGGCGCGGACGATAAACTGATAATAGGCTGCGCGATATATTGTCTTGGATCTTTCAGCATTTCTGTCTTGTACCGGAAAATTTCTTCATCACCCGCCACATGTCCCATCAGCATTCCATATCCGCCACTCTCATTTGTTTTCTTGATCACCATTCTGTTCATATTCGCAAAAACAAAATCGCGTTCATCCGGATTACTCAACTGATAAGTCGGAACATTTTTCAGAATCGGTTCTTCATTCAGATAATATTTTATCATAACAGGCACATAACTGTAGATAGCTTTATCATCCGCAACTCCATTTCCTACAGCATTGACAATGGCTACATTTCCTTTCCTGTATGCATTCATAATGCCCGCTACTCCCAACATACTTCCGGGATTGAAAACAAGAGGGTCGAGAAATTCATCATCAACGCGACGATAAATCACATCGACCTGTTGCAATCCTGCTGTCGTTTTCATATAGACGCGATGACCGGATACAACAAGATCTCTTCCTTCGACCAGTTCCACACCCATCAGTCTTGCTAATGTTGTATGTTCAAAATAAGCTGAGTTATAAATTCCAGGAGTGAGTAAGACGATTGTCGGGTTGCTGATTTGCCGTGGTGATAAAGACACCAGGTTTTTATGAAGAATATTGGGATATTCAGTCACGGTGCGGACATTATTCCTTGGCAAAAGATCAGGAAATATTCTTTTTGTGATCTCGCGGTTTTCCAGCATATAACTCACGCCGCTGGGCGTACGAAGATTGTCTTCCAGGATATAAAATGATCCGTCATTATTCCGGATCAGGTCAATCCCTGCAATATGCACATAGATATCATAAGGAACAGGGAAACCATGCATTTCCCTCAGGTAATGCGGACAACTATAAATAATATTGATCGGAACGACTTCATCTTTTAAAATAAACTGATCATTATACACATCTTTTAAAAAAAGATTCAGCGCTTTCAGTCTCTGTTTGATTCCTTTCTCGATATAGTTCCATTCGGCAGAAGTGATGATCCTGGGAATGATATCAAACGGAAATATCTTTTCAATTCCTTCCCCGCTGCTGTAAACTGTAAACGTAATGCCCTGGCTCATGAAAAGACTCCTGGCCATTTCTTCTTTGCGGTTCAACTCGTCAATACTCAGGCCCTGCATGAATTCAACAACACCTTTATATTGTTCGCGTACTGCAGCGTTCGCATACATTTCATCCCATGTATTCGTATCGACATGATAGCTATTGATCAGTTCGCTGGTTTGCATGACTGTTTTGGTTTGGAAGCAGAAATCCGGCAGGCAATCGTAGAATGCGAATTACACAAATTAACGCGAAATAGACAAATTGAACGAATTTTTTCTTCGCCGGATATTTGCCCAAGTCATATGAATTCCTGTAAATTGGCTGTATGAAGTGTATTGCAATGATACCTGCGCGCTATGCAGCTACCCGGTTTCCGGCCAAGCTGATGCAGAAACTCGGAAATAAAACTGTCATCAGACATACTTATGATAATACTTTCGCGACAGGTTTATTTGATCAGGTTATTGTTGTGACAGACAGCGATATCATTTATGATGAAATTACCCGACACGGCGGCTCAGCAAAAATGAGTCTGGAGGAACACGAGAGCGGAAGCGACAGGATTGCCGAAGCAGCATCCGATATGGAGGTAGATATCATCGTAAACGTTCAGGGTGATGAACCCTTTGTACAGAAAAAAGCACTAGGAAAATTATTAAAAGTTTTTGAAGGAACTGAAGGACAAAAAGTGCAGGTCGCTTCGCTGATGCAAATATTTAAAGAGGAAAAATTTATTGAAGATCCCAACTATGTGAAAGTGGCTGTCGATAAAAATATGAACTCACTTTTCTTCAGCCGAAGTGTCATTCCATATCCGCGAAATAAAAATATTTCGATCTCCTATTATGAACATATTGGCATTTACGCATTCCGCAAAGAGGCGCTTTTGAATTTTACAAAATGGTCCATCACTCCACTGGAAGCTGCTGAAAAAATAGAATGTCTCCGCTACCTTGAAAATGGTATTCCATTGAAAATGGTGATAACAGAATATATGGGCGTTGAAATCGACACGCCGGAAGATTTGGAAAGAGCGGCGAAGATGATGAACGATGAGCGTAGAATGTAGAGTGCAGATTGTAGTGCGTTGAGGGATTATTAAAAATTTTAAACTTAGCAAATGAAACAGCCAATCTGGGGAATTGATTTAGGCGGAACAAAAATCGAAGGAGTTATCCTGCCTTCGATTACTAATCCAAAACCACTAATCAGGACCAGGATCGATACAGAGGCTGTGAATGGATATCATCATATCGTAAACCAGATTGCAAAACTGGTAGAAGAAATGAAAAAAGAATCCGGATTGAAACCAAAACAAATTGGATTTGGAACTCCGGGTGTTCTCGATCCGGTTTTACAAACCATGAAAAATTGTAACAGCACTGCATTAAACGGAATGCCCCTGAAAAAAAACCTCGAGGAAAAACTACAGTTACCCGTTATACTTGCCAACGATGCGAATTGCTTTGCACTTGCTGAAACACATTGGGGAGCAGTGAAAGAAAAAACACCAAAAGCAAAAATGGTGTTTGGAATAATTATGGGGACCGGGGTCGGGGGAGGAATTGTAATGGATGGAAAAATATGGACGGGTTGCCATGGGATCGCAGGCGAATGGGGCCATAATTATTTGGATGAATCCGGAGGACCATGTTATTGCGGGAAAACAGGTTGCGTGGAGACAGTTATTTCAGGACCTGCATTGGAAAGATATTATGCAGGTATTACCGGCAAGAAAATAAAATTGAAAGAGATTGTCATGAATCATCAGAAGGGTTCGGATGAAGCTGCCACAAAAACCATTGATCGCCTCTGTCATTTTTTTGGCAAAGCAGTTTCCGTCGTAACCAATTTATTAGATCCGGATGTCTTTGTGATTGGAGGTGGTGTTGGAAATATTGATGCTATTTATTCGGAAGGGTTGTTATCGCTGAGACAATTTATTTTTAATAATGGAGTGAATGTACCAATCATTAAACCTACACTTGGTGACAGTGCAGGGGTGTTTGGAGCGGCTGCATTAGTGTCGTAGCGGACGATAGACAATGGAGTTGATAAGAAGTTAAAATATTCAATAAAAAATATTCAACAAACAAAAAGTTATGGCCAAGCTAAATCGACATCTTGTAATTCGTAACGGCAAATGAAAAACATAATCCTTTTAATAATACTAAGCTTACTTTTTTCTTGTGGACAGAACAAGGACAATAGGACAATTAATTTTCCAAAATCAATTGAGCTTGCAGATAAAATACCCAATAAGAACAACCTGTGGGCTTTCATTCTTTCAGGACAGTCCAATATGGCAGGACGAGCATTTGTTGAACCCGCCGACACTGTTCCAAATAAGCGAATTTTATCAATAAACAAAAATGGAGAATTGATTTATGCAAAAGAACCATTGCATTTTTATGAACCATCAATGACAGGACTTGACTGTGGAGTTTCTTTTTCTAGAACTTTAATCAGTAATATTCCAGATAGTATAACTATATTAATAATACCAACAGCCGTTGGGGGCAGTTCTGTTGGACAATGGTTAGGCGACAGTACACACCGAAATGTAAAACTGTTATCAAATTTCAAATCAAAAGTGGATATTGCAAAAAGCTATGCTTCTATAAAGGGAATTTTATGGCATCAAGGAGAAAATGATGCAAATCCAAATGATATTGCTAAATATAAATTAAACCTTTCTTCGCTTTTTGATGTATTCAGAACAATCATTGGTAATAAGAACTTACCAATTTTTATAGGTTTACTTGGCTCTTATTCAACAGACAGTTCAAATTGGAAATTGATTAATGAACAAATAA
>Ga0335083_10012136_pt1 | contig 10331 bp, 9 predicted proteins | sample Lox_Sample_42_FD_206716 | JGI IMG/M metagenome (GOLD analysis project Ga0335083, IMG submission 206716) | Soil microbial communities from Loxahatchee National Wildlife Refuge, Florida, United States - Lox_Sample_4.2 | ecosystem: Environmental > Terrestrial > Soil > Wetlands | place: USA: Florida... | reverse complement strand
CGCGCACGAGCCGATGGCGGGCACCTCGGCCGAGACCCGGCTCGAGATGATCCGGGTGCTCTCGCGCGCCATCGGCACCGGCGGTATGGCCGGGGGTCAGGCGGTCGACCTCGAAGCGGTGGGCAGCTTCCTCGCGGTGGGCGAGATCGAGAACATGCATCGCCGCAAGACCGGCGAGCTCATCCAGGCGAGCGTGCTGCTCGGAGCGCTCGCTGCCGGTGTCGAGGACGAGCGCGAGCTCGGCGCGCTCAGGCGTTTCGGCGCGGAGATCGGGCTGGCCTTCCAGATCCAGGACGACATCCTCGACGTCGAGGGCGACCCGAAGCTGCTCGGCAAGTCGACCGGCGCCGACGCGGCGCTCTCGAAGCCGACCTACCCGAGTATCGCGGGACTTCCCGCCGCGCGCGCGCGCGCGCGCGAGCTGCGCGATGCGGCGATCGCCGCGCTCGCGCCCTTCGGGGCGCGCGCCGGCGCGCTCGCCGAGCTCGCCCATTTCGTCGTCAGCCGCGCCAGCTGAGAGCGGCAACCGCCTCACCGGGCGCCTCTTTCTGGCCGGCGCGCCCCGCCGTGTAAACTTGCGGCACGATGAGCGCCCCACCTGACTACCCGCTGCTCGCTGCCATCGAGAGCCCGGCCGACCTGCGCCGTCTCCCGACCGCCAAGCTCCCCGCGCTGGCCGCGGAGCTGCGCGCCTTCCTCATCCAGAGCGTCAGCACGCGCGGCGGGCACTTTGCCGCGGGTCTCGGCACCGTGGAGCTCACCATTGCGCTGCACTACGTCTACGACACCCCGAGGGACCGCCTCGTGTGGGACGTGGGTCATCAGGCCTACCCGCACAAGGTTCTGACCGGCCGCCGCGATCGGCTGCACACCATCAAGCAGGACGGCGGGCTCGCGCCGTTCCCCTCGCGGGCCGAGAGCGAGTACGACACTTTCGGGGTTGGGCACTCGAGCACCTCGATCTCGGCCGCGCTCGGCATGGCCGTGGCCGCGGCGCGCGCCGGTGACGATCGCCGCGTGGTGGCGGTGATCGGCGATGGCGCCCTGACCGCCGGCATGGCCTTCGAGGCCTTGAATCACGCCGGCTCGCTCCCGGCGGATCTGCTCGTGATCCTCAACGACAACGACATGTCGATCTCGGAGAACGTCGGGGCGCTCTCCAACCATTTCGCGCGCGCGCTCTCCGGGCGCGTGTACGCGCATCTGCGCGAGGGCGGCAAGAAGGTGCTGCGGCAGATGCCGACGGTGTGGGAGCTGGCGCGCCGCTCGGAGGAGCACCTCAAGGGCATGGTGCTGCCCGGAACGCTGTTCGAGGAGATGGGTTTCAACTACATCGGTCCGATGGACGGGCACGACGTCAAGGCCCTGGTCTCGACGCTGCGCAACGTGCGCAAGCTCCGCGGACCTCAGTTCCTGCACGTCGTCACCCGCAAGGGCAAGGGCTACGCGCCGGCCGAGGCCGACCCCATCAAGTGGCACGGTCCGGGGCCCTTCGATCCGGTGAGCGGCACGATCTTCAAGGAGAAGGCGCTCGGCCCGAGCTACAGCCAGGTGTTCGGCCAGTGGCTGTGCGACATGGCCGAGCGCGACCCACGCATCATCGGCATCACGCCCGCGATGCGCGAGGGCTCGGGACTCGTCGAGTTCTCCAAGCGCTTTCCCGACCGTTACTTCGACGTGGCGATCGCCGAGCAGCACGCCGTGACCTTCGCCGCGGGACTGGCCGCCGAGGGCCTCAAGCCGGTGGTGGCGATCTACTCGACCTTCCTGCAGCGCGCCTACGATCAGCTGATCCACGACGTGGCGCTGCAGAATCTGCCGGTGGTATTTGCGGTGGATCGCGCCGGACTCGTAGGCAGCGACGGCGCGACGCATCAGGGAAGCTACGACCTGTCGTACCTGCGCTGCATCCCCAACACGGTAGTGATGGCGCCGGCGGACGAGAACGAGTGCCGCCAGATGCTCTACACGGCGACCACGCTCGCGAGCCCCGCGATCGTGCGTTACCCGCGCGGCACGGGGCCTGGTGTGCCGGTCGCGGCCGAGATGACCGCCTTGCCGCTCGGCAAGGCGCAGCTGCGCCGCGAGGGCAAGAGCGGGCTGGCGATCTTAGGCGTAGGAGCACTGGTGACGCCGGCGCAGCAGATCGCCGAGGCACTCGATGCCACCTGCGTCAACATGCGCTTCGTCAAGCCGCTCGATGAGGACCTGATCGTGGCGCTCGCCCGGCGCCACCGCGCTCTCGTCACCATCGAGGAGAACGTCACGCACGGCGGGGCCGGCTCCGCCGTCGGTGAGCTGCTCGCTTCCGAGGGACTGCTGGTGCCGCTGCTCGAGCTCGGCATCCCCGATCGCTTCATCGAGCACGGCTCGCGCGAGGGGTGCCTCGCCGCCGCGGGCCTCGACGCTGCCTCACTGCGCGCCAGCATCGAGCGCTGGTGGGCGCTGCACGGGCAGGAGCGGCTGCGCTCGGCCGGGGGGACCTGACCTCCCTCCTCCGGGCGGATGCCGCGCCCTGCGGCATTACTGTAGGCTCTCCCGTATGACACCATCCCCCGCCACGGCCAGGATTGCCCGCGCCCCCCTCGAGGGGGTCGAGGATGTGCAGGGGCGCGCCGATACGCGCCGTCTGCCGATCAACCGCGTCGGCATCAAGGACATCAGCCACCCGGTGCGGGTCCGGGACCGCTCGACGGGCGAGCAGCACACCATCGCCACCTTCAACATGTGCGTGAACCTGCCGCACAACTTCAAGGGCACGCACATGTCGCGCTTCGTCGAGGCGCTGCACGCCGAGCGCGAGATCTCGGTGGAGTCCTTCCGCGCGATGCTCGGCGGCATGACCGGGCGCCTCGAGGCCGAGACCGGCCATATCGAGATGAGCTTCCCGTTCTTCGTGATGAAGCGCGCGCCGGTGTCCGGAGTCGAGAGCCTGATGGACTACCGCGCGAGCCTCATCGGCGAGCAGCACCGTGACCGCAGCGAGCTGTGGCTCAAAGTGACGGTTCCGGTCACCAGCCTGTGCCCCTGCTCGAAGCGCATCGCCGACTACGGCGCCCACAACCAGCGCTCGCACGTCACCATCACCGCGAAGCTGCGCAGCCACATGTGGATCGAGGAGCTCATCGAGATCGCCGAGAGCGAGGCTTCGTGCGAGCTGTACGGGATCCTGAAGCGCCCGGACGAGAAGTACGTGACCGAGCGCGCCTACGACAATCCGAAGTTCGTCGAGGACCTGGTGCGCGACGTCGCGGCCCGCTTGAATCGCGAGGAGCGCGTCGCCGCCTACGTGGTCGAGGCGGAGAACTTCGAGTCGATCCATAACCACTCGGCCTACGCCCTCATCGAGCACGACAAGGACGCCTGAGCGGCGGGTCTGCCGCGCCGCATGACGATTTCTTAATGCCGCCGTCATCGCGGCGACAGAGCCTCGCAGCTAATTTCCCCCGCACCGGCCGGCGACGGCTCGAGGAGCTGCGTGCATGAACTTCCCCGTGGTCCTTTGCGCCCTGGCGCTCCTCGGCGGCGCTGCGGCGTTGGCCGCCGAGCCGCCGGCCGCCCCGTCCGCCACGCCCGTGAAGCACCCGACGCTCAAGTCATGCAACCGGGAGGCGAGTGCCAGGCAGCTCGCGGAAAAGCAGCGCGAGCAGTACGTCAAGGACTGTCTGGCCGGAAAGGCCCAGGGCGCGCCGCAGCCGCCCGCCCCGCGCTAGCGAGCCCAGACCGGCCGTGCCGCGCCGCCGGCGCGGCGCGCCCATCTAACAGGGTAGTTCGACGACTACCTTGAGTCCCGGCTCGTTGCTCTCGAGCTCGAGCCGCCCGCGGTGCAGCCGCGCGATGGCCGCGACCAGGCTCAGGCCGAGGCCGCTCCCGCCCTGCTTGCCCGGCCCGAAGCGGGCGAAGGGCTGCGTCGCCCGGGCGCGGTCCTCGGCCGCCATGCCCGGCCCGTCGTCGCTCACGATGAGCTGCACCGAGCCCGCGCGCCGGCGCACCGCGACATCGATGCGGCCGCCGGCAGGTACGTACTTCAGCCCGTTCTCGATCAGGTTGGTGAGCAGCTGTGCGAGCAGCTGACGGTTGCCCTGCACGCGCGCCTGCGCCTCGCTCTCGCAGGCGAGCTGCACGCCCTGTGCGCCGGCCACCGGCTCGTACAGCTCGACCAGCTCGGCTGCCAGCTCGCCCACGTCCACCGCGGCCGGTGCCGCCAGCGGCGCGCCGGATTCGGCCAGCGCGATCTGCAGCAGCGTCGCCAGCGTGCGTTGCAGCTGGTCGACCTCGCGCAGCGCCGACTCGATCGACTCGTGCACCGCGGGCTCGAGCGGCGGCGCGCGCAGCAGCAGCGCGTCCATGCGGGTGCGCAGGCGGTGCAGCGGCGCGCGCAGGTCGTGTGCCGTGCTGTCGAAGGTGGCGCGCAGCGTCCCCGCCTGATCCTCGAGCCGGTCGAGCACGCGATTGACGCTCGCGGCGAGCGAGTCGAACTCGTCGTCGGCGCCGGCCACCGGCAGCCGCGAGCCGAGGTCCCCGGCGATGATGCGCTGACAGGTGCGCGTCACCTCGTCGACGCGGCGCGCCAGGCGGTAACTGAACCAGTAGCCGGCGAGCGCCGCGACCAGCGCCGAGAGCCCGATGCCCCAGAGCGTCGCCAGGCGGAATTTCTCGGCGAAGCGCCGCCCCTGGGAGATGTCGGTGCCGACCAGCAGCAGATCGCCGCCGGGGAGCGAGCGCACCGCGGCCCGCACCGGGTGTACGGCCCGCCGCCCGGGCTCGATGGTCGTGATGTCGAACTGCGGCCATGGCTCCCCCGGCATCCCGTCGAACGGCCAGCTGGTCAGGTTGCCCGCGATCCGCTCGAAATTGGCATCCGCGATCATGTACACGCCGCCGATGCGGCCCCAGCTCTCGATGCGCAGGTTGATCTCGTCGGTGACCCCGGCAACCCCGGCGCGCGCGTACTTCTCCTCGAGGCTCTTCAGCTCCGTGTCGATGATCAGGTCGAGCTCGTCGTCGATCAGGCGCTCTGTGAGCAGGTAGGCGCTGACGAGGGTAGCGGCGACCGCGAGCGTGATCAGCAGCGTGTAGCCCGCCGACAACCGGAACGCGGTGGTGTTGAAGAGATCGAGCTTCACAGCTCTTCAGGGATCGCTGCGCAGCACGTAGCCGGAGCCGCGCACCGTGTGGATGAGCGGGTGATCCGAGCCGCGGTCGATCGCCTGGCGCAGCCGGCTGATGTGCACGTCGATCAGGTTGCTCTGCGGGTCGAAGTGCAGGTCCCACACCCCCTCGAGCAGCATGGTGCGCGTCACCACCTGCCCGGCGCGGCGCATCAGGAACTCGAGCAGCTTCAGCTCCCGCGCGGTGAGCTCGATCTCGCGGCCGGCACGCGTCACGCGGCGCGCCAGCAGATCGAGCTCGAGGTCCTCCACCTTGAGCCGCGTGACCTGCGGCGCGCTCGAGCGCCGGCGCAGCAGCGCCTCGATGCGCGCCAGCAGCTCCGCGAAGGCGAACGGCTTGGTGAGGTAGTCGTCGCCCCCGGCCTTCAGTCCCTTGACGCGGTCATCGACGCTGCCGAGCGCCGACAGCACCAGCACCGGCGTCGTCAGCCCCTTGCGGCGCATGAGCTCGATGATCGCGAGCCCGTCGATGTGCGGCAGCATGCGGTCGGTGACGACCAGGTCGAACTGCCCCTCGGTGGCGCGGAACAGTCCTTCGCGGCCGTCGGCGGCGTGATCGACCGTGTAACCGCTCTCGCGCAGTCCCTTCACCAGGAAACGCGCGGCCTCGGTGTCGTCTTCGATGAGGAGCACATGCACGGCGCCTTAATCTATTGGAAAAAATCGCCTGGCGGCGATTTTTTCGGACCTCGGCTCGGTTGCCGCGCCGCCCACGGCGCCGGCAGATCTCAGCGTGTGCCCGAGAGGGTCGGCGCCGTGATGGTGGGGGTGCTCGGGACGCGCTCGGCGCTCTGCAGCCGCCCGATGAGCGAGCGCAGGAACACGCGGTTGAAGCGCAGCTGGCAGGAGGCCGACACCTGCTCGAGCAGCGTCGAGCTCACCTTGAGCACGGTCACCTGCGAGGCGGCGCGGATCGTCGCGGTACGCTTGGCGCCCGGGACGTAGCTCGCCTCGCCGAAACAGTCGCCGGTGTCGAGCCCACCGACCTTCTGTCCGTGGCGCTCGACCGCACAGCCGCCCGTGACCAGGATGTAGAAGCGATCGTCCATCTCCCCTTCCTTGACGATCTCCTCGCCGTCGTTGTAGTCCTGCCAGCTGCTGGCGCGCAGCACTTCCCAGATCTCGGCGTGCGAGAACTCGTGGAAGAACTTCAGGCGCCGCAGCACGCCGAACTGCTCCTGCCGGTCGATGCGCGCGTTGGCTTCGCGCAGCCGCTGGTGCACGCGGGTGAGCTCGGCCGCGAAATCGAGTCCGCTCTTGTGCCGCTTGGTCGGATCCTTGAGCAGCGCGGTCGCCACCACGGCCTCGAGCTCCTCCGGGACGTCCTTGCGCAGCGTATGGATCGGCGGCGGCGTGGCATACACGATCTGATGGAGGAGCTTCTGCAGGTTACCGGCGCGGAAAGGGCGCTGCCCGGTGAGCAGCTCGTACATGACCGCGCCGAGCGAATACAGGTCCGAGGAGTTGGTGAGGTCGAGGCTCTGCACCTGCTCGGGCGACATGTAGGAGGGGCTGCCGGCGATGCCCTCGATGCGCGAGATGTCGGAGTCCTGCACCAGCGCGATGCCGAAGTCGATGATGCGCACGTCGCTGTCCTGCGTGAGCATCACGTTCGAGGGCTTGATGTCGCGGTGGATGACGCCGCGCGAGTGCGCGTAGTGCAGCGCCTTGGCGCACTTGAACATGATCTCCACGGTATCGTCGATGCGCAGCAGGTTGTCGGGGCGACAGTAGGCCGCAAGGGTGCGCGCGCCGTGCACGTGCTCGGTGACGATGTAGCAGTGGCCATTCTCCTCGCCGGCATCGTAGATCGGCAGGATGTGCGGGTGCTGCAGCATGCCCACCAGGTGCGCTTCCGACAGGAACATCTTGCGCGCGATGCGCGCCCGCTCCTCGTCGCCCCCGGTGTCCATGTTGTAGACCTTGATGGCGACGTCGCGTCCGTAATACGCATCGTGCGACAGATAGACGACGCCGGTGCTGCCGCGTCCGACTTCCTTGATGACCGCGTACTTGCCGATCTTGTCCGGCATACGCGCGCCCGGCTTGGCGGGCGGAATTGATTTTGAAGCCGGTACCGTCATGGCCTGTGGGCGACCGCCAGAAACGCGCGTCAGGATACGGCGACACCCGGCGGCGCGATGTGATGCACCCCTCACGCGCCCCGCGCGCCGTGCGGCACCCGCAGCACCCGCCGTGGAGGCGCGAGCGGCGCCCTCAGACGAAATGCTGGTATCCGGAATGCGAGAAGTCCATCACAGTACCGTCGCGCACGACCGCCGCTCCCGCCCCCGCGCGCAGCACGCCGATTTGACGGTAATTCCACTGCGCCCGCGGCAGCTCGCGCTCGAGCTCGGCGGCACGCGCCGGATCGACCGCGAACAGCAGCTCGTAGTCATCGCCCGCGGTGAGCGCCAGCGCGCGCGCCGCCTCGGGCCCGAGCGCCTGTGCGAGCTGCGGCGACACCGGTAGCGCCTCGAAGGAGATCTCGAGCCCTACTGCGCTTGCGGCGGCGAGCTTGCCCGCATCGCCGAGCAGTCCGTCGGAGACGTCGATGCAGGCGCTGGCGAAGGCGCCCAGCCGCTCGCCGAGCGCCACGCGCGGCGTCGGCAGGAGAAAGCGCTCGCGCAGGTAGGGAGCCGCTCCGGGCGGCGCCTCGAGGCGCCCCTGCTCGAGCGCGAGTCCCGCGCCGGCATCCCCGGGCGAGCCCGACACGAACAGCAGGTCGCCGGCGCGGCCGCCGGCGCGGGTGAGCACGCGGCCGTGCGGTACGTGGCCGAGCAGCTGCACGGTCACGGTGAGCGGCCCGCGCGTCGTGTCGCCGCCGACCAGCGCCACCTCGTGCGCGCGCGCGAGCGCGCCGAAGCCCGCGGCGAACTCCGTGAGCCAGTGCTCGTCGGCCTCGGGCAGCGTCAGCGCGAGCAGCGCCCACGCCGGGCGCGCGCCCATCGCGGCCAGATCGCTCAGATTCACCGCCAGCGCGCGGTGCCCGATCGCGGCCGCCGGTATGGAAGGCGGAAAATGCACGCCCGCCACCAGGGTATCGGTGGTTGCCACCAGCTGCATGCCCGGCGGGCACTCGAGCAGCGCCGCATCGTCCCCGACGCCGAGCGCAACGTCGCGGCGCTGCGCACCGCAGCTGCGGAAGTAGCGCGTGATGAGCTCGGACTCCGACAGCGCCATGTACTACCTACCGCCGCAGGCGACTCTCGCCCGATATATCAATGCTCGGCAGGCCGGAGGGAGCGGGCGGCACGGTCCAGCACCGCGTTGACGAACTTGTGGCCGTCGGTGGCGCCGAAGCGCCTGGCGAGCTGCACCGCCTCGTTGATCGCGGTGCGAAACGGCACTGCGGGCTCGAACTCGAGCTCGTAGAGCCCGATCAGCAGCGCGGCGTGCTCGATCGGATCGAGCAGGCGCGGCTCGCGATCGGTGCAGGCGGCGAGGCGCGCCTCGAGCTCGGCGTGTGCGCGCACCACGCCCTCGATGAGGGCGCGGAAGTAGTCGCGGTCGGCGCGCGCCATGTCCTCGGCGTCGGCGAACTCCTGCACCAGGTCCTGCCACGGACAGTCGTTGAGCTGCCAGCGATAGAGCGCCTGCAGCGCGAGCTTGCGCGCCACGCTGCGGGCGCCGCTGAACTGCTGCGGAGCGTCGCTCCTCATCGGGGCGCGGCTCACAGGCGCTTCAGGAGCGCGGCCATCTCGAGCGCGCTCTCCATCGCCTCGGCACCCTTGTTGCCCGCGTGGTCGCCGGCCCGCTCGAGCGCCTGCTGGACGGTCTCGACCGTCAGCACGCCGAAGGCCACCGGCACGCCGGTGTCGAGGCCGGCCTGCTGGATGCCGCGCGCCGCCTCGCCGGCGACGTAGTCGAAGTGCGGCGTATCGCCGCGGATCACGCAGCCGAGCGCGACTACGGCATCGTAGCGGCCCGACGCGCCGAGCTTCTTGGCGGCGAGCGGCAGCTCGAAGGCGCCGGGGACGCGGAAGGTGGCGAGGTCGGCGGGAGCCCCGCCGCGCGCCAGCCACGCTGCGGTCGCACCCTTCAGCAGCCTCGCGACGATGTCATCGTTGAAACGCGACGCGACGATCGCCACGCGGCAGCCGCGCGCGCTGACCCCGGCGCCGGGGGCCGCCGTCCCGCTCACCCCTCTTCCCCGACGTAGCCCTCGATCTCCAGATCGAACGCCGAGATGCCGTGCATCTGCTTCGGCGCCGACAGCACCCGCATGCGCTTGACGCCGAGGTCCTTGAGGATCTGCGCGCCGACACCGAAGGTGCGCAGCACCGCGCCTTCGCCGCCGCCGACGCCGTCGGCCGGCGGCGCCTGCGGCGGCGTGGCGGCAATCGAGCGCAGCGCCGTGGCGAGCTCGGCGGGCGGCTCCGGCTGGCGCAGCAGCACCACGACGCCGTTGCCGGCCTCGGCGATGCGCGCCAGCGCGGCATGCAGCGTCCAGGCGCGCGCGGCGCTGCGTACGCCGATCAGGTCGCGCAGCGTGTCCGGCAGATGGACCCGTACCAGCGGCGTCTCCGGGCCGTCGAGGCGGCCGCGCGCGAGCGCCAGGTGCACCTCGAGGCTCACCCGGTCCTGGTAGGCGTACAGGCGGAACTCGCCGAGCGCCGTCTGCACCGTCTGCTCGCCGATGCGCTCGACGGAGCGCTCGGTGCGCAGCCGATGGCGGATCAGGTCCGCGATGGTGCCGACCTTGAGCCCGTGGTGCCTCGCGAACTCCTCGAGCTGCGGCCGCCGCGCCATGCTGCCGTCCTCGTTCATGACCTCGCACAGGACTGCGACGGGCGTCACGCCCGCGAGCCGGCACAGGTCGACCGCGGCCTCGGTGTGCCCGGCGCGCACCAGCACGCCGCCGGCGCGCGGACGCAGCGGGAAGATGTGGCCCGGGCGGGCGAAGTCGGCGGCGGCGGAGCGGCCGTCGGCGAGCGCGCGTATCGTGGCGGCGCGGTCCGCCGCGGACACTCCGGTGGTGGTGCCGGTGCGCACGTCCACCGACACCGTGAACGCGGTGCGCTGCGACTCATTGTTGGCCGGCACCATCTGCGGCAGCTCGAGCGCCGCCAGGCGCGACTCCTCCATGGGAACGCAGATGATGCCGCTCGTGTGGCGGATCATGAAGGCCACGGCCTCGGGCGTGGCGTGCTCGGCCGC
>Ga0335083_10012134_pt1 | contig 10332 bp, 6 predicted proteins | sample Lox_Sample_42_FD_206716 | JGI IMG/M metagenome (GOLD analysis project Ga0335083, IMG submission 206716) | Soil microbial communities from Loxahatchee National Wildlife Refuge, Florida, United States - Lox_Sample_4.2 | ecosystem: Environmental > Terrestrial > Soil > Wetlands | place: USA: Florida... | reverse complement strand
CCGGAAGCCGAAGCGGCCGTCTGGCAGCGCGAGGATCTCGTCCGCCGAGGGCGGAATGCGGTCGCGCCCTGCGTCGGCCACGATCACGACCTTGAACTCGAGCCCTTTCGCGGCGTGGATCGTCAGCAGCCGGACGGCATCGGCACCTTCCTCCTCGGCCACGGCCTCCAGCTCGCGTGCCCCGACGGCCTCCTGCTCGGCGACGAAGCGGACGAAGCCCTCGACGTCCGGCCCGCGCAGCTCCTCGTACGACCGCGCGAGCCGCGCGAGCTTGCGCATGTTCGCGTAGCGGCGGCGCCCGTCCCATTGCGCGAGCACGGCCAGGTCGTAGTCGTGCTCGGCGACGATCCGCTCGCACAGCCGCTCGAGCGAGAGCCGCGGCATGGCCTCGACGAGCCGGTCGTAGCGCTGGCGGAAGGCGCGCATCAGCCGCTCGTCGCGCTCGCCGAGCCCCGGCGGGAGGGCATGCTCGAGGCCGGTGAAGAGCGGACGCCTGGACGCAACCCTGCGCAGAAGCGCGAGGGCGTCGTTCGAGACGCCGACGAACGGCGAGGCCAGCACCGAGAGGAGCGCCGTGTCGTCGTAGCGGTTCTGGAGCAGGCGTAGGTAGGCGAGCAGGTCGACGACCTGTTGCTGGCCGAAGTAGCCCTTGCCGGTGGCGCGGTACGTGGGCAGGCCTGCCCTCCGCAGCTCGTCCTCGTACCACTCGGCGTCGGTGCCTGCGGCGAAGAGGAGGACGATCTCGCCGGGCGTCGCCGCGCCGCCGTCGACGAGCTCGCGCACGCGGCGCGCGACGGCACGAGCTTCGCCTCGTCGCCAGTGGACGCCGCTGTCGCGGTAGGTCTCCTTGTCGGTGACGAGCAGCTCGACCGGGTGGGCGAAGACGGGATCCGGGAACTCGGCAGCAGCCGCGAGCTCCTGGAACTCGCCGCCGAAGTGCGATCCGAAGAGCTCGTTCACGGCCGCGAGCACCTCGGGGCGAGACCGGTAGTTGAGCGTCAGCGAGAGGGGCTGCCCGACGGCCGCGCGCCGCTCGCGGAACACCTGGACGTCGGCATGGCGGAAGCCGTAGATCGACTGGAACTCGTCGCCGACGAAGAAGAGCTCGGTCTGCGAAGTCCGCAGCAGATCGACGATCTCCGTCTGCAGCCGGTTCGTGTCCTGGAACTCATCGACGAGGATCGAGCGGAACCGCGCCTGCTCGCGCTCGCGAAGCTCCGGCTGCGAGCGGAGCAGGTCGCGCGCCTCGAGCTGAAGATCCTCGAAGTCGAGCGCCGACTCCCGCGCCTTCGCCTGCGCGTACCGCCCGGCGAACAGGGTCAGGAGCTCCTGCAGGAGCGCACGATCGCGGGCCGCGGCCTCGTCGAGCGCGGACTGCTCGACCGCCGCGAGCGTCTCGCTGTAGGAGGCTGCGCGGTCACCGCGGGCCTTGAAGCCGCTCAGATTCATGAGGCGGTCTGGCCTGCGGTCGCGGTCGAGGAGCTCGAGCAGCTCGGCCGCCGTCCGCTGCTGGGCGTCCGTGGCATCCGGATCAGCCGCGAGCGAGCTCGCGGCGGCGCGAAGGTCGTCCACCCTCTCGTCGAGCTCCGGACGGGCAGCCACTGCGAGGTCGAGCTCACGTCCGGCCGCGCGCAACGTCTCGTAGACGCTCGTCAGCATCCGCCGCAGGCGGCCGCTGCCGTACGTCGCGAGCAGCTCGAGCCGCTGTGGATCCCCTGCGGCGCAGAAGTCGGCGAGGGCATCTCCGAACGCTTCCGAGCGCAGCACTGCCGCCTGCGCCTCGTCGAGCTCGCGGAAGCGAGGATCGAGCCCGGCGGCGAGCGGATACGCCCGCAGGAGACGGGCGCAGAAACCGTGGATCGTCGAGATCCACGCACCGTCGAGCTCGCGGGCCAGGTCGTAGCGGCCGCGCGCGGCGAGCGCCGCACGGATTCGCGTCCGCAGCTCACCGGCTGCACGGCGCGTGTACGTGATCACGAGGATCGAGTCGACGTCGAGACCGCGCTCGCAAACCGCGCGAACGACCCGTTCTACGAGCACCGCCGTCTTGCCGGTGCCTGCGCCGGCCGAGACGAAGACCTCTCCGGACGCCTCGACTGCGGCAGCCTGCTGCTCGTTCAACGCGTAATCGCTCATGCGCGCTCGATCCTGCAGACGGGCCAGAGGTTGCACCAGCTCGGGCACTCGCCGCCGAGTGGGTCGTGGAGGACGTCGCCCGTCCGGATCCGCCCGGCGAGACCCCTCGCCGTTGCGCGCGCCGATTCGACGACGCCCCAGAACGCCTCCTCGTCGAGGTAGTCGCGCGCCACGTAGCCGGGCAGCGTCTCCGCCTCCGAGCCGCGGACGAGACCGCGCGGCTTGCGTGCCCCCGCGAGCGGCCTGTACAGGCCGCCGAGCGGCTCGAGCCCGACGAGGTCGCGCAGGACGAGCATGTAGAGAGGGATCTGGAGCCGCAGCTCGCTCTCGATCTGCCGCGCCGAGTACGCGCTCTTGCCGGACTTGTAGTCCTGCACCACGCCGCGCGCCCCGAACGGGTCGACGTCGATGCGGTCGATCTTGCCGGAAAGCGTCAGGCCCGGCCCGAGCTCGAGCCCGCGTTGCAGCTCCGGCGCCGCCCGCTCGCTACCGAACGAGACCTCGAACCGCCGTGGGACGAGCGACACCTGCGACTCGCACTCCTCCTCCACGAGCGCCGCGAGGTCGCGCCACAGGGTCTGGTCCAGCTCCCGCTCCTGCATCTCGGTGAGGTCCATCCGTACGCCGGCGAGCGACTCGTCGAGGCACCGGCGCATCAGTGCGGTCGCAGCCTCCGCGTGTTGCGGCTCGAGCTTCTCCACTCCGAGCTCGGCCGGGACACGGGAGAAGAAGCGGTAGAGGGCGTTGTGAGCGACGCTGCCGCGCTGCTTCGCGTCGGGCTCGGCGTCGATCGTCTTCGGATCGAGGAAGCGCTCGACGAACCAGGCGGACGAGCAGTCGGCGAACCGCTCCAGCTCGGTGACGGCGAACGAGCTGCGCGACCCGAGCTGCTCGAGCACGAGCGGGTGCGTGAGCCGCGTCGGCCGCTGGAAGGCGCCACGGGCACGCTCGAGCCTCCGCTCCCAGCCGTTGGCCTGCGCCAGCGCCTCCGCCGTCTCCGAGTCGCGGGCGGCGAGCTCCGCGAGGGCGCGCAGCCGCTCGCGCTCGGTCGGCGCCTCCTCGAGCGGCCAGGTGAGCGCGGAGAGCGGCCGCCGGCGGGTCCAGCGCGCCACGTCCTCGGCGTCGAAGACCGACTGGGCCTCGTGCCAGAACGGGCTCGCCTCGCGTGGGCTGCCGTCGTCGTCGGCCGCCTCGCGCACGAGATAGAGCCGGTCCGAGGCGCGCGTGCAGGCCGTGTAGAACAGATAGCGGTCACGCTCGACTGGATCGGGTCGTTCCAGCCGCGCGCCCCTCGCGTCCAGCCCGCGTCGTGTGTCGTCGTCGAGGAACGGCGAACCGCCGCCGCGGCGAGGCAGGCTCCCCTCTTCGAGGCCGAGGACGAAGACGGCGTCGAAGCGCCGCGTGCGAGCCCTCAGGAGGTCGACGACCGCAACTCGCGCGGCGTCGTCGCCGGCCCGGTGGGGAAGCGCGGCACGCTCGACCGCTGCCAACACGTCCTCGCGGCTCAGCTCGCCGCTCGACTCGCCCCATCCGTCGAGCTCGGCGAGCAGCCGCCGCAGCGCCTCGTAGGCCCGCAGGTCGAGCCGGCCCGCGGCGTCCGCCGGAGGCTGCTCGAGGCCGTACGCGTTCTGCAGCATCCGCTCGGCCAGATCTCGGACCGCCTCCACAGGGTCGTCCGCGTCGCGCAGCTCCTCGAGCACGGGCAGCGGCCCTCCTCGCAGGCGCTCCGCCTCGTCGACGACGCGCTCGGGCGCCTGAACCGCGCGCCCTCGAAGCCGTCCCTCGACGAAGTCGACCGATCGCCGCTCGAGTCCCGAGAACGGCGAGCGGAGGAAGTGGAAGAGGTCGTTCCGGGTGCCTCCGCCCCACGCGAAGCGCAGCAACGCAGCGAGCGCATGCACGAGCGGGGTCTGCGTGAGCCGGAGCTCGCCGTCGACCGCGTAGGGGATGCCGAACGAGCCGAACACGGTCTCGAGGGCGCCGCGAAGCCTGTCGTACCCCGGCACGACGATCCCGATCGCCTCGGGCGGCATACCCGCGCGGGCGAGCGCAAGAACCTCCTCGCCGACGAGCTCGAGAGTGCCGCGGCTGCCTGCACCCTCGAAGAAGCGGATGACGCCGTCGACCGGCGGGGGATCGCCGCGCTCCTCGGAGAACAGCGCGCGCTCCAGATGCGCGAGCGCCGGAGGTGCAACGGCGGTGTACCGCGGCGGCAGCTCCTCGACGGCGCCGCGGGCGACACCGGTGAGATCCTCGGCGGTCCGCCTCAGCGCGGCGAACGCGGGCCGCCCCGGTTCGTACGGGAGCGAAACCGTCACGTCGGCGCGCGCCGCGAGCGCCTCGAGCAGCGCCCACTCTGCGCCCGTGAGATCCTCGAACCCGTAGGCGAAGACCGGCTCGCCGTGCCAGGCCTCGAGATCGGTCCGCAGCCGCTCGACGGCATGGCCGCGAAGCAGGCCCCGGTCCCAGCGGCCGAGCCGATCGAGCTCGTCGCGGTAGCCGGCATACAGCCGGCCGAGCTCGCCCTCCACCGCAGCGGGGGAGAGCAGCCCCTCGTCGAGCTCGCCGAGCGTCTGCCCCAGCGAGTCGACGAAGCCCGCGTGCGCGGCCGAGCGGGCGAGGCCACCGAGCTCAGCAGCGCCCACGACGCGGCGGACGACGAGTGTCTGCTCCGCGCGTCCCAGCTCCCGGCGACCGTCCGCGGAGCCCGCGGCGAGACGGCGAAAGAGGTCGTCGAACGTGCCGATCGAGCCTCCGAGGAGGGCGGGACGCCGTTCCAGCAGCTCTCGCTCGACCCGGTCGACGTCCGCCCGATTGGGCACGATGAGGATCGGCTCTGGCCCGTCGCGGAACCCGAGCGCGTAGAGATAGCGGCCGAGCAGGAGCTCGACCTTGCCCGCGTTGGCGGGCCCCGCGATCAGGCGCAGCGGCACCCGCCTACGCTAGCGCGGAGCCGTGACGGCTACTACGCGGCTGTTGCGGACTTCGGCCGACGGCCGCGGCGTGCGGCGGCGCGACCGGGCATCTTGCCGGCGCACGTGTCGCAGAGGTCGGCCTGCTTTGCTCCGCGGCGCGCGTCCGTATAGGTGACCCGCATCACCGCGCCTCTCGCTTCGTCGACCTCGTTTCCGCAGCTGTCACATACGAGCACTGTTTTCCGAGCCAACTTTCTCCTCCTTCGCAAAGAGCTTCAACGCTAAAGCCTACAGAAATCTCGGCCTCGATATGCGGTTTCACGCGGCACACCGCATTCGCCACAACATCATGGCGCACTCGCCGCCGTCGTTCCCTAGACGAAGGTACAGACGCGCGCCTTCAGGACGTGCAAATGACGACGTCGCAAATCGTCGCCTGCGAGACGTACGCATCGACCGTGTCGTCCGCGCATTTCCAAGCGGACCGCGACCCCTCCACCTCGCTTGGCAAACGCACTTGGACAACGACACTAGACTGGCCGCCGATGCGTGACGAGCGGACGATCGTCGTCCTCGAGGGCGACGAGACCGGGCAGGAGCTTCTGGAGGAGAGTCTCCGCGTGCTCGAGCCCGGCGTGATCGGCGTGGATTTCGATTTTCCCCGCTTCGATCTCTCGCTCGAGCACCGACGCGAGACCGACAATGCCGTCGTCTACGAGGCGGCGGCGGCGATCCGGGAGCACGGTCTCGGGTTGAAGGCCGCGACGATCACGCCCGAGGGGCGCGGCGATGTCGGCTCGCCGAACCGCATCCTCCGCGAGGAGATCGGCGGCCGGGTCATCGTCCGCACCGGACGCCGGATTCCGGGAGTCGCACCCCTCGGCGGTGTGCACGCACCGATTTCGATCGTCCGCATGGCGGTCGGGGATGCCTACGGTGCGAAGGAATGGCGCGAGGGCGAAGGCGACGACGAGGTCGCCTTCCGCACCGAACGGATCGAGCGCCGCATCTGCCACGCCGTGGCGGAGTTCGCGTTCCGCCAGGCCGAACGGACCGGCGCGAAGGTTTTCGGCGGGCCGAAATACACGGTCAGCCCGACGTACGAGGGGATGCTGAAGGAGGAGATGGACGCGGCCGCCGCGCGGCATCCCGACGTGCCGTACGAGCCGCAGCTGATCGACGCGACGTTCGCGCTTCTGCTCTCCTCCGCCGGCGATCCGCTCGTGATCCCCGCACTCAACCGCGACGGCGACATCCTGTCCGATCTCGTCCTGCCCCTGTTCGGCTCGATCGCCGGCTCGGAGTCGCTGCTCGTCGCCTTCGAATCCGGCTTCGAGCCTGCCGCGATCATGGCCGAGGCGGCCCACGGCACCGCGCCTTCCCTCCTCGGGAAGAACGTGGCGAACCCGATGGCGATGATCCTCGCCGGAGCCGCTCTTCTCTCCCACGCGGGCGAGGAGGCTCAGGCTGCGGGACGGGCGATCCGCGAGGCGTGCCTCGAGGCCGTGGCACAGGGTGCCCGCACCGCCGATCTCGGCGGCCATCTCGGTACGACCGAGTTCACGGACGACGTGATCGGCCGGGTACGCGCGAAGCTCGAGGTCTGGGCGAGCCTCTAGCCGCCCAACACGCTCAGCTTCGACGTCGGGACGAAGACGAGCTTGCCGTGACCCGCTCGGCCGGGCGCGGCGTAGACGAGGCCCAACGGACCGAGCGCGGCGGGGCTACCGACGCCCCCCGAGATCACCGTGTCCTTTCCGGTCGTCAGGTCGAGAAGGTGCAGCTGCTTACCCTCGATCGCTGCGAACTTCCCATATGCGGCGAGCGGTGCGCCCACGTTGATCGCATACGGCCGGAACGAAAGCGGCCAGGTGTGCAGCAGCACGCCCGTCCTCCAGTCGTAGACCTCCACCTTGCCCGTCCACGGACTGGAGCCGGTCTCGGGATTCGTCTCCGTCAGCACCACCAATCGGTCGCCGCTGAGGGCGACAGAGTTCTGAATGGTGCTCGGATAGGCCACGCAGTCGCCGCACGAAGGCGGTGGCGGGATCGGTGTGTCGAGCACGATCTCGTTGAGCAGCTTGCCGGCCTTGGAGTAGATGCCCACGGAGGGCTCGGTCGTCGGCGTGGACGGCTCGTCGGCAGGCCAGGCCGCAATCGACCGAAGCACGGCGATGTGCCCGTCGTTTGCAGCCTCGGCGACGATCGAGCCGGGCCCGGCGGCGATCGGATGCAAGCCGGTCGGAGTGATCAGGTTGAGCTTCGCGCGGCTCGTGACCCCGCGGTCCGAGTGCCAGGTGCTGACGGCGAGGACCTTGCCCGAACCGACTACTCCGGCGATCCACCCGCCCACCGCATCGAGCGAGTCTTCCCTCTCGAAGATGTACCCCTGCTTGAGGACGTGCGCCCGGCCTGCGACGGACGCGCCGTAGAGCTTTTCGCTCATCTCGGTGTTGCCGTACCCGACGCGCTTGATCCACGCGAGCCGCTTGCCGGCGATCGCAATCTGCGCAGGATCGATGCTGTGGGTGGCGTTGCTGTAGTCGCCTTTGACGACCGAGGTCGCGCCTGTCTCGATGTTCCAGACGTAGATCCGCCCGCCGCTCGCGTACGCGACGCGCGTCCGGTCCATCGCCAGCGTCGCGACACGATGCGCGGTCAACTTCACCACCCTGTTCTGCTGCGGCTTGGCCGCTCCGGCCTGAGCGGAAAGGGCGGCCAGGATCGCGAGGAACAGGCCCATCACGAGGAGCCTCTTCATCGTCGTCACCTCCGACCACATGCTCGTGCAGCCGGACTCACGCCGCATCGGGGAGTACCCGGAGCGGGCGTTCTCGGATGTACGGCTCACGGGCTTGCGAGCGCCACAGCAAGGAACGGGGCGACGACGCGAAGTCTTCTCATTCGGACGAACGTAACTCCACCGTGTTAAGAAAGCTGCGTTCGGGTGTTAAGAAGCTGCCGCGGCGTGCCAGGTGTCCCACCCGTCGGCCCAGGCCTCGACGAAGAGCTCCGCGGCGACCGGGTCGAACTGCGTGCCCGCCCCTTCCTCGACCTCGGCGAGCGCGTGCTCGTGGGTGAGCGCGCGCCGGTAGGGCCGCGGCGAGATCATGGCGTCGAAGGCGTCGGCGATCGCGATGATCCGAGCCTCGAGCGGGATCCTGCGTCCCCGCAGGCCCGCGGGGTAGCCGCCGCCGTCCCAGCGCTCGTGGTGGAAGAGGATGTACGGGAGCGCCTCGTGGAATCTCCGCAGAGGCAGCACGAGACGAGCGCCCGCGGAGGGGTGGCTCCGAATCTCGGCGAGTTCCTCGAGCGTGAGCGGGCCCGGCTTGGCGAGCAGCTGAGGACGGATCTTGACCTTGCCGACGTCGTGGAGCGGCGCCGCCCGGCGCAGGGAGCGGATCCGGTCGCGCTCCCAGCCGAGCTGGAGCGCGATGGGCTCGGCGAGCGCCGCGACGCGGGCGCCGTGGCCGAGTGACTGATCGCGCTGCTCGAGCGCGCGGGCGATCGAGAGGAGCATGCCCGGGACGGATTCCCTCCCGAGCCTGGGATTCCTACTCGCCGATACCGTCCCGGTTCACGCCTCCAACCTCCGGCGGAGCAGATGGATCCCGACCAGCAGAAGGAGGATCCCGGCGATGACCGCGAGCCCGATCCCGAGGTCGCGCTGCACGGCCTTCACGACCGCCGCGCCGAGGTAGTAGGAGGCAAGCCCGATCACGGACGCCCAGGCCACGGCGCCGGCGACGTTCCACACCATGAAGCTGCCGAAGCGCATCCGGCCGATCCCGGCCATCCAGCCCAGCGTCGCACGCAGGACGGGAACGAATCGGCCGAGGAAGACCGCCTTCGAGCCGTGTCGCTCGAAGAACTCCTGCGAGCGTTCGACGCCGTGATGGCTGATGCGCTCGAACCATGGCCAGCGGACGAGGAGCTCGCGTCCCCAGAGCCGTCCGACGATGTAGCCGAAAAGCGATCCGGCCACGGCGGCCACGACGGCGACGGCGATGATCGCGACGATGTTCCCGTGTCCTTGCGACGCGAGAGCGCCCGCGGCGATCAGCGCGGTCTCGCCCGGAATGAACGGAAGGCCCGCCACCTCGAGAAAGACGACGACGAACACGACCCAGAGCCCGTAGTGCGAGACGAAGTGCGTCACGGCGCGTAGGCTACGCCGCGAATGAGGGTCGGTATTCCGCGCGAGACGACGCAAGGCGAGCGCCGTGTCGCGCTCGTACCCGAGACCGCCGGGAAGCTCGCGGGCGCCGGCTTCGAGCTCCTCGTCGAGCCGGGCGCGGGGAAAGCCGCCTCGTTCCCGGACGATGCGTACACGGAGGCCGGCGCGACGCTGGGCAACCCGTGGGAGGCCGACGGCGTCGTCAAGGTGCGGAAGCCGTCGCCCCAGGAGGTCGACCACCTCCATGCGGGTCAGCTTCTCATCGGCTTCCTCGAGCCGCTCTCCGATCAGGCCGGGATCGAGGCGCTCGCCGCGCGCGGAGTGACGGCGTTCGCGCTCGAGTCGGTGCCGCGCATCACACGAGCACAGACGATGGACGCGCTTTCGTCCCAGGCGACCGTCGGCGGCTACAAGGCCGCGCTTCTCGCCGCGGACCGGCTCCCCCGCTTCTTCCCGATGCTGATGACGGCGGCCGGGACCGTCCCTCCCGCGAAGGTGCTCGTGATCGGCGCCGGCGTCGCGGGGCTCCAGGCGATTGCGACCGCACGCCGGCTCGGTGCCGTGACGACCGGCTTCGACGTCCGTCCCGTCGTGCGCGAGCAGATCGAGAGTCTCGGCGCGAACTGGCTCGACCTCGGGGTGACCGGCGCCGAGGCGGAGGGCGGCTACGCCCGCGAGCTGACGCAGGAGGAGATCGAGGCGCAGCAGCGCGGGCTCGAGGGACGGATCGCCGACTTCGACGCGGTGATCACGACCGCCGCCGTCCCCGGCCGGCCGGCGCCGAAGATCATTCCGGCCTCGGCCGTCCGGACGATGCGGCCCGGCTCGGTGATCGTCGACCTCGCCGCCGAGACCGGCGGCAATTGCGAGCTGACCGAGCCCGGCGAGATCGTCGAGCGCGAAGGCGTCACGCTGGTCGGGCTGACGAACCTCGCGGGCACGATGCCGTACCACGCCTCGATGCTCTACTCGCGCAATGTCCAGGCCCTCCTCCTCCACCTCGCCCCCGAGGGCGAGCTCACGCTGGACTGGTCGGACGAGATCACGAGCGGCGCCTGCGTCGCCGGAAAGGGAGCTGCGGAGTGAGCCACAACACGATTCTCG
>Ga0335083_10012133_pt1 | contig 10332 bp, 8 predicted proteins | sample Lox_Sample_42_FD_206716 | JGI IMG/M metagenome (GOLD analysis project Ga0335083, IMG submission 206716) | Soil microbial communities from Loxahatchee National Wildlife Refuge, Florida, United States - Lox_Sample_4.2 | ecosystem: Environmental > Terrestrial > Soil > Wetlands | place: USA: Florida... | reverse complement strand
CTGCGAATTCGCCGATCGACCTCGCCGCAGCGAGACCGGCCCGGACCGCGCGCTCGGCGTCGTCCTCGTGCGCACGCGGATATCCGAAATAGGCGACGATTCCCTCGTCGGTGAAACGGGCGACATGCCCGCCCTGACCCTCGACGGCGTCCCGCAGGCACCGCCGATATCCCTGCACGATCTCGCTGAAGTCCTCGGGATCGACGTGCGCGGAAAGGGCCGCGGCATCGACGATGTTGCACACCATGATCGTCAGCTGCCGCCGCTCGGCCGAGCCCGATGCGAGGCGCTGTTGCTGTGCCGCGGAGTCCGCTTCGGCCTGCGCCGCGCGGGCAACGGGAGCCGAGTCGTCGGGCGGCGCTTGCTCCGCGACGGATCCCACGAAGCGGAATCCCCGCCGCGGCAGTGTCCGGACGAGACGCTGTTCCTCGCCGCTGTCGCCGATGGCCTGGCGAACCGCCGTGATCCGGCTGCTCAGCGTCGACTCGGAAACGATGCGACCGTGCCAGACGTCGGCGATGAGGTCGTCCTTGCTGACGACGCGCGCACGGTGGCGGACCAGGTATTGCAGCAGATCGAAGACCTGCGGCTCGAGCGGGAGGATGCGCTCGCCGCGTCGCAGCTCCCGGCGCCGCGCGTCGAGCGAGTAGCCGTCGAAGAGATAGATCACTGAAGGATCCTGCGCCGGGCGCGCTCGAAGACGGTCGCGTCAGGAGAATCTCAACGAAAAATCAAGGGTATCGCAAAGACCTCGGGCACGCCAGCCGATAGAGTCGCCCCGTCCTCACGCCGAGGACGATCGAAACCAACCGAGGAGATCACCATGTCATTCGATGAAGGCTCGAATCCGCGCACCGGCTTCACGATCGCGAAGCGCGCCGTTGCCGCGCTCGTCGCCGCCGGGATCGCGCTCTGCTGCACTTCGCCGTACGCGCAGGAACGCGCGGGCTCGCCGCGATCCGTCGAGCGCGCGTCCGTGACCAAGGACCTCGAACGGCAGTTCTGGGCATGCGACTACGCCGCGACGGTCCGTGGCGTGAGCGCTTTGGAGGCGGGCGCCTGCAGCGCGAACTACGAGGAGCTTCTGCGCACCAAGTTCGGCGGCGAATTCGCGGCGATGCTCGAATGGTGGGGCAAGAACAAGGCAGCCGAGCATCTGGCGCTCGCGCAAGCCAACCCGACCATCGCCGGTCGATAGCGCCGCGGCGCGGGTCTCGCGCTACGACAGCAGCTTCACCAGCGCATCCGGGCGCGAGCCCGCCGTTTCGCTTTCCTCCGCGGCGCGGGGGCGGTGTCGACGACGTCCTTGGGTCGATGCCCATGGCGGTCCTGCAAGTCGCGCGCCGGGGCGTTCACTCGCCCCCCAAACCGTAGCCTTCGTCGTATCCCGCTGGCGGCGTTCGATGTGCCCGTTAGCATGGCCGCCGAAACGCTCAAACGGGGGAGGCGATGCTCGAGGTTGTGGGATTGCGAAAATCGTATGGTACGCGCGCCGCGGTGACGGACGTGTCGCTGTGCGTGCGGCCCGGCGAGGTGCTGGGATTGCTCGGGCCGAACGGGGCCGGCAAGTCGACGACCATCGGTATGATCAGCGGCCTGACTGTGCCCGACGCCGGAACCGTTGCGCTGGAGGGTGCCGCGCTCGCCTTCGACCCTGACGGGTTCAGGCGCCGCATCGGCCTCGTGCCGCAGGATCTCGCCCTGTTCGAGGATCTGACGGCGCTCGCCAACCTCGAGCTCTTCGGCGCCCTCTACGGTATCCCGAGGCCGCGGCTTCGCGAGCGCGCTGCGGAGGTGCTCGCCGTCGTGGGCCTGCGCGACCGCGGCCGCGACAAGCCTTCGACGTTCAGCGGAGGCATGAAGCGGCGCCTCAACATCGCCTGCGCCCTCGTGCACGACCCCGACGTGCTGCTGCTCGACGAGCCGACGGCGGGTGTCGATCCGCAGAGCCGTAACGCGATTTTCGACAACCTCGAGTCGCTGAAACGGCAGGGGAAGGCGCTCGTCTACACCACCCACTACATGGAGGAGGCCGAGCGCCTCGCCGATCGCATCGTGATCATCGACCATGGGGGCGTCGTCGCGAGCGGGACGCTCGCCGAGCTCACTATGCTGCCGGCCGCACGGACCTTACAGCTGGACGTCGACGAAGCGGTAGACACCGACATGCTCGCCGCGCTCCCCGGTGTGAAGCGCGTTCGCCGCATGAGTTCGGACCGCGGCAACCTGGAGGACGTGTTCCTCGCCCTGACCGGGCGCGGGCTTCGCGACTGACCATGAACGCGTTCATCGCGCTCGTGCGCAAGGACCTGCTCCTGTATTTCGGCAACCGCCGCGCTCTGCTCATGAGCATCGTCGCGCCGATCCTGATCGCTGCGTTCTTCGGTGCGCTCTTCGGCGGCGGCGACAGCAAACCGGCTCGAATCAAGGTTGCCGTGACCGACCTCGATCGCAGTCCGTTGTCCGGCCAGGCGGTCGCCGCGCTGCGCGCAGACACCGCCTTCGAAATCGTCGAGGCCGCGGACGCCGAAGCGCTGGCGCTCGTGAAGGCGGGCAAGGCGGCCGCGGCGATCACGGTTCCGTCGGGATTCGGCGAGCTTGCCGCTGCCGCGATGTTCGGCGGCGCCAAGCCGCAGTTCGTGCTTCGCTACGACCCGTCGCAGGCGATGGCGCGCGAGGTGGTGCGCGGCCTCCTTGCCGAGCACGTGATGCAGACCGTGGGCCGATCGCTCGCGAGCGCCGACAGCCCGCTGCTGGCCGATTTTCGCGAGCAGACGTTGCGCAGTACGGCGCTCCCGGAGCCGCGCAAGCTCGATCTCGTGCAGATGCTCGACAGCATCGCGCGCGTGCAGCGCTGGTCGGCGCCGCCGCAGGGCGCGGGTGCGGGGGAGGCGTTCGCGCTTCCCTACGTCACGCGCGAGGAGGCCGCGAGCGCGCGGCCGCAGATCAAGTACAACAGTTACTCGCATTCCTTCGCGGGCATGGGCGTGCAGTTCGTCCTGCTGATGGGCGTGGACCTCGGCGTCGGTCTGCTGCTCATGCGCCGCATGGGCCTGTGGAAGCGGTTGCGCGCGGCGCCGCTTTCGAAGGGCAAGCTTCTCGCGAGCCGCATCGCGAGCTGCGCGCTGATCGCCGTCATCGTATTCGCCATCGTGTACGCGGTCGCGATGGCCGTGTTCGGCGTGCGCATCGAAGGCAGCGTGCCGGGATTCATCCTCGTGCTCGCGTCCTTCGCGCTCTTGACGGCGAGCTTCGGATTGCTGATCGCCGCCGTGGGCGCGACGCCCGAGGCGACGCGGGGCCTCGCCATCCTCGCCACGCTGCTCATGGTGATGCTGGGCGGCGCATGGGTGCCCGCGTTCGTCTTCCCCGCGTGGTTGCAGAAGCTCTCGCTGCTAGCGCCGACGCGCTGGGCGGTCGACGGCCTCGATGCGATGACCTGGCGCGGCCTGCCGCTGCACGACGCGTTGCTTCCGGTCGCGGTCATGCTGGGCTTCACGGCGGCGTTCGCCGCGCTCGCAGTCTGGCGCTTCGAGTGGGAAGAATGAAAGGTCAGCTCGTCGCGATGACCAGCGCGCCGGCGACGATCAGCGCTCCGCCGAGCGCCACCCGCCAGGTGAGCGGCTCGCCCAGCGCGAGGATGCCGAGCACGATCGCGAAGGCAACGCTCAGCTTGTCGATGGGGGCGACCAGGGACGCGGGGCCGAGCTGCAGGGCGCGGTAGTAGCAGAGCCACGACAGGCCCGTCGCGATGCCGGACAGGACGAGGAAGACGAGCGGTCCCCTCCCCGCGTCCTTCGGCATCGACCATTCGCTTCGCAAGGTCACGATGCCCGCCGTCACGAGCAGGATCACGACGGTGCGGATGAGCGTTGCGAGGTTGGAGTTGAGCCCCGCCACGCCGAGCTTGCCGAGGATGGCCGTCAGCCCGGCGAAGAAGGCCGAGCCCAGCGCGAAGGGAAGCCAGGGCGCCCAGGAGGTCATGGGACGACCCTCCGCGCTACGCGCTTCGGGGCAATTCGCACTTGGGAGCGCTTCGTGCTCATGGTGCGTTCCTTTCACTGGATCGGCGGCGCGAGCCGCGCACTGTCCTCGGATTATGATCGGGCGGGCTACGCGCGCGGGTGGCCATTAAATGTTCTAAAAGTCGCGCTCGACGCCGTCCCGGCGCGATACATTCGGCCCGGACCCACCGCCAGGCCCTTCGCGATGAGCATCGCCTACCGTTTCGGAAGCTTCGAGCTGCACCCGAGCCGGCAACAGCTCCTGCACGACGGGCGGCCCGTGCCGGTGGGGCAGCGCGCGCTCGACGTGCTCGCCGTCCTCGTGGAGAGGCCGGGCGAGGTCGTGCGCAAGGACCAGCTCATCGACAGGGCCTGGCCCGGTCTGGTCGTCGAGGAGAACAATCTGGCCGTGCAAGTCTCCTCGCTGCGCAGGGCGCTCGGTCCGGACCTCATCGCGACGGTGCCCGGGCTGGGCTATCGGTTCACGGCGGACGTGACGCGCGACGCCGATGCGCCGGGGTTCGCACGCGCGCGCCGGCACAATCTGCCGTCGCACGCCACGAGCTTCGTCGGACACGAGGAGGATCTTCGCGAGTACGCCGCCCTCGTCGGGGCGTCCCGGCTGCTGACGCTGACCGGAATCGGAGGATGCGGCAAGACCCGCCTCGCGCTCGAGCTCGCCAACGTGCTGTTGCCCTCGTTCCGCGACGGCGTATGGTTCGTCGATCTCGCCGCCGTCGCCGACGCCGAGCGGCTGCCCCTTGCAGTCGCGCAGGCGCTCGAGATCCGCCAGCAGGTCGACTCGCCGACGCGCGAAACGATCAGCCACCACCTTGCGCCGCGGGAGGCGCTGCTGCTGCTCGACAACTGCGAGCACCTGACGAGCGCGTGTGCTGACCTCGCGCAATGGCTCCTCGACCGAGCGCCGCAGCTTCGCATCCTCGCCACGAGCCGGGAAGGGTTGAGCGTCGCAGGTGAGCGAACGGTGACCGTGCGCTCGCTCGCCACCCCCGGCGCAGCAAGCGACATTGCGGCGGTTCAAACGAGCGAGGCGGTTCGCCTGTTCGTCGAGCGCGCGCGCGCCGTCGACCGTGGGTTTGCCGTCGACGCCGCGAATGCAGGCGCCGTGGCCGAGATCTGCCGGCGCCTCGACGGGATTCCGCTGGCGATCGAGCTTGCCGCGGCGCGCGTGAAGGTGCTCTCGGTCGACGAGATACGGGGCCGCCTCAACGATCGCTTCCGCCTGCTCACGGGCACCCGGACGGGAACGCTCCCGCGCCAGCAGACGCTGCTCGCGACGATCAAGTGGGCCTTCGACCATCTTTGCGCCGACGAGCAGCGCATGCTCGCGCTGCTGTCGGTGTTCGCCGGCGGATGGACCCTGGCCGCGGCGGTACACGTTATCGGCGAGGGCGCCGACGACTACATCGTGCTCGACGCGCTTGGGCGACTCGTCGACCGCTCGCTGGTCGTCCTGGAGCGGCTCGACGATGGGACGAGCCGCTATGCGATGCTCGAAACGGTGCGCCAATACGCCCAGGAGCGGCTCGACGCTTCGGGAGAGGGCGCGCAAGCCCGCGATCGCCATCTCGACTTTTACCTCGCGCTCGCTCGCGGGCCGGAGGCCGTGCATTCGAGTCGTGGGCACGCGCTGTGGCAGGCGCGCCTTCGCAGGGAGCTCGAGAATCTGCTGCAGGCACTCGCCTGGTCCCGCGACGCCGCTCGAGGGGAATTGGCCCTGGTCAACGCGCTCGATCGCTTCTGGTTCCATTCCGGCCTGCTGGATCTGGGATACGAAGTGACGCGCACGGCCGTGCAGCGCGCCTCGGAGTGCGATGCGAGCCATGTGGAGGCGCTCCTGGTGGCCGCATCGCTCGCGTTCGGCATAGGCCGCAATGCCGAAGGCAACGCGCACGCCGAGGCGGCGCTCGCGACTGCGCGAAGGCTCGGCGACGCGTTGAGCGCCGCGAGGGCGACGCGATTGGTCGCTTACGCGATCGGCGAGGAGGGCGACACTGCGACCGCGCTTTCGATGCTCGAGGAGTCGCTCTCGGTTGTCCGGCGTGCGGGCGACCCGGGCGCCCTCATATTCGCGCTGAACGCGGTGGGTGAGCTGCACCGTAGCGAAGACAATCTACAGGCCGCCCGGCCCCTTTACGAGGAGGCCCTCGCCGTTGCACGCAAGGAGGTCAACATCGTCGGGATAGCGCATATCAGCGACAACCTGGCGCGCCTGCTCATCTCGTGCGGGATGGCCGAGGCGGCGCGCGACCTCGTGCGCGACGTGCTCGTGATCTCGAACGAAGCCGGTTCGCGGTGGATAGGTCTGTGCGCCCTCGATATCACCGCGGCGCTCGCCGCCGTCGAAGGGGATTGGCTCATGGCCGCGCGCGTGCGCGGCGCCGCCGAGGCGCGCGTTGGGGTGCTGAAGCATCGCCGCGACCGCGCCGACGCGTCGTTCCTCGCACCCTGGACCGATCGCATTCGCGAGGCGCTCCCCGAGGAGGTATATCGCGCCGCATTCGAGGATGGGTACGGCTTGCCGGACGAAGCCGCGGGCGCCGAAGCGCTCGCGTGGCTGGACGGCCGCGACCGGAGGCGGCGCGATCGGTGACCGTCGTCGTCACGCCGGCGGGAAGCGTGATTCCATCTCACGCCGGAACCGGACGGCGTCGTCGTTCGCGTCGTAGATCACGTCGTCCCAGCGCACGGGCTCGCCTGCAACCACCGCGCGCCTCAGCGTGACGCCGTGCGCGAGGCCGAGCGGCAGCCCGCCGAGCGCCTTCGACGCGGCGGCGGGCGTGAGCTTGCCGTAAACGGTGTATCCGCCTTCGCCGTCCAGCGTTTCGCCCGCGGCAAGATCGCGCTTGGCCGTGGCCACGACGTCGCCGTGCCATGCCTGCGGCTGCCCCGTGGGCTCGCGGCGCAAACCGGCGGAAGCCACGCTGATGCCCAGCTCGAGGCCGATGGCGTGATACGGCTTGTACATCGCGGAGTAGCGCCCCGACGGATCGGTCGAGAAGCCGTATTCCCGGAAGCAGCGGCGCACGTAGTCCTCGCCGCGCGCGTCCCCAGCTCGGAACGTGACGTACACGCCCCAGCGCAGGTCGCGGAACACGGGCCGGCCGTCGCGCTCGAGGCTCGACACGACCTCGACCTGCCCGGCGCGATGCAGCACGCCGCCCTCGTCGCGTGGCTTGAGGATCCGTGCCAGGTCGTCGACGCCGCAAGGCGGAAAGTCGAGGCCGGCGGGCGCGGGCCGAAGGCCCGTCGCGTTGGCCACGGCCGCCATCTCGATCGCGCTCTTGGTGCCGTCGAGGAAGGAATTGAACATTTGCGCGTTGAAGTCGCCGGCCGCGACCGTCTCCGGTGTGAACCCGTAGTACGGCCACACGGTGGCGGGGGTCGACGCGTGGTACTCGGGCAGGTATTTCGTGCCCTTGCCGGCCGCGACGACCTCGAAGCCGGCGGCGCGGCACCAGTCGACCATCTCGCAGATGAGCGCCGGTTGGTCGCCGTAGGCGAGCGAGTAGACGATACCCGCCTCGCGCGCGCGCTGCGCGAGCAGCGGCCCCGCCAGCGCGTCGGCCTCGACGTTGACCATCACGATGTGCTTGCCGTGCAGGCAGCACGCGAGCGCATGGCGGATTCCGGCAGCGGGATGCCCGGTGGCGTCGATGACGATCTCGGCCTCGGCTGAGGCGATCGCCGCCGCCGCGTCGTCGGTGACGTGCGTGGTCCCGTGGCGAGCCGCTTCGGCGAGCGACCGTGCGCCATGCCGCTCCTCCTGCCAGCCCACGCGCGAGAGCGACGCGCGGGTGCGGTCGGGATTCAGGTCGGCGACCGCGACGACATGGATGCCGGGCGTGTGCTTCGCCTGTGCGAGGTACATCGAGCCGAACTTGCCGGCGCCGATCAACACGACGCGCAGCGGCTGCTGCGCGGCCGCGCGCGCGACGAGCATCGCGTGCAGGTTCATGCGCGTCATAATGGCACAAGTCATCCTGCGCGTAAGGACACCGCCATGAAGCTCTACTACAGCCCCGGCGCGTGCTCGCTCGCCTCGCATATCGCCCTCGAGGAAGCGAAGCTGCCGTACACGGCCGTGAAGGTCGACCTCGCCGCCAGGCGCACGGCCGACGGGGGCGACTACCTCGCGATCAACGCGAAGGGTTACGTGCCGGCGCTCGTGCTCGACGACGGCGGCACGCTCACCGAGAACGCGATCGTGCTCCAGTACATCGCGGACCAGAGCCCCGGCAGCGAGCTCGCGCCGGCGCACGGCACGTTCGCCCGCTACAAGCTCGGCGAATGGCTCAACTTCATCGCGAGCGAGCTCCACAAGGGATTCGGCCCCCTGTGGAACGCGAAGGACCCGGAGGAGGTGAAGGACGCCGCACGGCGCAACCTCGGCAAGCGCTTCGCCTACGCCGACAAGCGACTCGCCGCCACGCCCTTTCTCATGGGCGACACGTTCACGGTGGCCGACGCGTATCTTTTCGTCATGCTCGACTGGACCGATCGGCTCAAGGTCGACCTTGCGCCCCTTGCCGCGCTCAAGGCCTACCGCGCCCGCGTGGCGTCCCGCCCCGCCGTGCAGAAGGCGATGCGCGACGAAGGGTTGACAGGCTAGCTCCCGGAACGGCTAGCCCTCGGCGAGCTGCTTGCGCCGGTAGTCGCCCTGGCGCGTGAACATCCAGCCGGGATACTCGATCGGAAGCGCGCTGACCCGGTCGAGCGCCGCCAGCTCGTCCGCGGTCAGGCGGACCTTGGCTGCCGCGATGTTGTCGGCGAGCTGATCGACGCGCTTCGCGCCGACGATGACCGTCGTGACCACGCGCTGGTGCAGCAGCCAGGCCAACGCGATCTGCGCAACCGATACGTTGCGTGCCGTCGCCGCCTTGCGCATCTCGTCGATGCAGTCGAAGGCGCGATCGCGGTTCACGGGTGGAAAGTCGAACGTCGTCCGCCGGCTGCCTTCCTCCGCCTTCGCGTCGCGGGCGTACTTGCCCGACAGGAAGCCTCCAGCGAGGGGACTCCAGACCATGAGGGCGAGCTTTTCGCTCTCGAGCATGGGCGCGATCTCGCGCTCGATGTCGCGCCCCGCGATGGTGTAGTACGCCTGCAGCGATTCGAACCGGGCCAGGGACTCGCGGGCGGAGATGCCGAGGCTTTTCACGATCTGCCAGGCCGCCCAGTTCGACGCGCCGATATAGCGTACGTGGCCTTGCTGCACGAGCGAATCGAGCGCGCGCAGCGCTTCCTCGATCGGCGTTGCAGGATCGAAGCCGTGGACCTGGTAGAGGTCGACGTGGTCGAGCTTGAGGCGAGCCAGGCTCGCCTTGCAGGCGTCGATCACGTGGAAGCGGGACATTCCGCGCGAGTTGGCGCGCTTCGTGCCCGATTCGCCGAAGACCTTCGTGGCGACGACCACGTTCTCCCTCGGCACCTTGAGATTGCGCAGCGCCTGCCCCGTGATCTCTTCCGAGCGGCCGTCGGCGTAGACGTTGGCCGTGTCGATGAAGTTGATCCCCGCGTCGAGGGCGTGGCCGACGAGGCGGTCGGCTTCCTCCTGCTGCAGGTTGCCGATCTGACCCCAGATGCCGGCGCCTCCCCCGAAGGTCATCGTGCCGAGGCATAGCTCCGACACGAAAAGACCCGTATTTCCGAATTTCCTGTGGCGCATTGGGTGGTCTCGAGAAAGTCTAGGCAACAGCGATGATCATAAACCGCTTCGCGGAGCGCGCTTGCTTGCGCGCGCATGGGCGCTCACGCCTCCGCAAGCCGGGGTCGCGTCGTCATGGGCGAGTCACTCGCTTGCGACGAGCGCACTTACGAAGTCGGCGCACTCGCGGTCGTGCGTCATGGGCACGAAGTGTCCAGCGTCGAGCAGCAGGTCGGCCTTCGCCGGCGGGCGCACCAGGCTGTCGTGCCGGCCATGGACGCGCGCGATGCGCGTACGTGTGTCCGCCTGGGCGAGTCCCTGCCAACTGGGGAAGGCATCGACCATGCATTCGAAGAGGCGCAGATCGCATACCGAAAACTGCTCGATCGCGCTTAGCAGCGCAGCCTCGAAAGCGGACGGGTCGCGCCCGTAGCGCCGGCGACGCACGCCCTCGCGCTGGCGCAGAAAGCGCTGAATGAACGCGAGCGGCGCCAAGCGCTTCCAGAAGTGCAAGCGGCGCATCCCGACGAAATCCCGGGAGTTGGGGCTGCTGCAAACGAGTACGACCGCGCGAAGCGTGCGCAGGCGCGCGATCTCGCACGCGATCGCACCGCCGAAGGAACACGCCACAACAACCGCGCCGTCCGGGATGCGCCAAGCGTC
>Ga0335083_10012132_pt1 | contig 10332 bp, 10 predicted proteins | sample Lox_Sample_42_FD_206716 | JGI IMG/M metagenome (GOLD analysis project Ga0335083, IMG submission 206716) | Soil microbial communities from Loxahatchee National Wildlife Refuge, Florida, United States - Lox_Sample_4.2 | ecosystem: Environmental > Terrestrial > Soil > Wetlands | place: USA... | reverse complement strand
GTTCGAGCCTGAGGCGCAGCTGCTCCAGTCCCGCCTGGTCGAGGTCCGGCGGCACCTCGAACGCCTCGCCGATCTGCACATGGATGGTCGCGAATGGTTTGGGGATCACGATGCGGTCCCAGGACTTGGGGTAGATCCAGCTTCTTCCTGCTGTCGCCGCGACCGGCAACACCAACCCCCCGTTTTTCTGCGCCAACACCAGGCCACCCAGCTGCGCGATGCCGCGTGGCCCGCGTGAGCCGTCGATCGACAGGCCGGCGCTGATGTCCGGCTGCTCGCGTTGCAGCTTGATGAGCGCCACCAGCGCGCGCGCACCGCCCTTCCCCGAAGATCCGCGGATCACGCTGAATCCCAGCCGCTGCTCGATGTACGCCATGGCGTCGCCGTCGCGGCTCTGCGAACACAGCAGCACCCAGCGCCCGCGGATCGGGCGGCTGAAGTAGTACAGCAGGTTGAAAGTGCGCGCATGCAGGAACATGCCCACCACGGGTCGTCCGCTGCGCAGCGCCGCGTTCAACCGCTCTTCGTCGTGCGTGACGTAGCGCCAGGTGTGCGCCACGGCGCGATACAGGTGCAGCACGATGCGCGGCACGATGCTGCGCATCAGCAAGCCGCGGAGCGGTTTGCGCTGGTCGCTGGGGGTGCGGGCGCTCATGCCGCGTGCGCGCTCAGCCCGCCCGCTGCAACGCTGCCGCGAGGTCGCCGCGCAGGTCGGCCAGCGCTTCGATGCCCACCGACAGGCGCAGCAGGCCATCGCCGAGCCCCGCCGCGGCGCGTGCGGCTTCGTCCATCGCCGCGTGCGTCATGGACGCAGGATGGGCCACGAGGCTTTCCACGCCACCGAGCGATTCCGCCAGCGAGAAGTACCGCAGGCCGGCGATGAAACGCTTCACGGCCGGGATGCCGCCGGCGAGCTCGAAGGTGATGATGGCGCCGGGCGCCTGCTGCTGGCGCGCGGCGAGATCGTGGCCCGGGTGACTCTTGAGGCCGGGGAAGTACACCCGCTTCACGCCGGACTGGTTGGCCAGCCATTCGGCCAGCGCCTGCGCATTCGCGGCGTGGTGGTCGAGCCGGGCGTTGAGCGTGCGCAGGCCGCGCAGCGTCAGGTAGCTGTCGAACGCGCCGCCCGTGAGACCCAGGCAGTTCGCCCACCAGGTGAGCTGTTCGTGCAGTTCGCGCGTCTTCGCCACCACCGCGCCACCCACCACATCGCTGTGGCCGTTGATGTACTTGGTGGTCGAGTGCACCACCACGTCCGCGCCATGTTCGATGGGCCGCTGCCAGGCCGGCGACAGGAAGGTGTTGTCGACCACGCTGAGCGCGCCCGCCTGATGCGCGAGCGCCGAGACCGCCGCGATGTCGGTGATGCGCAGCAGCGGATTGCTCGGCGTCTCGATCCACACCATCGCCGCGGGCGTCGCCAGGGCCCTGGCGAGCGCCGCGGCGTCGCCGAAATTGACGAACTCCACCTCGAGTTCGCCGCGCTTCTTCCAGGCCGTGAACAGCCGGAAGGTGCCGCCATAGCAGTCATGCGGCACGATCACGCGCGCGCCCACGGGAAACAGGTGGCCGATGAGGTTGACCGCGCCCATGCCGGAAGCGGTGACCACGCCGCCCGCGCCACCCTCCAGGTCCGCCAGCGCATTGCCCAGCAGATCGCGCGTGGGATTGCCGGAACGCGAATAGTCGTAGGCGCGCTTGTCGCCGTACCCACGGAACGCATAGGTGGAACTCAGGTGCAGCGGAGGCACCACGGCGCCGGTGACGTCGTCGGATTCCAGTCCGGCGCGTACCGCGCGGGTGCTGAGCTCGGCAGGGGGATTCACTTAGCATTCTCCATAGAGGCAATCGAAAATGGGGCGCAGCTGGCCCGCTTCCTTGAGGAACGCGTCATGGCCATGCGGCGAGGAGATTTCGTGCAGCCGGGCATCCGGCAGCCGCGACGACAACGCGCGCATGTCGCCGATGGGCACGAGCTGGTCTTCGCGTACCGCCACCACCGTGGTCGGCACCGTGATGCGGGCGGCGTCGACGCGGTGCAGGTCGATGGACTCCGACAGGCACAGGAACGCACCCGGCTGGTACTTGCCCGCATAACTGCGCCCACGCGCCCACAGGTATTCCTCCACCGGGAACACGAAGCGTCCGCCGTCTCCCACGCGTGGCGCGTCGGAGAAGCGGGCGGCGAATTCCTCCGGGCTGCGGTAGGTCGCCATCGCCAGCGCGCGTGCGAGTTCGAGTCCTTCCGCACCGCGATCGTTGGCAAGGCCGAAGCGCACCATGCGACGCTGCACGCAACGCCAGGCGGTAGCCATGGGATGGGTGCGATCCGCGGCGCTGATGACGATCAGCCGGCCGACCCGAGCCGGATGACGCTCACCGAACGCCAGCGCCACCATGCCGCCATAGGAAGCGCCCACGATGCCGCGGAGTCTTGCGATGCCCAGGTGGTCCAGCAACTGGCGGATGGCCTCGGCCTGGTCGTAGCTCGAGAGGCTGGGATAGTCAGGGTCATCGCCGGCGCTGGTGGAACGGCCGGTGCCGCCGAGGTAATCGATGCCGAGCACGCGGCAGCGTGTGGTGTCGAGCGAGCGGCCCGGGCCCGTCACTTCGTGCCACCAGCCGGCGCGCGGGTCGAGCGTGTCGAACACCCGCCGGTGCGCGGAGATGCCGCCGATCACCAGCGCCACCGGCAGGGACGCCTCGCCCTCAAGCCGCCACGCGAGGCGCGCGCCCGTCAAGTGCCCGCCGTGATGCAGGGCAAAAGGCGATGCCAGGGCCAGCACCCCTTCGGAAATGGCGGTCGGTGAACTCAAGCGACGCACTCCACGCAAGCTCCAGGCCCCAACCCTCGGAACTCCCGCAGCGATGCCTGCCAGAACGGCAGCCCTGCCCGGCCCGCTGGCCAGTGCAGACACTCGCTCATCTGCCGGCACCGGTACCACCGGATCGCGCCGCAGGAGTTGGCACCATGACAGGCCAGATGCCTGCCGGTTGCCCCGGCGTCGAAGGGCCTTATCCCTCAGCCGGTCTCGATGAGTGGCGCCAGTGTAGCTGAAACGGGCCGCGGCAGGCAAAGTTGCCGCGCTGCCGCCCTTGTGCTAATGTACTAATGCGATAGTACATTAATACATTGGTACGCAGTGAAAGCCCACAAGAACCTCTCCTCGCGCCAGGAAGCGCTGGCCGAACGCAACCTGGCGGCCGCGCTGCTCAACCTGCGCGCCGTGGACGAAGTGCGGGCGTTCCTGCGCGACCTGTGCACCCCGGCCGAACTGCAGGCCATGGCCGACCGCTGGGCGGTGGTCGAATGCCTGCAACAGGGACTGGCCTACCGCGAAATCCACCGCCTCACGGGCGTCAGTCTCACCACCATCGGGCGCGTGGCCCGCTACCTGGCGCAGGGCAATGGCGGCTACGCCATGGCCGCGCGCCGCATCGGAACCCACACCCATGGATAAACAGACCCGGCTGCGGCTGGCCGTACAGAAATCCGGCCGGCTCACCGAGCCCTCGCTCGACCTGTTGACCCGCGTGGGCCTGAAGCTCTCGCGCGGCAAGGACCAGCTGGTGGGCTTTGGCGAGAACATGCCGCTCGACGTGCTGTTCGTGCGCGACGACGACATCCCGGACCTGGTGCAGGAAGACGTGTGCGATCTCGGCCTCATGGGCCTCAACGTGCTCGAGGAGAAGCGGCTGGAACTGGCCGCACGCGGCACGCCGGCGCGCTTCGAGGTCCTGCGCACGCTCGACTACGGCCGCTGCCGGCTGTCGCTCGCGGTGCCCGAGGGCATGGACTACCACGGTCCCGCCACGCTCATCGGCAAGCGCATCGCCACCACCTACCCTTGCATGCTCGCGCAATACCTCAAACAGCAAGGCATCAGCGCGGAGATCGTCACGCTGTCCGGTGCGGTGGAGATCGCGCCGCGGCTGGGGCGCGCCGACCTGATCTGCGACCTGGTCTCGACCGGTTCCACGCTGCTCGCCAACCACCTGCGCGAAGTCGCCACCGTGCTGGAGAGCCACGCGGTGCTGATCCGCACGCCCATCGCGCTTCCCGCCGAGAAGAATGACTGGGTGGAGCGGTTGCTGTTGCGCATCGAAGGCGTCGAACAGGTCAAAGGCAGCAAGTACATCATGCTGCACGCCCCGCGCGCAGCGCTCCCCGCGATCCGCAAGCTCCTGCCCGGCAGCGAAACGCCAACCATCATTCCGCTGGAAGGCCATCCCGACCGCGTCGCGGTGCACGCGGTGTGCCGCGAGAACGTGTTCTGGGAAACGCTGGAAAGCCTGAAGAAGGCCGGCGCCAGCGCCATGCTGGTGCTGCCGGTCGAGAAGATGCTGGCCTGAACATGCAGATCCTCGACTGGACGCAACTCGACGCCGCGGCGCGCCGCACGGCGCTCGCCCGGCCCCTCAGCGCCACGCGCGAGAGTGTGTCCGCGCAGGCCGCCGCGATCATCGCCGCGGTGCGCAGCGCCGGCGATGCCGCGCTGCGCCAGCTGACCCGGCAGTTCGACGGTGTCGAGCTGGAGGCGCTGTCCGTGAGCGAGGCCGAGTTCGAGGCCGCACGCGCGGGACTTGCGGCCGGGGACATCGCCGCGCTCGAGACCGCGATCGGCAACGTGCGCAGCTTCCACGCGGCGCAGGCCGCCCCCGCCATCGACCTCGAGACCCAGCCCGGCGTGCGCTGCGAACGGCTCACGCGTGCCATCGGGAGCGTCGGCCTGTATGTGCCGGCCGGGTCGGCGCCCCTGCCCTCCACCGTGATCATGCTGGCCGTGCCTGCGCTGATCGCGGGCTGCGCGCAGCGCGTACTGTGCACTCCGGCCCAGCGCAACGGCCGCGCCAATGCGGCGGTGCTGGTCGCGGCGCAACTGTGCGGCATCGACACGGTCTTCAAGATCGGCGGCGCGCAGGCCGTGGCCGCCATGGCGTATGGCACCGAAAGCGTTCCGAAGGTCCACAAGATCTTCGGGCCGGGCAATGCCTGGGTCACGGCGGCCAAGCAGCTGGTGGCCGCCGATCCGGCGGGTGCGGCGCTGGACATGCCTGCCGGGCCGTCCGAAGTCATGGTCATCGCCGATGCACAGGCCAACGCGGAATTCGTCGCGGCGGATCTGCTGGCGCAGGCCGAGCACGATCCCGGCGCGCAGGCCGTGCTGCTCACCGATGCGCCGGCGCTGGCCCGGGCCGTCGCGGCGCAGCTGGGTGCGCAACTGGGCACGCTCTCGCGCAGCGACATCCTGCGGCAGTCGTCGGCTGCGATCCGCATCGTGGTGTTGCCGGACCTGGAAGCGGCATTCGAACTGGCCGATGAGCACGCGCCCGAGCATCTGCTGGTGCAGGTGCGCGACGCCCGCAGCTGGTTGCCGCGCATCAACACCGCCGGCTCCGTCTTCCTCGGCGCCTGGACGCCGGAAACCATGGGCGACTACTGCTCCGGTACCAACCACGTGTTGCCGACCTACGGCTACGCGCGCAGCTGCAGCGGTCTCTCGCTGCTGGATTTCACGCGCCGCATGACGGTGCAGGAACTCAGCCCGCAGGGCCTGAAGACGCTGGGCCCGGTGGCGGCGCGGCTCGCGCGGCTGGAAGGCCTCGATGCGCACGAACAGGCGGTGACGCGTCGCCTCGCCAGCGCGGAACTGTCCGCGTGAGCTGGCTCACCGACATCGCACGGCCGGAGATCCGCACGCTGCAGGCGTACGCCCACGCGGATTGGGAGCCCGGCCTGGTGCGCCTGCACGCCAACGAACTGCCCTGGCGGTCCGAAGTCGATCACAGCATCGCGGGACTCAACGTCTATCCCGAGCCGCACCCCCACGCGCTCATGCACCGCCTGGCCGAACTGTATGGCGTGCCGCAGGGATGGGCGCAGGCCTGTCGCGGCAGCGATGAAGCCATCGACCTGCTGATCCGCTGCTACTGCCGCGCCGGCCAGGATGCGGTGCTGGTCTGTCCGCCAACCTTCGGCATGTACGGTGTGGCGGCGCGCATCCAGGGCGCGCGCGTGCTCGAGGTGCCGCTGCGCCGCGCGGCGGACTTCGCACTCGACCTGGCCGGCATCGATGCAGCGCTGGCGCAGGATCCGCGACTGCTGTTCTTCTGCTCGCCGAACAACCCCACCGGCAACCTGCTCGACCTCACCGCCCTGCTGGCGCTGGCGCGGCGGCTGGAAGGCCGCGCGCTGGTGGTGGTGGACGAAGCGTACCTCGAGTTCTCGGGTGTCGACTCGCTGAGCCGACGCCTGCAGGATTACCCCGCGCTGGTCGTGCTGCGCACGCTGTCGAAGGCGCACGGCCTGGCGGGTGCGCGTTGCGGCACGCTGCTGGCGCAGCCGGAAATCGTGTCGATGCTGCAACGGGTGATCCAGCCGTATGCCATCGCGCAACTGAGCATCGAGGCCGTGTTCGCGGCGCTCGCGCCCGGGCCATTGGCCGCCACCGCCGGGCGACTCGAGGTGCTGCGGGCCGAACGCGAACGGCTGCGCGCCGCCCTGCAGGCCCACCCGCAGGTGGTGCGCATCAATCCGAGTGCCGCGAATTTCCTGCTGGTAGAATTCCGGGACGCCGCGACCGTGCTCGCCAGCGCACACCAGGCCCGCTTCCTGCTGCGCGATTTCAGCCGCAGTCCGGGACTCGGCAACTGCCTGCGCATCACCATCGGTACGCCACAACAGAACGACCAGCTGCTCGCATGCCTGCCATGAACACGCCGCGCCCCACACTCTTCATCGACCGCGACGGCACGCTGGTCGAGGAACCGGCCGACAACCAGGTCGACCGGCTGGAGAAGATCCGCTTCCTGCCCGGCGTGTTCGCGGCCTTGCAGGAGCTGCGCGCGGCGGGCTTCGCCCTGGTCATGGTGAGCAACCAGGACGGGCTCGGCACCGCCAGTTTTCCACAGGCGGATTTCGAGCTGTGCCAGGATTTCATCCTGCGCAGTTTCGCCTCGCAGGGGATCGAGTTCGACGCGATCTGCCTCTGCCCGCATCGTCCCGCCGACGGCTGCGCCTGCCGCAAACCCGGGACCGGCATGCTCGATGCCTACTTGCGCGATCACGCGATCGCCACGGAGCGCAGCTTCGTCATCGGCGATCGCGACACCGACCTCGCCTTCGCCGCCAACCTCGGGATCCGCGGGCTGCGCGTGCGCGCGCACGGTTCCGCCGCCGAGGGCTGGCCGGCGATCGTGCGGGAAATCCTCGCCCGGCGCGCCACCGTGCAGCGCAAGACGCGCGAAACCGACATCCACGTCAGCGTGGCGCTGGACGCCACTTCGCCCATCGAAATCAGCACCGGGCTCGGCTTCTTCGACCACATGCTCGAGCAGCTCGCCAAGCACGGCGGCTTCGCATTGCAGCTCAAATGCGCCGGCGACCTGCACATCGACGAACACCACACCGTGGAAGACACCGCACTGGCGCTGGGCGAAGCCTTGCGTCGCGCGCTGGGCAACAAGCAGGGCATCGGCCGCTACGGCTTCCTGCTGGCCATGGACGAATCGCAGGCGCAGGTGGCCATCGACCTGTCCGGCCGCGCCTACTTCGTCTGGGAGGGCCAGTTCGGTCGCGAGCAGGTCGGCACGCTGCCCACCGAGCTCGTGCCGCATTTCTTCCGTTCACTGAGCGATGCGCTGGCCTGCGCGCTGCAGATCAGTGTGCGCGGCGAGAACACGCACCACATGATCGAAGCCTGCTTCAAGGGCGTGGGACGCGCGCTGCGACCCGCGCTGGCGCGTGCCGGGCACGATCTGCCGACCACCAAGGGCGCGCTGTGACACGAACCCGATCGACGGCCCGGACCACGGGCGCACCCGTGGTCATCATCGACAGCGGCGGCGCCAATCTCGCCTCACTGGTATATGCGCTGGAACGTCTCGATACACCGAGCGAAGTGAGCTCCGATCCGAAGCGGATCCGCACCGCGCGCCGCGTGCTGCTGCCCGGCGTCGGCGCGGCCGCGGACGCCATGCAGCGACTGCGCAGGCCAGGGCTGCACGAACTCATCCCCGAGCTCACGCAACCGCTGCTGGGCATCTGTCTCGGCATGCAGCTGCTCTACCGCCATTCCGAGGAAGGCGACACGCCCTGCCTGGGCGTGATCGACAGCGACGTGCAGCGGCTGGAACCCGCGCTGGGACGGCCCGTGCCGCACATGGGCTGGAACACCCTGGAAATCGACGAGGACGATCCTTTGCTGCGCGGCTTCTCGGCCAGCGACTACTTCTACTTCGTGCACAGCTTCGCCGCGGCGCGCGGACCGGCCACGTTGGCCAGCGTGAACTATGGCCGGGCGCTCACCGCCGTGGTCCGGCGCGACAATTTCTGGGGCGTGCAATTCCATCCCGAGCGCTCCGGGGCGGCCGGCGCACGCCTGCTGCGCAACTTCCTGGAACTCTGATGCAGCTCATCCCATCCATCGATCTGCGCGGCGGGCACTGCGTGCGCCTGCTCAAGGGCGATTTCGACGCCGAGACGCGCTACGACCTCGATCCCAGGGCACTGCTGGATCGCTACCGCTCGCTGGGAGCGGCCTGGCTGCACGTCGTGGACCTCGACGGCGCACGTGACGGCCAGCTTGCCAATCGCGCGCTGCTGCTGCAACTGGCGGGACAGGACGCCGTGCGACTGCAGGTGGGCGGCGGCATCCGCAGTGCGGCCGTCGTCGAGGACCTGCTCGGCCATGGCGTGGCGCGCGTCGCCGTCGGCAGCGCGGCGGTGGAGAACGTGGCCGAGGTGGGCCGCTGGATCCGGCACTACGGCCCCGAACGCATCTGCCTCGCGTTCGACGTGCTGCACGATGCGGCTGGCACGCCGCGGCTGCGCACCCGTGGCTGGCGCGAGGCCAGTCCCTTGTCGCTGTGGGAGGCCATCGCGCTGTACGAGCCACTGGGCCTGCGCCACGTGCTGTGCACCGACATCGACCGCGATGGCGCACTGGCCGGCCCGAACCTGGCGCTGTACCGTGAGGCGTTCCGGCGCCATCCGCATATCCAGTGGCAGGCGTCGGGCGGCGTGAGCGGCGCACCCGACCTGGGCGCCCTCGCGGCACTCGGCATCGCCGCGGCCATCAGCGGCAAGGCCCTGCTCGAGCAACGCATGCAACCCGAGGAGCTGCGGCCATTCTTGCCAAACGCATAATCCCCTGTCTCGACGTGCGCGACGGCCAGGTGGTCAAGGGCGTGCGCTTCCGCGAACACAAGGTGGTGGGCGACATCCTCGAGCTCGCGGCGCGCTATCGCGATGCCGGCGCCGATGAGCTGGTGTTCTACGACATCACCGCCAGCCCCGAGGGTCGCTCGGTGGATCGCGAGTGGGTGCGCCGGGTGGCGCGCGTGCTCGACATTCCGTTCTGCGTGGCCGGGGGCATCCGCTCGGTGGGCGATGCGGAGGAAATCCTCAACGCGGGCGCGGAGAAGATCTCGGTCAACACGCCCGCGCTGCAGAATCCGCAACTCATCGACGAGCTGAGCCGCCGGTTCGGGTCCCAGTGCGTGGTGGTCGGCATCGACAGCCAGACCACCGCCGATGGCTACCATGTCTACCAGTTCACGGGCGATCCCACCCGCAGCCAGGACTCACGGCGCGAGACGCTGGCGTGGGTGCAGGAAGTGCAGCAGCGCGGCGCCGGCGAGATCGTGCTCAACTGCATGGCCTCCGATGGCGTGCGGCAGGGGTATGATGTGCCGCAGCTGCGCGCGGTGCGCTCGCTGTGCAATGTTCCCTTGATTGCTTCCGGCGGTGCGGGCACGCCGGAGCATTTCGCGCAGGTGTTCCAGGCCGCGGCCGTCGACGCCGCGCTGGCCGCCAGCGTGTTCCACAGCGGCAGCATCGCGATCCAGGATCTCAAGCGTTTCCTCGCCCACGAAGGCGTGGAGGTCAGGCCATGACGATCACCCAGGCGGACATTGCGCGCATCGACTGGCGGAAGTCGGACGGGCTGGTGCCCGCCATCGTGCAGCATGCGGGCAATGGATCGGTGCTCATGCTGGGCTACATGAATGCCGCGGCGCTCGAGGCCACGCTGGCGCGCGGCCGCGTGGTGTTCTTCAGCCGCTCCAGGCAGCGTCTGTGGGAAAAAGGCGAAACCTCCGGTCACTTCCTCGAGCTCGTCGACGTGCGCCTCGACTGCGACGCCGACACGCTGCTGGTCAGCGCGCATCCCCATGGCCCGGTGTGCCACACCGGCACCCGCACCTGCTTCGGTGACGACGCCGGGAGCGATGCCGGCCGGATCGCCTTCCTGGTGGAACTCGACGAACTGATCGCGCAGCGCATCGCCGAAAGTCCCGAAGGCAGCTACACGGCCCGTCTCTACGCCAGCG
>Ga0335083_10012131_pt1 | contig 10333 bp, 5 predicted proteins | sample Lox_Sample_42_FD_206716 | JGI IMG/M metagenome (GOLD analysis project Ga0335083, IMG submission 206716) | Soil microbial communities from Loxahatchee National Wildlife Refuge, Florida, United States - Lox_Sample_4.2 | ecosystem: Environmental > Terrestrial > Soil > Wetlands | place: USA: Florida... | reverse complement strand
GCTGGAAGTGGCGGGCATGGGAGACCTGACCAAGCAGATGAAGTTCGTCTCTCCCGATGACGGCAATCCCGACGACAAGACCGTGTTCGAAGTGCAGCTTCCCCGCCCTGTTGCGCCGGGCGAGGATGTCGTGTTCAAGGTGAAGTTCCACGCGGTCTTCCCTGAGGTCATTGCCCGCACCGGCTACAAGCGCACGTTTCTGCTCGCCGGGCAGTGGTTCCCCAAGGTCGGTGTCTGGTGGCATGGCGCGTGGAATTGCCACCAGTTCCACGCCATGACGGAGTTCTTCGCCGACTTCGGCACCTACGACGTGAAGGTTACGCTGCCCAAGTCGTATGTGATCGGCGCGACCGGCGTCGAGACTGGCGAAACGCAAAACGCGGACGGGACGAAGACGGTTGCTTTCCATGCAGAAGATGTCCACGACTTCGCCTGGACCGCGGATCCGCACTACAAGGTCGTCGACAGTGAGTTCAACGGAAGTGTCGGCGCAGTTAAGATTCGCCTGCTGACCTACCAGGGCCACAAGAGCTCATGGGACCGCTACATCACGATCATGCAGCAGACGATGAAGCGCTTCGATGACTGGTATGGGCCGTATCCTTACGCGCAGATCACGGTGGTCGATCCGCCGCACGGCGCTTTGGAGGCCGGGGGCATGGAGTATCCAACGTTCATCACCGGCGACACGACATGGTGGGCGTTCAAAGGCCAGTACCTGTTTCCGGAAGGCGTGACCGAGCACGAGTTCGGACACCAGTATTGGTACGGAATGGTTGCGACCAATGAGTTCGAGAACGCGTGGCTCGATGAAGGTATCAACAGCTATACGGAAGCTAAGGTGCTCGACGATATTTACAGCCGCGACACCAGCGTGCTTGATTTTCTCGGGGCGCAATTAGGGGAACCGGGCTTGCAGCGCGAGCAATATCTGAATCGGCCCGATTTCGATCCGCTCTCGCGGCCAAGTTACACCGACATGAGCTTCGGCTCATACGGCGCAGTCAGCTACGGCAAGACGGCGACCATGCTGCTGACGCTCGAGACCGTGGTCGGCGAGAAGACCCTGCGCGACGCTCTGCACAACTACTTCATGAAGTATCGCTTCACTCATCCTACGCAGGAGGATTTCCTCCGCACGGTGAATGAAACCGCGCAGCAGGACCTGGGCTGGTACTGGCAGCAGGCAGTCTACGGCACGCAGATGCTCGACTATGAGGTGTTTCGTGCCGAGTCAACTCCGGTGAACTGGTACGACCCTAACCTGGAAGAGAAGAAAGGCGAGACAGAATACGAGACGCAGGTGGTTCTGCATCGCAAAGGCGATTTCGTATTCCCGGTCGAGGCGGAGGTCAAGTTCGACAATGGCGAAAGCGACCGGGTGCGCTGGGACGGTCGCGATCGATGGGTGCGTTACGTTTACAGGAAGAAGGCCCAGGTCGTTTCAGTCCAGATCGACCCGGACTACCGGGTGACCATGGACCGCGATTACCTGAACAATAGCTATAGCGACAGCATGCACCATCTGGCAGTGGCGAAACTCACGACGTACTGGACGTTTTTCACGCAGTTCCTGGGACAGATGCTTGGCTGGCTGACATAGTGGGGTGGAGTACGCCTTCAGGCGTACATGGCTGGGGTAGAAGGGCACGGCTTCAGCCGTGCCGAAAAAAGTGCATAAGAGCTGGGCTTCAGCCCCGGTCCGCCGCGGCTAAAGCCACGTCTGATGCGTGTTATATGCCGGGCTTAAGCCCGGCGCTTCCACCGTGATGCAGGATTCTATTTTTGCAGGAAGATGAATTGCCAAACGGCGACAAAGGCGTTCTAGGTTCGAGCTTCTCGCTGGTCGTGCGCCACCAGCGCATTCTCTGGTGGGTGTTTGCCGTCAACCTCATCCTCGGCGGATTGGGGGCGAGCGGCACGGCGCGGACGCTGGGGAGCGCTCTGCACCACAGCCTTGCCGGCCAGAGGCTGACCAGCCATGTCGACCTCGGCATGTTTCTGGAGCTGGCATCGCAGCCCAGCGTAAAGCTGTTCAGCCACTCCGGCGGGGTCTTCCTTTTCGCAGCTCTGTACTTTCTTTTTCTGTTGTTTATCACCCCCGGCATTATCTCCCTCTATTTCGAAGACCGCAGGCTAACGACTGGCCAGTTCTTCGGAGCCGTGGGCACGTTTTTCTGGGCGTTTGTGCGGCTGGCGCTGTGGTCCCTCATTCCTTTTGTTTTGGTCAACCTGCTGTACGAAGGCGTGCATGGCGCAGCGAACTACATCGGCGACCGAGCCGTTGCCGACCAGACCGGCTTCTACATCCTGGTTGTCGGGTGCATTCCGGTACTGTTGCTGTTGGTTTGGGTGCGGCTATGGTTCGACCTTGCGCAGGTGCGTGCCGTTGCCCTGAATGAACCCAGGACCCGACGCGATGTGGCACGCGCGTTCGGGCTGGCCGTGCGGCGAACTTGGCACCTTTATTGGAGCTACATCGCCATTTGCATTTTGACGAATGTCGTTACTGCCGTTGCTGTGCTGCTCTGGACTAAAGTCCCGGGCCGCGCCGTTCCGCTGACGTTCCTTCTGCTCGAGACCATAATCCTGGCCCACATCCTCGGCCGGCTATGGATGAAGGCATGTGCCACAACGTGGTATAGGCTGAATCCCGAGCCGGTGCCGGTTGCGCCAGAATACACGCCCTATCAACCGAGTCCTCCGGCGACGGATTTTCAGGTGATTCGCGACATCGATGCGCCGATCGCGACCGAAGTTGAAACGCCACCCGAGACGTCGCCTGATTCCGGGCGCAATGACGGGGAATAAGCAGTTTCGGGGTAGGTGTAGTCAGGGTGGAGCACGCCCTTCAGACGTCCATCATTGCCGCCTTGGATCACGCGCGGTTTCAGCCGCTGAGGTAAGGCGCTTGGGCTGTGCCTCAGCGGCTGAAGCCGGGTTCCTTCCGGCGCTGCGTCGTATCTGTACGCCTTGAAGGCGTACTCCACCCGATTGGGGCTACACCAATTGCAAATCTGCTTAATCTTCCCGCGGGTAAAGACAAACGGGGCGCATGTTGCGCCCCGCCTGTATCACCTCTTTGGTTGGAGTTTTTACTCCACGGCTCCAAAGGTTTTCAGGTCTTCCGGCGCATCTTTCAGCTCCACCGCGTCCTTGCCCTGAACCATGACCCGGACATTCTCCACAACGTCAGGGTTGGCCAAGGTAGTGACATCGCCGGTATTCAAGTTATTGGAGATGGCCGCGAGAATTCGCCGCATCAGCTTGCCGGAACGTGTTTTGGGCATGTCCGGAACAATCAGAATGCGCCGTGGACGGGCAATCTTGCCAATCATGGTTTCAATAACACCGTTGACCTTTTGCAGAATCTCCTGGTGCTGGCTCGGCAGAACGTCGGGCTGCACGACGATGTAAACCTCGGGCACGCGGCCTTTGATTTCATCGACCACCGGCACCACCGCCGCTTCTGCCACCTCGGCAACCGTCAGACACGCAGACTCGATTTCCTTGGTGCCCAGGCGGTGGCCGGCCACGTTGATGACATCATCGACGCGTCCGAGGATTCGGAAGTAGCCGTCCACGGCCAGCACGGCGCCGTCGGCCGCGAAGTACGGCCAATCCCGCCAATCCTTGCTGTTGGTGTCTTTACAGTACTTGGCGTAGTACTGCGCGACGAAGCGGTCGGGATCGCCCCAGATGGTTTGCATGATCCCGGGCCATGGGTTGCGAATGCAGATGTTCCCTGCCTTGCCCGTGCCTGCGTGTACCTCTTCTCCCATCTCGTCGATGATGATGGGATAGATGCCCGGCATACCTGGCCCTGCGCTTCCGGGTTTCATCGGATCGAGTGCGGGCTTGGTGGTACACAGGAAGCCACCGTTTTCGGTTTGCCACCAGGTGTCGACAATGACGGCCTCACGCTTGCCGACAGTGTTGTAATACCAACGCCAAACCTCCGGCTCGATGGGCTCACCTACTGTCGTCATGTGCTTGAAGTGATAGTTGTATTTAGGAGGTTCGTCGTGGCCTGCTTTGCGCAACATGCGGATGGCCGTCGGCGACGTGTGGAAAATATTGACATCCAGGCGCTCGGCGATTCGCCACACACGACCGGCGTCGGGATAGGTCGGCACTCCTTCGTAAATCACGCTAGTAGCGGCCAACGCTAGCGGTCCGTAAACGATAAACGAGTGGCCAGTGATCCAGCCGATGTCGGCCATGCACCAGTACACGTCTTCGGGATGAATGTCCTGGATGTACTTCGAGCAACCAGTCACATAACTGAGATAGCCGCCGGTGCGATGTTGGCAACCCTTGGGCTTTCCGGTGCTGCCGCTGGTGTACATCAGGAACAGCGGCGCCTCCGCATCCATGGGAACCGGGGGCACAATGAATCCCGAGAAATTGGGAAGGACTTCGTCAACCCAGAAATCTCGCCCTTCCACAAACGGCGAAGCCGATGCGCTCTGACCAGCGTGGCGTCTCCAAACCAGCACCTTCTGGATTTCCGTACCCGACTGCTTGGCGGTCGCGATGGCAATGTCGGCCCCTGCCTTGTGGTCGAGCAGCTTGCCGTTGCGATAGTAGCCATCCATGGTGATCAGCACATTGCTGCCTGAATCGGCGGCGCGCAGGCCGCACGCTTCGCCGCTGAATCCGCCGAACACCACCGAGTGGATGATCCCCAGACGGGCGCAAGCCAGCATGGTGATTGGCAGCTCCGGCACCATCGGCATATGGATGGTGACGCGGTCCCCAGCCTTTAAGTGGCAGAAATCGCGAAGCAGCGCCGCAAATTCATTCACCCTGACATACAAATCGCGATAGGTGACGGCTATGGGCGCTTCCCCTTCCGGCTCGGGAACGAAGATCAATGCAGCTTTGTTTTTGTGTTTCGCGAGATGCCGGTCTACGCAGTTGTACGAGGCGTTGATCTTGCCGCCCACAAACCACTTCCAGAACGGCGGATTGCTGGTATCGAGCGTCGTATGCCAGTACTCGTCCCACGTCAAAAGGTCGGCGTACTCCCGGAAGCACTCCGGGAAGTTCTCTTCGGCAAAACGTTCGTTGACGCTGGGATCGCTCAGGTTTGCCTGGCCGATGAACTTTGCGGACGGGTAATAGTATTCTTCCTCTCGCCAATGAACTGCGATTTGGGCCTCTGTCACACCACTCTGCTGCGGAACATTCTGAGCCATATCTCCATCGCTCCTTCAATTTAATAACTTGCTGGCAAATGTGCGTTAGTACTGTACTGCATTAACTCTTTGTCGTGCTTGACTGGTGGCGGCAGATCGAGCCGCAGCCCTAAGCGGCTCGCGCTACCTGACCCTGGACTAAACAACGAGTACTCTACTGCTCCAACGTAGACAAATCGCCGATCTCGGCTCCCGTCTCCTGCGCTTTTAGCAATCGGCGCATGATCTTTCCCGAGCGGGTTTTTGGCAGTGCTGCAACGAACTTGATAGCTGACGGTGTCGCGATTGGTCCCATCTCCCGGCGTACGTGGTCGATAAGCCCGGCGAGCAACGTATCTGACGCATTATGGCCGGCGCGCAACTGCACGAAGGCAACAATGGCTTCGCCTTTCAGCGCATCCGGTATTCCGATGGCCGCGGCTTCGGCGACTGCCGGATGAGAAACCAGCGCGCTCTCTACTTCGGCAGTTCCGATGCGATGTCCGGCGACATTGAGCACGTCATCCGCACGCCCAATCACGCTAATGTAGCCGTCAGGATCCTTGATCGCAAGATCACCGGTTACATACGTGTTCGGAATTTCCTGCCAATCCTTCTCGTAGCGCGGCGCGTTCTCCCACACCGTGCGCATCATCATGGGAGCAGGACGCGTTAGCACCAGACGGCCGTTTACCCCAGGCCCGACAGGCTTTCCTTCAAGGTCCACCACATCGGCTCCCCAACCGGGGAGCGCCACGCCAGCCTTTCCGCCGCGCATCGGCAACGTACACGGAGTGCCCAATGCCGGGCCGCCCAGCTCCGTCTGCCACCAGTTGTCGACCACGTATCCCCACTGGCCGTCGCCGGCAAGATACGTCTGTGCCCAGCGCCAGGCCTCGGGATTCAGAGGCTCGCCTGCACAGCAGATCAGCCGCAGTGTCCGAAGATCGCACGCTTGCGGATGCTTCTCGCCGTAACGCATGAACATGCGCAGGGCCGTGGGCGCAGTGAAGATCTTCGATACCCCATACTTCTCCACGATCTTCCACGCAATCGAAGGATCGGGGTAATCGATGGCGCCTTCGCGGAATAACGTGGTGACTCCGCCACATAGCGGTGCGTAGACGATATAAGAGTGGCCAACGATCCAGCCGATATCCGAGGTACACCAGAACACGTCGGACTGATTGATATCGAAGAACGACGTCAGATAGTAGGTGGTACCCACCATGTATCCGCCGTGTACGTGTACCACGCCCTTCGGCTTGCCCGTGGTTCCCGAGGTATAGAGGATGAACAGCGGGTCCTCGGCATCCATCTCCTCGGCAGGACAATCTGGCGGAAACTTCATCAACGAGCGGAAATCTACCTCGCGATGACTGGCGGGCTCGAAGCCCTTTGGATCACGAGTGAACACGACAACCTTCTCGACAATCTCCAATCCATCGAGTGCTTCGTCGACGATTCCCTTGAGCGGCACCGGCTTGCCACGACGAACGCCGGCATCGCCAACAATGACAACCTTGGCCTGCGCGTCTTCGATGCGGTCGCGCAGCGACGTGTGTCCCAGGCCGGCATAAACGACGGAGTGGATTGCACCGATGCGCGCGCACGCCAGCATCGAAATGACGCCTTCCAGCGTCAGCGGCATATATATGACGACGCGGTCGCCTTTCTTAACGCCAAGCGACTTGAGACCATTCGCAAAGCGACATACGTCGCGATAGAGCTGGCCGTAGGTAACGACTCGCTCGCTGCCATCCTCGGCCAGCCATATGAAGGCAACTTTGTTTCGGTTTGCGGAGTTGGCATGCCGGTCGAGGGCGTTAACGGTGATGTTGGTTCGGCCGCCGAGAAACCACTTATGATGAACGCCATCCCACTCGAAGACCTTTTCCCAGGGTTTGCTCCACTCAAACTGGTTTGCAATCTCTGACCAGAACGCGTCAGGATCGCTCTCGAAGTGCGCCTTTTCTGCATGCCAGTCCTTCAGCAGGGCCTGCTCTTTGACGATTTCCGGAGCAGCGTATTCTTCGACACTGGGTTGAACAATTTTTGACTCGGTGGAGTCCTTCTCTTTTATCGACGCTGTCGCTGTACTCATAGCTAATGAGCCCCGTTCTCTACTTTTTCATTTTTTCAATCTGGTATCAGGGTTATTAAAACGCTGCCCTGGAGCACAGCTACTGCTCCAGGGCATAGTGTGCGATTGCGGGCCCTAAACGTGTTTCGGGCGCTTGGCCAGAAATTCAGCAACCAGAGCCACTGCTGCCAGCACTCCGGCGGTGTAGAACGCCATCTGGTAATTGTGATACTTGTCGTACATGGTGCCGCCGATCTTCGCTCCGAAATATCCGGCGAAGCCCCACGCGGTGAAGAGCATGCCGTAGTTGATGCCGGCGTTCTTCGTTCCCCAGAAATCCGCAGTGGTTGCGGCGTTCACCGAGAGCTGCGTGCCGTAGCACCAGTAGACGACGAACACCACGACGTAGAGCAAGGTCACATTGCCGCCAACCAGGTAGAGGATTGGCATGGCGACCATGGAAATAGCGATCATCGTTCGCAAGACATTCAGCCTGCCCAAGGTGTCAGACATCCAGCCCGACAGAATGCGACCGGAGGCATTCGCCACTGCTCCAACCACCAGTCCCATCGTTGCCAGCGCTGCGCCGGGAATTCCCACGCTCTTGGCAAAAGGCACCAACTGGCTGATCACCATCAGGCCTGCCAAGGTTCCAAGGGCATAAGCGATCCACATGAAATAGAAGGTCGGGGTCCGCAATACTTCACCGGGCGTGAAATCCTGTGTGGTCGCGCCCGTCTTCGCCGTCACCGGTGCAGGAGTCCAGCCCTGCGGCTTGTAGCCGGCGGGAGGGTTCTTCAGCAGGAAAGCGCCGATTACGGTCATCACCAGGAAGATTCCGCCGAGGATCTGGAAGGTGGTGTGAACTCCATACGCTGGGATCAGCTTCAGATTGGCAAGGGGACCGAACAGCGCGGAGCCCGCGCCGTATCCACCGACCGCCAACCCTACCGCCAAGCCGCGCTTATCGGGAAACCACTTAGCCATCACCGGGATCGGTGTCGAATAGCCGAAGCCGTTGCCCAATCCGCCGATTACGCCGAAGCACACGTACAGCCACATCAAAGAATGGGTATAGCTGCAGAGATAAAATCCGAGGCTAACCAGTACAGCACCTATGATGGATATCCAGAACGGACCAAACTTATCCTGCAGACGGCCCGCAACGATAAAGCTCAAAGCGAACACCACCACGGCAATGCCGAACACCGCCGATGTCTGCGCTCGCTTCCAGCCGAACTCTTTCTCTAACGGGGCCACGAATATGCTCCAGGCGTAGAGAGTGCCGAGAGCAATGTTCATCAGCAGGCCACCTATCACCCGCCACCACCGATTAAGCCCCGTGCTGCCCACTTCCAGCGAATCAGTATTGCGCGTAGCTGTTGCACCCATCTAATTCCTCCCTTCGCATGGCGGCGAGAACCATAACATACGGCCTTTGCAGCAAACCATCTGAAATTTGCAAAAAAACTACCACTTTCGGTGAGTAGCCACTTTCGACTCAATCCCTGTCTTTGTACCTAGCACCAACTACCTAAACGGATTAACACCTTGTTGCGAATCGCGACTGTCACTACTGCTCTGGGCTGCAGCCGGCATCACCAAGGGCGGGAAGCGTTTGGGGTAGAGGAGAGTGGTCACGTTTGCCGCTCGCTTCGCTGCAAGCGCAGTCCGGAGTTCAACCCCGGCGCCCGAGTCCCGACGGAGGTCAGCGGACCGGACCCTGCAGAGCGGCACAAAGACCGGCGCTTCCCGCCTTACTTGAGCCGTTGTGGGCGTGATTCTCCTTCGGGAGACGGACAGAGGTCTGTGATGCCGAATACCGGCCCTTGTGATGGGGGTCACCAGGTATCGGGTTATGGAAACCGAGAAAGACGCCTGACAACCAGCGTCTCACCTCACCTTGGCATACATCATCTGGTCGAGAATGACCCCGTTCTTCACGGCGCTGCGGCGCAAAATGCCTTCGAGTTGAAACCCGGCTTTTTCCAGGACACGGATGGATGCGATGTTGTAGGCAAACACCAGCGCGAATACGCGGGTGAGCTTGTATTCCGTAAAGGCCCACTCCGTGACCGCTTCGACCGCGCGAGTGGCAAATCCGCACCCCCAATATGCCTCGCTAATCCAATAACCGATTTCAGCACTTACCTTCGCGATGTCGAGCCCAATCTGAAAGCCCAATCCGCCGACCGCCTCTTCCTTATGCTGGATAGCGAACGCTCGCTCGGGCCGCTGGTCGCGAACAAAGTTCAAATAATCGACAGCGTCGCGCCGGGTATAGGGATGGGGAAATTGGTCACGAAGATTGGCCGCAATCTTCGGATTGTTGGCGTGGCGCAGTAATGCATCCAAGTCCGACTTGCGCCAGGAGCGTACCTGCAAATCTCCCAGATCGAGCAACATCAGCAATCATGTTGCGCGTCCCGGAGAGATTGCGCAACCTGGACGTGGGTGCTTGTGGTGCTGCTTGAGAGAAAAAGGGGCGGATCGCCTCGCCCCCCGGCTGATTAAGCTCGATTTGGTTAGCTTGCCTTCCGAGTCGGCGTTCTCACCGTGGAAGGCGATTTTGTGCTCTGGGCTGCGTTGTAGTCTTGAGGGAAGTTGGCCCAGCTATTTTCACCCTTGGGCATTGCCTGCAGCACTTCCTGGCTGCGCTCCTTGCTCAGGCGCTGGTCGAGTTCCTGCGCGTCCTGCAACGACAGCTTGCTTCCCTGCCCTGCCTTGTTTTCAGAGCCGGCGCGCTCAGGCGTGATCTGCGTCGGGTGCTCGACGTACCTCCACTGCTCGCCTTCGCACCACGGGCCTTGTCCTTCATTCCACGGGCCGCGAATGTTTCCGCCGTTACTCAGGTTGACGTAAACGTGGGTGTAACGCGGATCGCCCTGCAGGATGCCGGGAGGGAAATTCGGCTGGATGGTCTCCAGCGCCGCTGCGAACATCTGGAAGTGCGCGATCTCGCGCGTCATGAGAAAACTGAGACTCTCTTTCACCAGAGGATCGTCGGTGAACTGCATCAGGTATTCGTAAACGATCTTGGCGCGTGACTCGGCCGCGATGTTAGAGCGCA
>Ga0335083_10012129_pt1 | contig 10333 bp, 18 predicted proteins | sample Lox_Sample_42_FD_206716 | JGI IMG/M metagenome (GOLD analysis project Ga0335083, IMG submission 206716) | Soil microbial communities from Loxahatchee National Wildlife Refuge, Florida, United States - Lox_Sample_4.2 | ecosystem: Environmental > Terrestrial > Soil > Wetlands | place: USA... | reverse complement strand
CCACAGGCGCCTTCCCCGCCCCGAGGAGTCGATGAGAGCTACTCCATACGAAGTGACATACCCTTACGTGAGCAACCTGACTGAAGTGCTTCTGTCTTTGTACGCCAGAATTCAAAAAGCGTCGCACGCATCGCTCGTCAACGGCCCCGCCCCTGATAGACTTGTAATGCGGACCGTAGAGCGAATCGAACGGAACTCATCTCGTATGCGAGGCCGTACTATCCGCCGCGTCGTCCGATGCGCGATGGCAGGTTTTCTTGCGGTCGCGGTCATCCTCGCGGTCAAGGCCCTTCCCCAAATGGACCATCCTGCCTTGGCGCTAACGCTGGTTTTGCTGGTCCTGGGTGTTGCGGTGCGGTGGGGGTGGGCCGAAGCTCTCGCCGCCTCGCTCGGCGGCGGACTGGCTTTCGACTACTACGCGCTGCCCCTGCACGGATTCGAAATAGGCCCGCCGGAACAACTGATCGCCTTAGGGGCGCTCTTGTGCACCGCCCTTTCAATCGGTTGGTTTGCGGCACGCGCCAATCGCGATCGTCGCCTGGCCGAGGCGCGCAGCAACGAATTGGCGCGTTTCAATGAGCTCGATAACGCCCTGCTCCAATGTGATGATCCGGACGTCGTGTTGGCGCGGATTGCGGATCACGTCGTGACCGCCTTGCGCGTCGCGGGCGCTGCATTCTTCGATCGTGCGAGCGGCCGAATCCTCCGCTCCGGCGCCGAATCTGGACGCATCACGGGAGAGCGGCTGCGCGACGTAGCCGCGCGCGGAGAGTCGTTCTTCGACCCGCAATCCTGCCTCGCGGTCGTCAAGGTCGGCGAGAGCAGCAGCCTCGGTGTGGCCGGCTCGGATGTGTCGCCGCATACTCTGGCTGCGGTTGCTGAGCGCGTGGGAGTAGCGCTTGTCAAAGTCCGCTCTGCGCGTCAGGCCGTGGATGTGGCGCTCCTTCAAGACGCTGGGAATCTCAAATCCGCGATTCTTGACGCACTGGCTCACGAGATCAAGGGGCCGCTTGCCACGGTCAAAGTCTCAGTCAGCACCCTGCGGTCGAGACAGCCTGGAAGTGCCGCGCAACAGAGGGAACTCCTGGAAATCGCTGACGAAGAGCTGGAACGGATCGAGGGTTGGATCGACGAGGCAATCCGGATGAATAGCCGCGACACCCACGAACTGCGCTTGAACAAAGCCCCCCACCTGATCTGGGAAGTGGTGACGCGTGCGCTCCAGGGCATCGGTCCCGGGACAGATGGGCGTGCGATCGAAGTAGCAGGCCCTGACCCCATCCCCGCCGCCAGCTTCGACGCGGACTTGATCGAAAAGGTCATCCGTCAACTCGTTAATAACGCCATCAAGTACTCGCCCACTGCGTCGCCGGTCCGAATCCAGGTCGAATTCACCGGGGCCGAGCTCGTCGTCCACGTCACCGATTCCGGCTGTGGGATACCAGCAGACGAACAGCAGCGGATCTTCGAGAGATACTATCGCGGACGTGCCCGCAACATGGGTCCCCCCGGAACCGGGCTTGGCCTGGCGAGTGCAAAATGTATCATGGAGGCCCACGGCGGAGAGATCTGGGTGAACAGCACTCCAGGCTCCGGTTCCACCTTTCATATCTCCCTGCCAGTGACTGCGGAGGCATCCTTTGAGCAATTTGAGAATCTTTAGCGTCGATGACGATCCGCAGGCGCGGCGCGCGATAAAGATCGCCCTGATTGCACGCGCCTTCGAAGTGGACGAGGCGGCCAGCGGCGAGGAAGCTGTCGATCGGCTGCGGATCGCTACTCCCGATGTGGTTCTCCTGGATGTGCTACTCCCCGGCATGAGCGGGATCGACACCTGCCGTGCTCTTCGAGTCTTCTCCGATGTGCCCGTGATCGTCATATCGGTCAAAAAACTAGCCAAAGAGCGGGCCGAAGCGTTTGAGGCAGGAGCGGACCAGTATCTGACCAAGCCGTTCGATATCGAGGAGTTGATTGTCCGCATTCGGGCGTTAGTCAGGCGCACCCGCGCGTTCCACTCACGAACGCTCCATCTGGACGGCGTGGAGATCGACCTCGAAAGCCACGAAGTGCGGCGGGCAGACGGAACACTCCACCTCACCGCCAAGGAATTCAAATTGCTTTATTGCCTCGCCGAGCACGCTGGCGAAGTCGTTTCTCACCGCAGGCTTCTGCAGGCCGTCTGGGGTCCGGACTACGGCAATGAGGTTGAATACCTGCGCGTTTTCATCAACCAGGTACGCAAGAAGGTCGAGCCAGACCCGCGAAATCCGCGCTTTCTCATCACCGAGCCCTCTATCGGATACCGGCTTGCAGTCACGGCTGTTCCCTCAGAAAATCTGTAATACTCTCCTTATTCTTCCCTAATGCGCTTTTCCTATATTCGTAGAGCGTCGCCGTCAAACCCTGGAGCGGTGCGCAACGGCTGAGGGCCGAAACATACCGTGGTGCCAAACCGCAGTGCTGATCGAAAGGCTGCTCCGGCATGGCAAGAATAATGATTATTGACGACGAGCGGGGATTCCGGCGCGCACTGAAACTCGCGCTCTGCGCCAGCGGACATGAAGTGACCGAGGCCGCGAGTGGACCCGAAGCCCTCACCATCCTCCGTGCCGCGATCCCCGAGTTGATCCTGCTCGACTGGCGGATGCCGGGCCTGGACGGGCTGCAAATCTGTCGGGTGATCCGCTCCGAGTTCGACGTTCCTGTGATTGTGGTCACGTCGCGGGACTCGAGCGGGCGAAACCGGGCGCTTGCAGCGGGTGCGAGTGACTATGTCAGCAAGCCGTTCGGCTTGGATCAGCTTCTCTCGCGTGTCAATTCCGTTCTGTCCCGTTAGCTCCGGCAGGAACTGTCGGGCATGGGTGCCCCATAAAAGAAGCTGTAATGGTTTTTTAATTGTTTCTTAAGCCCTTGGCAGCTATGTTGGTGGTTGATGCGGGCCTTTTACTCACGATCCGTCAGGCCGTTCCGGGCCGAAAGAGGCTCGGAGGCGCATTTTCGTGCTTCGCAAAGAAAGCGGCAAGTGCTGATCACCGCCTCCCACCCTCCGGTCCCGATAGCTCTTCCCGGATTATGTCACTGAGGTGTTCGCAGGACCGTTATATGTTCCGCTGTAAGTTGGCACTCGGAGGGTAAAGGGGAAAAGGGGCCTCTGAGGGGCAACCCTATTCCTCCCAAGAGGAGATATTGAGATGAACGTTGTGCGGCTAATAGCATCAGTTGGTATTGGAATCCTGATTGCGGCGACGCCACAGGCCAGGGCCGACGAATGGAACCAGAAGACAGTCGTCACATTCAGCGGGCCGGTCGAAATCCCAGGGCAGGTCCTGCCGGCAGGTACTTACGTGTTTAAACTTGCAGATTCCTTGTCAGATCGCAACATCGTCCAGGTGTTCAACAAAGAGGAGACTCACCTCTACGGCACTTTTCTCGCCATTCCCGATTACCGGCTCACGACGGCGGATAAGCCGATCATCAGTTTTGAGGAGCGTGCCGCCGGATCTCCAGAGGCCGTGAAGGCATGGTTCTATCCGGGAGAGAACTTCGGGCACGATTTTGTCTATCCCAAGGTCAAGGCGATTGAGTTGGCTAAGGCAAACAAACAGCCGGTGCCATCCATGCCCAACGAATTGACGGCGAATACTACGAAGCAGACTAAGTCGATGACCGAACCGCACGTGATGGCGATGAAGAAAGCCCCGCTGATGGCGCAGAAGCCGACCCAGGAAGAAGTCCACATTGCCGAAGCCTTCCCGGCGCCGCCGTCCCCCGCTCCGGCGCCTCGAAAAGAACTGCCGAAGTCGGCGAGTTCCCTTCCCCTGTTCGCTCTAATCGGCTTCGCATCGCTCGTTGCTGCCGGTTCTCTGCGAATCGCAGTGGCGAAAATGAAGTGAGGTGTCCTTCGGATTTACACGCCGTGCGCTCCAGGCTGCTCAAGTTGTCCTGACTGCTGGCGGAATAGCAACCTTGGGTTACTGCGTCTTGGCCTGGGCTGATGCCGAGCGTTTTCAGACCGTCGCTGCTCGACAGTTTGGCGGTCCTGGTTCATCGACGTTGCACGCGCCGCGGATGCTTCCCGTTGACGGTGAGCCCATGGCCAGACTCGAGATTCCGCGGCTCGGCCTGTCCGTCGTCGTGGTGGAAGGGGTCGCCGGCGGCGACCTCCGCCGCGCGATTGGGCACATCCCGGGCACGGCATTCCCGTGGCAGAGCGGCAACGTGGGGATTGCGGGTCACAGAGACACGTTCTTCCGCTGTCTCCGCTCGATACGGTGCGATGATGTCATTACCCTGACCACATTGGAGAAGGTCTACCGCTATCACGTGATATCGACCGATGTAGTGCATCCGCGTGACGTGGATGTCCTGGCTCCGGGCGGCAACAACAGCTTGACATTGGTCACGTGTTTTCCCTTCTACTTCGTTGGTTCCGCACCGCAGAGGTTTATCGTACGCGCCAACCGGGGCTGAAAGCCGGCACCTCTACCCGTCTATGGACAGCGCGCGCACCGGTGGACAATTAAGAAAACCCTAAGCTCCTCTTAATGGCGCTCTAATACCCCTGACCTAAACTTTTGGTCGAACGAGCAATAATGCATCCCTGCGGACGTCGGAATCCGAGCCATCCGCCGGGACACTGCTTGAGAACCCGGAACTTTGGAGATCCAGATATGAATAGTATCGCCATTGAAAAGATACGCGAACCGCAAAAAGGTGCACTGTCAGTCTTTACGGAAATGGAGAAGGTCGCCGGCGCCGTGCGGCGGCGCGCGTTCCAGCATTTCCTTGGTCGGGGCAGCGCACTTGTTAGTGATATGGATGACTGGCTGCGTGCCGAGCGAGAGTTGATTTGGTCGCCCGGCGCGGAGATGGCGAAACATGACAACGACCTGACCTTGCGAGTCGAAGCGCCAGGATTCGAGCCCGGCGATATCAAAATCACCGCAACTCCCGATTCCCTGCTGATCGAGGGTGAGGTACGGCACAAGCATGAAGAGTCGAATCACTTGCACTTCTGCGAATTCGCACAAACGCTGTTGCGAAGATCCGATCTGCCAGGGGCGATTGACGTCGATAAGGTGTCCGCAACCCTGGACAAGGGAATCTTGAAGATCGTCGCGCCCAAGGCGCAAGCCGCTCCCAGAAACCGGACGGTCCCGGTGAACACTCCCACGAATGCCGCTGCGTAGAAGGTGCGCTGCCAGGTGGCCGGCGCGGAAAGGACGCAATACCTGCTCCCTTCCGCTGTTTCTTCTGATGGCGGTACAATGCGCTTCCGGCCAGGCGGACATTTCGGGGCCGGACTTCAAGTTTTCGGTCGACGTGAACCTGGTGGTTCTCCATGCGACCGTTCGCGACAGGAAAGGGCGGTTCGTCTCCGGCCTTCGGAAAGACGATTTCCAGGTGTTCGAGGATGGCGTGCCGCAGGCGATCCGGGAGTTTCATCATGAGGACGTGCCCGTGGCTGTCGGACTGGTCGTCGACAATAGCGGGAGCATGTCGCGGAAACGGAGAGACGTGACTGCCGCGGCGCTGGCCTTCGCGCGATCGAGCAACCCAAATGACCAGATGTTCGTGGTGAACTTCAACGAACGTGTGTCCTTCGGCCTGCGCGGCGCGGAGCTCTTTTCAGCCAGTAAGGCTGAATTGGAGCACGCGCTGAATGGCGTTCCGGCAAATGGCAGGACGGCCCTCTATGACGCGATCGAAGCCGGCCTGGCGCACCTGAACAAGGCCTCCCTGGAAAAGAAAGTTCTGATCGTGATCAGCGATGGCGGTGATAACGCAAGCCATCACACGCTCGACCAGGTACTGGAGAGCGCGGGGCGTTCGGACGCGATCATCTACACGATCGGATTGTTCGACGAGGACGATAAGGACCGCAACCCCGTGGTTCTCAAGAAACTCGCTCGCGTAACGGGTGGTGAAGTCTACCTCCCCAGCGAAACACGCAGGGTAGTGCAGGTCTGTCAGGCGATCGCTGCGGACACTCGCAACCAGTACACGTTCACTTACATCCCCTCCAATCAGAAACTGGACGGAACCTTCAGGGTCATCCGCGTGACCGCGACCGCGCCGCACGGCGGGAGACTCTTGGTGCGCACAAGAGATGGCTACATCGCCTCTCCGCAGCGGAAAGTCCGACCCAACGATTCGCGCGGTGAACCCTGAACCGCTGGAAGTACGAAGAGGCCGGTGAGCGGCTGTATATCGGGCCGCTCCGGCCGCTCGAGCCGCGGCCAGCCACACGTTGGTGGCACGGCAGCACGGCAGGCCGATGAGGGGGATTACGCTCTTCATCTTTGGCGGCGTAGCTGAGATGGGTAACGAGCCCCGGATGCCAGGACCGAGTTCCTGATGGCGATCGCATGTCCCGCCGCCAGTATCCTGGCTGGCGCCTTCTTTTATTTTCTCTACATAGGGCTCAAGGGAATTCTGGCCCTGACAATCGCCGGCGTGCTCTATTACCTGTCCTGGGTAAATCTGGCCCTGGCCGCGTTCAGTCTCGTTCCTGCCTTCCCCCTACTTCCTGATTGGACTGCTTGTCAAGTGTGCGGCGGGCTCCTCCTGTCGGCAGATGATGATTCGCATCGCCCTGGAAGGAGAGCCCGTCCGGTGGTTCATGAATGAGCATCCGCTATCGGGGCCTACGCGGCACAGCACCAATTGGGCGTCCTGATCGTGTGCAAGAACGAGATGAGATCGGAGCGGCGGAACTGTTCGTTGCGGTCCGGCGCCTCCACAAAGAGCGGACGGACACGCCATGTCTCCTGATGCCGATCATGATGGACGCGATAGAGCAGCTGAACGGGCGAACCATTATGGAAGATCTGGCTTCCGATTTCGAGGCGGGTTGAAGCCGTACGCTCTGTCGGTACCATCGGCCGAATTATCGAAGTATTCATGGCAGCCTCCTTTCTCACTGACACCCGGAGGTGCAGTTTATCCGGCCCTGACGAGCATGATCATCCGCTTACGAGTCAGGGCAAATGGGATGCCAGTTCTCCGCACGACGTCCATTTGGACCAGCATGTTCCGGTCCGGCGCCCTGATCGCCACGCGATATCGGGGCTGCCTGGATGGACACGAACGTGCTTCGCAGGTATTGATCTGGGAGGCGATACCTATCGCGTGGTAACACCGCTCGGGTTTGCACGGTAGAACTAATGCAAATACATCTGCACGACAGCGCTGAGACCTTCGAGTTTGTTCTTGAGGGCGAACTGGCGGGCGATGCCGTAGCCAGCCTTCAGCATGCGTGGAATACTGCGAAATCGATCCTGAATGACAAGGACGTGTCTGTCGACGTTTCGGCACTCACGGCAGCGGATGCGGGGGGCATTGAAGTGCTACGTAGCATGACAGCGTCGGGCGCCCGCTTGAGGGCGGCACTGCCACCACAATCCCAGGATCTCCTCCAGTCCTTGGGAGTGATGGTGGCAGCGCCTCCTCGGCCCGGCGGCTGGAGGAAATGAAGGCGTTCATGCGCGGCAAACTCCAAGACTGGGATTGCCGCGCCGGTCAGAACTCGCTAATCATTCGGACCGATGGCAACAGGCCGAGTCTTTCTGATGTCTCTATATTATGCGAACATCAATAGGCTGCCGTTGGTGTAATGGACCCCATTTTTTGGACAGCAATTTTCCTTTTCTTAGATGGTGGGCGGCATTGAAAATGAAGGAGAGTCAATGCCCCGAACGCGCAAGAATCACCCGCCCAGCCTGAAGGCCAAGGTCGCCATCGAGGCGATCAAGGCCCAGAAGACGACCACGCAGATCGCCCAGATGTTTGGCGTCCATCCAACACAAGTTGGCGGCTGGAAGAGACTGGCTCTGGCCGGCTTGCCGGATGTATTCGGCAACGGCCGCGAGCAGATCCGCCAGCAGGCCGACGCGGAGAAAGACGAACTCTACAAGCAGATCGGTCAGTTGAAAGTGGAGTTGGACTTTCTCAAAAAAAGAGCTGGGCTTATCACTTGAAAAACGCCGCCTATGGATCGACCCGCGCCATCCCGATCTGAGCGTCCAACGGCAATGCGAACTGCTGGGGTTGCCGCGCTCGACCTACTACTACCAGCCCCGGCCAGAGAGCGCGGAGAACCTTCGTCTTGCTACGGAGACCCGACGAGCTGTACATGGAGTGCCCGTTCTTCGGCAGTCGTCGCATGGCCGTCACGCTGGCGGTCAATCGCAAACGGATCCAGCGGCTCATGCGGATTCTGGGAATCGAAGCTCTTTATCCGAAACCGAACTTGAGCCGCCCCGCGCCGGGCCACGAGGTCTATCCGTATCTACTGCGCGGTGTCTCGATCGAACGGCCCAACCAAGTCTGGAGCGCCGATATTACGTATATTCCGATGCAGGGTGGCTTCCTCTACCTGGTGGCCGTGATGGATTGGTTCAGCCGCTTCGTACTCAGTTGGGAACGCTCCAACACAATGGAAACCGGCTTCTGTCTGGCCGCTCTGGAGGCCGCGTTGCGCTTCGGTCAACCCGAGATCTGGAACTCCGATCAGGGCTCGCAGTTTCACTGCGGCGGATTTTTCTGGCTCCGCTGAAAAAGCGCGGCGTATCGATCAGCATGGATGGGCGGGGCCGCGCCCTGGACAATGTTTTCATCGAGCGCCTGTGGCGCAGTCTCAAGTACGAGCTCATCTACCCCGGCGACTTCGCCAGCGGCGCCGAGTTGTTCCAAGCGTTGGACCACTACTTCCATTTCTACAACCATCGGCGCCCGCACCAAGCGCTCGACTACCGCACGCCGGCGGACCTGTTCCCGCGCCGGTCAATAAGGAAGAGGTCATCACCATGATGGGGGGCGCTGCCCCCCATGCCCCCCGGGATTTAGCGCTTTTTTCTTCCAGAGTGGATGGTTTAACTTTCGTGACTATCCGCGACTGCCATACAATGGAGGGGCTTGATAGGAGGATAGGGCAACGCAGGGATGCGACCCGAGCGCCGACTCAAGCCCGGAGTGGATGGCGGCCTTCGGGCCGCCTTCCTGGTCAGCCCGCTCCACCATCTAAGGACAGCCGAAATTCTGTCCAAACGATGGGGTCCACCTCATGGAACGGTACGTGGATGGGGTGTTGGGCGGGGAGTGCACGGTTTTAGCCCAGGCCATTACGCTAATCGAGAGCAATCTGCTGCGGAAGACCAATGCCAGCCTGTCGAAGAAGGCGGGCGTCGATCCGAGAGTCGCCTCCGACCAGAGGGGCCACGGCATCGGCGTCAGCTTGGAGGTGTACACCAACTCCGACATGGAGCAGAAGCGAGCCGCACTCAAGAAACTCGAAGCCGCCGTGCTTCGAAAACCGCAACCCCAAGCGCTGTCAGCTTGAGCCTGTCGAGGCAAACGGAGTAACGAGGAATTGGCGGGTTGCCCAAAATGGCGTCTAAGTCGATGAAAAAATGGAGCGGGAGACGGGACTCGAACCCGCGACGTCCAGCTTGGGAAGCTGGCATTCTACCACTGAATTACTCCCGCGTTCCTCTATTTTCCGCTACTTAACTGTCCGGTAAGGATTTAGCCGCTTTCACGGTCAGTCTATACCGTCCCTGCAATCCATCCAGAACCATGGGGTCTGATCGCAAAATGGACAGTAAAACGGACAGTAAACGGCCATCGAAACCAGCGCTGAAGAGCCGCACTTGCCCGACGTTTCGGATTGTCCTCTGCCACTTCACGACAACCTCAACATATCACACCGAGACGGCAACCGGCACGGGGATATTGAAGTGTGCGGTTCGAGAAAACTAGGCCCGAAGAAGGGGGTGGGCCGATCGAAGCGCCCGGCAACCTCGAGACATTTTTGTCCGGAAGGTGGGCGCGCCTACCTCGGAGGCAAGGAGATTGCGCTGGACGGGCACCCCTTGCCATGGATCGGAAATAACCCCGCCGGCTTCTTGGGCACCGCCCGTCTGCTGACAGCTCTGTGGGCGGGCATAATGTGTGTCGGCATTGTGCAAGGGTCGATGGAAGACTGCTGTTCGTTCATCGGGTTTTGACACAGTCGTGTTGCACTCGGGTCGTGCATGCTGAATGATTAACCAACCATTGAGTCAATACGATATGGTCGGGGCGGGGCGATTTGAACGCCCGACCCCCTGCGCCCAAGGGATCGGAGTGGTTTCCAAGGGCTCCATCCGTTGTGGCCCGTTCTTTATGTTTACAACAACTTGGGGAATCTGCTTTTCGCTCAGAAGCAAGCCCAAGGCTGTCAAAGGGATGGGGTTTTGGCACAGTTCTGACACAGTTTGGCCTGCGCCCTTTTTTGAGACAGCCTGGAGTTTTGACACCTACCGTTCCCTGTAATTGACTTTCTTTTGTGCCC
>Ga0335083_10012128_pt1 | contig 10334 bp, 10 predicted proteins | sample Lox_Sample_42_FD_206716 | JGI IMG/M metagenome (GOLD analysis project Ga0335083, IMG submission 206716) | Soil microbial communities from Loxahatchee National Wildlife Refuge, Florida, United States - Lox_Sample_4.2 | ecosystem: Environmental > Terrestrial > Soil > Wetlands | place: USA... | reverse complement strand
ATGCCGAGCGCTCGCGCGGATGCGATGAGGAGGCTCGCCTCGCCGGCCTGGCCGCCGCCCACTCTCAGGCCGTTCCGTTCGTCACCAGCTGCGCGAGGAACTCGTTCACCGGCAGCGCATCGAGCGTCGCGCCTTGCGCGAACAGCTCGCGGATGCGCTCGGCGTGCTTCGCGCCGAAGTGCCGCGCGACCGCGGCGTTGAATTTGTCGAACAGGAGCGGCACGCCCTCGGTGCGCCGCTCGCGATGCCCGATCGGCACGTCGACGCGCACGCGCGGGCTCGGCTCGCCGCGCCGGAACAACACCTGCACCGCATTGCCGATGTAGCGCCTGGCCGGATCGTAGTAGTCGGCCGTGAACGCGGGGTTCTCCTTCACGTGCATGCGCGCGCGCAGCCGATCGATGCGCGCATCGGCGGCGATCTCATCCTCGTAGTCCGCTGCAGTGAGACGCCCGAAGATCAATGGCACGGCCACCATGTACTGGATGCAGTGGTCGCGATCGGCGGGGTTCGAAAGCGGCCCCGTCTTGTCGATGATGCGCACGCCGGGCTCCTGCGTCTCGATCTCGATGCGCTCGATGTCATCGAGCCGGTCGCGAACGAGCGGGTGCAGCTTCAGGGCGCACTCCACCGCGGTCTGGGCGTGGAACTCGGCCGGGAAGGAGATCTTGAAGAGCACGTTCTCCATGACGTAGCTGCCGAAGGGCTGCCTGAGCACGAACGGCTTACCCTTGAAGAGCACGTCATAGAAGCCCCAGGTGCGCGCGCTGAGCGCGGAGGGGTAGCCCATCTCGCCGGCGAGCGCGAGAAACGCATGGCGCACGCCGCGACTGGTGGCATCGCCGGCCGCCCAGCTCTTGCGCGAGCCGGTGTTGGGCGCATGACGGTAAGTGCGAAGCGCGCCGCCGTCGATCCAGGCATTCGACAGCGCGTTCACGATCTGCTCGCGGCTACCCCCCAGCATCGCGGTGACGACCGCGGTGGTGGCGATGCGAACCAGGATCACGTGATCGAGGCCGACGCGGTTGAAACTGTTCTCGAGCGCGAGCACTCCCTGGATCTCATGCGCCTTCACCATGGCAGCGAGCAGGTCGCGCACGCTCAGGGGGGCGGTGCCGGACATCAGCGCGCGCCGCGAGATGTAGTCCGCAACCGCGAGAATGCCCCCCAGGTTGTCTGAAGGGTGGCCCCACTCGGCAGCGAGCCAGGTGTCGTTGAAGTCGAGCCAGCGGATCATCGCGCCGATCGAGAACGCCGCCTGCACCGGGTCGAGCTCGTAGGAGGTGCCGGGCACGCGCGCACCCCCGGACATCACCGCCCCGGGCACCACCGGTCCCAGCAGACGCGTGCACGCGGGGTACTGGAGCGCCTGAAATCCGCAGCCGAGCGTGTCCATCAGGCACAGCCGCGCGGTGTCGAGCGCCAGCTTCGAGCTCACGCGGTAGGTGTGGGCGTAATCGGCGATTGCGACGAGCACCTCATCCGGTGCCGGGCGCGCCGCGGACTTCGATTCCAGGCTCGACATGGCGAACCCTCAGCGGCGCTTATCGATGGGCACGAAGCGGCGCGGCTCGGGGCCGACGTAGTTCGCGGCCGGGCGGATGATCTTGCCGTCCTCGCGCTGCTCGATGACGTGGGCGGCCCAGCCGGTGGTGCGCGAGATCACGAACAGCGGCGTGAACATCGCAGTGGGTACGCCCATCGCGTGATAGGAGACGGCCGAGAACCAGTCGAGGTTGGCGAACAGGCGCTTGACCTCGCGCATCGTCGACTCGATGCGGTCCGCGACCGCGAACAGTTTCGCGTTCGCGGTGTTCGCGGAGAGCTTGCGGGCCACTTCCTTGATCACCTGATTGCGCGGATCGGAGACCGTGTAGACCGGGTGGCCGAAGCCGATGATCACCTCTTTGGCGGCCACCCGTGCGCGCACGTCCGCCTCCGCCTCATCGGGGCTGCCGTAGCGCTGCTGGATCTCCAGGGCGACCTCGTTGGCACCGCCGTGCTTGGGACCACGCAGCGCGCCGATCGCCCCGACGATGCACGAGTACAGGTCCGATCCGGTGCCGGCGATGACGCGCGCTGTGAAGGTGGAGGCGTTGAACTCGTGCTCGGCATACAGGATGAGCGAGGTGTGCATCGCCCGGACCCACTCGGCAGGTGCGGGCCGGCGGTGCAGCAGGTGCAGGAAGTGCCCGCCGATCGAGTCGTCCTCGGTCTCGACGAAGATGCGCTGGCCCGAATGGCTGAAGTGGTACCAGTAGGCGAGCATCGAGCCGGTGCAGGCGATGAGCCGGTCGGCGATGTCGCGCGCGCCCGGGCTGGGGTGGCCGTCCTTCTCGGGCAACGCACAGCCGAGCAGCGAGATCCCGCTGCGCAGCACGTCCATCGGATGCGTCGCGGGCGGCAGGCTCTCCAGGCCCGTGCGCACCAGCGCGGGGATCCCGCGCAGCGCCTTCAGGTGCGTCTTGTAGGCGGCGAGCTCGTCCGCGGTGGGCAGCTCGCCGTGGATCAGGAGATAGGCGATCTCCTCGAACTCGGCGGCTTCTGCCACATCGAGAATGTCGTAGCCGCGGTAGGCCAGGTCGTTGCCCGTGCGTCCGACGGTGCACAGCGCGGTGTTGCCGGCGGTCACGCCCGAGAGGGCGACGGACTTCTTGGGTTTGAACGGGGTCGGTGCCGGATCGCTCATGACTCACCTCGATCTGCGCGCTCGCGGCCGAAGAGCTCGTCGAGCTTCTCCTCATAGGCGTGATAGCCGAGCACGCCGTAGAGCTCCTCCCGGGTCTGCATGCGGTCGATGACCGCGCGCTGCGTGCCGTCGCGCCGGATCGCCTGATAGACATCGAGCGCCGCGCGGCTCATGGCACGGAATGCTGACAGCGGATACAGCACAAGTCGAATGCCCGCGCTTGCGAGCTCCACGGTGGTGAAGCCGGGCGTGCGGCCGAACTCGGTGAGATTGGCGAGCACCGGGACGCGCACCGCCGCGGTGAACTGCCGGTATTCCTCGAGGCTGGTGAGCGCTTCGGCGAAGATCATGTCGGCGCCGGCCTCCACATAGGCGAGCGCACGCTCGAGCGCGGCGGCCTGGCCCTCCACCGCGTGCGCATCGGTGCGCGCCATGATGACGAACGCCGGATCGGTGCGCGCATCGAGGGCCGCCTTGAGGCGATCGACCATCTCCCCCGCGGCCACCAGCGCCTTGCCCGGGCGGTGCCCGCAGCGCTTGGCCTGCACCTGGTCCTCCAGATGCAGCCCGCCCGCGCCGGCGCGGGCGAGCTCGCGGGTGGTGCGGGTGATGTTGAAGGCGCTGCCGAAGCCGGTGTCCGCATCCACCAGTACCGGCAGCGGCACCGCCCCGCAGATGCGGCGCACGTCCTCGCACACATCGTTGAGCGTGGTGATGCCCAGATCCGGCAGTCCGAACGAGGCGTTCGCGGCGCCCGCGCCCGAGACGTACAGGGCACGGAAGCCGGCGGAACGCGCGAGCAGCGCGGCATAGGCGTTGACGGTACCCACGATCTGCAGCGGACGCTCCGCGTCGACCGCAGCCCGCAGGCGCCGCCCCGGAGTTTCATCTGGCGGCATGAGGCTCTTTCGGCGGTTCCCCGCATCTTAGCGCAAGCGCGCGCACTTGAGGCGCAGTGCGCGTTCTGCGCGTGAGTTTTCGGGCATCATGGCGGCGCCGCGGCATCCGCGCCGCATCGGAAAACACGTCGCATGATCCGATTCGAGCGCTTCGCGCGCTGCGCGAGCATCGCCCTGCTCTTTGCGTGCGGGCTCGCCCGCGCGCAGCTGCCCCTCGCCACGCCGGTGCATCTCGAGCGCGGCGGCATGATTCTCGAGGGTGTGCAGCCGCTCGATGAGGCCCTCGCCGCGCGCCTTGCGCGCTACACCGACTCGCGCGCGGCCGGCCTGCTCGACTGGCTCCCCGACGGAGGAGTGCTGGTGAGCACGCGCTTCGGTGAGACCGAGCAGATCCACCGTGTCGGCTTCCCGCTCGGGATGCGCGAGCAGCTCACCTGGCTGCCCGCGCCCTTCCGCTCCGTGGTGGCGCCGCCCGCCCCGGACCGCGACGGCTTTGCGCTCGTCGTGCAGGAGCCGGGGCTGCCCGAGAGCAGCCAGATCTTCTATTACCGCCTCTCCGGCCACCGCGCGACCGCGCTCACGCAGCTGCGCGGGGTGCACGCCGGGCCGCTGTGGTCGCGGGACGGAAAACGGCTCGCTTTCTACGCAACCGCTGCGGATGCGGTGGGACACGACCTGTTCGTCGCCGAGCCCGACGGCCCGGGCGCACCGCGCCTGGTGCTCGCGGGAACCGGGCGGCGCTGGCACCCGCTCGACTGGTCGCCCGATGGCCGCCAGCTGCTCATCGAGGCGCTGTCCGACGGCGAGGGCGAGCTCTACCTCGCGCCGGTGGATGGCGGCGCCGCGACGCCCGTGGAGCCGGGCGCGCACCGCAGTACCATCCGCGGCGCGCGCTTCGACCCTTCCGGGCACGGCCTGTACGTGCTGACCGATGCGGGCGGAGAGTTCATCACGCTGCGCCACCTGGACCTCGCCACGCACGAGTGGCGCGATCTGACCTCGAGCCTCGCCTGGGATGTCGAGGCGTTCGACGTGAGCGCCGACGGGCGCTACCTCGCCTACGTGGTGAACGAGGACGGCGAGAGCCACCTCACCGTGCTCGACACACAGCGGCGCCTCGAGCTCGCCCCGGTCGGACTGCCCGAGGGCACGATCAGCGGCATCCGTTTCGATCGCACCGGGCGGCGCCTGGCGATTGCAGCCGAGAGCGCCGACTCGCCGCGCGACGTCTATGTGTATGCGGTGGAGGGCGGAACGACGCGCTGGACGCAGAGCGAGCTCGGGCCGCTCACCCGCGACGAGCTGGTGCCGGCGCGGCTGGTGCACTATCCGACCTGGGACCGGGTCAACGGCCAGCGCCGCATGCTCGCCGCGTTCGTGTACACGCCGCGCACGCCGGGCGTGCATCCGGTGCTGATCGATCTGCACGAGGACCCCGAGGGGCAGTTCCGGCCCGAGTTCGATCCGTTCGTGCAGTTCGTGGTGAACGAGCTCGGTTATGCGGTGATCGCGCCCAACGTGCGCGGCTCGGCCGGCTACGGCCGCACCTTCCGCCGCCTGGACGACGGCCCGCTGCGCACCGATGCGGTGCGCGACGTGGGCTCACTGCTGGTGTGGATCTCCCTGCAGCACGAGCTCGATGCGCAGCACGTCGCCGTGATGGGCGGTTCTTACGGCGGCTATCTCGCGCTCGCCTCGCTCGAGGACTACAACGACCGGCTGCGCGGCGGCATCGTGCGCGCGCCCATCAGCGATTTCGTGAGCTACCTCGGCCACGTCGCGCCGGAGCGCCGCGAGCTCGAGCGCAGCGAGTACGGCGATGAGCGCGATCCGCGGGTGCGCGATTTCCTCGCGCGCATCTCACCGGCGAACAACGCGCGCGCGATCCGCCGGCCGCTGCTCATCGTGCAGGGGCTGGCCGACGAGCGCGTGCCGCCGGTCGATGCGCTGGTGCTGGCCAATCGCCTGCGCTCGCACGAGGGGACGGTGTGGTACGTCGGCCTGAAGGACCAGGGACACGTCTTTCGGGACAAGAGCGCGCTCGATGCGTATCACCAGATCGCGGCGCAGTTCCTGGCGCAGCTCGCGCGCTGAGCGATCAGCGCTCGATCATGGGACGCGGCAGCGTCTCGACCGTGGTCGGCATACGGCTGTAGTAGTCGGCGACCACGTACAGGTCGGACTCCTTCAGCTGCGCGGCCATGCCGGCCATGATCGGATTCTTGCGCGCGCCGCTGCGGTACTCCTGCAGGGCCCGCACGATGTAGTCCGGGTGCTGCCCCGCAAGGTCCGGATACTGTGGCACGACGCCGATGCCGTTGGCGCCGTGACAGGCCACGCACACTGCAGCGGCGGCCGGCGGCGTGTTCGCCGTGGCGGCGGCCGCAGCTGGTTTCAGGCCGCTGAAGAACGCCGCGATGTCCGCCATGTCCTGGTCCGACAGCAGCGATGCCTGGGCGTGCATGGTCGTATGATCGCGCTGCCCGCTGCGGTACTCCTGCAGCGCCGCGACGATATAGTCGGCGCGCTGACCGCCGACCTCGGGCACCTCGTAGTTGGGGTAGGCGTTGCGATAGCCGTCGATGCCGTGGCAGCCGAGGCAGGTGTAGGAGAGCGCCTTGCCGCGCACGGCATCCCCGTGCGGTGCGGTCTGTGCGACGGCATTGCCGCTCGCCAGCGCCCCGCAGGACAGTGCAACGGACACGATGCTCGCTCGGAGCCACGCCATGATCATCCCCGGATTGCAAAAAACGGCCCCGAATCTTAAGGAACCGCGGCGGTATTTGCCACTGAGCCGCCACGCGCGAGGGGGCGCGCCATGATCGCGCTGCTTCAGCGCGTCAGCCGCGCGCACGTGGCGGTGGCCGGCGCGGTGATCGGAGAGATCGAGCGAGGCGTGCTCGCGCTCATCGGAGTGCAGCGCGCGGACGAGGACGCCCAGGTCGAGCGCCTGCTCACGCGCGTGCTCGGGTATCGCATCTTCCCGGACGCCGAAGGGCGGATGAATCTCAGTCTCATCGACGTGTCCGGAGGGCTGCTGCTCGTCCCGCAGTTCACGCTCGCGGCCGACACGCGCACGGGCACGCGGCCGGGGTTCAGCACGGCGGCCGCGCCCGAGCGTGCACAGGCGCTGTTCGAGGTGCTGGTGCGGCGCGCCCGCGAGCGCCACGCGCCGGTGGCCGTGGGCCGCTTCGGCGCCCACATGGAAGTCGCCCTGGTGAACGACGGCCCTGTCACCCTATGGCTGGAAGCCTCAGGAACGTGACGGACCGCAGTGCTTTTTCCGCACTGCAAACGGCCGTTTGGCCTATCATTGGGCGCAGGCGCCGCCCGTCAGGCGGCCGGGCGGGGTCATAGGCTCGATGCGCGATGTGCTGGTGATCCTGATCGTCGTGCTTCTGGTCTTCGGTTCCCGCAAGCTCCGCACCATCGGCTCGGACCTGGGCGAGGCGGTCAAGGGCTTCCGGCGTGGGGTCGCGGGCCGCGACGCGCCCGCGCCCTCGCCGGACCCGCTCCTGCCGGATGCGGAGTTTCCGGAGGAGCGCCGGGGGGCGGCCTCACACGATCCGCACGGCCGCGCCTGAGGCGGGAGCCGCTCAGCAAGGATCCGTCGGACCCGCATGTTCGATTTCTCTGAAATAGTCATCATCTGCGGCCTGGCACTGGTGGTGCTGGGACCGAAGAAGCTGCCCGGAGCGGCAGCCAACCTGGGGCGCATGCTGGGGCGGGCGCGGGCCATGGCGCGCCAGTTCCGCGAGCAGCTCGAGGAAGAGGTGCGCAACGTCGACGACATGGGCTCGACGCAGCGCCCGCATACGCCCCCGGGTGCGCCGTTCGAGCCCTCGCAGCCGTACACCCCTCAGACGCCGGTTCCCGGCGCAGACTCGCCATACCCTCCTGACACGCACGCCGAGGGGCAGATCCTGCCTCCCGAGCATCAGGCCATGAACCCGTCGGCGCACGCCGACCTTGCGCATGCGGACCTCGCCCACGCCGCATCGCCAAGCCCTGCCGCGGCGCCGAGCCAGGCCGCGCCGGCACCGGCCGTGACGCCTGCGGCCAGCGCTGCACCGGCGCACGGCGCGCCTTCGGAGACCGGGACTGCGGAGCATGAGCGAGGAACCTGAGAAGCTCGCCGAAGGGACGCTGATCTCCCACCTGCTGGAGCTGCGGACGCGACTGATCCGCGCGGCCATCGGGGTGTTCATCGCCTTCATTCCCTGCATGCTCTACGCCAACAAGATCTTCACCTTCGTCGCGCGGCCGATCCAGATGAAGCTCGCGCCCAAGGGCGCGCATCTCATCGCGACCGGCGTGATGGCGCCCTTCACGGTGCCGTTCAAACTGTCGTTCTTCGTGGCGTTGTTCGTGGCGATGCCGTACGTGCTCTACCAGCTGTGGGCGTTCGTCGCGCCGGGACTGTACCGGCACGAGAAAGTGTTCGCGGTGCCGCTGCTCGCGACCTCGATCGCGCTGTTCTACGTGGGCGCCGCGTTCTGCTACTTCACCGTATTCCCGCTGATGTTCGCCTTCTTCGCCAACACCGCACCGCCCGGGGTCGAGGTGATGACGGACATCACGAGCTACCTCGACTTCGCGCTCACCATGTTCCTCGCGTTCGGCGTCGCCTTCGAGACACCGATCGCGGTGGTGCTGCTGGTCATCACCGGGCTGGTGAGCCTGGAGAAGCTCGCCAGCTGGCGCGGCTACGTGCTGATCGGCATCTTCGTCATCGCAGCGATCCTCACCCCGCCCGATGCACTGTCGCAGTGCTTCATGGCCATCCCGATGTACCTGCTGTACGAGGGCGGCCTGCTCATGGCACGTATCATGCTGAAGATGCGCCGCGAGCAGCAGCGCGGCGAGGAAGGCGCCAGCGTCTGACAGTTAAAGCCTCGCCGCTGGCCTCGGCCTGCGGGGCACTCCCGGCGGACGGTGCGCCCGGCGCGTTGCCGCGGGCACAGCTCTTCGGCCACCCGCGCGGGCTTGCGACCCTGTTCTTCACCGAGATGTGGGAGCGCTTCTCGTTCTACGGGACGCGCGCGCTGCTGATCCTGTTTCTGACCGCCTCGGTCGCGCAGGGCGGACTCGCACTGTCGGCACCGCAGGCCGGCGCGATCTACGGACTGTCCACGGCCGGAGCCTATCTGTGCTCGCTGCCGGGCGGCTGGATCGCCGACCGGCTGCTCGGCGCGCGCAGCGCGGTGTTCTGGGGCGGTGTGCTCATCGCCGCGGGCAACCTGCTGCTCGCGCTGCCGGGCGGGCTGGCGCTGAGCGGTACCGGGCTCGCCGTGACCGCCTTCGGCACCGGGCTCCTCAAGCCCAACGTGAGCGTGCTGGTCGGCGCGCTGTACCAGGGTGACAGTGCCTCGCGCCGCGATGCCGGCTTCTCCATCTTCTATCTGGGCATCAATCTCGGCGCTTTCATCGCGCCGCTGCTCGCCGGCACGATCGGCGAGGCCATCGGCTATCGCTGGGGCTTCCTCACGGCGAGCATCGCCATGGTGGTGGGACTGGTGCAATACCGGCTCACGGGACGCTGGCTCGGTGCGGCGGGTGCGCCGCCCGCGAGCGCGCCCGAGCGGCGCCGCGCTGCCCGGCAGCTGCTCGCAGCCATCGTGCTCGCAGGGCTCGCGCTCATTGCGCTGCACTGGGCGGTGCGTGTGTGGCACCTGAGCCTTACGGCCCTGGCGAGCGGTGCCGGCATCGCCATGCTCGCACTCGCGGCGGGCTACCTGGGCTGGCTGCTGTCCTCGCACGGGCTCACCGCCGGTGAGCGCCGCCGCGTGCTGGTGATCGCGCTCTTCTTCGTGTGCGCTGCGCTCTTCTGGGCGGGTTACGAGCAGGCGGGCTCCACGCTCAATCTCTTCGCCCGCGACTACACCGATCGACGGCTCCTCGGCAGCTGGTTTGCCGCCGGCGAGCACCCGGTGAGCTGGTATCAGTCGGTTCCGTCGCTGTTCGTGCTGTTGCTCGCGCCGGCATTCGCGGGGCTGTGGGTGTGGCTCGGAGCCCGGCGCCGCGATCCCTCGACACCGGCCAAGATGGGGCTGGGCCTGCTGCAGCTCGCGGCCGGATTCGTGGTGATGATGCTCGCGGCGCGCATCGTGGCCGCGACCGGTTCGCGGGTGCTGCCGGGCTGGCTGATCCTCACCTATCTGCTGCACACCACCGGGGAGCTGTGCCTGAGCCCCATCGGCCTGTCGAGCGTTACGCAGCTGTCCCCGGCCCGCTACGTCGGGCAGCTGATGGGCCTGTGGTTTCTCGGCACGGCGATCGGCGATCTCGCCGCGGGCCTGATCGGCGGCGAGGTGGGCGGCGCGAATCTCGCGCAGATGCCGCGCGAGTTCCTGTGGATGGCGGTGATTCCGGCGGCCGCAGGCCTCGGCATGCTGCTGTTCGCACGGCGCGCGCATGCCTGGATGAGGGATGGATAGTCTTGCCGGACGCACCATCGCCGTGCCCGAGACGCGCGAGCTCGATGTGTTCGCGGGGCTGCTCGAGCGGCGCGGCGCGCGCGTGTGGCGCTGTCCGCTCGTCGCCATCCACGATGCACCCGACCCGCGGCCGGTGCTCGCCTGGATCGAGCGCGCGTGCGCGGGCGAGCTCACCGAGCTCGTCCTCAGCACCGGCGAGGGCGTGCGCCGGCTCATCGCCTGCATCGAGCGGCATCGGCCGGAGCTGAGATCCGCCTTCCTCGCCGCTCTTGCGCGCGTGCGCAAGATCACGCGCGGCCCCAAGCCGGC
>Ga0335083_10012126_pt1 | contig 10335 bp, 7 predicted proteins | sample Lox_Sample_42_FD_206716 | JGI IMG/M metagenome (GOLD analysis project Ga0335083, IMG submission 206716) | Soil microbial communities from Loxahatchee National Wildlife Refuge, Florida, United States - Lox_Sample_4.2 | ecosystem: Environmental > Terrestrial > Soil > Wetlands | place: USA: Florida... | reverse complement strand
CTCGACGTGCAGGTGTCGGTGACGCCCGCCAGCGGCACCGGCTGGCCGTCGGGAACCGTCACGGTCTCCGACGGGCGTGCCAGCTGCCAGGTCACCCTGGCCCAGGACGGGTCGAAGGCGGTGGGAGTCGGCGACTGCAAGTTCTTCGGCCTGCATAACGGTCGGTACGCGCTGACCGCCACCTACGGCAGCTCGTCCGCGTTCGCCTCGTCGACGAGCGCCCCTGACTGGGTGCAGGTCGGCCCCGAGCGTCATCGCGCCGTCCTCGCCACCGACCTGAACTGCACGGCCAAGGTGTTCGCGGGCAAGCAGGGCAGCTGCGCGCTGTCGGTCACCAACGCGGGCCGCTTCTCCGCCCCGGACGTGACCGCCCAGGTCAACCTGCCGTCGCAGCTCCGCGCGCGGTACTGCGGCCAGTTCTGGGCGCACCAGGGCTGCACGATCAGCGGCAACACCGCGTCGGAGGACCTCGGCCCGCTGCGCCCGGGGCAGACCAGGACGCTGACGGTGGTCTTCACCGCCAGGCCCGGGTTCAGCCTCTGGAGCTGGCACCACAAGCACGCGATCAAGGTGAAGGTCATCGGCTCCGCCTCGGCTCAGGACTTCGAGGGCCCCGGCGCCCAGAGCTTCTCGGCCGACTACGTCACCATCGTCCCGCAGGGCTGGTGGTGGGCCTGATAGGGCCGCTGGCCCGCAGCTAGAAAGAGGGGCGCAGGCGGGGGCCTGCGCCCCTCCGCAGGCCCGTTCTCCCCGTGTTCCGGGGACCTTAATAACCGGCGCTGTTAAAGCAGTGATGCATGATGCGGGTAGCCGCGGCGGAAACCCGTGCAGGTAATTTCCCGGCGACTCCTTGGAACAACGTGGCTGTCACATCGACGTGGTCGTAGGCGGCGGCAACTGCGGGCTGGCGAGGATCGAGGGCACCGGCTGCATCACGAGCACCGCCTGTTGCGCGCAGAGACCGTTCATCGCCCGGAAGCTTGGGTTGGCGCGGGGACGGCGGGCCAGGTCCAGCCGGACCCTTTTTCGTGGGCGGCCGCTACGCGGAACACGGTGATGTCGTCGTAGGTGCGGCCGACGACCGACAGGCCGGTGGGGACGCCGTCCCGGGAGAGCCCGGACGGCACGCTCATCACCGGGCAGCGGCTGGCGATGTTGAACGGCAGCGTCATCAGCACCCCGAGCCAGTCGTCGTGCGGGCGGCCGTTGATCTCGACCGGCTGGCCGGTGTCGTACTCGGCGGGCAGCGCCGGGACCGCGAAGGTCGGGCAGATCAGCGCGTCGTAGTCCGCCAGCAACTCGCCGAGCGGCTGGTAGAGGTCCGCCTCCAGCTTCAGGCCGGCCACGAAGTCCTCCTTCCTGATCTGCTCGGATTCCTCGGCGAAGCGCCGGGCGTAGCTGGTCAGCTCGTCGGCCCGGGCGGGATACAGGTCGCCGAGGGAGGGGCCGAAGATCATGCCGAAGTGGATCCGGGCGGCGCGGTTGATGGTGGCCAGCTCCCAGGGCAGGCTGACCTGCTCGACGATCGCGCCCGCCGCGCGCAGCCGGTCGGCCGAGGCGGCCGCGTTGGCGGCTACGTCCGCGTCGACGTCGTAGCAGCCGAGATCGGGGCTGAACGCGATCCGCATTCCCTCGATCGGATCCAGCACCGCGGGGATCTCAAGCTTGGGCCGGAGCGAGGCGACGTCGGACGGGTGCGGCCCGGCGATCACGTTCTCCAGCAGCGCGCAGTCGGCCACGTTGCGGGCCAGCGGGCCCTCGTGGCAGTAGTGGTCCAGGTTGAAGATCTCCAGTTCCGGCACCCGGCCGTACGGCGGCTTGAACCCGGTCACCCCGCAGAACGCCGCCGGGATCCGGATCGAGCCGCCGATGTCGGACCCAGTGGCCAGCGTGGCGGAGCCGGCCGCGAGGGCCGCCGCGGAGCCGCCGCTCGACCCGCCCGGCGAGTAGGCCGGGTTCCACGGGTTGCGGGTCACCCCCCACAGCCGGGACCAGGTGATCGGGGCGCAGGAGAACTCCGGCGTGGTGGTGCGGGCGTGCACGATCCCGCCCGCGTCGATGATCCGCTGGGCGAAGACCGCGGTATGGTCGGCGACCTCGTCCCGCAGCGGCAGCGACCCGAGGGTGTTGCGCTGCCCCGCGATCGGCGCCTCCTCCTTGACGGCGACCGGGATGCCCTCCAGCGGCCGGGGCGGTTCCCCCGCCTTGGCGTAGCGCTCCTGCGCGGCCTTGGCCGCGGAGATGGCCTGCTCGTAGAAGGTCTCGGCGAAGGCGTTGATGACCGGCTCGACCGTCTCGGCCCGCTCGATGACCGCCGTCATCAGCTCGACCGGGGACAGCTCGCGCGCCCGGAACAGGGTCAGTGCCTCGGCCGCGGGCAGGTGCGGCAGGTCGTTCGTCACGGGCTGGCCTCTCCGTCGGTGGCGGCGGCCGCTACCGGGCGCCTGGCCGGCTTCCAGCCCGGCCGGGGCACGCTCGCGCGCAGCCGCTGGGTGTAGGGGTGCTGCGGGTCGTCGAGGACCTGGGCGGTGGCGCCGCGCTCCACCACCTGGCCGCGGTGCATGACGATGGCCTGGTCGGTGAGCTGCCTGACGACGGCCAGGTCGTGGCTGATCAGGATGTAGGACACCCCGGTCTGATCGCGGATCTCGGCGAGCAGGTTCAGCACCTGGGCCTGGATCGACACGTCGAGCGCCGCGACCGACTCGTCCAGGATCAGCACCTGCGGCTCGGCGGCCAGGGCCCGGGCGATCGCCACCCGCTGCCGCTGCCCGCCGGACAGGGACCGGGGCAGGGCCCGCGCCTGCCGGCTGTCCAGGCCGACCAGTTCGGTCAGCTCGGTCACCCGGGCCCGACGCCGGTCCGCGGCCCACCCGTGGTGCAGCCTGATCATCTCCGACAGCGTCTGCTCGGCCGTCTGCCGCGGGTCCAGGCTGGTGTACGGGTCCTGGAACACGATCTGGACCTCACGCCCCCGCCGCCGCCGGTCCCGGGCGGCCCGGGTCGGCTTCGAGCGGTCGTTCCCGCAGGCGGTGATCGTGCCGCGGGTCGGGTGCTCGAGGCCGACGATCATCCGGGCCACGGTGGTCTTGCCCGACCCCGACTCCCCGACGATCGCCAGCGAGCCCGCCGCCGGGACGGTGAACGTCACGTCGTCGACCGCGACGAGCTCGCCGAACTCCTTGCGCAGGCCGGCCACCTCCAGGACTGGCTCAGGCATCGGCGGCCTCCGATTCGGTGCTCTCCGATTCGGTGCTCTCCGATTCGGTGGCGAGCTTGCCGCGCAGTTCGCCCGCGCGCAGGCAGCGGGACAGGCCGCCGTCCAGTTCGGTCATCTCCGGCGCGGTCTCGCGGCAGGCGTCGAGGGCGTGGGCGCAGCGGGGCGCGAAGGCGCACTGGCCGTCCGGCGCCTCGAACGCGGACAGCGGGCGCCCGGGGATGGCCCGCAGCCGCGACGCGGCCCTGGTGATATCCGGCCGGGCCGCGGTCAGCGCCGCCGTGTACGGGTGCAGCGGATCGTCGTGCAGCCGGGCCGAGGCGCTGACCTCGACGACCTGCCCGGCGTACATCACCGCCGTCCGGTCGCAGATCGCCGCGGCGAGCTCCAGGTCGTGCGTGATGAACAGCATGCCCAGGTGCAGTTCCCGGCGCAGGTCGTCGAGGATCGCCATGACCTCGGCCTGGGTGGTCACGTCCAGCGCGGTGGTCGGCTCGTCGGCCAGCAGCAGCCGCGGTTCGGTGAGCAGCGCGGCGGCGATCATCACCCGCTGGAGCAGGCCGCCGGAGAGCTGGTGCGGATACTGGCGCAGGCGGCGCTCCCCGTCCTCGATGCCGACCTGGGCCAGCATCTCGACCGCCCGGCGGGCCGCCTCGGCGGACCGGACGCCCAGGTTGGTGCGCAGCGCCTCGGTCATGAAGTCGCCGATCCGGCGGACCGGGTTGATATGCGCGCGCGGATCCTGGAAGATCATCGCGACCTGGCTGCGGTAGCGGCGCAGGTCGCTCCCGGTCAGCCCGGCGACGTCCGCGCCCTGGAAGCGGATCGTCCCCTCGACCGCCGCCCGCTCAGGCAGCAGGCGGCCGATGGCCCGGGCCGTCATCGACTTGCCGGAACCGGACTCGCCGACCAGGCCGACCGCCTCGCCCGGGCCGATCCGCAGGCCGACGTCGCGGAGCACGGACCGCGGCCGCCCCTCGACCCGCAGCCGCACGGTCAGGTGATCGACCTCGAGCAGAGTGTCGGTCATCGGTCCACCTCCGCGAACAGGCGCTCGCCGAGCACGTTGAACGCGACCACCACGACCACGATGCAGATCCCGGCGGACAGCGCGGGGAGCGGGTAGCCCTGCGGGATGCCGGTCTGGTTCTCCGAGATCATCACACCCCAGTCCGGGTTGGGCGGCTGCACGCCGAGGCCGAGGAACGAGATCGCGGCCAGGTCCACCATGGCCCAGCCGAACATGATGGTCGCCTGCGCGATGATCAGCGGCAGCATGTTCGGCACCAGGTGGCGCAGGCAGATTCCGGGGGCCGAGACACCCTGCACCTCCAGTGCGGCCACATAGGGCTGGCCGCGTTCCTTCAGCGCCGCCCCGCGCAGCACCCGGGCGACGTAGGGGGTGTACGCGATGGCCAGCGCGATCGCCGCGGCGGGCAGGCCGGCCCCGAACACCGCGGCGGCCAGCACGGCCAGCAAGATGCCGGGGAACGCGAACAGGATGTCGAGGCCGGAGGAGATCATCGCGTCGACCGCGCCGCGGCGCCAGGCCGCGACGACCGCGAGCAGCGTGCCGGCCGTCATGGCGAGGATCACCACTGCCAGCGGGCCGAGCATCGAGGTGGTCGCGCCGGCCAGCAGCCGGGACAGCACGTCACGGCCCTGGCCGTCGAAGCCGAGCAGGTGCCCGCCCACCGGGCCGACCCAGGCCAGCGCCAGGTTGGTCTCCACTGGGTTGTAGGGGGCGAGCAGCGAGCCGAAGAAGGCGGCGAACGTGGCGATCACGATGACGCCCGCCGACGCCAGGCCGGCCGGCCCGGTCGCGCGGAGCCGGCCTAGGAAGCCGGTGCCCGGGGGGCGCACCTCGGCTTCGTTAAGCAGCGCCGTCGCGCCCATGGCCTCGCTCACTGTGCCCTACTTCCCAACGTGACCCGCGGGTCGAGCACCGCGTACAGCAGGTCGACGACGAGGTTGACCAGCACGAACGCGGTCACCAGCACCAGCGAGATGCCCTGCACCACGGCCAGGTCCTTGGACTGAGCCGACTGGACCAGGTAGGCGCCAAGCCCGTTCAGGCTGAACGCCGTCTCGATCACCGCGTCGAGCGCGATGAGGGAGGCGATCGTGATGCCGGTGATCGTGGTGATCGGGATGGCGGCGTTGCGCAGGACGTGCCGCCGGATCCGCTGCCGGACCGGGATGCCCCGGCTGACCGCGGTCTGCACGTGCTCGCGGCCGGCCTCGGTGCGGACCGCGGCCCGGGTCACCCGGGCCACGATGGCCAGCGACGAGATCGCCAGGGCCACCGCGGGCAAGGTGAGATGCCGCAGGTTGCCGATCAGCCCGGTGCCGTTGCCGAGGGCCGGGAACCAGCCCAGGTTCACCGCGAACACCAAGATAAGCACGATCGCGGCGACGAACCCGGGGATGGCCGCCGAGACCGCGGTGACCAGCAGCGTGCCGGTGTCCACCAGGCCGCGCCGAAGCCCGGACAGGATGCCGAGGCCGATGCCGAAGATCACGATCAGCACCGAGGCGTAGGCGACCAGGCCGGCCGTGGTCCAGATCCTGGACGCGATCAGGGTCGACACGTTCTCCCGCAGCGTGATCGAGATCCCGAAGTTACCGTGCAGCGCCCCGTTCAGCCAGTACCAGTACTGGACGAAGAACGGGTCGTTCAGGTGGTAGCGCTGCTCGAGCACCGCCATCGAGGCGGCCGGCAGCGACCGCCCGCCGGACAGCGCCGAGATGGGGTTCCCCGGCGCGGCGTACAGCGCCGCGAAGATCACGAAGCTGGCCACCAGCAGGCTGGCGATGAGCATCACCAGCCTGCGGGCCACGAACCGTCCGAGCATGACCGGCGCCGCTCAGCCGGTCCCGCCGAGGCTGTCCGCCCACGGCGCGAACATGTAGGCGAACGAGGCGACCGCGCCGGTCAGGTTCTTGCTGGTGATCAGCACGCTGGTCGGCTGGACGTCCGGGATCCACGGCAGGTTCTTCGCCGCCAGCTGCTCCGCCTGCGCGACCAGGGACGCGCGCTGAGCCGGGTCCGCGGTGCCGCGGGCCTGCTCGAGCAGCGACGTCGTCTTCGGGTCGTTGTAGTTGTCGTAGTTCTGCGAGCCGCCGGGCAGGACGATCGTGGACAGCAGCGCCGCCGGGTCCGCGTAGTCGCCGTAGTTGATGGTCAGGAAGCCGTCGACGCCCGCCCGGGCCTTAGGGTCGGTGAAGAAGTTGATGTAGTTCTGCGCCGAGACCGAGGAGAGCTTGGCCTTCAGCCCGATGGCCTGCGCGGCCGACTGGTACGCGCCGGCCACGGCGGCGATGTTGGACAGCTGGCTGGACATGCCGATCGTGATCGTCTGCCCGGTCGCGCCCGCCTCGCTGACGAGCTTCTTGGCCTGCGCGAGGTTCTGGGACATGACCGGCGAGCTGGCGTAGGCCTTGGCGAACACCTGGGCCCCGTAGCCGAACGTGCCCGGGTTGGCGAGCCAGCGCGGCAGCAGCGCGGCGCCCTTGTAGACCGAGTTGATGATCGACTGCCTGTTCACCGCGAGCGACAGGGCCTGGCGGACCTTCAGGTTGCCGAGGACGCCCTTCATGTTCGACACGATGAACAGGTCGCTGGACCAGCCAGGTCCCTGGGTGACGCTGACTGCCTTGCTGGCCTTCAGCTGGTCGAGGGTGTTCAGGCCGGCCGCGTAGGTGCCGTTGATCGCGCCGGTGAGCAGGCCGGAGGTGAGCGTGGTGGTGTCAGGCACGCCCTTGAGCGTGATCTGCTGCACCTGCGGGTGAACCGCGGTGTTCCAGTAGTGCGGGTTGACCACGGCCACGACGCCGACGCCCGGCGTCCACGATTTGAGCATGTACGGCCCGGTGCACATGATCTTGCCGGCCGGGGTGCCGTAGTTCTTGCCCTGCTGCTGCGCGACGCTCTTCTCGATGATGATGCCCGGCATCGAGGCGAGCTCGCCGTCCAGCCAGTAATCGGGCTGCTTGAGCGTGATCGTGACCTGGTTCGAGCCGGTGGCGGCGATCGACTTCACCCGCTGGAAGACCAGCGTGTAGAACCCGCCGAGCTTGCTGCTGGCCGCCCGGTCCAGGCTGTACACCACGTCGGCGGGGGTCACCGGGTGGCCGTCCCAGAACGTCACCCCCGGCTTGAGGGTGAACACCGCCGTGGTCGGGTTCGGGTGGGTGACCGTGGCCAGGCCCGGCTGGAGGGCGCCGTTCGGCGCCTGCCGCAGCAGCGACTCGCACATCAGCGAGTCCGCCGTGTTCTCCGGGTAGTCGAAGGCGAAGATCGGGTCGAGCGAGTTCACGTCCCGGTACACCGCCCAGACCGCCGACGAGACCGGTTTGGTGCCGGCCGCGGTGGTGGCGGTCAGGCCCTTGGTCGGCGAGACGTTGCCGGCCGTCGAGCCCGCGCTGCCCGCCGACCGGCCGCACGCGGCCACGGTCAGCGCGAGTATCCCGGCGGTGATCGGAACCCATCTTCGTGCTCGGGTCATTGGTTCCTCCTTGGGAGAATGGGCGTCCCCCGGGCAGCCCCGTATCTATGTCGCCTGGTAGACGGCCTCGCCGCGGACCCAGGTGGTGGTGACGGCCGCCGTGCCGATCTCGGCGGCGGGAAGGTGGCTGAGATCGGCGTCCACGACGGCGAAGTCGGCGTCGAGCCCGGGGCGCACCGATCCGGTGACGTCTTCCAGGCCGTTGACCCTGGCGCTGCCCGAGGTGTAGGCGGCCAGGAAGGAGGGCAGGTCAAGCGCCTGCTCGGGCAGGAACGGATCGCTGGTCGTCCCGCCGGGCACGGCCGCGGCCGGGGCCGCGCGGTTGACCGCGACGTGGGCCGCCCACAGCGGGTTCGGGCTGCTCACCGACCAGTCGCTGCCCGCGGCGAGCTCGGCCCCGGCGGCCTGAAGGGAGCGGAAGGGATACTGCCAGCCGGCCCGGCGCTCCCCCAGGAACGGGATCGTCAGCACGTCCATCTGCGGCTCGTGCGTGGCCCACAGGGCCTGCATGTTGGCCGTCGCCGACAGGGCCGCGAACCGGGGGATGTCGTCCGGGTGCACGACCTGGATGTGGGCCAGGTGATGCCGCAGGCCGCTGGCGCCGTTCGCGGTCCTGGCGGCCTCGATCGCGTCCAGGGCGTTGCGCACCGCCCGGTCGCCGAGGGCGTGGAAGTGGACCTGGAATCCCTCGCGGTCCAGGGCGGTCACGAAGCGGGGCAGTTCGGCCGGGTCGATGAAGTCGAGGCCGGTGTGCTCGGTCGCGCACCCGTCCGCGTCCAGGTAGGGCTCGAGCATGGCGGCGGTGTGCGTCTCGGCCACCCCGTCGAGCATCATCTTGACGCTGGTGGCCCGGAACCGCCCGGCCTGGCCGGCCTCCCGCCGCCGCAGCAGGTCGGCGAGCTGCTCAAGGCCGCGGTCCCGTTCCCACCACAGCGCCCCGACCACGTTGGCCAGCAGCCGCCCGGCCTCGGCGGCCCGCAGGTAGGCGGACATGTTGTCCCGCTCGCCGGGGTCGCTGCCGATGATGGCGTCCTGCCAGCCGGTGATGCCCAGGGACAGCAGGTAGTCCTGGGCGGCGGCGAGCCCGGCGTCGATGTCCTCGTCGGTGGTCTCCGGCAGCAGCCGGGACACCAGGTTCGCGGCGCCCTCCTGCAGGGCGCCGGTCGGCACGCCGCTGGCGTCGCGCTCGATCCGGCCGTCGGCGGGATCGGGGGTCGAGTCGTCGATCCCCGCCAGCCGCAGCGCGGCGGTGTTGACCCAGGCGCCGTGCCCGTCCCGGTTGGGGAAGAACGCGGGCCGGCCGCCGGTCACGGCGTCCAGCGGCTCCCGGCTGGGCAGCCCGCCGGGGAAGGCATCCATCGACCACCCGCCGCCGCTGATCCACTCCAGGTCCGGGTGGGCCCGGGCGTACCGGTCGATGATGGCCAGGTAGTCCGCGGCGGTCACGCCGTCCCGCAGGTCGCAGCGGCGTAGCTGGCCGCCCGCGTAGACCGGGTGCACGTGGGCGTCGATGAAGCCGGGCAGCAGCGTCCCGCCGCGCAGGTCGACCAGGCTGACCCCGGCCAGGCCCTGGCCGCCGCAGCCGCCGGCGCCCGGGGCGACCTCGCTGGCCGGCCCGACCGCGGTGATGCTCCCGCCCCGCACCCGGACACAGGTCCCGGGCGGCAGGAAAGACTGTCCGTCGAAGATCGTCCCGTTCTGGAAGATGATCTCTTCGCCAGTGATAGGCCCAGTTCCAGGCACTGCCACCTCCGAAACCCGCGAGCGCCTGTGCCGAACTCAATCACCGGGCTAGAGCTATGTCAATGGTTGTGACAGAATCTATGTCAAAGGTCGCTTCACCGTCGCCCGGCTGACGTCGCTACCAGTCTGCCGACACGGCGGAGGCCGGCCGGAGGACCCGCCGTTTCCCGGAAACTGGATGACGATGGACACGACTCACACACCGCCGCGACCACGTGACCGCCGCGGCGGGCTCCAGCGGGGGTACCTGACGGCCGAGCGGATCGTCGAGGAGAGCCTGCGACTGCTCGACACCGGCGGCGTCGCGGGGTTCAGCATGCCCAAGCTCGGCCGGGCCCTCGGCGCCGACCCGACCGCGGTCTACCGGCACTTCGCCAGCAAGGACGACCTGGTCCTGGCGATCGCGGACCGGCTCATCTCCGAGGCCATAGACGGCCTGACGCCGAGCGAGTGCTGGGTGGAGACGCTGATCGACGCCGTCAGGCGGCTGCGGCGCACCTACCGCGCCCACCCGGCGGCCGCCTCGCTGTCGTCGTACCGCACCACCCGGGGCCCGGCCGAGATCCGGGTGGTGGACGTGCTGCTCGGCGCGGTGTCCCAGGCCGGGTTCGAGGGGTTCGAGGCGGCCGTGGTCTACCGCTCCCTCGGTGATTTCGCCCTGTTCTGGTGCGGCGGCGAGGCCGCCCCGCTGGCCCTGCCCGAGCCCCTGGAGGCGGCCGACCGGGCCGCCTGGACCCGGACCTACCGGGCCGTGGACCGGGCCGAGTACCCGCACATCTGGCAGGTCAGGGACGAGCTCCCGCTGGTGACCGACGACGACATCTTCGAGAGCATCCTGGCCATCGTGATCGCCGGCCTGTGCCAGCG
>Ga0335083_10012124_pt1 | contig 10336 bp, 11 predicted proteins | sample Lox_Sample_42_FD_206716 | JGI IMG/M metagenome (GOLD analysis project Ga0335083, IMG submission 206716) | Soil microbial communities from Loxahatchee National Wildlife Refuge, Florida, United States - Lox_Sample_4.2 | ecosystem: Environmental > Terrestrial > Soil > Wetlands | place: USA... | reverse complement strand
GCTGGACAGCCTTCGAACTTGCCGCGGTGCTGGCCCCCACCGTCACGTTCGTGTGGATCATCGTGACTGTGAGGGCCCTCCACATGCGGCACGTCTACTTCTGGGGTCTCGGATCCACCTGGACCACGATCATTGGGTGCCCGATTGGCCTCGTCATAGCCTCCATGGCAAGTTGGAGTAGGCTTCACGATCCAAGTGCGGCGCCCTCCTACATGCTGATAGCGGCCGGCTTGGGGCTGTACGGCGCAGCCTTCGCAATTCGCAGGTAGGAAAAGGCGGGAGGCTTCACGCAAAGGTCTCTGGATCAAGATCCTAAGCGTTTATCCATTTCGGGGTTAAAAGTAAACACTATCGTGAAGGCCGGCAGCCCCGGCGCGACCTGCACCTGAACGTCGACCGCGCGAGCCTCGATCCCCTCGAAGGCAACCGTCGAAACCCGCTGCACCATGCGTCGTCCCAGCCCTGCTTCGCAATCAAAGGTAGCGGAAGGTGACCATTCTGGCAAGAACATTAAGAGAACGGCCCGACCTACTGCGGGCATTCCCCGGGCGGGACGCATTGGTAGCTCGCCGGAATGTTCGGCGGCCGGTAGTGCGGCAGGAGCTTCATGCGCTCGAACACCGAGGCGTGGATTTTTGCGCCTGGCGCGATGTAGCGATGGCGGCCGGCGTGGATCATCCATCGCTTCTCGAAATTCGCGGCGGGATCGCGGTAGGGCTTTGGAATGAACTCGACGATCCACCACGGGCCCCTCAGGGATTCGTGCGGCGGGCCGCCGGCGTAAGGCGCAACATAGGGCGCGTTTGGCGCATTCTGGGCCGGCAGCACCAGCGTCTCCATGTCGGGGTTGAGCACGAGGCCGGCGGCTTTCGCTTCTCCCACCATCCATTTCAACGCAATGGCGGACAGCCCCGATTCATTCTCCGGAAACCCGCCGCCGACATCGCAGTGAACGCCGGGAAACCAGACCTGGACCACGTCCGAGGGCACGTTGCCCCAGAGGTTCTGCACGAAATAAGCGCGTCGCTCGTCCAGCGCCATGGCGTGGCGGACCTGGCCCACGATAGGGTTGTTCTGGGTGTAAGGCAGATGCTTGGGATCGAAGGCCCACCCGATCGAGCTCACCGTGTCCCACAGGCCGAGAAATTTCACCTGCACCGGCCGGCTGAACGTCTTCTTGAAGCCCTCCGCGAGCTGCTTGTTCTGCTCGGATTTGAACATGTGCCAGGCGAATGGGATCAGCTCCTCATTGCCCTGGGTCAGGAGCCCGACCTTGTAGAGCATGCCGGCCAACGCACGCGCGGTGTAAGCGCCGCGGCTGAAACCGAAGATGAAGATGTTGTCGCCGTCCTGATAGTAGCGCATCAGGAAGCGGTAGCCGTCGCAGACATGGTCCGACAGGAACAGTGCGATCGCGAGGTCGATCTGCTTGATCACCCAGCGCTTGATGCGGCCCCAGATGCCGGTCGGCACCGACGTGCCGATGCCCGGCTGATAGTAGGCCAGCTGGTCACGCCCACGATCAAGCATGGCATAGAGCTTGACGACATTGGTGTTGGTGGCCGAGTACTGGTTGCTGGTGCCGTCAAGACAGAGAACGATGTTACGGGCCATGGCAACGCACTTTCCGCGGGCCGTCGAGGCCTCGCAAATCCTATCCGCGCCTCGACAATCAGGCGAACCGGCCCGCCGACCCAAATGGTTCGCAAAGAAGAGTAACGATTGATCTAGGGCTGTACAAGCAATCACGCGCAACTCCATTCACGCGATGCAGGCGATCGCGGAGCGCGGCCGGACGTGTCGTCAGGCCTTGGCCCGCTTAGCCTCAATCACATCCCAGATCCCTGCGGCGATATCGGGCCCGCCGAGCCGCGCGATGGCGCGGATGCCCGTCGGCGAGGTGACGTTGATCTCGGTGAGATAGCCGTCGATCACGTCGATGCCGACGAACAACAGGCCGCGCTCGCGCAACGCGGGTCCCAAGGTGTTGCAGATCGCGCGTTCGCGGTCCGAGAGTTCGGTCGCCTGGGCGGCACCGCCGCGCACCATGTTGGAGCGCAGATCATCCGGCGCCGGCACGCGGTTGACGGCGCCGGCAAACTCGCCATTGACCAGGATGATGCGCTTGTCGCCGTGCTTCACCTCGGGAAGGAAACGCTGGATCACCCAGGGCTCCTTGAACGTCACCGAGAACATGTCGTAGAGCGAGCCGAAATTCATGTCCTGCGGCATGACACGGAACACCGCAGCACCGCCATGGCCGTGCAAAGGCTTCATCACCACGGCGCCATAGGTATCGCGAAAGGCGTTGATCTCGTCGAGGTCGCGCGAGAGCAAAGTCGGCGGCATCAGCTGCGGGAAATTCATCACGAACAGTTTTTCCGGCGCATTGCGCACGCTTGCGGGGTCGTTGACCACCAGCGTCCTGGGATGGATCCGCTCCAAAAAATGCGTCGAGGTGATGTAGGCGAGATCGAATGGCGGGTCCTGGCGGAGCAGGACGACGTCGAAATTCTTCAGCGGCTCGCGCTTTGGCTCACCGAGGGTGAAGTGATCGCCTGGTTCGTCGCGCACATTGAGCTGCTGCACCGGTGCGACCAGTTCGTCGCCAACTAGCGAGAGCTTGTCTGGAGTATAATAGGACAGGCCATGCCCCCGTCTTTGTGCCTCCAGCAGTAGCGCAAAGGTCGAATCGCCGCGGATGTTGATGCGCGCGATGGGGTCCATCTGGACGGCGACGTTGAGCTTCATGTTGCGAGGTCCGTGATCCGGGGCAAGGAGAGGTGAAATCTAGGTGCTGGCGTCGAAGGCCGCTATCACATGGCGTGGCAGGCGCCGCGGCGCAATCAGCATGGCATCGAAACGCAGGTCCAATTCCGCATGCTCGGGATGCGCCGCAAGCCAGGGCTGGGCGGCATCGATGATGCGCGCCCGCTGCCGCGGCGTCACCGCATAGGCCGCCTCATCGAGGCTGGCGCGCGCCTTGACCTCGACAAAGGCGACGAGGTTGCGCCGCTTCGCGACGAGATCGATCTCCCCGTGGGGGGTGCGGAAACGCCTGGCGAGAATGCGATAGCCCTTGGCCATCAGATAGGCGGCCGCGCGGCTCTCGGCGGAGATGCCGGTACGAAACGCCGCGACCCGCTCCGGCGCGGCCGATGCTGCGGCCGGCTCTGTCGGAGTGCCGTCACGCTTGGCGGTCGGCTTTGTCATGGTGATTTGTCATCGCGATCGTTGTCGTCGTGATCCTGGCCATGATCGCCCTTGATGTCCTTGGCAAGCTCCAGCGCACGCGCATAAACCTCCCGGCGCGGTCGCCCGGAGAGTGCGACGCCCTCTGCCACCGCATCCTTCAAGCTGGATCGCGACAGCGCGTCGCGCAAGAGCGTGTCGAGCGAATCGGCCGACATCGCTTGCGCATCGGCGTCCGGCGGGCCGATCACCAGGACGAATTCGCCTCGCGTCTCCAGCTGGTCCGCGCGCCCGGCGAGCTCGGATAGCGTACTGCGCAACACCTCCTCATGCAGCTTGGTCAGCTCGCGGCAGATCGCGGCCTCGCGGCTGCCCATCAGCGATGCGAGATCCGCCACTGTCTCCTGCACGCGGCTGCCGGATTCGAACACCACCAGCGTTGCGTCAATCCGCGACAGCTCCGCCAGTCGCGCCCGGCGCGCAGCCTGCTTGGGCGGCAGGAATCCGGCAAAATGGAAACGGTCGGTCGGGATTCCCGCAACCGTCAGTGCCGCCAGCACCGAGGAAGGGCCGGGCAGCGCGGTGACGGCAAAGCCGGCCGCACAGGCTTCGCGGACCAGCTTGAAGCCAGGGTCGGAGATCAGGGGCGTGCCGGCGTCCGAGACCAGCGCCACCGCCTGGCCCTCGGCCAGCCGCCGCAACAGCTTCGGCCGGGCCGCCGCCGCATTGTGCTCATGATAGGGCGTGAGCTCGGCCGAGATGGCGTAACGCTCGGTCAGGCGGCGGGTGATGCGGGTGTCCTCGCAGGCAATGATATCAGCGCCGGCGAGCGTCTCCAGTGCCCGCAGCGTGATGTCGGCGAGGTTCCCGATCGGGGTCGCGACCAGATAGAGGCCGGCCGCAGGCTTTCCCGCCGGCAACACATGTCCGGCAATCGCAAAGCTCCGGTCCTCGCGGCTGCCTTCGCTGTTTATTGGGGCCGTTTTTACGCGCATAATGGGGACAAGCTTAAAGGGGAGATGGCCGAGGCGCTACATCAAGGCGCCCGCCAGGGAGCTATCCCCCACGTAACCTCTGTCCGGCGCACAAGTGTTAAGATGGGTGATGGCGCGCCGCTTGTGGATGCTTGGCGAAGCCGTAATCCTTTTGTTTTGCTAAACTATTCGCCGACACTATGCTCAATGCACCTCTCCGGGCTGGTTTAGCGGAGGGGCGCCGGACCGCCTCAGGGCGGTCAATCCAAGAGATGCGATGGTGGACCCATTCAGTCGTAAGTTCCCGTCTTCGGGTCCGCAAAGAGCGGGCGCGACGCGGCGTGCCGCCATGGGTCTTATTTTCGGCACGCCGCTTCTGTCCGCCTGCGCCGGCGTGCAACAGAGCCTGAGCTCGTTCTCCAACCCATTCGCTTCCCAGCAGCCCGCCCCGGCCCCCGCCGGCCCGACCCAGCAGCCGATGGTCGCGGGCAACGGCCAGGTCAAGGTCGGCTTGATCCTGCCGCTATCGGCCTCTGGCAATGCCGGGGTTGCCGCGACCTCGATGAAGAACGCCGCCGAAATGGCACTGGCGGAATTCCAGAATCCCAACATCCAGCTCCTCATCAAGGACGATGCCGGCAGCCCGCAAGGCGCAGGGCAAGGTGCGCAGCAGGCGGTGGATGAAGGCGCCGAGATCCTGCTTGGACCGTTGTTTGCGGCCTCGGTGCCCGCCGCCGCGCAGCCCGCGCGGTCACGCAACATCTCCTGCATCGCCTTCTCCACCGATTCCAGCGTTGCCGGCCGCGGCGTCTACCTCTTGAGCTTCCTCCCGGAGTCGGATGTCAACCGCATTGTCGAATACGCGGCATCGACCGGAAAGCGCTCGTTCGCAGCGCTGTTGCCGGACAATGCCTATGGCAATGTCGTCGAGATCGCGTTCAAGCAGGCGGTCGCGCGGCGCGGCGGCCGTGTTGCCGCGTTCGAGAAATACGGCGCCGATCGTGCGACGCCTGCGCGGACCGTGGCGCAGGCGCTGGGTCAGGCCGATGCGCTGCTCCTGGCCGATGATGGCGACTCGGTCGTGGCGATGGCGGACGCGTTGACCGCCGCCGGCGCAAACCTGCGCAACATCCAGATGCTCGGCACCGGGCTGTGGGACAATCCGCGCGTCTTTGCCAGCCCCTCCCTGCAGGGCGGCCTGTTTGCCGCGCCCGATCCTGCAGGCTTCCGCGCCTTCGCCGGCCGCTACCGCACCCGCTATGGCGCCGAGCCGGTTCGCACCGCAACGCTCGCCTATGACTCGGTGGCGCTGGTCGCCGCGCTTGCAAAGGCGCAGAGTGGCCAGCGCTATTCGTCGGAGACCCTGACCAATCCGTCCGGCTTTGCCGGCATCGACGGACTGTTCCGCTTCCGCGCCGATGGCACCAACGAGCGCGGACTTGCGGTGATGCGTGTCGCCTCCGGCGGCAGCGTGCCGGTCGCGGGCTCGCCGAAGAGCTTCGGCGCCTAGCTCGATCGTCGCGGTCGATTGAATCGATGCCAGCGCGGGCAACGCGCCATCAGCGCTAGGCCGCGAGATCCGCGACCACCGCGTCGAGCACGGGAAAGCCGGCCTGCGTCACCCGCAGGCGGCCGTCGCTGTCGACTGCGATGGCGCCCTCCTCGCGCAACAGCGCGATGCGGCCGGGATCGAGTGGGCGGCCCGCGAGCGCGGCGTAGCGCCTGGGATCGATGCCTTCGGTGAGCCGCAGTCCCATCAGCAGGAATTCGTCGGCGCGCTCTTCGCTGTTGAGGCTGTCATCGGTGATGACGCCGTGACCATTGGCCTCGACGCGCATCAGCCAGGCCTCGGGCCGCTTCTCCGTCGCGGTGGCGTGCCTGATGCCGTTGATGTCGAGCCGGCCATGCGCGCCGGGACCGATCCCGGCATATTCCTGGCCCCGCCAATAGACCAGGTTGTGACGGCATTCCGCGCCTTTGCGGGCGTGGTTGGAAATCTCGTAAGCCGGCAGCCCATTGCCGGCACAGATCTCCTGGGTCACGTCGAAGAGCGCGCGTGCCAGCGCTTCGTCCGGTGTCTTCAGTTTGCCGGCCGCGTGCAGGCCGAAGAACGGCGTGCCCTCCTCGATGGTGAGCTGGTAGAGCGACAGATGTTCGGCGGCTTCGGAAATCGCCTGCTGCAATTCCGCGGCCCATAGTTGCGGCGTCTGATCGGGGCGTGCGTAGATCAGGTCGAACGAGTAGCGCTCGAACGCGTTGCGGGCCACGGCGACCGCATCGAGCGCTTCCCGCGCGGTATGGAGGCGGCCGAGCGCCTTCAACGAGCCATCGTCCAGCGCCTGCACGCCGAGCGAGACGCGGTTGACGCCGGCTGCGCGGTAGCCGGCAAAGCGCGTCGCCTCGACACTGGTCGGATTGGCTTCCAGCGTCACTTCGACGTCGCGAGCCACGCGCCAGTGCTTGCCGATCGCGTCGAGAATCGCGCCGACGGTTTCGGGCTGCATCAGCGATGGCGTGCCGCCGCCGAGGAAGATCGAGGTGACCTCACGGCCGGGAATGCGCAGCGCCGTCGTCTCGATCTCGCGGGCGAAGGCGCGGGCAAAACGCGCCTCGTCGATGGCCGCATGCCGGACATGGCTGTTGAAGTCGCAATAGGGGCATTTGGAAAGGCAGAACGGCCAGTGCACATAGACGCCGAACGCCTTCTCCTTCAGCTTGGCTGGATCAGCGCGGCGCAAGGCAGATCTCCGCAAGTTTCACGAAGGCGCGCGCGCGGTGCGAGAGCCCCAATCCGAGCGGCGGGAGCCCGTGCTTCTCGATGCTGGTCATCTCGCCAAAGGTGCGATCGAAACCGGTCGGCTTGAACATGGGATCATAGCCGAAGCCCGCCGTGCCGCGCGGCGGCCAGACCAGCGTGCCGTCGACGCGCGCCTCGACCTCCTCGACATGGCCGTCGGGCCAGGCGACGCAGAGTGCGGAGACGAAATGCGCAGCGCGCGAATCGGGCGTGGTGGCGCCGCGCTTCTGCAGCAGCCGCTCGACCTGCGCCATGGCGGCATTGAAGTCCTTGTTCGGTCCGGCCCAGCGCGCCGAGAAGATGCCGGGCGCGCCGTTCAGCGTGTCGACCGCCAGCCCGGAATCATCGGCAAAGGCCGGCAGCTGCGCGGCTTTCGCCGCCGCCATCGCCTTGATCCTGGCATTGGCCTCAAAGCTGTCGCCGGTCTCCTCCGGCTCGTCGAGGCCAAGCTCGCCCGCCGAAATCGCTTCAACCCCATGCGGCGACAAGAGCTCGCGCATTTCGGCGAGCTTGCCGGGATTGTGGGTGGCGATGACGAGCCTGCCTGTGATCTGGCGATGCATGTTTGGCTAGACCACCGCCATTTTTTGCAGGTCGACCAGCCGCGCCACGCCCTTGCGGGCGAGCGCCATCAGCGCCAGGAATTCGTCCTGGGTGAACGGCGTCTTCTCCGCGGTGCCCTGCACCTCGATGATGCGGCCATCGCCGGTCATGACAAAATTGGCGTCGGTCTCGGCCTCTGAGTCCTCCGCATAGTCGAGATCAAGCACCGGCGTGCCCTCGAATATGCCGCAGGAGATCGCCGCGACATTGTCGCGCAGCACGTTGCCCTTCACCATGTTGCGCGTCTTCATCCAGCTGAGGCAGTCGGCGAGCGCGACCCAGGCGCCGGTGATGGAGGCCGTGCGCGTGCCGCCATCGGCCTGCAGCACGTCGCAATCGACCGTGATCTGGCGCTCGCCGAGCGCCTCGAGGTCGACGGTTGCGCGCAGCGAGCGACCGATCAGGCGCTGGATCTCGACGGTCCGCCCGCTCTGCTTGCCCGCGGAAGCCTCGCGCCGGGTGCGCTCCAGCGTGGCGCGGGGCAGCATGCCATATTCGGCGGTGACCCAGCCGCGGCCCTGGCCCTTCAGCCAGGGCGGCAGACGGTCCTCGAGGGTCGCCGTCACCAGCACATGGGTGTCGCCGAATTTCACCAGGCAGGAGCCTTCCGCATATTTGACCACGCCGCGTTCCAAGCTGACGGCTCGCAATTCGTCCGGGGCACGGCGGCTCGGCCGCATGGGAATCCTCCAAAAATTCGCCACAGATTGTGGCTGGCGCAGCTTGTATTTGGGGTACGGCGGGGCGGCAAGCCCTAAAGGGCCTGTGGTCCCGCTTGTCAGGCGGGCCCTGGATCGACAAATTACGGGGGTTGGAAGGGAGTACCGATTGGCCCACCACGATCCGATCCATCTGATGGCGCCGCCTGCCGGGCTTGCCCAGCTCAATGAGCGTTCGCGGGAGATTTTTCGCCAGATCGTCGAAAGCTACCTCGCAACCGGCGAGCCGGTCGGCTCGCGCAACATTTCCCGCCTGATCGCGGTACCGCTGTCGCCCGCCTCGGTCCGCAATGTCATGGCCGACCTGGAACAGCTCGGGCTCATCTATGCCCCGCATACCTCGGCCGGCCGGCTGCCGACGGAACTCGGGTTGCGATTTTTTGTCGACGCCCTGATGCAGGTCGGCGATCTCACGACCGACGAGCGGGAAACCATCCAGAGCCAGCTTGCATCCGTCGGGCGGGCCCAGTCGGTCGAGGCTGCGCTCGGTGAGGCGCTGACCCGGCTGTCGGGACTGACGCGGGCGGCCGCAGTGGTGCTGACCCCAAAATCCAATGCACGGCTGAAGCATATCGAGTTCGTGCGGCTCGAGCCGGAGCGCGCTCTTGTGATCCTGGTGGGCGAGGACGGCCAGGTCGAGAATCGGGTCTTGACGCTGCCGCCCGGGGTGCCCTCCTCGGCATTGATGGAAGCCTCGAATTTTCTCAATGCGCGAATCCGCGGCCGCACCTTGGCCGAAGCCCGGCTCGAGCTCGAGACCGCTTTGGCGCAGGGCCGCGCCGAGCTCGATCAATTGACCCAGAAGGTGATCACCGCCGGGATTGCGAGCTGGTCCGGCGGCGAGAGCGAGGACCGCCAGCTGATCGTGCGCGGGCATGCCAATCTCCTGGAGGATCTGCACGCGCTCGACGATCTCGAGCGGGTCCGGCTCCTGTTCGATGATCTCGAGACCAAGCGCGGCGTCATCGACCTGCTCGGGCGCGCCGAACAAGCCGAAGGGGTGCGGATCTTCATCGGCTCGGAGAACAAACTGTTCTCGCTGTCGGGCTCCTCGACCATCATCGCGCCCTATCGCGATGCCGCGGGCCATATTGTCGGCGTGCTCGGCGTGATCGGCCCTACCCGCCTCAACTATGCGCGGGTGATCCCGACTGTGGACTATGCCGCGCGAATCGTGAGCCGCATTTTGGGCGGCTGAGGGCCAATTCAGGCCGGTTTTGCGCCACGTTCACGAGCGCTTGATTTTCGCCGGCCAAAGCACGATATCCGGCGCGAACACAAGTGTACCAACCGAGCGATTTCTCGAAAAAGGCCGTCAATGTCTGATTCCGAGCCGAAAGATCCGGCGAACCCGAGCGAGCCCGTGATGTCAAAGCCCTACATTATGCCTGACGACCCGGAACCCGCTTCTGCCGAGGCGCTGGCGAAGGAAGCCGCGGAGGCCCGCGACAGGATGCTGCGCACGCTGGCGGAGATGGAGAACCTGCGCAAGCGCACGGCCAAGGAAGTGGCTGATGCGCGGACCTACGGTGTCACCGGCTTTGCACGCGACGTGCTCGACATCGCCGACAATCTACAGCGTGCGCTGGACGCCGTGCCGGCGGAAACCCGCGCGGCAGCTGATCCGGGCCTGACCTCGCTGATCGAGGGTGTCGAGCTCACGGAGCGATCGCTGCACAACACGCTGGAGAAATACGGCGTGAAGCGGCTCGATCCCTCCGGCAGCAAATTCGATCCGAATTTCCATCAGGCGATGTACGAAGTCCCTGATGCGTCGGTGCCGGCTGGGACTGTGGTGCAGGTGGTGCAGGCCGGGTACACCATCGGCGACCGCGTATTGCGGCCGGCCCTGGTCGGCGTGTCCAAGGGCGGCGCCAAGGCTGCCCCTGCGGCAGCCAATGGCAACGAGCCAAGCGCGGCTTGATGGCCGCGGCGATGGCCTCTAAGCAACGGCGATATCGCTCGACTGAATGCGCTTGACGCCGGCCTTGGCCATGTCGGCCCAGGCCTTGGCGAGCGAGCCTTTGGTGTCGATGCCGCGGCAGGCGTCC
>Ga0335083_10012123_pt1 | contig 10336 bp, 10 predicted proteins | sample Lox_Sample_42_FD_206716 | JGI IMG/M metagenome (GOLD analysis project Ga0335083, IMG submission 206716) | Soil microbial communities from Loxahatchee National Wildlife Refuge, Florida, United States - Lox_Sample_4.2 | ecosystem: Environmental > Terrestrial > Soil > Wetlands | place: USA... | reverse complement strand
GACGCAGCTCACGCGCTTCTCGAATTCCTTTCCATCCTGCTCGGTCCACCAGTCGCGCAGGTTGCCTTGGGGATCGAACTTCCGTCCCTGATCGTCGAAGCCGTGGGTGAGTTCGTGCCCGATGACCAGGCCGATGCCGCCGAAATTCACGGCATCATCCATGTTCTTGTCGAAGAACGGCGGCTGCAGTATGCCCGCCGGAAACACGATTTCGTTGTATGAGCCGCTGTAATAGGCATTCACCTCCGGCGGAGTCATGCCCCATTCCTTGCGGTCGAGCGGTTTCCCGATCTTGGCGATCTGCCGCTTCGATTCGAACTCCCGCGCCCGTTCCACGTTTCCCAGTAGATCATTCGGCTTGATGACAACCGTGCTGTAATCGCGCCACACATCGGGATATCCGATCTTGTTGCGGATCGCCTGCAGCTTCACCTTCGCCTGCTTCTTGGTGCCGTCGCTCATCCAGGCGAGACTTTGAATGTCTTCATCCAGCGATTTCTCGAGCGCGTCGACCATCTTCAGCATGCGGGCTTTGCCGTCGGCGCCGAATGTGGCGTCGACGTAGCGTTGCCCCAGAGCCTCGCCCAGTTCGCCATCGACCAGGTTGACGCAGCGTTTCCAGCGATCCTGAATCTGCTTTTGCCCGGTAAGCGCCTGGCGCATTTTGAAATTGGCTTCCACAAAAGGCTGCGACAGCCAAGGCGACGCATCGCGCAACACATGCCAGGTCACATACGTCTTGAGCGATTCGAGAGGCAACGTGGCGAGCACGCCATTCACCTGCTTGAAGAAATCGGGATTGGTCACGTTCAGTTCGGTGAACTTCGGCGCGCCGATATTAGTGAAATAGCGTTCAAGATGGAAGTTGGGAGCCAGTTCATCCGCTTCCTTGCGAGTCATCTTGTGATCGCGCACTTTGGGATCGCGGCGCTTGGTGCGATCCATGGAATCGGCTGCGAGCAAGGTCTCGACCACGAGGACCGTATCCGCCGAATGGGCTGCCTGTTCCGGCGTCTGCCCGGAGAGCTTGAACAGATCGGTCGCATAGTCGATGAGGTGCTTGCGCATCTCGACTTTGTCGGCGTCATCCTTGACGTAGTAGTCGCGGTCGGGCAGAGAAAGCCCTCCCTGGTCAATGTAGGCGATCACGTCGTCGGCGTTGTGCAGATCGGAGTTCGAATAAAAATTGAACAGAGCATTCGGTCCAACCATGTGGATGTGCGCGATCTCGTCGATTAATGCTGCCTTGTCTTTCACCGCCGCGATGCGGGCCAGTTCGGGCTTCAGGGGCGTGATTCCTTTCGCGTCGGCAGCTTTCTCATCCACGCAGGAGCCGTAGAGGTCGCCGATCTTCTGATCAATGGGATTGCGGCCGGGCCCTCCGGCAGCGGCCTTTTCGAGGATTTGTTTTTCGATCTGAAGATTGCTTTCGTTCAGTTCTGAAAAGCTCTGCCAGGATGGACGGTCGGCGGGGATTTCGGAATTCTTGATCCAGTTGCCGCAGGCGTACTGATAAAAATCCACACAGGGATCGACGCTCTTGTCGATGTTATCGATGCTGAAACCGGATCCGGGCTTGGTTGCAGACTGGGCGAAACCCGCAACAGGCACGGCAATCAAAAAGGCAAGAACAAGACGAGACAGACGCATAGAAAGAGGCTCCTTCGAGGGATCGCAGAGATTTTAAGCCGCTCTTGGCCGCGGAGCAAACCGGGACCGGTCTGCCCTAAATCAGAAAACGAAGGTTCATGGGGGTAGGACAAAAACAGCGCAACTTTGTCATGTCCTTCTCGTCTGGTCTATCAAGGCGTTTATAATCAGGATTCACAGAATTCTCGAAGGCTGGGGTTTCCATGACTTCCACGAACGGTTCCAACGGCGTTGCCTACACTGTCCCCCAACCGCGCGCAGATTGGCTTGCACAACGGAAGGCGCACAACACGGACGGCAATTTTTCGCAGATGCACTATGCCCGGCAGGGCGTGGTCACGGAAGAAATGGGCTTTATTGCCCACAAGGAGAAGCTCGCGCCGGAGTTGGTCCGCGACGAGGTGGCCCGCGGACGAATGATCATTCCCGCCAACATCAACCATCCCGAACTGGAGCCGATGGCGATCGGCGTGGCTTCGCTGTGCAAGATCAACGCCAACATCGGCAACTCGGCTGTCACTTCCGAAATCAACGAAGAACTCAAGAAGCTCCACACCGCCGTGCACTATGGCGCCGATACCGTGATGGATCTCTCCACCGGCGGCAACATTCACGAGATTCGCGAGGCGATCCTGCGGCACTCGCCGGTTCCCATCGGCACCGTACCGATCTATGAAGCCATCGCCCGCGTGAAGCGCGTGGAAGACTTGAACGCCGCGGTGATGCTGGAAGTCATCGAAGAGCAGGCCGCGCAGGGCGTCGATTACATGACCATCCACGCCGGCGTGCTGATCCAGTACCTGCCGCTGATCTCGAAACGCATCACGGGCATTGTCAGCCGCGGCGGCGCGATCCTTGCCCAGTGGATGGCCTACAACCACAAGCAGAATTTCCTCTACGAGCACTTCGACGACATCGTCAAGATTTTCAAGAAGTACGACGTCAGCTTTTCTCTAGGTGACGGATTGCGCCCCGGCTGCGTGGCCGATGCCAGTGACGAAGCCCAGTTCGCCGAGCTGAAAACTCTGGGCGAGCTTACGAAGAAGGCCTGGGAGCACGACGTGCAGGTCATGATCGAGGGCCCGGGCCACGTCTCCATGGACAAGATCAAGGAGCAGGTCGAGAAAGAAGTCGAATACTGCTACGAGGCGCCGTTTTACACTCTGGGCCCGCTGGTTACCGACATCGCTCCCGGCTACGACCACATCACGTCGGCCATTGGCGCCGCAATGATCGGATGGTATGGCGCGGCCATGCTTTGCTACGTCACGCCGAAAGAACATCTTGGGTTGCCGAACGAAAAAGATGTGAAAGACGGCATCATCGCCTACAAGATTTCGGCGCATGCAGCCGACATTGCCCGCGGACGTCCCGGCGCCCGCGACCGCGACGACGCGCTGAGTTATGCGCGCTACAAATTCGATTGGGAAAAACAGTTCGCCCTTTCGCTCGACCCCGAGACCGCACGCTCCATGCACGACGAAACTTTGCCCGACGACTACTATAAAGAGGCGGCCTTCTGCTCCATGTGCGGCCCGAAATTCTGCTCGATGAACTATTCGTCGAAGGTGGACGAGTACAACAAGCAAGTGCATGGCATCGAGAAGAAGGATTACTCGGAGCTGGTGGAGAGGCTGGTCACGCTGAAGTAGGGGCAACAGTCTGCTGCGAGTGACTGAACGGTGTTGGCCGTGTTCGACTCTGCCGCTATAAGAACATCCGTCAACCTAGCCTTAGCCTGCGGCGCACATAAGACTAGCCGAAGAGCGACTGCATGGCGTGCGCCCAGGTCGGGCTGCCGAGCAGGGCGACGCGCACCGCGACACCCACCACGATCAGCGCCAGGCCCCACCAATACACCGGGTGGACGCGGCCGCGGGACCACCGGTCGTACACCGCGCCGGCGATGGGGAACGCTAGCATGAGGACGTAGGAAACCAGTGCTCCAAGGGCCAGTACGCCGGGCCAGCGCACCAGCGCCGCGGCCATCAAGCAGGTGGAGGCGAGGATCATCAGCCGCTTGTGCTTGTCCTTGTCGTTGCGCCAGAGGACGGCGCACAGGAAGAAGATGGCGAAAGTCGTGATGTCGCCGAAGGGGATGGCGATAAAGTTCCACGGTTTGGCGCCCGGAGGGACCGCTCCCAGCCGCGCCGCCTCGACCGCGGTGCGACTGCCGACCACGATCATCGCCGCCGCCAGAGCCACCCCGAAGTATCCGAGCTTGCGATGCACTTTCACGCGGTGCGTCGCGACCAAGCTCGTTTGCACGATGAACAGCACCAGCCACGACATGAACAGGAGCGCGTGCAGGTGCACGGTCACGTTTGGAACGCGGCCAGTGATGGTCGTCGCATGTCCGGAGATCAGGCCGAGGAAGTACGTCCGCGAGAAGCCGACAAGAGCCGTGAACAGCATCACGATGGCGATGCCGATGTAGAACTTGCGGTCGCGGGCCGCGGAGGAGAAGAGCGGGAGGGGAGAAGCAGCGATAGCCATGCGGCCAACGATATTAGCACGGCTCGGCGGCCTCTAGTAGTGACCAGGACCCAAGGCCGTGGGAGAGCGGATAAGACCCCGAACGATTCCCGCTTAAGCTGACGTCCAAGGTGATGCCGTCGACAGCTCTTCCCTTGCACCCGTCCACATTCGACACTTCTGGCCGGGTGGCCATCCTTTCGCGCTCTATGCGAAAGTGCGGAGCCTCGTTCCTTCTTCAGCGGTAGGCTTCGCCGTGATGCCGGACGCGGCGAACCTCAATCGTGTCGGCATCTGGGCAGACGAAGAAGAGGCGGTAGTCACCAATCCGCAGCCTAAGCTCTTTCCTTCCCTGGAGGGCTTTCACGTCGCCCACGCCCGATTCCGCGAAGCGGTGTAGTGCCGAGAGGACTTGCATGGCGGTGGGCTTGCTGAGCCTGCGAACATCGTTTCTGGCGGGATCGGTCCAAACGATCCGCTTCACTTCGGTTCTCGAGAGCCATCGACCTTTTTCGGGGTGAGCCCAAGCTCAGCTAAGACCCGCTCATGCGGAATTCCTTCGTTATGCTTTAACCAATCCTCTGCCTCGGCAAGGGCCCGTTCGTCCTCCGCCGTCAGAGGCTCGTCGTCAACCGGAGCGCTGGCGATCGCGCGCGAGACAGGATCGAGCAGTGCTTCGAGCATGCCAACGACGGCGGGAACCTGGCTCGGAGCCAGCCTGTCGATCAATTCGTGGGCGTGCTGCTTGTCTGCCGCCATGCGTAAACTCCTCTGGATATTTTACAGTCCCAGGTCCCGTTCTCGCGTATTTTGTGCGGTTGCCCCAGTCGGTAACCGCCTGCCTACCACGCAGACGTTGCCAGAGGCGTCTCTACGAATCGCTTCAGACATCATTCAATCTTAGAGTTCATCTGTGAGCGAGACGGAAGTTATGTCCGCCTCACTCGCAGACTCATGCCTTGAACTGAAACGGATTGAAGGATGCTACATGGAACTGCTCGAAGTCCCGGCCATTGCGTGTGGCCAGGTGCAACCCGTGGATGCGCGCGGTCGCTGCGATCATGGCATCCTCAATCAGGTCGGAAGTCCTTCCAGCTGTGAGCCGTGCCCACTCGCGAAAGCAGGCTGCATCCATTGGGATCACAGAAAACGATTCCACTACCAGCGACAGCCAACTCTCTATTTCGAGGGCCTTGGCCTTGTCGCTTTTTCGTGTTAGTTCCACACCTGCCTGAAGTTCGCCGATCGTTACCGCCGAGAGGAAAATCTGCTCTGGGCGAAGTGTTTCGACCCATGCCACAACAGCGCCATGTGGCTTCGGTTTCCTCAATTCAGAAATGAGGTTGGTGTCCAGCAAGTATCGCGTCACAGGAACGAGCTCATCAGGCACTCACTTGAAATCCGGTCCACTGAAATCGATTGGTGGGCGACTCTTCCAACCACCGCGCTTGGGCACGATGTTGTCGAAGCGCGGCCCCTCGCTCAGAAGCAGCTGTTTAATGTCGGGCCGACATTCGCGCTGCAGCCGCTTCCACTCTTCTATTGGAACCAGGACCGCCTCCTCGACGCCCCGCCGGGTGACCACCTGGGGTCCCTTCTTTAGAGCAGCGTCCAGAAATTCGCTGAAGCGCGCCTTGGCTTCCTGCAACTGCCATGGCTTCATGGTTCGATTATATGACTAGTCATATGACTAGTCAATCCGTTTTCTTAGTCCCCTTCCAGGTGGATGTCCCCTACGCCCACGTGTGCGCGCAGTTCGTACTTGCCGTCCCCGTGATACTTCAGCGTTTTGCCGAGCCAGCCGCTGGTTTCGCCGTAGCCGTCGCCGTGCACATCGCCGATGCCGGTGCTCGCGCGGATCGTCCGATAGCCCGCATGTCCGTCGGCGATTCGAACGTCTCCTACGCCGAGTTCCAGATCCTTGTCGCCCTCTATGTTGTCGATGGTGAGATCGCCGACCTTGGCGTGCGCATCGATGTTGGTGTTCGGAGGAACTTCAAGTTCGACGTCAAACTCCGTGTTTCCGCCCAGTGGCGCGTGGAACTCAATCGTGGCATTGTTTCCCTGGACATCGAACTCCATCTTCGCCTCTTTGACGTTTCTCTCGCGCGCCGACTTGACCGTGTACTCCACTTTGATCTGGTTCGTACCGAGCAGGCCAAGGAAAAGACTGACGATCAAAACTCTGGAGAACGGCGGGAAACGGAGCACAGATGTTTCGGGCATGAAGCACCTCGCGGGCGCAGGAACGCCTGCATGAGATACGCGATTAAACGCGCCGAAGTTCCACAAAAATAGTTCCGCGGAATGAGGCCCTTAGCGATAGCTTTCCAAAGCTTTGGCGGCGCGTTCGAGTGCCGCCGCGAGCACGGCCAGTTGCTGCCGTGCGTGCTCGCTGTCGCCCTGATCGAGAGCTTCGTTGACGCCGGGAATCACGACCGCCGCGTATCCGGTGTATTCCCCGGGCGCATAGATGGCATGGCGAAACCACGGTCGGTGGGGCAATCCCTGCGGCACCAGCAGGGCGCGCTCGGCATGAAGCAGGGCCTGGTTCAATGCAGATGCGTCGCGCGGCGGACTCTTTTGTCTCGCCAATATCTTCGCCCCCGCCGATTCAAAATGGCGAGCCGCCGCATTCACCGGATCGAAGTCGAGCGCCCGTTCGCCGAACTTGTCATGGGCACGCTTTCGGGCTGCGTCGAGATAAGCAATGATTTCCTTCCCATATTCTTCATAGTCGTAGGGCAAAATGTCGGCGTCGGCCATGCGGATGGCTTCCATTCCAAGCACCCGCGCCATTTCCTGCTCGTAGACGAAGTCGGGATCGGCAAACTTCTTGAACCATGTGAAGTTGTCGAACACTGAGTGGTAAACGCCATACGAACCGCTGGAACTGATGTCGCTCGACGGCACTCCAAGATGCTGCAGGAACCCGGTGTAATCGGAACCGCTGCCCAAGTCTCCGACGGGCACATCGCTGTTCACTTTCGCGGCCGGAGCGCGGCGCATGTCTCCAATGGCCTCGGTCGGCGACTGAGTCGAGGGCGCATTGGGCTGCGATGATTTCTGCCACACCTCGTACAGCGTCCCACCTTTGGGGCTGGGCACAACTTTGGTGACATCGCGCAGAAACTGTTTGAGGCTGGGAACGGCTGAGGCCCCGAACTTCGAGCCCGAGACGGCGACGTCGACGTTGAAGTAAGCGGGAGCATTGCGGAGTTCGGCCTCGTGCTGCTCGACCCACTCGGTGGATCCCATGAGGCCCTCTTCTTCGCCATCCCAACTGGCGAAGACAAGCGTGCGCTTCGGTTTCCATCCGGATTTCAGGAGTTCGCCCACGCCATGCACGGCTTCGAGCATCGCGGCGGTGCCGCTGTTGGGATCGACCGCGCCGTAGACCCAGGCGTCGCGGTGATTACCGGCAATGACCCATTCGTCCGGCAGTTCGGCGCCTTTGACCCGCCCGATGACATCCCACAGCGTGCGGAATTGGTAGTCCTGCTTGAGATGCATCTTCAATCGCGACGGCCCTGGACCGACGTGGTAGGTAAAGGGCAGCGCGCCCTGCCATTCTCGCGGCGAATCCGGACCGCCCAAGTGCTGCAACACAGGCCATACATCGTGATACGACAGCGGCGTGACAGGAATTTTCGGAACTTGCGCCGACTGCTCCGGGGAAATGCGTTGCGAATCGGGGAGTGTTGGAACCGCTGCCACTCCCGGAGTGGTGGGATCACCCGGAAATTCGAACATGTAACCGACGGAGCCGCGTTGCACGCCGGTGTCCGGCCGCCAGGGGCCATCGGGATACTTATCTCCGCGCTTCCAGCCGTCGTCGGCGGGATCGGAATAGATAATGACCCCGGCCGCTCCGTGCTGCTGCGCAATGAACACTTTCACGCCGCGGAAGTTTTGGCCGTAGCGCACCAAGACAATCTTGCCGCGTACGTCCACGTTAAGCTTCGCGAGTTTTTCGAAATCTTCCGGAGTCCCGTAATTCGCGTAGACAACTTCGCCTTCAACGTCGCCGGAAGGAGACATGCCGCTGAACGGCATAACCACGCGCGGGTCGTCCTGATAAGGATCGTTGTCGACGTGTTCGCGCGTGGGGCCGTGCATTTCGACTCCGGCAGGCGCGGTCAGGTCGACGGAGATTTCCGCAGGGTAGTTGATCCAGACTTTGTACTCGACAATTTCGGTGTCGAGCCCGGCGTCGCGGAATTTTTGCGCCACGTAATCGGCGGTGGCTTTGTCTTCCACCGTTCCGGCCATGTGCGGATCTTTGGTCAGAATTCGCAGATGTTCCTCGGCGAGTTTGGGATCGGGGACCGCGAGGAAGCGGGTTTCGATCGTGGACTCGGCGGCGGCGTCGCGAAAACCGAAAATGGCCGGTGGCGAAACAGGATTTGCAGGCGCACTTCCGGTGGGCGGTGTGGACGGACCGGCGAATAGAATCGCGACGGAAAGAATTACGGTAGAGAAGAATTTCATGGTTCCGAAGGGGAAAGTTAGTAAGGTAGCACAGGAACCCGGCGGCCCGCGCGACTGGAAAGGCGGCCCCTGATTATTTTTGTCCCATTTTCGCCTTATTCCACGCGGAAAATGCCATACTACCCTTCATGAGGAGAGCCACCATAAGAATTCCGGATGATCTCGCTGAGGCGGTCGATGCCTACGTCGAGGCTCAGGAGGTTCCGCCTAGGCTCGCAACCGTTATACAAACAGCGCTGCGCGAGTACCTGCGTGAGCGCGGATTTCTGCGCACGTCCCGGCCGTTAAAGATCACGCCTGCAGGGCGGAGCGGACGAAGCGATGTCAGCGCGAACCATGACCTTTATTTCACCGGGATGAAGAAATGACGCGCAGAGTACTGATCACAACTCTTCCGTAAAAGAAAATTCTCTACCTTATCTGCCCGTCGCCGACGATCTCGTACTTGCAGGAGGTTAGTTCTGGCAGGGCAAAGGGGCCGCGGCAGTGCAGTTTCTGGGTGCTGATGCCCATCTCGGCGCCAAAGCCGAATTCGGCGCCATCGGTGAAGCGCGTGGACGCATTCCAGTAGACAGCCGCGGAATCGACGCCGCGCAGAAATTTGCGGGCATTCGCTTCGTTCGCGGTGACGATGGAATCCGAGTGCTTGGTTGAATATTTGTTGATGTGCGCGATGGCATCGTCCACATTCGACACGACGGCAATGGCCATGCACAGCCGGAGATATTCGTCGTACCATTCTTGCTCAGCGGTGGGACCGACATGCAATCCGGCAGCGAGGCTGCGGGCCTTGCCGTCACCGCGGACTTCGACTCCCGCGTCGATCAGTTGTTTCACAATGCGCGGGACATACTCAGCAGCAACGTGCTCGTGCACCAAGAGTTTCTCGGCGGCGTTGCATACTGATGGGCGCTGGGTCTTTGCGTTGATCACGATACGGTCCGCCATATCAAAATCGGCGGACTCATCGACGAAGATGTGACAGTTCCCTGCTCCGGTCTCGATCACAGGAACTGTTGAGTTCTCCGTCACGAATGTGATGAGCCCCGCCCCGCCGCGGGGAATGATCACGTCGACCAGGCCGCGCGCTTTGATCAGTTCATGGACGGACTGGCGGGTGCTTGCGTCCAGCAACCCGATCGCCCCCTCGGGAACTCCGCGAACCGCAGTCATGATTTCGACCAGACATTGGTTGCTGCGGGCGGCCTCTTTGCCTCCGCGCAGCACGATGGCGTTTCCCGTCTTGAGCGCGAGCACCGCGGTATCGACGGTGACGTTCGGACGCGACTCGTAAATGATGCCGACCACACCAAGCGGCACACGCACTTTGCGGATCCGGAGGCCGTTGGACTTGGTCCATTCCGCCAGGGTTTCGCCGATGGGATCGGGCAGGGCTGCGACGTCGCGAACACCGTTCGCCATGTCTTTGATTCGCGACGGAGTCAGTTGCAGGCGATCGCGCATGGCGCCTTCGAGGCCGGAATTCTGGATGTCTTCTTGATTCGCCCGAAGAATGGCCTTCTCGTTCGCTTCGAGCGCATCCGCAATCGCTAGCAGCAGCGCATTCTTCTCCGTCGTGGTCAGCAGGGCTAAAGCGGCTGAAGCGGCGCGGGCGCGCAGCAATTTCTCCTGGGTCGAGGCGGCGGTGGTGAGAGTGGCAGCCATCAGCTTCCTTTTTGCGGCGGAAAGTACGTTCCGATTTTACGCGCCATCCCCAGTG
>Ga0335083_10012121_pt1 | contig 10336 bp, 14 predicted proteins | sample Lox_Sample_42_FD_206716 | JGI IMG/M metagenome (GOLD analysis project Ga0335083, IMG submission 206716) | Soil microbial communities from Loxahatchee National Wildlife Refuge, Florida, United States - Lox_Sample_4.2 | ecosystem: Environmental > Terrestrial > Soil > Wetlands | place: USA... | reverse complement strand
GTGATATTCGGACGGTCCAGTTGGATCAACCTCCTATCATGATGGTGTATGTGCCGGAGTGGTTCAACGACATCGCAGTTCCCCTTTCAGCTTCATTCATTCTTAGGACTGGAGCAGCGCCTTCCAATCACGCTACCCCGTTTCGCGAATTGCTTCGTCAGGTCGATCGCGAAGTGCCTCTGACAACACTACAGCCGATGTCGGACATCGTTTCGCAGTCTGTGAATAGCCGCCGATTTCCACTTTATCTGGCGGTCGCGTTTGCTCTGTGTTCCCTTCTGCTTGCGGCGTTCGGTATCTTCGGCGTCGTCGGCTACTCAATTGAGCAGCGCCGCCAGGAACTGGGCATCCGGATGGCTTTGGGAGCCGACCTCCAAACTCTCCTGCGGATGGTCGTTCGCCAGGGTATGACGCCGGCGCTCGTTGGAGTCGCTGGGGGCCTGGTAGGAGCGGCATTTGTCGGACAGTTGGTCAACAGCCTACTCTTCGGGGTAAGTGCGTACGATCCGTTTACGTTCTGTTCTGTGACAACACTAGTGGCAGGTGTGGCATTCATGGCTTGTTACGTTCCGGCGCGAAGAGCCACGCGAGTCGATCCAATGGCCGCCCTTCGTTACGAGTGAAGACTCATTCGAATCGTAACGTGACGCGATGACCTGGGATTTGCCGCCAATCGAAGTAGAATATGTTCGAGACTGCGAGAATCGATGAAACCTTCCCCTCTCAACCGGCACCGAGTACTGGTTGCTGACGATCAAGCGGATATCCGTGAATCCCTGCGCTTGTTGCTGAAAAACGAGGGCTTCGAAACGCAGTTGGCGGCCTCTCCCGCCGAGGCCCTGTCTGCGATTGAAGCTCGGGAGTTCGACGCTGTGCTCATGGATCTCAACTACACGCGCGATACCACGTCCGGACAGGAGGGGCTCGAACTGCTCACGCGCCTGCAAGCCTTGGACAGCACCCTTCCCGTGATCGTAATGACAGCGTGGAGCAGCCTGGAGCTGGCCGTGGAAGCCATGCGCGCGGGTGCGCGTGACTTCCTGCAGAAACCCTGGGAAAATGCGCGTCTGCTGAGCATATTAAGGACACAGATTGACTTGCGCCTGGCCTTGCGGCGCGCTTCGCGGCTCGAAGCGGAGAATCGCTTGCTCAGTGTAGAGTCTGGGCCCACGATGATCGCCGAATCGGAAGCGATGCGCCCGGTCGTCGAACTCGTTACACGCATCGGTCCCTCTGACGCAAACGTGCTGATCACCGGAGAGCACGGCACCGGCAAGGAGGTCGTGGCGCGCACCCTGCACGCTCTTTCCGGACGAGCGAGCCGGCCAATGGTCACCGTCAATGCGGGCGGCTTGTCTGCGGGGGTATTCGAAAGCGAATTGTTCGGCCATGTGAAAGGCGCGTTCACCGATGCAAGGGCAGACCGTCTGGGCCGTTTTGAAATCGCTGACGCGGGCACCTTATTTCTCGACGAGATTACGAACGTGCCGCTGAACTTGCAGGCTAAACTTCTCCGCGTGCTCGAAACCGGCGAGTACGAGCGAGTCGGTTCGTCCAACACGCGCCGGGTAAATGTCCGCGTGCTTGCCGCCACCAACGTCGACGTCAATCTCGAAGTCGGCGCCGGCCGCTTCCGCGAAGATCTGCTGTTCCGCCTGAATACCATCGAAATCCATCTGCCACCGCTACGAGAGCGCGGCGCGGATATCGACCTTCTGGCTAGTCATTTCCTGCATGTTTACGCGGATCGCTATCGGAAGAAAATATCGGGTTTTGATCCAGGCGCCATGCAATCGCTGCGTGAGCATTCCTGGCCGGGCAACGTCCGTGAGCTTGACCACGCCATCGAGCGCGCGGTATTGCTTTCTCAAGGCACAACGATTCGTGCCGGCGATCTGGCGCTCCGAGCTCCAAATCCGACCGGCGCGATTCGACTGGAAGACATGAGCCTGGAAGAAGTCGAAAAACATCTGATTCAGCGCACGCTCGCCAGGCATGGCGGCAACGTCAGCCGGGCCGCCGACGCGTTGGGCCTGAGCCGCAGTGCGCTCTATCGGCGTCTGGAAAAATTCAGCCTCGAATGAAGCAAGTCACTTACGAATGGCGAATACAGCTGCTGGCCCTGGCGGCTGGCCTGCCGGGCTCTGTCATTGCCATTCTCTTGTTATGGTTTGGGTCCTACTCGTCGCAAACAGCCTGGACACTTACTTTTGTGATCGCCGTGGGCTGGCTTGGCTTTGCCGCCTCTCTGCGTCACCGCGTGGTGTTCTCCCTACAGACGCTGTCCAACCTGCTAGCCGCCATGCGCGAAGAAGATTTCTCTCTCCGCGCCCGCGGCGCGCGTGTCGACGACGCCATGGGCGAAGTGATGATCGAAGTAAACATGCTCAGCGAAACCTTACGCGAGCAACGCCTGGGAGCTCTTGAAGCCACTGCTCTCCTGCGCACAGTCATGGAAGAAATTGACGTGGCTATCTTCGCGTTCGACAGTGATGAGCGCCTCAAACTGGTCAACCGTGCAGGCGAGCGATTACTTGATCGCAGCGCCGAGCGCACCAGAGGACTTACCGCCAGGGAACTAGGATTGGCGGTTTGTCTCGAAGGGGACCCCGCGCGAAACATCGAACTGAGTTTCCCTGGAGGGACGGGGCGCTGGGGCATGCGCCGCGGCTCATTCCGCCAGGGTGGTTCGCCCCATCATCTGCTGGTGTTGACCGATCTGCGGCGGGCGCTTCGCGAGGAGGAGCGCCAGGCATGGCAACGCCTGATCCGGGTGCTCGGACATGAACTCAATAACTCGCTCGCGCCCATCCAGTCGGTGGCGCAAAGCCTGGAAACCTCCGTGCAGCGAGCGCCGGCATCCGAGGAAGACAAAGAGTCCGTCATGGACGACATGCGGCAAGGACTCGCCATCATCCGTTCTCGCACGGAAGCGCTTGGCCGCTTCATGGGCGCCTATACGCAACTGGCCAGACTCCCCAAACCGACCTTGCTTCCCGTGGAATTTGGAGATCTGGTGCGGAGAGTTGTCGCGCTCGAGCGGCGGCTACCGGTCCACTTGTCGGAAGGTCCGCAAGTGTTGATCCATGCCGACCGCGACCAACTCGAACAGTCGCTCATCAACCTGATCCGGAACGCGGTTGATGCCGCGGTCGAAACCGGCGGTGGAGTCAGCGTCGAATGGTCTGTCAGCCCGGCTACCGTCGATCTCTATGTCCTCGATGAAGGTCCCGGGATCTCCAACCCCACCAACCTCTTCGTCCCATTCTTCACTACCAAAAAGAGTGGCTCCGGAATCGGACTTGTGCTCAGCCGGCAAATCGCTGAGGCTCACGACGGCTCGCTCACTCTCGAAAATCGAACCGATCGCCGCGGTTGCCGGGCCCACTTGCGCTTGCCCGTTTAGCTCAGGCGGCCTTCGGAACGAACAACCCCGCGAAATACTGCCGGTAGCGGAAAAACAGAATGAACCAGAGGACCGCTACAACGATTGCCAGAGGTAGTCCCTGAAACGACAGAAAAATGTGGTAACACAGAATATTGACGATCACCGGCCCCAACAGCGCCAGAGCAAGCGGCACGAAACGGTTTGCCAGCAGCAGGATTCCACCGACCAGCTGCGTCGCCGATACCACCAGCACGTAATGTGACTGCATCAGCGCCATTATGAATTGCAGCGCCAGACCGGTGGGCATCTCTTTCGGGTGAATGAACTGCAGGAAGCCGTTGAGCCCGAAGACAAAGAACACCAAACCCAGAAGCAATCGTGAAATCAAGACGGCGATCTTCATTGAGCCTCCAACAAATGCAGTGGCGCGCTACTTTAGCACGAGTGCGTCGATACGCGCCGCTCGCACTACATCGTTACCGAATTGTGTACGGCTCCGACCTATGACATGATGCCAGCCTTGGCGGTTCGGTTAGCCTCTTCTCATGAAAAGCCGAGTCGGAAGATTGGTCTGTCAAGTGGCTGTGGTCCTCACAGCTGCGTGCCATTGCGCACTGCTCACCCCTGCTCAAGAACAAACTTCCCCGAGTCCGGCGGAAGCGGCGTCCACCCGTGCGTGCACGGCCAATCCGGTGCTCACCTACAAGCCCTCCAAGAAAAATGCCAAGAAATTGAAGCATCCTCTGACACCGGACCCTGCGCCGACATGCATCGAGGTCAAGGGTGATGCACTCGGCATTCAGGAATTTCTTCAGAATGTGGCGCGCGAAGAGAACTGGAGAGTCGGCGAAAACCACGCGTCGGAGGACATGTGGTCTTTCATCCGTTACTTTAACGCGGATGAACTGGAAGCGTATGCCGACACGAAGGTCGCGATTGAACCCGTGAACTTCACTTCCGGTAAGGCGGCGGCGACCGTCAGAACCACGGATATCGGTGGTGGTTACGTGCGGGTGCAAATCTCGGCGCATTTTCAGGGAGAAGGCAAGTCAACCGACCCGAGCTTGAAGCAGCCGGCGACCGTTTGGCCTCTCAACTCCAAGGGGGTCTTCGAACAGCAATTCGTCTCGGTCCTGCAGACCCGCTACAAGCCCCTGGACTGACGGGCCCCTAACCCCGTTGGCCCCTGCACACACTGCACTCCCGTACAGCTTTCGCCACACACCGCTTCCCTGCTATTGGTTGTAAGGGCCAGGTAAGACAGACTGGAAGGGCGTTCCGCGTTTGACGTAGGCTTCGGTCGAGCAGAGTTTCGGAGGAATTTTTGCGCCAAGGCAGACCTGACCTGGGGGCGTGGAGCAAATGTAGCAAGCGACTCGGACGAGCGATCCTGCTCTTGGTCCTCGTCACCGTGCCCTACCCTTTCTTCAGCGGTCGCGCTCAAGCGCAGATCTCGCCCGGTCCGCTCTCGAAGGCTCACTCCTCCTTAAGCGGGACTACACAATGCAATTCCTGCCATGAGTTCGGTACCAGCACTCCAACTTTTAAGTGCCTGGATTGTCACAAAGAGATTGCCGAAGCGCTCAAGGACAAGCACGGCTATCACGCGCAACTCCACATGCACGACCCGAACGGCAAAGACTGTGTGCGCTGCCATCTCGAGCATAACGGCGAGAACTTCAACCTGGTTCGCTGGGAGCCTTCAAAAGAGAAATTCGATCATCGTCTAACCGGATACAAGCTGGAAGGCAAACACGCCAGCCTTGCCTGCGAGAAATGCCATACCCCGCAGCACATGCTTCCCAATCTGCGCGAACTGATCAAGTACAAGAATCCGTCCCGGTCCTTTTTCGGCCAGTCCCCCGCGTGCACTCCCTGCCACAGTGATCCCCACAAGGGCCAGCTCGGGAATGAGTGCACGAAGTGCCATAACGTTGAAAGCTGGAAGGCGGCGAAGGAATTCGACCACTCCAAGACCCGTTACCCTCTGACCGGGCTCCATATCAAGGTCGCCTGCGAGAAGTGCCACAAGCCGGACACCCCGGGGGGCCCCGCTCGCTACAACGACATGAAATTCGGCCGCTGCAACGACTGCCACGTTGACCCGCACCGTGGCGAGTTTAAGAAGGCCTGTGACGCTTGTCACACAACCAGCAGTTGGAAAACGATGCTGCCCGGTTATGACTTCGACCATTCGAAGACCAAATATCCGCTCCAAGGCAAGCATCAAACCGTCGCGTGTACCGCCTGTCATATCAAGGGCGATTTCAAGAAGGAAATCCCGTTCGCTACTTGCAAGGACTGTCACACTCCCGATCCTCACAAAGGCCAATTTGAGGCGCGGCCCAAGAAGGGCGAATGTGCCGAGTGCCACACCGTCGACGGCTGGAAACCTTCACTGTTCGGCGTGAAAGAGCATGACACCTCGAAATACCCGTTGAAGGGCAAACACGCCAAAGTAGATTGCGCGAAATGCCATATTCCTGCCGGTAAAGACACCATCTACAAAGTGAAGTTCGAGCTGTGCACGGACTGCCACAAGGACCCGCATGACAATCAGTTTGCCGCCGCACCGTACAAGAACCGGTGCGAAGACTGCCACACGGTCGTCGATTGGCACCGCTCTTCCTATACTATCGCCAAGCACCGTAACACGCGGTTCCCGCTGACCGGCGCCCATGCGGCTGTGCCGTGTTCCGATTGCCACAAAGCCGGACTCGCTGGCCGAACCGACAAGGTCCTTCCTTTCAAATTCGACGACCGCAGGTGCACGGCGTGCCACAAAGATCCGCACAAAGGCGAGTTCGAAAAGGAAATGGCGCGGAAGCGCGCCAACGGCACCACGTTTGGTTGTGAAGCGTGCCACAGCACGAAGTCTTGGAACGACATCAACGGCTTTGATCACTCGAAGACCAAGTTCCCGCTTCTAGGCGCCCACCGTACGGTGCCGTGTGGAGACTGCCACAAGGCGACGGCTCCGGCGGAGACCCGCTTCAAGGGCACTTCCCAGAAGTGCGAGGCATGTCACAAGGACGTGCACAACGGGCAATTCCTGGCGAAGGACAATTCCACCCATTGCGCAGACTGCCACACGGCGTCCCGTTGGAAACCTTCAACCTTCGACCATGATAAGACTCACCTGCCTCTCACCGGTGGGCATGCCAACGTAGCCTGCGACAAGTGTCACAAACAGATCAAGATCGTTGAGGGCAAGGAGATTGTGGTATACAAGAACACGCCGTTGAAGTGCGCGGACTGCCACGGCGATCTCAAGAACCTGCCTCCCACTGTTCCCCCGCCCCCTGTCGGGAACTAAGCTTCCCTCTCCTAGCGGGTGCCCCCCCCATACTTCACGGCCCGACCGCGCCCAAGCCACTTGTAAACACTACGTGAATTCACACTCTGCGCCCGCAGCGAATGACCCTTTCCTTTTTCTCACCAAACGTACATAAGGCCGTGCGTCCCGTCACGTCTGCTATATAGCAGAGAGTCTCGGCGCTGAGGAGAGAGAGTCTCGGCGCTGAGGAGCCCGCACCTTGTCCAAGGTACTGCTCGGGCAAAGTTGTACGTTTCCTAGACCTTGGTACAGTTGCCTCTTTTGGAGGCCCGAAAACATACTTTGTAAAGAATTTAAACGAGATGCAGCCGCAAACGGACGGAAATTGCGGTCGAGGGCCAGTTTACGACCACCTTACTCCAATTCGCTCTCTGGGCCCTGCTGGCGTTCCCTGGCGCTAGTCAACCTATATCGGCAGCAACGACTGCAGCCATGCACGAGTCGAGTGACCCACAGGACAAAACCACGCGCAATCCGCACGGCCCTCTGACAATACCCTGTGAGAACTGTCACACTGCGGCGGGTTGGCGGCCCATCCGCGCCGTTCCCGAGTTCGACCACAACAAGACCAATTATCCGCTTCGCGGCATGCACGAGAAGGTGCAGTGCGTCGCGTGCCATGTGAAGCCTGTCTTTAAGAACGTCGGCAAAAACTGCGCTGACTGTCACAAGCAGAGCGATGTGCACCGCGGACAGATGGGTTCGAATTGCGAGCAGTGCCATACGGTTCAAGGCTGGTCGATAGCCCCGCAACAGGTCAAAGATCACCAGAACCGTTTCCCGCTGCTGGGTGCCCACTCCGCGGTGCAGTGCGAGGATTGCCACAAACAGGCGGCCTCTGGTGTTTTCTTCGGCCTGTCGACGCAGTGTCAGTCATGTCACCTCAAGGACTGGCAGAACACAACCAATCCTCCCCATGCCCAGGATCCGGCGGATTTTCCGCCAAGTGGTTGCCAGAATTGCCACAAGACGTTTGATAGCTGGTTGGGTGCGAGTTTCACGGGCAACCATGCCGCTCCGCCAATTAATTTTCCGTTGACGGCCGGACACGCGAATGTTCCCTGCCAGCAGTGCCACGTCAACAATAACTATCATTTACAGATCGCCGCGACCGACTGCGGGAACGCGGGATGCCACCTCACCACGTGGCAACAGACCAACAACCCACCTCACGCAAGTGCCGGACCCACGTTTGCCGCCGCAAATTGCTCCCAATGCCACAACACCGCGTCGTGGACCACGGCGACATTCAATCACGCTGTCACTGGATTCCCGCTCACGAACGCTCATGCGACCGTGGCCTGCACGCAGTGCCACGTCAACAACAACTACAACTTGCAGATTGCTCCAACGGACTGCGGCAACGCCGGCTGCCATCTTACGACCTGGCAGCAAACCAACAACCCGGTTCACTCCACCGCAGGATCGGCTTTCGGCGCAGCGAATTGTTCACAATGCCACGACACGATCACGTGGACCGACATGACCACGTTCAATCACGCCGTGACCGGGTTCACGCTGACCGGCGCCCATGTGACCACACCCTGCACGCAGTGCCACGTCAACAACAATTACACGCTACAGATCGCGCCAACGGATTGCGGTAATTCCGGATGCCACCTTAAGGATTGGAACAGTACGCAGACACTCGGCGGCAGTGTGCCGAATCACATCACGGCGGGATTCCCCATCACGCAATGCTCGACTTGCCACAACACCACGAGTTGGTCCAGCGCTACCTTCGACCACAGCACGACCGGTTTTCCACTCACCAACTCGCACCAGATGGCACCTGCCGGCAAGGTGACCGCTTGCGCTCAATGCCACATCAACAATAACTACAACTTGCAGATTGCGCCGACGGACTGCGGCAACTCCGGCTGCCACCTCACGACGTGGCAACAGACGAACAATCCGGTTCACCCCAGCGCTGGCCCCGCGTTTGCCGTCGGCAACTGCTCCGGTTGCCACGACACGATCGCCTGGACGGACCAGACCGGCTTCAATCACAGCGTCACCGGTTTCGCTCTGGTCGGCACGCATGCCACGACGCCCTGCGCTCAGTGCCACACGAACAACAATTACAACCTGACTTCCACTGATTGCTTGGGCTGTCACCAGTCTTCGTGGAACAGCACACAGACACTCGGCGGCAACGTTCCGAACCACGTGGCGGCGAATTTCCCGAGCACCGCGAGCGCCTGCTCTACATGCCATCCCATTACGACATGGGCCGATGGGAAGTTTGACCATAGCTCCACGGGTTTCCCACTGACGAATTCGCACCAGTTGGCGCCCGCTGGCAAGGTCACAGGTTGCACGCAGTGCCACGTTGGCGGCAACTATAGTCTGACAACCCAGCCGACCGATTGTGGCAATTCCGGTTGCCACCTCACCACGTGGCAGCAGACGAACAATCCGACGCACTCTTCGGCTGGCAGCGCTTTCGCCGCCGCCAACTGCTCCACCTGCCACGACACCATCACGTGGACGGACAATACATTCAATCACTCCGTGACCGGCTGGCCTCTCACGGGCGTCCATGTCACTACGCCGTGCGCGAGTTGCCACACAAACAACAATTACAATTTCACGTCCGCGAATACGGCTTGCTATCCCTGCCACACATCGGATTGGAACAGTACGCAGACCCTCGGCGGCAATGTGCCCAACCACATCACGGCTGGTTTCCCGCAGACCTGCGAAACCTGCCACAACACCACGAGCTGGGCCAACTCCACTTTCGATCACAACACGACGGGCTTCCCGCTGACCGGCTTGCACACTTCCGTGCAATGCGCGCAATGCCACACAACCGCGGCGGGTGGTTACAACCTGAAAGCGCCAACGGGCTGCGGCGACCAGTATTGCCACCAGTCTGACTACACCGGCACGAACAACCCGGTACACCCCGCCGCGGGAACTACCTTCGCGGCAGCAAACTGCACCAATTGCCACACCACCGCCGCGGCGTTCACCACCACTTCCTGGAACCATACTTCAACGGGATGGGCTCTCGCCGGGAATCACCAGATGTCGCCGGCCGGCGTCATCACCAACTGCAATCAGTGCCACACCAGCAACAACTACAACCTGACCAGCACAGCTTGCTATCCCTGCCACACGACAGACTGGAATAGCACACAATCGCTCGGTGGCAACGTGCCGAACCACATTACGGCTGGTTTCCCGCAGACCTGCGAAACCTGCCACGATATGATTTCCTGGGCGGATTCAACCTTCAACCACAACAACACGGGTTTCCCGTTGACCGGCTTGCACACTTCCGTGCAATGCGCGCAATGCCATACGACCGCGGCAGGTGGTTATAATCTGAAAGCGCCAACGGGCTGCGGCGACCAGTATTGCCACCAGTCTGACTACACCGGCACGAATAATCCGGTACACTCCGCCGCTGGAACCACTTTCGCCATCGCCAACTGCACCAACTGTCACTCTGTTGCTGCGGCCTTCACCACTACTTCCTGGAGTCATACTTCGACGGGATGGGCTCTCGCCGGCAATCACCAGATGTCGCCGGCCGGCGTCATCACCAACTGCAATCAGTGCCACACCAGCAACAACTACAACCTGACCAGCACAGCTTGCTA